>OIXH01000571.1_pt1 | contig 44886 bp, 35 predicted proteins | sample 1587741 | NCBI WGS metagenome assembly OIXH01 (sample SAMEA3888916, study PRJEB22519) | human gut metagenome | biome: human gut; feature: human-associated habitat; material: faeces | place: Denmark | collected 2011 | reverse complement strand
CCTAAGATGTGTTGTGAAAAGCGGAACTGGGCTAGGCTTTATTAAGTTAAACTATTATTTATTTTTCAAAATAACATTATGGGTATAATTGACTTTTTAATAATATTGCTGTATAATTTTATAAAAAATTATAAGGAGAAATTACATGGTACTTTCAATAATAGATTTGGGTTCAAACTCGATAAGAATGGATATTGTTAATATTAATGAAGAAACGGGCGAATATAATTATCTTGAGCGCTGCCGCGAGCTTGTCAGATTGAGTGAGGGTATGAACATGGACGGAAGTCTTCAGCCTGAACCCATGGAAAGAGCAATAGACGCGCTGAGAGAGTTTAAGGCGATTATGAATGAATACAAAGTCAATGATGTTGTTGCCGTAGCCACTGCTGCTGTACGCAAAGCGAAAAACGGCGATGAATTCTGCGGCAGAGCTCTTGACGTGACGGGCATTTCAATAAACGTCATCAAGGGCGAACAAGAGGCGGAATACGACTTTTTGGGCGTTATGGGTTCATTGGATATTGAGGACTGTATAATCGTCGATACCGGCGGCGGCAGCACCGAGTTCATACTGGTTAATGAAAACGAGCCGCTTGCCAGAACCAGTATTCCGGTCGGAGCCGTAAATATGACCGAGCAATTCTTGTACAGCGGCGAAACAGCTGAGGCTCTCAGCGGACTATCGGATTATATCTCAAGTCAGCTTGACAAGATACATTGGCTTGATGACGCCTGTGGGCTGCCGATAGTCTGCCTGGGCGGCAGCTTGTATAATCTTGCCGTTGTCAGTCAAAAAGCCCCCGATGCAGACAGAAATGCGCTTCACGGCACAATAATGACCGGTGCCAGCGTTGTCGAGACCTTTGAAGAATTAATGCAAATGTCGCCCGACGAACGTCACGACGCAGGCATAGAATCCGGCAGAGTTGACACTATCATATGCGGCATAATGCCGACTGTAGAGTTAATTAACAAAACCGGCTCCAAGCAGGTAATTATATCGACAGCAGGACTTAAAGAAGGAATATTGACTGAATTTATAAGTACATTGGTTTAACAGCAAGAAAAACACTTGACAAACCGGCATATACCATGTATAATAATAAACAAGAGCAAAGGTGCTCACCTTAATTGGTGTGCACCTTTTTTCTTTGCGACCGTTTGCGGTTATCTCCGGTTCTCTGTATACCGCTGAGAGAACCCTCTAAATGTATATACATATACACTTTCTCCTTTACAAAACAATTACCAAACGAATATGTGCTTCGCAAACGGTCGTATCTCCATAATAAAAAACGAAGTGCCCGCAAATGCGGGCGCTTCGTTTTTTTTATTGGGAAGAAATCTATATAATTTACTCATAATCCTGATATTCGATTGTGATATTGTCAATATAGTATTCCATCTTGTTTGATGTATTCGCATTCTTATCCATATAGATATTGAAGTAAAGATTATTCAAATCTATTGCAGTAGGATAATTAGGATTATCGCCGGCTTCGTCCGGAACCGCAATGTTAAACGGCTTTTTGTTGAGAATTTCCATATTCTTATCTCTGTCATAAATAGTTGTGGTAATACTTTTTGTGATGAGATCAATATCTGCCTTTATTCTGTACCAGCGGTTTGCCATAGTATTGTTCTTGTCAAACTGAGTATTGTCACCGTTTACTCTGTTATTCATAGCGGTAAAGAAGTTTAGCTGACCCCAGCCCTTATGAACACCCCAGCGCACAAATCTTGTTTGATCCTTTTCGCTCTTTCCTGCGTTTGTCTTACTTGTCGCAAGGTCAAGGTAGGTATATTCCGAAGGATACAGAGCGGATGACTCCATAAGGAGATCATAACTGAACGTAATTGTTTTGGTGTTTGCAAAGCTTGAACCGCTCGGAAGCATTGACTTAACATCAAAGCTTACACCGGTGCTTGCTGCAACTGTTTTGCCTTCATCCTTTGTGAGCTTGTAAACCTTATTGCCTGCTTCGCCCAGATTTGCCGTCTCACTGCCTGTCGCAGTATAAACTCCTGCACTGAATCCGCTTGCCGAAGTGATTGTCGGTGAATAGCCTGCACCATCAAAGTCGGGGCTTTCAATCTTGATATTCTGCATCTTTTTGACATCAACGTTAAAGGTCTTTGCATCTCCTGTTGCACCCGTAATCTCAGTGTCGGCAGTCATTATATTATATTCCGCGTTGGCAGTGCTTGCAGTCGCTGTATAAGTTCCCGACGGAATGTTTGCAGCAGTATACGGTACTGATGTTACGCCTGCGGGTATCTCTACGTTAACAGTCTTAATAACAGCCTCGCCCTTCTTGAACTGTATACATACATTCTGAGCATTCTCGCTTGCAACTGACAGCGTAACCGTTCCGCTGACTGTAAACACATTTGTTACGTCGCTTGTCGGCTGAATATCGAACGATATTGACTTTTCAGTGCCTATCTGTTTATTTGCCGACTCTCTTGCATAGAGCTTAACGGTCGCATTAATCGGAGCTTCACCGTATGCGGGGCGGATAAGCACTAGCTTTGTACCGTCAGAGCTTACTTCCGCAAACTCACTGTTGCTTTCCCATTTGAACTCATAACCGCTCGGCGCTGTCGGGAGAGTAATCTCGTTTGTTTCGTTATCACTTGTATCAATAACTGTTGAATCAATCACGCCGTTTACTCCTGCATATGTCGATGTAAGATTTGCAGGATCCCAACCATCGCTGCCAAGATTGAACGCAAGCGGATTGTACCTGAGCATTGTCCACTCGTCAAGAAGCGTTGATTTCGGACGTGATGCTGTGCTGACTGGGTTTCCGCTGGAATCTACGCTGCCGTACTCATGGAAACGTGTATCCTTCGGTTCAACTCCGCTCATTGACGTCCAGCCGGCGTTACCTATGAGCAGATTTCCTCCAACCGAATCAATCTTTGTGTTAATGTAGTTTGCGCTTGCATTCACACCGCTCCACGGTCTGCCGAAGTTACCTTGTCCCGCTTTACTTGAACCGGTTACATGACAGTTATAGAATAAATATCCATCAGATTCAATAGGATTTGAAGGAGCCGTAATTGTAGCACTGTCTCCACCATCGCCGGCATTTGCATAAAGCTCGCAGCCGTCAAATACTGCTGTTGCGCTTCCGCAGATGTAGTCTGTTGTTCCGCCCAGCTTACAATTCTTAAAGTACATTCTGCCGGTATTAATGCCGATTGTATCCTGAGTTGACATAACAGTACAGTTTATAAACTGCGCCTTATCCGCTGAGCAGTGCAGCGCTGCACAGCGCTCTCTCGGACTTGAGTTTACATCTTTATAAGTTATATTCGTTCTTGACTGGAGGAAATTGTTTATCTCGTCATCACTAACGCTGTTGGCAAGCTGCTCCTGTATCCACTCAAGACGATGGAACATACTGTTGTTTGTATCAGGGTCTACACCGGCTATATCTGTCAGTTCTTCCTGAGTATAGTATGCGTTATATGAATTCTCAAGATACAGATTTTCAGCGATAAATGCCGTTGCTTTTTTGTCAACCTTGAGTGCCGGACCCCAATCCTTCGGTCCGTACGCCTCTCCGTCACCGACAACGCTCGGGTCATAGTAACCGCTTGAGTTACAGCTGTCATAGAGCGTTCCCAAACCATAGTACCATGTGAGCTTAACTTCACCGCTTGTGCCGGGTTTTCTTCTAATTGTTACGTAAGGCGTGTTTACCACAACCTGCTCACGATATGTTCCGGGTGTAATGTCAATATATACACGTTCTGCCTCGCTTGTCGGATTAATTTCCGCAGCCGCTGCAACTGCGTCTCTGACTGTGTCATATTTCGTTGCGCCGATAAATACTCCTGTCAGCGCAGGGTCTGTTGTCGCTGCCGGAGTAGCTGTAGGAGCTGCTGTTGCCGGCGGATTTGTCGGCTCCGGGGTTGCCGGAGTGCTATCATTCGGTATTTTTGTATCGCTCAGCGGTTTCATACTGTCTGTGCTGTCCCAGATATAGAGCTTAACCTTACCGCTGTCGGGCTTTACAAAGAAGAAATCCTTTACTTCCGTGCCTTCAATATCGAATACATCCGAGGCAATCAATACATCTTCGTCGTTTTCGTCATAAACGCCGATAACAAGCTTCGCCTTTGGTGCGGCTTCTTCGCCCTGATACGATATATCAACCGTCAGATTGCCGTTTGATCCATAGTAAGCATTTGTGATTTCATAGTCGTAATCCGAACTCGGCGGCGTTGTAGGCTGCTCCGCAGAGGCAGTAAATTCAGCACCGACAAATCTTCCCTTTGAACCTGCAACATATGCGTAATATGTATTGCCCGGCGTTACGTCAATACTTAATGATTTATTAATTGAGCTGCCTGTTGTATTTTTATAATATGCAGACTCACCATCAACATTCTGCTTGTTATTTGAAACGCCCTCTTTTGTAATACACAGCTCCTTGCCGTTTCCGCCCAAGCTGGTCACATATACGGTAAGAGTACCGTACTTCTCAGCTGTATATTTAAATGCGGTTCCCGTTGCTATGCCGTTCGTCCAGCTTCCGTTATCACCCGATGAAATGTAGTTGGTAAACGACTTTCCATCTATACTAATCTTAGCTGCGCCGCTTGAGCTTACGTCAAACAGCAGCGTCATATTCTTCATAACCGCTTCACCGCTCTTCTTGCTGCTGTCACTGCTGCTGCAGGTCCAGTAATCCGGCAGCGGCGGCTGTGTCGGTTCCGGAGTGGCAGTCGGATCAGGAGTTGCGTCCGGGTCGATTGTCGGCTGCAATGTCGGAACAGGTCTTTCTGTTGCCTCGGGCTTCTCAATATCAGGATTTCCTGTTGAAACCGTATAAGTCTCACCCGCTTTTGCAGTAAATGTCATAATCTTATTTGACGAGTTGAGCGATGCTGCAACCGACTGACCTGCGCTGTCTGTAACGGTTGCTTTTTCAATATCCGCTACAATGACATTCAAAGCGCCGTCATTTTCAGGTTTAAGTTCGGCCTTTATAAACTTTCCGTCCTGCCACTTAGCGCTTACGCCAACATCGCCTCTTGCGCGGAAGTCCTTAAACTCTCCGCTTTTCCAGCTACTTGGCAGTGCCGGCAGAATGTTGATATTTCCGTCATGGCTCTGGAGAAGCATTTCGGTTATACCTGAGGTCGCACCGTAGTTACCATCAATCTGGAAATCAGGGTGCTCGTCAAGCAGGTTCGGCGCTGTACGGCAAAGGAACAACTGCTCAAGCTTAGATGATGCCTTGGTTCCTTCAAGTGATCTTGCCAGAAGATTTATTCTCCATGCAAGGCTCCAGCCCTTTCCGTCAGCTTTGTATCTGTTAGAATTTACAATTGAATTCTTGAACGCATTATATATCTTCTGTTCATTTGCATCGTCACTGTAAGCACTCAGATGTGTTCCGGGGAACAACTCCCAAAGATGTGACATATGTCTGTGTCCCGTGTTGTTTGACGCATCCTTTGCATTTATACTCTTTGTTGTATCTGTGCTCTTAAACGGATTTGTAATGTTTTTGAATGTTCCGCTTGTGTCTGTCTTTTTCTCCATCTCAAAGGTTACATCGCCGCGCGTCCACTCTTCGATAAATCCGTTAGAAGCAATAAGGTCAGGCGCAACCTTGCCCTTTTCGTCAGCCAGATACGATGACGGCATCTGCTGTGCAATCTTTGCAAGAAGCTCTGCGTTTTCCTCAGTCTTACCCAATACTTCCGAAGCCTGCTGTACCATATCATAGAGGTTTCTCACAAGCTGGGTATCCATTGCCGGACCGGGCTGAACACCGCCCTGCTCAGGCGAACATGAAGCCGCTGTGATTAAGTAGCCGGTCTTTGGATCGACAACCAGGAACTGTGTAAAGAACTTCGCAGCACCAACCATATACGGATATATTTCTGCGAGATATTCCTCGTCAAGATTAAATCTGTAATACTGCCATGCGTGGTCAAGGAGCCATGCGCCGCCTGTCGGCCACAAGCCGGCGGTCGCGTTGTCAATCGGCTGAGTGCCTCTCCACAGGTCAAAGTTGTGGTGCATAACCCACGGGTCACCGGGCTGATAAGTGTCATCGCCTCTGTCGTTAAATACACCGTATTGGTATGCGGCTGTGATACTTCCGCTTTCTGCCAAATCAGCAAACGTATCGATAAGCGTCTTTTCACTCGCTCCGATATTAAGCGGCTGGGCTGCCCAGTAGTTCATCTCTGTATTAATATTTATTGTATACTTACCGTTCCAGCCAGCGGACATTGCAGCGTTCCACTTACCTGTCAGGTTAAGCGGCTGACTCATTGGTATTTCAATATCGCCCTCTCCGCACTGCTCGGCTGTACGCTCATCTCTTGCACCTGACATCATCATATATTTTCCGTAGTTAAATTCAAGAGTTGCAAGCTGGTTATCTCCGTCTGAATACGTTGTTTTCACACCGTTGCTGGCTGCTGCGTTTGAATCGGCTCCGGAACCCACTGTGTAGCCGGACTTACCTTTTACATCCTTACGGACACGCTTTTCTGTCGGAACAAGGTAATTGTCTACACCGTTTATGTTTTCAAGCGTAAGGCTTGATGAGCTAAACTGTTCGGTAAAGTCAGCGATATGTCTTGCAAGGATTGTGTCATATGACTTGCTCTGAATATTCGCTATATACTTCGCGCAGTCTGTGGCAGGTTTCGAATTGTCAAGCTCTTTATAGTTTACATAGTTTGTAGCACCTACCACATAAATTGTTGCTTCGTTTCCACCCTTGACGCTGACGGTGGTATTGTCCTCAGATACAGAAAATTCACCGTCTCCGTCGAGCAGCATGTCGGATTCAAACTTAATTACGTTAATTCTTCCGATATTGTTATCCTTGTTACCGTTGTAGACAGACGCAGTAACCTTAACCTGCTTGTCGCTTACTTTTTCAAACTTATAATAGCCGTCCTGATTATGATATGTATGAAGCTCGGCAGTGAAGTCAAGCGGACTGTCAGACGTAACATGAGTTACCACTGCCTGATCCGGATAGCTTGCAAATGTCTCTCTTGTGAAATGCTTCTGCGTCCTGTCATTCATGTCAAGATAGTCATAATCTATCTTAACAATACCCTTGGTCATATCAAGGCTCTTTGTATAATTGGTAGCATAATTATGATCCTGACCGAAATCCAGATACAGCTCGACAAATGATTTGTATGCTCTTTGACCGGTAGGATTTCCGAGGAACTTTGCCTCAACCATAGAATGAAGGTTATATCTGTCCTGAACAGCCGTCTGAGTTTTTGAGTTGTCTATATTCAAGGCCTGATTTGAAAGACTCTTGTTTGCAAAATCCGGAAAAGCTTCCCTGAAAGCCTCGTCGCCCACAATCGCATCTGCTGAACCGATTTCAGCCGGTGTGCCGTCTTCCTTTGCACCGCGGAAATACTTCCAGTTGCCCTCAACACTTCCGCTTGTCATATCAACAGCAGTTATAGTTTCTGCGTCTCTCGTCTGCTCAATAGTTGTCAGTGTCTCGCCTTTTTCGTTTTTAAGTGTTCCGTATGGTCCACCGTCCCAGCAGGTTTCTTCGTTTATCTGAATAACCTCATTGTCTATACCGCCGGCAACCATACTTGCCATACGACCGTTTCCAACCGGATAGCCGTTTGACCAGATATACTCACTGTAGCCCCAGCCTGTAAAGTTTACACCTTTCTTCTCATATGGCTTCTGAACGTTAACAGTAGCTTTCTTGTCAGCATTCGGATCAACGTCTCTCATTGTTTCGTAAACTCCACCCTCAGCAAGAACGTTCTCAATGGGGTTGTTTGTCCAAAGAGTTGTTTCCGGATCAAACACCTGTAAGCCTGCCGCTTCGGCTCTTACTTCATCGATAGTTGCTTCATCGGCATATGCCGGCATTCCGCCGATCATAGTACCAAGCATGGATAACGACATAATCAGCGCTCCTATTCTTTTTCCAATTTTCATATTCTCTCCTCCAATCGTTTTTATACGAGAACCGTTTTTCTTACTTATATTATACTATCTAAATATTCCCCCGATAAAGTACCACACTGCATGAATTTTAATAGGACCAGAGATTATTATGTTGTATTTTCATTAAATCTGTGATACCATAAACCAAGAGAAAAGACAAAACACGAAGGGCTTATAACATATGAAAAAGTTCACTATCAATCCAAACGGAAGCGAGCCGCTGTATATAAAATTATGTAATTCCATCTGCTCTGAAATACTCGAGGGCAGACTGAAAAGCGGAGCCAGACTTCCGTCCAAGCGTGAGCTGGCAAGTGATTTGGGAATTTCGCAGAATACTGTACTGAGTGCTTACTCGCTGCTGCAGAGCCGGGGTTATATCGAGTCGCGGCTCAGGCAGGGATACTTTGTATGCGCGGACGTTCCGCAAAATGTATCTTCTGCCGAAATCGACAAAGAATGGTATACCAATACAAGTCAAAAATATGTTTTCAGTGCAAACGGCAATGCGTTATTCGGCAATCCTGCGCCGTGCACAAAAATAACTCACAAAATGCTTGCGGATATAAATAAAGGCTTGTTCTCGTATACCGAAACCTTAGGCTCGACCGATTTGCGTACTGCCATCGCTTCATATCTGTACAGCTGTAAGAATATACGCTGTGAGGTTGGTCAAATAATTATCGGTGCAGGATTTGCCTATATCCTTGATATGTGCATAAAGGCATTGGGCAACAGCAGGGTTTTTGCTATAGAAAATCCCTGCTACGGCAGGGCAATTCGAGGACTTCAGGAGAACAACTGCAATATCAGGCTTTTAAATTCTTCAATTAAAGGATTTGACATAGATGAGCTTGAAAACACAGGCGCAGACGTACTTTTCTGCATGGCTCATCATCAATATCCTCTCGGTTACACAATGACAGCCGAATATAAGGAACAGTTGCTGAACTGGGTATACAGCGGAGACCGATATATTATTGAGTTCGACTATGACAGTGATTTTTTGTATTCGGACGCTGACGCTCCGACTTTGATGTCACTCGACAAGTATGACCGTATTATCCAGATCGGAAGCTTTCAGCGAAGCATTGCACCCGGAATTTCACTTTCATATGCTGTTCTTCCGCAAAAAATTAAATCTGCATTCAAGAGCGGACTTCCGTTCTTTAACTGTCTTTCGTCAAACATTGATATGGCTCTCGTGAGCGAGCTAATCAAGCACGGAAACCTGCAAAACAATATAAAAATGCTGAGAAAACACTATTCATACAAACACGAATTCGTAATTGAGTGCCTGAATAGGCTGCGCATAAGAGAGAATTTAAATATATTCGGAGATACCGCAGGAAGCTACTTCTGCATCGAGTATAAGGGCGGCAAAACGTTAGAAGAGCTTCGCGCTCTGCTTAATGAAAACAGTATTAAAATGCTGCCGCTTACGGTATTTTGCAAAGCACCGAATACAAATATTCCGGAAAAGACATTTGTATTCGGCTTCGGCGAACCGGATGAGCAAACTATCAAAGAAGGCATTGAAAAACTTGATAATGTTTTTATATAAATAACAAAGGGTCCCATCTTTCAAAAATGGAACCCTCAATTTTATGCCAGTATTTTTATCTTCTGTCCCGGCATGATTTTGTCTCTGTCGGGGATATCGTTGTTATTTACAATATCATCAACCGTTGTATGATAACGCTTTGCTATATTCCAAAGCGTATCGCCGTTTTGAACAAAGTATATAATATAATTTCTCATTCCGTCATCCGCAGCGCCCTGTTTCTCACACAGCTCCATGGACTTAATCAGCTTTACTCTGTCGTTCTTTACTAATTTCAGCGATATTCCTAAAATAAATCTTAAATCAACTGCATCAGAGCCTGAAATGTTATATCCCACATGATTAACAAAGATTTTTGCGTCACACGCTATCTTGCTTCCGCTCAGACCGGCACATTCAAATCTGTTTTCAAACTCAGTCTTATGGTCGATTGATGATACAGGCTGGTTTTCATCGGTTGAAATATATATTATTTTCGAATCAATCGAACCTTTTACAATAACCGTATCGTCCTCAATTTTTATATCGTCCACCGATGTCCGCATTACATCAACGCAGCAAATACCTGCAATCTCAGGCTGGGTATTGCTGTTCCGCTTTGCCGTTGTTTTGTGTGTAATCTCAGCTGACTTTGTGTCGGCAATCTGCTCAGGCGAAATTTCCGAGAATTCCATTTTCAGTTCTTCGCCGCCGAGCGCATATGCGTCGGTAACAGCCATCGGCTCGCTGACATAATACGCAGACACTCCAACGCCCAAAACAACCTCTACTCCGATAATCTTAGCTTCGCCGTCAGTATTGTCTCTGATTTCGGTGTATATTTCCCTTACGGTGTATTCAGGCTCACATTCCATATCGTCTACGGCGTTCGGCGTGTCAAACTGCTCCGAAAACGGAATTGTGAACTCCGCTGTTCTGACTGCGCCTTTCTTCTCAGCATCGCCTTGCTCCGCAGGCTGATCCTCGTACATGATATTGATTTTGAGGTTTCCCTTTAAGCGTGTATTTCCGTCAGAAGTCACAGTCTCCTCGGGTTCAACGCTCACATGCGTCAAAAGAATTTCGCCGATCTGCGGCAGCTTTGACGGAACCTCATACTGGTCGCGTATAATGATACTTCCGTCTGTATTAATCTGCTTATCCGCAAGTCTGACCGGGACACATCTCAGCTGTATATCGCTCTTTTTATCAACGTTCGGTTTTTGCTGTACCGGCTGCTCATCATTCCGAGGCTTAAACGGCAGAAGCTCAAGGAAGTCCGGCTTTTTGGGCGATTCCGCCGGAGCATTTTTTTCTACTCCGACCGGGATTTCAATAGGCTCGGGCTTGCAGATTTTTACACCCAAGTTAATGCCCACCCTTACATTTACCTTGCGCGAATTAATCAGTGTTGCGTCAACTGTATCAACCTCAGCCTCCGCCGACACAATACTATCCGGCATAGCTCCCTTGACGTCCATTGTATGACTGAATTCACGACTTAAGTCCAGAACCTTAATATTGCCTATCACATCACCGTCAGGCAGATATAATACCGCCGCCTTTACAGTTCCCTCAATATGTACCTTGTCCTGCGAAGGAGTAGTATCGGTTATGTATGCTCTTGACGACACACACAGGATTTTTCTTATATCCGGCTTTATATCCGGCACAATAAGTGCGTCGTCCACAACAGTTCTGCCATATTTCATGGCAACTGTGCGGCATATTTCAAATTTATCAAATTTAAGCTTCACATCTGACATTTTCAATCACCTTTCCCTTTTATTTCAGTATTCTTTTGATAGATTATATGAATGCGTTGATATAAATATAACTGAAAAAAGAGAATAACCCTTGTAATTACGGAAAACAGATGTAAAAATTCAGATATATAAATTATAGTTTGACTTAATAAAGCCTAGCCCAGTTCCGCCCGCCAGACCCGGGCGGGTAACATCTTCCCCTCCGGGGAAGCCGTTATTAGGGGCGCTGCCCCTAAAACCCCGTAGTCAGGGGTATTAGGGGATGAAATCCCCTAAATCGCGTCTCCTGTAAGGAGACACGATAGAGCGCTCGGGGCGGAGGCGGCGAGCGCAACTGGGTGGGCGAACTGCTTGTCAAACTATAATTTATATGGATCAACCCGTCTGATCCCAAAGGGCAATCAATATAATACGCATTTTATATACTGAGTTCACTGCATTGCAAAGGCACATAATCTGAATTTTGTCTTGTAACTAACTTGATACGACGAGCATAAATGGAACTTTACAGCTCGCATTTCTGTATTCGCTGTTTTTTGATTTTTTATTTCTTATTTAGTTCTCTATATCTTTAACTGCATTACGATTATCAGTAAAAATAAATATCGTGCCGGAAACATCCCGGTAACTTCCGGTTCCCGTAGTGTTATGAATTTTACAATATCGATTCATAATTAAGATTCGATTCGGTTACACCCCTGAATGACAAATCCGGTATTAAATTACTGAATTCAAATGCAGATCACTCTGGAATATTTTTAATATATATTTTTGTTATTAAATATTCTGTCTGACATAATGATTGCCTGCTCTCTTGTGGCGTTGGCATAACCCATCGCTTCTTCTTTTGACGTTGTATTTTTTGGTGCAAACTTATTGTTTCCTATTCCCTTTATAATTCCCGCTGAATTCATAAAATAAACTGAGTCTTTGGCAAAGTCTGAAATATCGGAATCATCGGCAAACTTTTTGGAGTTTGCACCGCTCATATGATAATCAGCATCTACAGATATGTTCCATTCAGGAAATTTGTATTTTTTTATAACACGGCAAAGCATAGTTGCAAGCTGTTCTCTGTTTATACCCACATTGGGCTCAAACTCAGTCTTGCTTACACCAATTGCTACATTAAGGTAATACGCTTTTCCTATTTCTTTTTTCAGAGAACTGCCTGATATATCTTTAAACGGTGTAGTTTTTGAGGAAGCGGTCTTACCCGATAATTTTTCGTATAGCTGCACTGCTATCGCAGCAAATTCATCACGGGTTATTTCCTTCGTCAAGTCTTTTCCTTCAAAATAACTGGGAATTAACCTTTTGCTATCGGCATCCTTTATCTCGGAATAAGCCCAATCACTTATATTTATATACTTATCTGAAATATCACTTTTGTCTGCATTAGAATTATTCGTATTACTTGTGGTATTATGCTCTTTTTCAGAATTGCCGGACGATTTAAACGATGGAAGTTTTTTTATAGTTACATTATTGTAATTATCGGGGCTTCTTCTATAAACATACCCCTCAACAATACACATATCACTGCCAAGCTTCAAAGAGCTGACCTCTGTTTCTCCGCCGTTTGCGGGAATACGTGACAATTTACTATCGTTTTTAGAGTCACTAAAATATATATAATTATCGTATATATTAAACCAACTCGAATTACACTTACCCAGAGTTTCAATATTGCCGCTTCCAGACATACGCTTTATTTCATAATCATCACTAAAGTATAGTTTATTTTTATATGCACCAATAACATAACTTATGTCACCAACCCCGTAAGATTTAAACGAATTTCCATTTAAATCTATTGAAGCCAGCCCTTTAAATCCAACACCTGAATCAGCATTATCGAAGTATATCCTATTTTGCATAATAGCAAAACTGTCATAAGTAGATGCCAATTTTGTTTTTTTAGTTTCATCACTGATATTCATTTTCATTATTGAACTGTCAGTCTTATAATACAGATAACCGTTTTGAACAATTAAATTTGCATCAAGACTACATCCAACATGAAGATTAGTGTTATTGCTGCCATCCTTTTTGACTTTATATATATCTGCACTCACCACACTGCCGGAACTATAATATATCCAATCGCCATATACAACCAAAGAACTGGAACTATTACCATCAACTAAAACCTTTTTGTTACCTCCGCCAGTGTCTGTGCGGTATAATTTTTTATCCGCTGAATAGTACACATATTGTCCGTCTGGCACTGCATAACCGCCATTAGCTTCATTTCCTATTGCATTTTTACCTGATGCTGAAAACACCGTGATTGTTCCAAATGACATCATCAGAACGGCTGCCATAATAAAAAAACATAATATTTTCTTCATAATTAACCCCTCTTTTCTTTAATTACATATTACCAGAAACAGTCTTCACATAAGAAGTTTCCGAAAACGGTGTAGCCTTTGTCAACTTTTTTCCCGCATTCTGAGCATACTTTGCCGCCGCAGCCGGCAAGAATTGTTATTAATGTTGCCAATATTAATCCAATTGCTATTTTTTTCATTATTCTCCCTCCGTTTTATTTTTTATAGTTTTCACTTTGAGGTGATTTTGCATTTAACCTCTGATTTAATACGCATAAATCTTTATAATCTCACCCCTCCGCTCCGGAATATTTTTATTATATTACTTCTTATTAAACCATTGGTCGCTTGCCAAGCGACAATATATTTAGATAAAATTTATCTAACAATACACATTATAGATAAATATTATCTAAAAGTCAATAGATAAAATTTATCTATGTTATGATTTTTCCGGGTGGTACATTTGAATACAAGAATAAAAGACTTACGTGAAGATGCAGACTTAACACAGCAGCAGGTTGCTGACGCTCTTTCTATTACGCAGCGAAAATACAGTTATTTAGAGACCGAAACTCAGCCGCTTACGGATGAGCTTTTAGTTAAGCTGTCTCGGTTTTATAATGTAAGCTGTGACTATATTCTGCGCCTTAGCAACAATCCAAAAAGATTAATGTAAAAGATCTATAAAAGAAAGCCGCCTTGATTTTTCAAGGCGGTAAAATAATATGTTATCCTCCGGTGAACAGCCGGACTATGTCGTTCCATGTCGCAAAAATCATCAGTCCTATCAGCAGGACAAAGCCTATAAAGTGTACATATCCCTCTTTTTCCCTCGGGATTGGCTTTCTGAAAATCATTTCCCACAGAACAAAAATTATTCTTCCGCCGTCCAGTGCGGGCAGCGGCAAGAGGTTCATAACGCCTATGTTAACAGCCAAAAATCCGGCAAAGAACAAAAAGTCCGCCAAGCCGGTTTTGGCAACCGTACTCATTGCCGAAACAACCCCAACAGGTCCGGATAAATCCGAAACGCTCGCTCCACCGCTAAACAGCATACCAAGCGAAACAAAAACCAGCTTAACCATCCAAATCGTCTGGAAAAAGCCCTCATGAAGCACCGTAAGCAGATTAACGGGCGAGGTCTCAACCGTGAAGCCAACCAGATAATACGGCGAACCGTCCTCTAAGGTTGCCCGCATCGGCGTAAACTTTTCGCTGTACACCTTTCCGTCACGCTTGTAGCGAAGCTCGCACTCTCCCTCGCCCTGATACATACCGAGTTCAAAGGACAAATCACGCTTGATATGCACGGTTGTATCGTTTATGCCTACGATTTTGTCGCCGGGCTGCAAAAATCTCGCGGCGTCGCTTTCCGCTTCAACGCTTGCAATAGTGGTTGAAGTTATGCCGCCGTTTGCCGCCGCAGACGACACAACAATCATAGTCACCAGAACAAATCCGAGCAGAATATTCATACCTGCGCCTGCCGCAAGCACGATAATTCTCTGCCACGGCTTTTTGTTCGTGAATGCACCCGGGCTGTCGCTCTCCTCGTCCTCTGCCTCCATCTGGCAAAATCCGCCCATAGGAATCGCACGGACAGAGTACAGCGTGTTTTTGCCCTGCTTCTTGTAAATCACGGGACCCATTCCGATTGCAAACTCGTTAACGGTCACACCGAACAGTCTCGCTGTCAGGAAATGACCCAGTTCGTGAACAAATATGATTATGCCGAATATGATTATTGCGGCAATTATAGTTAATAACGTTGACATATCTGCGCTCTCACCTCTCTGTCGGTTTCAATAATCTCCTCAATATCTGGATTTTGCTTTGGTCTGAATTCTTCCATCGCTTCCTCAACTGCGGACGCAATATCTAAAAATCCTATCTTATCACTCAAAAACGCGGCAACCGCCGCCTCGTTCGCCGCATTCATTATTGTCGGCATAGTACCGCCGATTTTACCTGCCTTTTTTGCAAGAGCAAGGCATCGGAAGGTTTCTTCGTCCGGCTTATAAAACGTCATACCAGCTAAGTCCGAAAAGCTGACCGACGCATCAGGCGATGGCATACGCTTCGGATAAGTAAACGCATACTGAATAGGGTGTTTCATTGACGGCAGTGACAGCTGTGCGATTATACTCCTGTCACGGAACTCGACCATTGAATGAATGATACTCTCTCGGTGAACCACTACCTCAATGTCGTCTATATCCACGCCGAACAGCCATCTCGCTTCAAGAACTTCAAGTCCTTTGTTCATCAATGTTGCGCTGTCAATCGTTATTTTTGAGCCCATTGTCCAGTTCGGATGTTTAAGCGCGTTAGCCTTCGTGACCGACTTAAGTTCGCTGCGGCTCATACCAAAAAACGGACCGCCCGAAGCGGTGAGCAGGATTTTAGAGACCTCGTCTCTTCCTCCGCCCAGCATGCTTTGGAATATGGCAGAGTGCTCGCTGTCAACCGGCAAAAGTCTGACGTTGTTTTCTGCAACAGCGTTCATAAAGAGGCTTCCGGCTGTAACCAGAGTTTCCTTGTTTGCAAGCGCTATGTCCTTTCCGCACTTTATGGCATTCATAGTCGGAACAAGACCGGCAAAGCCGACTATCGCTGACAGAACCATATCGGTTTTATCGGCAGTCGCCGCCTCAACAAGTCCCTCCTCGCCCGACGCAACCCTTATATCGGTATCGGCAAGACGCGCCTTGAGGTCAGCCGCATTTTTCTCGTCCGCGACTGCAACGATTTCAGGCTTATACTTCCTCGCCTGCTGCTCTAAAAGAACGACGTTGCTGTTGCCTGTCAATGCGACTATATTAATTTCCTTTATGCCCTTTAAGTCGTCCGCAACCTCAAGAGCCTGAGTTCCAATCGAGCCGGTGGAACCGAGAATTGAAATATTTAAAGTATTATTTTGATTATCTGTACCTTTCATTATATCACCGTTTTTAATATAAAATACGTAAATTCTGCTGTTGACGCCTTACTAAAATTCAAAAACGGCAGGGCAAGGCAAAATGAATCCTCCCGTACCGTTTTGTAATATCTAAATAAACAGGCTTATCTGCGAGGCAAAAAGGAATATTGTCGGCGCAACCGGAACTATACTGTCGCACCTGTCAAGCATTCCGCCGTGACCCGGAAACAGGTTTCCGAAATCCTTTATTTCAAACTGCCTCTTGATAAGCGATGCAGTCAAGTCTCCGATTTGCGCCAAAACAGCCGAAATCAGACCGAGAATAAACATCCTAAGATAGCTCATTGTATAACCGTCAAGCCATCTTCCGAGCGCTGTATTGACTATGAACGCAAAGAGCAGAAACGCAAGACCGCATCCGACAACTCCTCCGATTGCACCCTCAACTGTTTTCTTCGGACTTATATCCGGGCAAAGCTTATGTCTGCCGAGAGCCTTGCCGGCAAAGAACGCACATGAATCGGTCATAAATGCGCCGACAAAAACCAGCCATACTATTATGTTTCCGAATTCCATTCTTCTGATAAACAAAATATGTGCAAGCAGAAACGGAATATATATCAGGCTCATAACCGTAAGAGATATATCCGTAAACATTATCTTGCGGTGGCTCATAAGCATAACCGAAAACAGGATAATCATATAAACAAAGGCACAGGTCAGAATCTGCTTCGGCTCCAGAAACACGCACAGCGGCATAGCCGCAGCGCCGATATATCCCAGAACACATAAAAGAGGCTTGGTCTTTCGCAGCTCCACCGCGCCGTAGAACTCAAACAATCCAATAAGCGAGCACAGTATAACCGCCGCAAGCATAACCCACGACGGAGCCAGCAGAACCAGAATGATAACAGGAATACCTATTACCGCTGTTAAAACTCTCATTTTTAAACTCGGCTTCATTGTAAATCATTGCTCCCCTCAACTCAAAGCCGTGGGCTTTGAGTTATTTTCTGTTTGATTTTTCAGCACACTCCGCATTCCCTAATCCCTAATCTATACTCCTCCGAAGCGTCTGTCACGGTTCTGATAATCCAGAATCGCCTGCTTCATATCGTCATTTCCAAAATCGGGCCAGCAAATATCACTGTACCAGAACTCCGCATACGCCGCCTGCCAGAGCAAAAAGTTCGATAGGCGTTTTTCGCCGCTCGGTCTGATTATCAAATCGACCTCCGGCAGGTTTGAGGTATACATATATCGCCCGAGATAATCCTCGTCAATATCCTCCGGTCTTATCTTACCGCTTTTAACATCCTCTGCCGATTTTCTCGCCGCATTTACGATTTCAGCTCTGCCGCCGTAATTTAGCGCAATATTTAAAATCATTCCGTCACCGCTCGATGTGACCTCCTCGGCATGAACAATCGCCTTTTGGATTTTTTCGCTCAGAGCCGTAACATCTCCGCTGATTTGCAGTTTCATATTACGGTTTCTGAACTTCTCCTCAACTGTGAGAAGATAGTTATAGAGCAGCTCCATCAGGGCGTCAATCTCAGCCTTTGGTCTATTCCAATTCTCTGTTGAAAACGCGTACACCGTAAGCGCCTTAACGCCGAGAGAATTACAATAGTCGCAAATCTTTTCGAGGTTATCAGCTCCCGCCTTGTGTCCGGCGCTTCTCGGCAGACCGCGTCTCTTTGCCCAGCGGCCGTTGCCGTCCATAATAACGCCGATATGCTTCGGGATATTACTCATATCAAGCTCTGTCGTTATTTTCGCCCTTTTACTTTTGAAAAACACTCTGTTTCCCCCAATTTTTATTCCAAGATTATACTTCTTTAATCTCGTCCTCTTTTTCCTTCACGATGCCGTCAATCTGCTTAACGAACTTATCTGTAAGCTTCTGAATATCGTCCTCAAGATCCATGAGTCCGTCCTCTGTAACCTCGCCGGCCTTCTTCTGCTTCTTGAAGCGTTCGATTGCGTCACGTCTGACGCCGCGTACAGCAACCTTTGCCTCCTCGCCGCGCTTTGCGACCTCCTTAACGAGTTCCTTTCTTCTCTCACCGTCAAGCGGCGGGAAGTTCAGGCGGATTACCTTGCCGTCATTGTTGGGGTGTATTCCTATATCTGCGGCATTAATAGCCTTTTCTATATCGCCTAAAATTGTTGCGTCCCACGGCTGAATAACGATCATTCTTGCCTCGGGAACGGAAATTGTTCCGACCTGGGCAAGCGGAGTCGGTGCGCCGTAATATTCAACTGTTACTCTGTCGAGAATTGCAGGGTTTGCACGTCCCGCACGAATTTGAGACAAATTTCTGTCTAAGGCTTCGATTGCCTTCTTCATTTTCTTTTCCGCTTCTTTCATTTTTCAACATTCCTTTCTTTGTTCGGGATTTTGTTTCGTGATTTTGAGGGCGGCAGCCCTTGATTACTTTTTATCGACTATTGTGCCGATATTTTCTCCGCAGAGTACGCGGACGATGTTTTCGGGGTCGTCAAGACCGAATACCAAAAGCGGTATGTTGTTATCCATACAAAGCGTCGCCGCAGTTGTATCCATTACGCCCAAACCCTTGTTAAGCACATCGAGGAAGGTAAGTCTGTCGAACTTCTTAGCGTTTGGATTGATGTTCGGGTCGCTGTCGTAAACTCCGTCAATCTTCTTGGCAAGCAGAATAACCTCGGCTCCGATTTCAGCTGCACGCAATGCCGCCGCTGTATCTGTCGAGAAGAACGGATTACCCGTGCCGCAGCCGAATATAACAACTCTGCCCTTTTCAAGATGTCTGCCTGCACGCAGTCTTATGTAAGGCTCGGCAATCTGACGCATCTCAATCGCTGTCTGAACACGAGCCTCGACACCAAGCTGTTCCAGAGCGTCAAGCATGGCAAGACAGTTGATAACTGTAGCGAGCATACCCATATGATCGGCTCTTGAACGATCCATTCCTTCGCCGTCGCGGCCGCGCCAGAAATTTCCGCCGCCGATTACTATTCCGATTTCAACGCCCATATCATAGCAGCGCTTTACCTGCTTTGCAATAGCGTTTATCGTATCGTGTTCCAAACCAAAACCCTTGTCGCCTGACATAGCTTCACCGCTGAGCTTTATCATAATTCTCTTGTACTTAGGTTCCATTCTTCTGTATCTCCTCTCTTATGCCTGATTTTAATATAAATTAAATACTCTAATCATTGTCCAAATTCATACGGGTCTCTTCTTTTGAACCGCTGCCGGAGGAAGTTCTCTCTGAGGAACCGCTTGATTCCTCAGAATCCTCAGTGTCGTCTGAATCCTCTGAATCACTTGACTTTTTTGAGCTGCTTGAACTGCTTTTTGATGAGCTTGAGCTGGTTGAGCTGCTTTTTGACGAGCTTGAGCTTCCGTATTTATCCTTGTAGGTATCAAGCTCAGACTGAACAACCTCAAGCTGATCCTGCAAAAGCTGAGAATCGCTTTTCAGTTTCTTATTCTCCTCGGTAAGCGTCTGAACCTGGGTATCGCGCTTTTCAATAGGATTGATTATCAGATTAAACGAGAACACAAACGCAGCCATGAAAATCGAAATATTCAGAATAATTATGCCAATGATAAGCATAGCCTTGCGTCCCTTTGCGCTCTCCTTCTTTGTCTGATTAGTATAACTTGTATCTCTCATTTATTATCACTCCTGTTTTATCTCGTTTCAAAATCGATTTGCCGTCTTAACTCTTTAGTGCGTCAGCCATTCTCCGAATGTGCCGAGATTAAGTATACCGGTAACAAGCAAAGTCATAATAGCGCCGCTTGTCATTATTCCCAAGAGAATAGCCGGCAATGCGTACTTAGCCCGCATATCCAAAAGTCCTGCAATCATTGAACCTGTCCACGCGCCTGTTGTGGGGAAAGGAATTGATACAAAAACATATATGGCTGCCGCCGCGGCTCTCGCACTCTTTCGCGATATATCCCCCGCTTTTCTGTGTGTTCTGTTCTCAAGCCAGCGTGCAAATCTGCCCAGAAGCTTTGTCTTTTTTAGACTCTTGATAATAGGTCTGAAAAGCATAAGTATAAACGGTGCCGGAAGAAAATTCGCAATCACAGATATTCCGTATATCTTTAAAATATTGATTAAATTATGATCAACCTGTGACAGACCGTAAATGATAGAACCTCTGATTTCTGAAACCGGAGTTATCGCCCAGAGAAAGGTCCATAGATATGTTGTGAGTTGTTCGCTCATTTTTTATCCTCCAAAATTCTGCCGCATTTTAATCCGGTACTCCATGCAATGCGACACTACGTAATTATACCATGAAATACGTTACATATCAAGAGATATTATGTAAACATTTTATGTATTTTTACTATATAATTTCCCTATAAAAAGGATCCGGTTAATAATGCTATTTTGATTTATTTCGTTTACTTCTTCTGCGGCTTCTCTTAGCCAGTTTCAAGTTTCTTCTTATATTCACAGTCATATATATTACAAATATAATTAACCCCAAAACAATAGCAATAATCAGTATTCTCACAATCCAAAAGCTCCAGATGAACGCAAAGAACTGCATTAAAAAGCCGAGCGGATGACGCTTAACAGTCATATCGGCAAGCAGATCACCTGTTCCAACTACTTTATTATCCAGTACAACCTCTACAGTTCCGACCTTATCGCCTGTCTCAACGGGAGCTGCTATATAATCAGGCAGAACATATCTGATTTCCAAGGCCTCTTCCTCTGTGTCCTCCGGAACGGTGACAGTTATATCCTTCGAGACCGACAGTGTAGTATGGTCTGAGCCGGTACCGAATCTGACCTTTACTTCCGTCAGCATATCGTCTCGTTTTATCGGCGTTACCGCTTTAAAATTATCAATAGCATACGCAAGCATATTTCTTGAATTATAATGCCTGTCATCCTCTGTTGCAGAGTTCATCAAAACCGATATAACCTCCAGATCGCCCTCCTGAGCGGATGATACAAGGCAAAATCCGGCCTGACTTGTATGTCCGGTTTTTACGCCTGTTGCATTTTTATAATAGTAGTTCGGGTATTTGAGCGTTGACAAAAGACCGTTTGTGTTAATAAATGTTCTGCTGCCCGTCTTTTCGGTGGCGGGGATTATAGCCTGCGACATTGCAACAATGCTTCTGAAGGTCTTGTTTTTCATTGCGGCCTTGGTCAGCTCACAAAGGTCGGCGGCTGTTGTGTAATGCTCATCGTCATGAAGTCCGTGAGGATTCATAAAGTGAGTTCCGGATAAACCAAGCGCTGCTGCTTTGTCGTTCATTCTCTGTACAAAGGTCGGCACGTCTCCGCAGACGATTATCGCCAGAGCCTGCGCCGCATCGTTTCCCGACTCAACCAGCAGTCCTTCAAGCAAATACTGAACCGTCATTGCCTCGCCCTCTTTAAGCAGCATACTCGAACCGTCGGTCGCCAGACCCTCAAGCATATCGGGCGTTATCAAAAACGCTGAGTTTAGGTGGATTTCGCCTCTTTCAATCGCTTCAAGCACCAGAAGGGCAGTCATAATCTTGGTGGTGCTTGCAGGATAAACCTGCTTTTCGGAGTTCTGCTCAAACAGCACCTCGCCGGTACGTGCGTCAACTAAAACGGCACATTCATTATCAGACAAAACCGGTCTTCCGTTTTCGTCAAGTCTTGGATTTTTCGTCGGCTTCGGTGTCGCCTCAGCTTCATCGTCTGATTCTTCATCATCCGATTTGTTATCTGAGCTTGACTTTTTACTTGATTTGGAGCTGTCCGAGTTCTGCTTGTCATCATCTGTGTCGGTATTTTTTGTTTCGGACTTGCTGCTTGTATTATTATTGGATTTTTGGGTTGTTGAGCTGCCTGTTTCCGAATCTGACGACTGAGTATCCGGCTCGGCAAAAACAGCTGCCGGAGCAAGAACTGCTCCGAAGGTCAGCAAAACAGCTATAATCAAAGCCGCTGCACGGCTTTGACATGATTTTGAGTTTCTATGTAAATTTTTGAATAGCATTTGATTTCTCCTTGTAAAACTGTTGTTTAACGCCCCATCAGTCTTTCTCTTTCTGCCTGCGACAGACGTATATAGCTCGGAACGACTTCGCTGTATTTCTTTGTCTCGCCCCTCTTGAACGCCTGCATACCGAGAAAGGCTACAGAGCCTGCCATATTCATATTAAGGTTAGGCGGAGCAAAATTCGCTTTATCCCCAAGCTCTGATATTATCCTGTCACGATGCACAAAAATTCCGTCGCCGAGGAACAAGACCTCTCTGTCCTTCGCCTTAAGCTCGGTCAAAAGCTCGTCAAGCCCCATTGCTGCATCCTCGGTCATACGCCCTAATCCGTCTTTGCCGCCTTCAAACATGGCGGTATACACCTGATTTCGTCTGGCGTCGAGTATAGGACAGATTATCCCCGGAAAGTACATCACATTCTGCGCCAAAGCCATAAGGGTCGAAACTGTAACACAAGGCTTGTCAAATGCGTGAGCCATCGCTTTGAGCGTTGCCGCACCTATTCTGACACCCGTAAATGACCCGGGTCCGTTTGCAGCGGCAAAGCAGTCAATATCACTGCATACGATACCGAGACCGGCAAGCATATTTTCAATCTGTGGCATGATTTTCTGAGAATGGGTTTTACCGCAGTTCAATACAAACTCCGCCACAAGCTTTTCATCATCGCACAAAGCCGCCGTGGCAGGCATACAACAAGTATCAAGTCCAAATATCAGCATATCTTTATCTCCCTGTATTCATCGCCCTTTTCAGGAGCCTTAGTTATTTCAACACGAATCGTATTATCAGGCAGAATTTCTGTAATATTATCCGCCCACTCGATCAGACAAATTCCGTTGCCGAACAAATATTCGTCCAGCCACTCTGCGTCCGAATCCGAAACATTCTCAAGGCGGTACACATCGAAGTGATAAATCGGAATATCACAGTCATATTCATTAATCAAAGTATATGTCGGACTGACAACATCACCGTCAAATCCGAAGTAATCAGCAACTCCTTTGACGAAAGCCGTCTTTCCCGCACCGAGGTCACCTATTAATGCAACAATAGCGCCCGGCTTTAGCGTCTTGGCAAACTCCTTCGCCGCCTTCACCGTATCATCAGCGGAGTCTGATGTGAAAATTTTCACTTTGCTTCACCTCACAATAATATTATTATATTTGCAAAACACTTTAAAGTCAATATAAACTATTGAATATTTCCGAAAAATAATTTATAATATACTTAAAAAATAATTTATATATTTGGGGGAGGTCGTATTTATGCAGAGAGTTGACAAAGAGAACTATTATCTTGATATAGCCGAAACTGTTATTGAGCGCGGAACATGCCTTCGCCGCAACTTCGGCGCAATCATAGTCCGGCATGATGAAATCGTATCCACCGGCTATACCGGTGCGCCGAGAGGCAGAAAGAACTGTTCGGATCTCGGTTTTTGCATGAGGGACAAGCTGGGCATACCCAGAGGTGAACGCTATGAAATGTGCCGAAGCGTACACGCTGAGGCAAACTGTATCATCAGCGCTTCGCGCCGTGACATCATAGGCGGTACGCTTTATCTTGTAGGACGGGACGCAAAAACGGGAGAGCTTGTCGAAGAGGCAAACAGCTGCGCTATGTGCAAAAGGCTTATCATTAATTCGGGGCTTGAAAAGGTAGTGGTTCGCAGAACTCCTGATAAATACGAGGTCATTCATGTTTCGGACTGGATTGAAAATGATGAATCCTTAGAAGGCAGAATGGGCTACTGATACACAAAGTTTAAGGCAGGATATTATAATGAATTGGACTGAGCCACAGTATGAGGCGATTACATACAGAGATAATAAAGACGTTCTCGTAGCGGCAGCGGCAGGAAGCGGAAAGACTGCCGTTCTTGTTGAGCGCATAATACAAAAGATACTCGACACCGAAAATCCAGTATCGGTGGACGAGCTTTTGGTGCTCACCTTTACCGATGCTGCGGCAAAGGAAATGAAGAACAAGATAGCCTCCGCAATCGAGAAAAAGCTCAAAGAACAACCAGATAACAAGCATCTTAAGACGCAGTCGCTCAGGGTTGCGTCGGCTGATATTTCGACCATTCACTCATTTGCCAAAAAGATAATCGAAAACAACATTCACCTGACGGATATACCCGCAGGCTTCTCAATAATCGACACCGCGGAAAACGAATTTCTTCTTGAAGAAGCATTGAATTCGTGCATGGAACGATACTATTCACATTTTGAAGCGGTACCGCCTTTCGGCGAGCTTGCTGCGGGCTACGGCGGAATAAAAAACGACAGCAATCTGCGCGAGGCAATCCTTAAGCTGTACAATTTTTCAATGAGCATGGCTCAGCCTGTCAAGTGGCTGAACAGTGCCGCAGATATGTACGACGAGGTTTATAAAAACAAATCCATCGCAGGAACCTCATGGGACAGCCTGTATCTTAAATGTATAAAAGACCATATACGCCGTATACTCGGCTACTATGACGTAATGAACAATATTGCCGAACAGAACTTCTGCGAGCATGACGCAATATATGTGTTTGTAAAGCAGGAGGCCGAAATGCTCGGTAAAATAATGGAGTGCGGCAGCCTTGAAGAATATTTTGACTATCTGCCGAGCGTGAAGTTCAAGACCAAACCGACAGTCATGGCATTGGACGCTGTACAGAAATATTCGTCCGACTGTATTACGGATCTGCGCAAGACGGCAAAGAGCGAATTCTCAAAGCCAGGGTTCATGAGCTTTGACAGCATATCCGCTGCGTCAGAACCGATAATCAAGCTGTATCCGAGGGTTAAGACCTTAAAAAACATAGTACTGATGCTGATGCGTGAGCACACAAAGCTCAAGCGCAAGAACTCATACCTTGACTTTGACGATCTTGAACACGAGCTGATAAAGCTGCTGATGAACAGCGACGGCAGTCCGACGCAGTTCTGCAAAACGCTGGGCGGCAGGTACAAGGAAATCCTTGTTGATGAGTATCAGGACACGAATAACATTCAAGATACCCTGTTCAGACTGCTGTCCGGCGGAAGCGGAAATATATTCATGGTCGGCGACCTCAAGCAGAGTATCTATCGATTCAGGAACGCATCTCCTGAGCTGTTTCTGGATAAATATATCAGCTTCGGCAATTCAGACGACAACGGGCATCTGATTAAGCTTTCAAACAACTTTCGAAGCCGTGCCTCTGTGGTTGATACGGTTAACTTTGTATTCCGCCGTATCATGCACGAGAATACGGCAGATATTGAATACACCGAGGACGAATATCTGCACCAAAGTGCTGATTATCCAAATGCTCAGGACGAGTCGGCATACGCAACAGAAATGCTTATGACAGATGTGCTTGAATCAAACACCTACGGCGAGCAAAGCAAGACAGGCAGAATTTCGGCTGCTGACAACAAGCGTGAGCTTGAAGCCGAAACGATAGCCAAACGTATTCTCAAGCTGAAGTATGAGGATAACCTTCAGATAACGGATAAAGAAAGCGGTCAGCTGAGACCGGTCGAGTTCGGTGATATAGTTATACTCTGCCGATCAACCAAAAGCGCGGCGCCGGCATTTGAAAAGGTGTTTTATAAGTACGGCATCCCCCTGAGTTCAAACTCTGAGACAGGATTTTTGGACTCCATCGAGGTTAAAACAGTAATCAGCTTCCTTCAGATAATAGACAATCCTTTGCAGGATATACCTCTTGTTGCAGTTATGCGCTCGCCCATGTTCGGCTTTACCGCAGACGAACTTGCCGAAATCCGCGCCGGGAAAAGAGGCGGACGATTTTACGAGGCGCTTTGCAGCGCAGCGGAAAACGGAGATAAAAAGTCAAATGAATTTATAGAAACTCTGGACGAGCTGCGCCGTAAGTCGGCTTACATGGGCGTTGACGAGCTCATATATACAATATGTAGTGAGCTTGACTACACGGCGGCGGTGTCAGCAATGCCCGGCGGCGAAATACGCAAGGCAAACCTTAAACTGCTGTTCGACCGCGCCTCAGCCTTTGAGAGAACAAGTCTTAAAGGGCTGTTTAACTTTGTTAATTATCTCGAACGTGTAGATGACAGCAAGACCGAGCTGTCACAGGGCAGGACAAACGGTGCGGAGTCATCGGTGAAGATGATTACCATACACAAGTCAAAGGGACTTGAATACCCAGTTGTAATCCTCGCCCACACCTCAGGTTCAAGCTCACAGACCGACACGTTTGTATTCAACGAATATGCCGGTATAGGAATGGGGTATGTTGACACCAAAACCCGAATTAAATATTCAAGTCCTTCGCTTGAGATAATCAAGTATCTGAACAAGAGAGAATCTCTTTCCGAAGAAATACGTCTGCTTTACGTCGCAATGACAAGAGCAAAGGAAAAGCTAATTATCTCGTGTACTAACGAAGGCAGAAGCAGACGGTGGCTGAAACCTCACATCGGAAAAAACGGCGCTGTAGCTCCCGTATTCACCGAATCGACCGACGTATTCCGCGACTGGCTGGTGTTTGCGTTTTTGAGCCACAGGAATGCCGGCGGACTTTTAGAGCTTATGCAGACCGATGTTTCCGAAATAAAACCCGCCGCGGACGGAGGCCTTTTCAGCTTTGAATATATCACAAATCCAGGCAATCCCGAAAGCTCTGACACAGATACACCGGCTGCGGAACCCCCGAAGGAAGATACCAAGCCGGAAGCAATTCCGGATGCGCATATTACCGAGGACGACGTGCGTAAGGTTTTGGATTACAGATATCCTTTTGAGGAGTTCACGCATATTCCGCTGAAGCTGTCAGTAAGCGAGATAAAGGAACGTATGAATTCGTATGAAAGCGATGAGGAGAATGGCGGATATATTCCAAAACACAGCAGTGTTGTGGAAAGAAGTTTTAAAGAGGTCGTTAAGTCCAAAGCGGCTGAGACCGGAACAATAACCCACTTTGTCATGCAGCACATAGACCCTGCCCGAACCGAAAGCATTGATCAGATACAAAGTCAGGTTTCAGAAATGACGGCAAACGGCGTTATTACTGCCGTTCAGGCAGAGGCAGTCGATACCGAGTCGATATATGAGTTCTTTGTCTCCGAGATAGGCAGCCGCATGATAAGGGCGGCAAAATCAAAAGCGTTAAGCCGCGAATTCAAGTTCCTTATCCCTGTACCGGCAAATGAGATATACAAAGAAGTAGTACACAGCATAAATACCGCAGGCGCAGAGCAAAATATTATAGTTCAGGGTATAGTGGACTGCTTCTTCTTTGAGGACGATGAAATAGTTCTTCTGGACTACAAAACTGATAAATGCAGTAAATCAAACGCGGAAAAACATGCGGAAAAATACAGAATTCAAGCCGAATTATACGCCAAAGGACTTGAAATGATATACAACAAACGGGTTAAAGAAAAAATAATCTACTTTATGAAGCCGAGAACCGCAGTGGTTCTGTAATTATACGGAGGAAACATGAAAGGTTTAATTCTATCAATAACAGCCGGTCAGGGACACAACCAAACGGCAATGGTACTGAGCGAGCATTTTAACAAAGTCGGCATAGAGTGCAAATATCTTGATGTATATAAATACATCAATCCTGTACTATCCGACTCTGTCAACCGGCTGTATCTTATGTCAACAAAAAAGATTCCAAAGATATACGGCGGAGTATACCGTATGTGTGAAAAGCGAAACATTCAGGCGGATATAGGAATGCATGGTATCGGCAGACTTACTAATTCTGTTTTGTCACGAAGCCTGATAAAGCTTATCCGAAGCGAAGAGCCCGATTTTATTATATGCACTCACATATTTGCCGCTCTGCTGGTCACTTATATATCATCAATTGAATACATAGGCGCAAAAACTATAGGAATAGTTACGGATTTCACAATACACCCATACTGGGAGGACAGTCTGATGGACTATTATATAACGGCGAGTGAAAGGCTGACTATTCAGGGCGTCAAGAAGGGCTTTCCCGAAAGCAAATTTGTGCCGCTCGGGATTCCAATCTCAACTAAGTTCTGCAAAAAGCTTGACAAGCAGAAGGCGAGGAAACAGCTGGGACTTCCGGACAAGCGTACAATTCTTGTTATGAGCGGAAGCATGGGCTTTGGCAATGTAATAAGCGAGATCTCAGAGCTGGATAAACTTGATTTGGACTTTCAGATAGTCTCAATATGCGGCAACAACAAAAAGCTACGGAATAAAATCGATAAATTAAAACTTAAAAAAGCTATATTCAATTACGGATTTGTAGACAACGTAGACATCTTTATGGACGCATGCGACTGCATTATCACAAAGCCGGGCGGACTGACGACGAGCGAGGCTCTGGCAAAGCAGATACCCATGCTGATTAACAATCCTATTCCCGGTCAGGAGGACAGAAATGTTGAGTTTTTGCTCAATGCCGGCGCTGCCATGAAGATAAGCAGCACAACACCTATTGACGAAGCAGTGTATCAGTTATTCCTGGACAATAATCAGACCAAAAACATGAAAGCGTCAATGAAGCTTCTCGCAAAGCCTAACGCAACAACCGATTTGGTTGAGTTTGTACAAAAAATCTGCGATAAAAAATTTAATCCGTAAACACCCGCAGGGGAGCGGCTGCTCCCCTGCATATTTATTTAGTTCTGTCTTCCTACCTTAGGGGTTGGGGTGTGCTTTGCCGAAGCTCCGTCTGAGCTTTCGGAGTTATTCACTGAACCCGACGAATTCTTTTCACTTGTATTATCCTCATCGTCTGAGCTCTCGTCCGAATCCGAATTATCCTCATCATCGCTTGACGCTGACGACTTCTTTGGATTGGGTGAAGGACTTGCTTCGGCTTCTTCATCAGAGTCATCGTCTTTGCTGTCTGACTTCTTATCCGAATCAATCATTACCGGAGAGCTTGTGTCCGCTGAACGAACATACAGCTTGGAATCACGGAAGTCCAGAATTGCATGTTCATATTTCGAGAGGTTTTCGTTTATTACCGACGCAACAAATTTCGCCTTATACTCAAAGTCGTCAAAGCCTCCGAACAGTATTTCAAGTCTGTCTTCGATATAGACCTTCACATCAGTTGGATTTTCCACATCAATCTTTGTAGCACGCTTCAGCAGGCCTGAGTTATTAAGCGAATTAAGAACTCCAAGGACAGACTCCAGCTTGCCCTCATCATCACTTTTTATCCTTCTGCCCTCCTCAAACGTGCGCAAGTTTACGCCATAGACAACCGGCGCACAGTATATTATTCTGCCGCCGTCGGTTTTCGGCAGTTCATCATACTTTATATCAGCTGGATTTTCGGGAATTTTAACCGCAGGTGTTGACTCAGGCGAAGCGGATTCTGATGCAGGTGCGGAATCATCTACGAAATATCTGTTTCCGTCATCGTCAAACTCATAATGTCCGCCGTTAATCTTATATATAGGGTCGCCGTCGTCGTCATAGCCCCAAATTAAATCGTCTTCCTCTGTTTCCTCTTTCGGTTCGGGGGTCGCTGTCGGTTCAGGCTCCTCGGGCGAAATTTTTGAACTTACTATTTGCTCAGCATCATCGGAGCTTAAAACGACTTCTATCACGCTTCCCGACAAATCCGTCAGAACAAGCTGTGAACCAACGCTGAAATATGCGGACGGCTGCTCCTCTGTGACAATAATCCGCACAGTATTCGGAAGGCTGCGTTTTATCTCGGCATCAACCACAAACTCCATGTCCTCAACATTATCCTTGGCTTCGCCAAGACCCGTCAGAAAAATATTCTTTCCTGTCTGAACTGCGGCGGTTTTTATTAACGCCTCTGAACTGATATTATCGTTACCCTCACAGACCACGTTTTGAATATTAAAGGTCGGAGCCATCAGCAGAAAACACAAAGACGCGGCCGCCAACACGATAATTCCAAGAATTGACGCGCTGATTATCCTTCGTACAAAAAGCCTCCGCTGCCGCCTTTTTGCGTATTCCTCACGGCTCAGTTTTCTCTGTCTTTGCATATTTTTCACTCCTATATTTATCTAAGTCGTATAATAATTATATTAATTAAGCTATATAAGCTTCAGGTCAATATCCGCGCCAAGGCTTTTGAAGTCCGAAACCACATCAACATAACCTCGCTCAATATGCCCGATTCCGCTTATGCGTGTATTTCCGTCAGCAATAAGTCCTGCAATAGCCATTGCGGCGCCGCCGCGCAGATCAAACGCCTCAACAGACGCACCGCTCAAACAGTCCACTCCTCTGACTGTTGCCTGGCACTGATTGACATCAATATCGGCGCCCATACGGCAAAGCTCCGCTGCTTGCCTGAAGCGGTTTTCAAAAATAGATTCGACAAATACCGTTGTTCCCTTTGCCACGGACGAGACAGCCATAAACTGCGGCTGAGCGTCTGTCGGAAATCCCGGATAATAAAGCGTTTTTATCTTCTTAGCTGCAACGGGACGCCCGTTCATGCTGACGCAAATTCCGTCATCCATGCACTCTATCTCTGCACCCATATCACGAAGCACAAAACTGCACATAGCGGTATGCTCCGGATTGACCTTGCGCAGCAGGATTTTGCCGCCGCAGCCGACCGCCGCAGCCATGTACGTAACCGCCACTATTCTGTCCGGCATAATCTCAAAATCTGCGCCGTGAAGCTCACTTACGCCGCTTATGACAATTGTATCAGTACCGGCGCCTTTCACGTTGCCGCCCATTGCGTTGATGAAGTTTTGCAGATCTACTATCTCCGGTTCTCTTGCCGCATTGCGGATAACAGTCTCGCCCTCTGACTTTGCCATCAGCAAAATAATATTTTCGGTTGCGCCCACGCTCGGACAAATCAAGGAAACAGAACCGGGTTTGAGCCTATCCCTTATACGGCAATGTATAACGCCGCGGCTGTCCTCAACCTCCACGCCCAGCTTTTTGAACGCTTTAAGATGCAAGTCTATCGGTCTTGCGCCCAGAGCGCAGCCGCCGGGGTATCCGACATGCGCCTCACCGGTACGGCACAGCATCGCGCCGAGAAATAAAATCGACGAACGCATTCTGTGCATCATATCCGCTGAAATGGTATCACCGAAAAGGCTTTCGGCAGACACCTCAGCCATCGCTTCTTCACGGCTTATAGTGCACCTTGCTCCAAGCTCTTCAAGAATTTCTAACGTATTATGTACATCCGACAAGTACGGGCAGTTTATAAGGCGGCAAGTGCCTTTATCACACAAACCGCACGCCGTCAGACACGGCAATGCGGAATTTTTGGAACCCTGAACCGTTACTTCTCCGACAAGTTTTCTTTTGCCGTTAATTGACAATACGGCGTCACTCAAAACAATCCCTCCAACGGTCAGACATAAAATATTTTTCATAATATCTTATGCTGTACTGTCTAAGATTGTTACTTGAGCCAATATACTCTGCGACCCGCCGAATTCGGCAATTATCTGTCCACGGCGGGTCCTGAAATATTATTTAATTTATGATTTTCTGCTGAGAGAAACAAGACGCTTTGCCTCACGGTAAATCTCGTCTGTTGCAGAAGTTGTTCCGATACTCTTTGATGCCTTTTTCATTGCAATCAGTCTCTGCTTATCGTCAACAAGCTCACTGACCGCATTTTTAAGGGTCTCCGGCGAGAAATCCTTTTCAAGAATAACCTTTGCAGCGCCTGCGTTTTCAAGCTCACGCGCATTATGCTCCTGATGGTTTGCCGTCACATAAGGCGAAGGCACCAAAACAGCAGGCTTGCCGAGCGCAGTAAGCTCGCTCAGCGTACTTGCTCCGGCTCTTGAAACGACCAAATCTGCTGCGGACATAACAACGTCCATGTCATAAATATATTCGCAGACCTCTACATCGCCGTGCTTATTAAGGTCAAAGCCGTTCTTTTTAAATCTGTCCATAACCGCATCATACTGAAAGAACTTTCCCGTTCCCATCATTATACGGTATTTTTTCAATTCGCCTACCTCGCAAATCCAGTCCACAACGGCAGTATTAAAATCTCTCGCACCCAGACTTCCGCCGAAGAAAACGATAAACGGCCGCTCGTCAAGCTTCAAAATCCTTCTAGCCTCAAACTCACCGGTCGATAAAATCGATGGACGTACCGGGTTACCGGTATGAATAATCTTGTTGTACTTTTTCAAATACTGCTTTGCCGCCGCAGAGCCGAGGGCAACAACATCAACGCACCCCGACAGAATTCTTGTCGTCACCCCGGGATATGCGTTCGACTCATGAATAAGTGTCGGTATATTCAGCTTTGCCGCCGCATATAGCACCGGACCCGAAACATAACCGCCCGTTCCGATAACAATGTCGGGTTTAAACTCACGGATAATCCGTTTTGAGTCGATTATACTCTTCGGAAGCTCGAATATATTCTTAAAATTCTGTAGATTAAGCTTTCGCTCAAAGCCGTGAATTTTAATCAGCGACAGCTTATGTCCAAGCCGCGGTATAAGCTCGGCTTCAAGGCCTTCCTCTGTTCCGACAAAGGCGATTTCGCTTTCTTCTCTTTCGGATATGTAATTTGCAATGGCAAGCGCAGGATTTATATGCCCCGCCGTACCACCGCCTGCGAATAAAATCCTCATAACTCAAATCATCCTAATCTATTATCATGCAAATCTGTTCAATTTAGGCGCTCCTGCCGCGAGACGTTAAGCACAAGCCCGATTTCCGCAAGAGTAAACGTAAGCGCTGTACCGCCGTAGCTGAAAAACGGAAGCGGCATACCCGTAACCGGCAGCGATGCCGTTACAACGCCAATATTTATAACTGCTTGTATTCCGATCAGCGCCACAACTCCCATTACGATGAGCCTTCCGAGTAAGTCCGGAGCTTTAAGCGCAATCCTTATGCCCCTGTAAACCAAATACGCAAACAAAACTATTACGATTATTGCGCCTATCCAACCAAGCTCCTCTGCGAGAACCGAAAAAATAAAGTCATTATGCGGTTCGGGAAGAGACATAAACTTCTGACGGCTCTTTCCGAAGCCAACGCCGAAAATTCCGCCGGAACCGATTGCATACAGCGACTGAACTATCTGCCAGCCGGCTCCCTGCTTATCTGCAAACGGGTCAAGGAATGACAATATTCTTGTTAATCTGTACGGCTCTATTGCAATCATTACAACTCCTATAACAGCAACAGGAACTGCCAGAATTCCGAAATGCTTAAGCTTTGCGCCGGCAACGAACATCATCGTAACCGTTGTGAAGCCGACAAGTATAGTTGCACTGAAATGCGGTTCCATCATCAGTAGAACTGCGACAAACGCCAAAATCAGCAGGCATGGACAGAATCCTCTGAAAAACTTGCCGAGATACTTCTGGTTGCTGTCGAGATAATATGCAACGACAATAATCATCGCAAATTTCATAAGCTCCGATGGCTGAAATCCGAAAACCCAGCGCGTTGCGCCGTTTGTGGTTGTGCCGACACCGGGAATTAATACCAATATGAGAAGCACAAGACCAATGCCGTATACAATAGGCGAAAACCGCACCAAAACGTGGTAGTCAACAACCATGCAGGCAACCATCGCCACAAGTCCCATAACAAGACCGCCGAGCTGACCCTTTACAAAATACAGACTGTCACCCGTACTTGCATATGAACGCGAGCTGCTGGCGCTGTACAGCATCACCAGTCCAAACGCTACAAGAATAATCGTTGTAAACAGGAACTGATAGTCAAACGCTCCGTATCTGATTTTAATTCCGCCTATATTCAGAATATTCTTTACATTATACTTTACTCTTTTCTGAACTGAGCCGTACTCTTCGCCGGCGGTCTCGTCTCCGCTTCTCTCATGAGTTATGCTGCGGTATCTTGCGGCTTCGGTTTTTCTTCCGCTTCGTCCGCGAGCCGAGGAAAGCCTATTGTCTTGTCCTGCTGTACGCCTTCTGCGCTGAGTCCCGTTAGTTCTGTTCATTCTGTTTTCTTCAGATGACGCCAATACAACCGCCTCCTCTCAAATATCTGTAAATCCCAGGTTTAAAAACTATTACTTAAAATACAGCATAAGTGCGCAAAGCACAGCAGTAACAGCTGTGAACACACACACAATCTTAACTTCACTCCAGCCGCACATCTCAAAATGATGATGTATTGGCGACATTTTAAATATACGCTTGCCGGTGAGCTTATATGATGTAACCTGCATAATAACAGACAGTGTTTCAACAACATAAACAAGACCGACGATAAGCAAAGTCAAGGGCTGTCTCAGCATAATTGCAAGTCCGCACACCGCACCGCCGAGAAACAGCGAACCGGTATCGCCCATAAACACCTTTGCAGGTTTGTGGTTATAAAATAAAAATCCCGCCAAAGCTCCGACAACTGTTGACGAAAACAACAGCATTGCCGGATTGGACAAAATGTTTGACATAATCAAATAGTATAATGCAACAACAATAGTGATTGAAGTTGCCAGTCCGTCAAGACCGTCGGTCAGATTGACACTGTTGACCGTGGCAAGCATAACAAATATAACAAACGGTATATAGAACCAGCCAAGATCAAGATCAATATCTGTAAACGGCAAATCAATTACCGTACCTGTACCGCCGCCGACAGCAACGAGAGTTGCAAAAACCAGCGCAACCAAAAACTGTAGGCTGAACTTCTGCGCCGCCGTAAGTCCCAGATTACGCTTTTTCACAACCTTTATATAGTCGTCAATAAATCCGATAACGCCGAATGCAAGTGATAACAGGAACACAAGCAGCAGGTCAATCAGATTTCCAAGCGGCAGCTTTAAGACCGCTCCGGCGGCAACCGATATTATCAGCATTACCGCTATACTCACTATAAAGATAATACCGCCCATTGTAGGCGTTCCGGATTTTGCAGCGTGCCAGGCAGGTCCTTCTTCACGGATTTCCTGACCGAACTTAAGCCGTCTCAGCATGGGTATAAAGACTGCGCCCAAAACCAAGGACACAGCAAGCGCTCCTATTCCTCCGATAAAATTTAACATAACAAACCTCCTCGTCGTCGCAACACACTGCGCTCAATCGCTTTTTTGCAAGCAAAAAAACTCATACGCTCCGTGGTTGCTCCTCTCAACTCAATGTAGGGGCGGCTATTAGCCGCCCGCAGGCGGATACTATCCACCCCTACAGTTACTGCTATTCTCACATTTCCAGTGCTGAGGCAATCTCTTCAAGGTGCATACCGCGCGAGCCTTTTATCCAGACTACATCGCCCTTTTTAATAATATTGTGCAGCTTTGCTATTGCGGACGCATTATCATCAAACACATATATATCACTCGGATTCATGCCGTTTTCTTCTGCGCTTTTTGCAATATACTTTGCCATCTCGCCTATAGTGATAAGGCAGTCGATATTCTTCTCGGCGCACATCTGACCCACCTTGCGATGCTGAAGCTCAGACATCTCGCCAAGCTCAAGCATATCCGCAAGACAAGCAACGCGGCGTGCCTGAGCGCCCTTTTCATGCGCGGTCAGCACAAGAACGTCCATGCCCGATTCCATGGAATCCGGACAAGCATTATAGCAGTCATTAATCACTGTATAATCATCATATTCCTTCTTAACCTGTCTCAGTCCCTCAGGTCTGAAATCATGCACACCTTTAATCATACTCTCGATTTTGATATTATATTTATAGCCCACAAGTATCGCCGCAAGCGCATTATATATATGGTGTATTCCGGGGACGTTGGTTTCAAACTTATAGTCACGTCCGTCAATCCTAACCTCAAACTCACTGCCGCAGGAATACAGCTTGATATTTTTTGCAATAACATCGCATGACTTATTCTCAATACCAAAATACAGCGTTTCATAGTCAAGGTCGCCGTTTTTTGCCCAAAGCAAGTCATCGTCGCCGTTGAGAATAACTGTTCCGTCAAGTGGCAGACCTTCGAGTATTTCAAGCTTTGCCTTGCAAATTCCCTCACGACTGCCCAAATTCTCCATATGTGACACACCGATATTGGTAATAACCGCTGTATCGGGCTTTGTGATATTTGTCAATCTCGAAATTTCGCCGAAATCACTCATTCCCATCTCAATAACCGCGGCCTCTGTATCATCGGTAAGTCTGAAAAGAGTAAGCGGAACACCGACCTCATTGTTATAATTCCCCTCGGTCTTGAGCGTGTTGTATTCCTGATTCAAGACAGATGCAATCATTCCCTTTGTCGAAGTTTTTCCTACGCTGCCGGTTATTCCGACAACCGGTATATTGAACTGTGCACGATAATATTCGGCAATATCGCGAAGCGCCTTAAAGGTGTCGTCCACCGCAACATACGGCAGAGCACCGAAATCACCTTCGTCACGGTTGACAACGCAGCACACCGCACCGCGCTCAACGGCTCTCTCTACAAACCGGTGTCCGTTGTTATTCTCGCCGCACAGCGCGATAAATACTGTTCCTTCATCAACTTCACGGTCATCTCTTACCACGTTTTTCACGATTTCATCACCGCTTAAGTTATGTATCGTGCCGTCTGTGACCTCCGCAAGGGTGTTTATATTCATACACCATTTCATAATACTCTCTCCTTAACAAACATAATAGCCATAGGCAGGGGCGGCGTGCGGCCGCCTTGTGCGCATCACAACTATCCTTCACTGCTGTAATCATAACAGCCGAGAAGCTTCTGGACTATCTCACGCTCGTCGAACTGAATTGTATCACGTCCGAGAACCTGATATGTTTCATGTCCTTTTCCTGCAAGTAATATTATATCATCTTTTTGAGCATGGTCAAGTGCATATTCTATTGCTTCAAATCTGTTTACAATAACTTTGTATTCGCAGTCTGTCTGTTTTATACCTTCGACAACCTGTTCAATAATTTTTTCCGGATCCTCGGTTCTTGGATTATCACTTGTAACAACACAGAAATCGGATAACTCTCCGGCGATTTTTCCCATGATAGGTCTCTTGGTTGCGTCTCTGTCGCCGCCGCAGCCGAACAAGGTAACCACCCTGCCCTGTGCAAAGCCGCGAATGGCGTTTATTACATTAAGCAGACCGTCAGGTGTATGGGCATAGTCGATAATAACCGTATAGTTCGTTCCGGGAGTATCAACTATCTCTATTCTTCCCTTTACGCCGCTTGCGCTGTGGATACCTTCAACAACCTCTTTCAGCGAAAAGCCGCATTCAAGACAGCAGCCTATTGCGGTCATTGCATTGTATACCGAAAACTCGCCGGGAATTCCGAGCCGAACCTTTTCGGTTTCGCCTTCAAAGCTCAGGTCAAATTCCACCCCGCTCTGCTTAAGCGCAATATTTGTCGCCTTAAGCCTGCATTCGCCCTTTATTCCATATGTTACTATATCATCACATTTTGCTCTGTTTAAAAGGAACTCGCTTCGGCTGTCGTCGATGTTTATAACGCCGCGGTCACATATATCAAACAAAATACTTTTGGCTTTTAGATATTCGTCCATCGTCTTATGAAAATCCAGGTGATCCTGAGTAATGTTTGTGAATGCTCCGACATCAAATCTGCATGCGGTAACGCGGTCAAGTGCAAGAGCGTGCGATGAAACCTCCATGACAACGTAGTCAGCGTCATGAGCTGCTATATTGTCAAACAACTGCATGAGTTCAAGCGAATCGGGAGTCGTTCTTGAAGTAGGTATAACCAAATCGCCGATCATGTTCTGATTTGTTCCGATGAGACCGACCTTCTTGCCCATGTGTTCAAGGATCGCCTTTATTAAATATGTCGTAGTCGTCTTTCCGTTTGTGCCGGTTATACCTATAAGCTTAAACTTTTTGAACGGATAACCGTAGTATGCCGCGGCAATATGAGCCATCGCCTTTCTGGTATTGTCAACCACAACACACGGCACACCTACCGTCGGAAGAGCATGTTCCGCAATAACCGCAACGGCACCGTTTTCGACAGCCGCCTTTGCGTACTTGTGACCGTCTGCCTCATAGCCGGTTATACAAATAAACAGGCTGCCGGGCTTAACCTTTCTTGAATCACAGGCAATGTCGGTAATTTTCATTCTGCCTGCACCGTTCATATCTCTGACAGTAACATCTTTTAATAATTCGGATAGTATCATAAGTTTCCCTCCGTTCATCTAATCGTTGGTGGTTTCGGACTCGTCATATCTGAAATTAAGCGTCACAACCGTACCCGGTTCAACCATCGTTCCTTCAACGGGCGACTGTCCGATACACGTTGCATTCTTTCCGGATTTTGAAACGCCCTTTATCATGGCGTTCAGTCCGTCATTAACAAGAGAAGCATTTGCCTCAGCCGGCGTCTGTCCGATAACGCTCGGCACGGCAATCGAACGCGTTGCCTGCTCGCCCTCGGTATAAATAACAATCGTTGAGCCCTGAGGCGCCTTAGTATGAGCCTTCGGTATCTGGTCAACGATAACATCCGAAGTGCCGCTGATTTTCACACCAAAGCCCTGTTCGTCAAGCACGATTCCTGCGTCAGCTTTTGACATTCCGCTCACGTCCGGAACCTCAATATCCACATATTCTTCCTCGTCCGAGGTGTATCTCGGTTCAACTCCGAGGTATTGCAGCGTCTCGCCCAGGATATCTCTGACAACAGGCGCTGCAATCGTACCGCCGTAATATGAATCGCCGTTCGGCTCGTCGAGTATAACCAGGCAAACCACCTGCGGGTCGTCCGCCGGCGCAAATCCTATGAAGGACGCAACATACTTATTCTGTCCTCTCGGAATTTTTTCCGACGTACCGGTCTTTCCGGCAATTCTGTAACCGGCAAGATATGCGTTCTTACCGCCGCCCTGCGATACGACAGATTCAAGTATCTCACACATTTTTTTGCTTGTATCCTCTGATATAACCTGTCTGACAATCTCAGGCTGTACGTCTTCGACAATGCCCATGTCAGAATTCACAATCTGCTTCACAAGATGCGGCTTCATGAGTGTTCCGCCGTTCGCTATAGCGCTCACCGCCGCTACCATTTGCAGCGGAGTAACGGTAATAGACTGACCGAATGACGAAGTCGCAAGGTCGACGTCCGTCATGCTGTCTTTGGTAAAGCCAAAGCCTGCCGTTTCACCGGGCATTTCAATGCCCGTCTTTTTGAAAAAGCCAAAGGCGTTCACACCGTCAATAAACCGTTCTTTTCCTATCTTTTGACCAATTTGAATAAATGCTGGGTTGCACGAATTCTGAGCCGCCTCCGCAAAGGTCTGAGTGCCGTGTCCGGAGGTGTTGGCACACTTTATTGTTCTGTCTGCGACCGTATACGAACCGCCGCACGAAAACGTATCCTCAAGCGTACACGCTCCTGTATCAAGAGCAATAGACGCAGTGACCGACTTGAAAGTCGAACCCGGCTCGTACGAATCAACAACCGCCTTATTACGTCTGACAACCTGCATTGCCTCGCTTAATTTATCATTATACTCCTGCCCGGACAAATTTTCAAGTTCTTCTTTTATTCCGGGATACTTTTCCTCTATTGCATCAGTTATCTCAAACGGCTCGTTCAGGTTATAATCCGGTTCTGCGCACATAGCCAGAATTTCACCCGTCTTAACATTCATCACTATCGCCGCAGCTCCCTCGGCTACCTTGTTGTCGGCTGCTGCCGCTTCAAGGTTTTTCTGAACATAGCTTTGTATTGTCTCGTCAATGGTAAGTACGACACTATTTCCGTCCTGAGCTGCAATATAGTTTTCATAGCCGTTGTTTCCCTCTATTCCGGTCGACTTCTGCGCCGAAACAACTCTGCCGGGTACACCGCTCAGCTCGTCGTCATATATACTCTCGACACCTTCAAGTCCCTGATTGTCCGTACCGCAGAACCCTATTACCTGTGCAGCCAGATTATTGTACGTATAATACCTCTTTACGTCCTCGGTAAAGGCAATACCGCTGAGCTTTGTCTCGTTTACGTATTCCCTAAGCTCGTCTGCAACGGATTTTTCAACCTTTTTCTTTAGTGTTTCGCTCTGGATTTTTTTTGAGATTTTATCCTTGACTGTGTCCTTATCAAGGTCAAGAATTTCGGCAATTCTTGACGCTACATTGTCAACGGTCAGCTTGTTATGTTCGATTGAGGCCCTTAATGTTTCAGGTGTAATACTGATAGTCTCGACCGTTATATTCGAAGCCAGAACCTTATAGTTTCTGTCATAAATATTTCCGCGCTTTGCACTGATAGCATTATCGCTCGTCTGCTGGTCAAGCGCCTGTCTGGACAAGTCCTTTCCCCGAACTATCTGTACCCAGCCCACTCGCACCGCCAGAGCGGCAAACACACATATAAACGCAACCAGAATTATTATCGGTCTTTTGGCAGGGTTTGCGCCGCCTTTTTTTCTTTTGTGATTGCTAAAATTGCTCGCCATTGCCATTCCTCCAAAAATCACAACAAGGCGACCGAGTTATTCAGGCCGCCACATCCCTACGGTAGTGTATTCGGTTAATCACAATTATAGAACCCCAAAGCCGAATTTCACCGCTCTTTTTTATTTTTAATTAAATACTATTTACCCGATTTTACCACTTCGTCACGGTTGCCCATATCAATGTAGAACACCTGCGAAGAATCCGGGGCAATCATGCCAAGCTCATTCTTTGCAACGGATTCAAGATTTCCGAGCTCGACCGACTTGTCTATACTGGATTGTATGCTCTCGTTTGTAACTAAAATTCCGTTATACTCTGAGTTCAGCTTATCAATTTCCTGGTTCATTCCGAAAATTGCTGTCTGTCTGTATATCATGGAAATACACATCAGGAATAATACCGCTATTCCGATTATATAATAAACTCTCGATTTTGCCTTCTTTCCGGCAATCGCTCTCTCCTCACGTGACATACGGCGTATCAGCGATTCAGCTTCTTTAACCACCGGCGTCTTTGTCTGCGGATTTGCATCAGCCGCAGCAGAACGCCTGATTCCGGAAAGCTCGTCCGTCGCAGTAAATCTCGGTCTTGAATAAGCAACTGCAGATGTATTTCCATACATTGTATTACTGTAATACAAGCCTGATGGATGCGTTGCAGCACGGTCATTATATCTTCCTGACGTACTCGTGTAATATCCGTCTCTCTGCGAAGCCGTGCGCTGTCTTGCCGCAAAATTTGTATTATTATATCTATAGTCTGAGTTCATTACCCGCGAGCTTGTACTGCTGTGTGCAGCAGATGTGCGGCTCTTATAGCCGCTGTTTCTTCCGTATGGCGAAGTGCTGCGTTTTATGTTCTGGTTTCTGCGGCTTTGGCTTAATGCCGTCTGTCTGTTATATCTGCCGGTTCTTTGTTTTGTTGCTTGTGCAGGCACTTAACCATCCCTTTCTTAATTATATCTATACTTATTACTATTTGTCAATTCTTAATTTTAGCTTAGCTTCTCAACAATCCTTAATTTGGCGCTGTGAGCTCTGTTGTTATATTCAAGTTCCGTTTCGTCCGCCGTAATCGGCTTTCTGTTAATCAACTTAACCCTCGGCTTATGTCCGCACACACAGACCGGGAACTCCTTTGGGCATATACAGCCCTGTGACAGCTCCTTAAATACGTTCTTCACTATTCTGTCCTCAAGTGAATGGAAGGTTATCACAGCCAAAACACCGCCGGGCTTTAGTACGTCGACAAAATCCGAAACCGCCTTATCAAGACCGTCAAGCTCATGATTGACCTCGATGCGGATCGCCTGAAAGCTGCGTTTTGCCGGGTGCTTGTCCCCGTACCGCTTTTTGGGCGGAAACGACTTTTTTATAATCTCGCTCAGCTCAAAGGTTGTCTCAATCGGCTTTTGTTCACGCGCGCGGACAATATTTGAGGCTATCTTCGCCGCATTATTTTCCTCGCCGTATTTAAACAATATCTGCCGAAGCTCTGCCTCGCCGTATGTGTTTACCACCGTATAAGCGTCAAGCTCATCGTCACGGTTCATACGCATATCAAGCCTTGCGTTTGAATTGTAGCTGAAGCCTCTTTCTCCGTTATCAAGCTGCGGCGACGAGACGCCGAGATCAAGTATAGCGCCGTCAACACCTCCGGCTTCAATTCCAAGGCCGGACAAAACACTTTTTACATCAAAAAAGTTGGCGTGTACGGTCTTTATATTACATGCGTACTTTCTTAGCCTTTCGCCCGCTGCCGACAAAGCCGCAGCGTCACGGTCTATACCGATTAATGTACCGTCACCGCTGAGCCTTTCGCAAATCAGCGCCGAATGTCCGCCGCCGCCGAGTGTTCCGTCTACATAAACGCCGCCCGGCCGAACCTTTAACGCATCAACACTCTCATTTAACAAAACGGAAATATGATTGAAACCGAAACTTGTATTTTCAGACATACCGGGCAGATTTCTCCTTTTGATTTAATATTAAAGTCCGTATTTTTGCATTGTTTCTTCGAGATTCTCTGCTTTGAACTCATCGCCCTCGAAGTATTCCTCCCACTGGTCACGATTCCATATTTCGATATATGTGTACGTGCCTACAACGGCGATTTCCTTCTGGAGATTTAAATACTTTCTGAGATTAGGCGGTATAACCACTCTACCCTGCGTGTCAAGCTCACATTCACTCGAACCTGACGAAAAGAATCTGAGCAGCTTAATGTCCTCCTGCCTTGTCTTTTCAAGGAACTTAGTCCATTCTTCCGCAGGATAAATGGCAATACATCTGATGCCCTTTGCCACAACAAAGGTCTGACCGAGGTCGGCTCTGAACTTGGCAGGGATATTGACTCTGCCCTTTGCATCAACAGTCTGCATATATTCACCTATAAGCATCAGCGCCGCCTCCTTTCAAAATCACTGCCACTTGACATGCTGATTATAATCTTCACCACTTTTGAGCCAAATTGATACACTTTGATACATTTCGCTCCACTACAGATATATTCTACTACAACAGCCAATAATATGCAAGCCCTTTTTTGAAAAACTTTTGAAAATGATAATAAAGTCGTAATTTGTCCTTAACAATGTTTTAACACTATCGAAAAATCCGAATATCTTGTATTTTAAATAAATAAGATGTACAAGATATTGAAACATAAAGTATGGCAAATATTTGGGAAAATGCTTAAAAAATGAAGTTTGGAGGCGAATTTTATGATGAACTATATTTGGGGCGGAATGATAATTGTGTCCCTGATTGTGTCTGTTTTCACCGGGAGAGTGGAGCAAACCGCAGCAGCGGCAGTGAGCGGAGCCGGAGAGGCGGTAAACCTGACGATGTCGCTCATGGGAATAATGTGTCTGTGGACAGGGATTTCAAAGATAGGTGAGGACGGCGGGCTTGTGCGGCTGATTTCAAAGGCGCTCAGGCCGGTGCTTCGGCTTATATTCCCCAAGCTCGACCCAAACTCAAAGGGCTTTGGCGGAATAGTCATGAATGTTGTCGCAAACCTCTTGGGCATGGGAAACGCCGCAACGCCGCTAGGAATAAAAGCTGTCACCGAGCTGTGGAATGCGAACGGCAAGAAATCCACGGCAACCGATGAGATGTGCATGTTTGTTGTACTGAATACCGCCTCGCTGCAGCTGATCCCCTCGACGCTTATCTCACTGCGGCAGAGCTTTGGGTCTGCCGCACCGGGAGAGGTAATACTTCCGATATGGATATGCGAAATATGCGCGCTTACTGCCGGAATACTTATGGCAAAGCTGCTGGCAGGAACAGAAAAGAGGCTTAATCCATGCAGATAATCTCAACATTTGCAGTTCCGGCGTTTATATTTATATTCTTGATTTCGGGCTTCATCAGCCGCATTGACGTATATGACAGCTTTGTAAGCGGCGCAAAGTCCGGACTTAACGCCACATTCAATATTATTCCGGCGCTTATCGGACTTATGGTCGGCATCGCCATGTTCCGTGAAAGCGGCTGTCTTGACCTGCTCTCTAAAGCGCTGAGTCCGCTGACAAGCCTGATACATATGCCGTCTGAAATAGTACCGCTCGCACTTCTGCGCCCTGTGTCGGGCAGCGCTTCTATAGCTATTGTTAACGATATATTCAAAAATCTTGGCCCCGACTCACTCCAAGGCAAAATCGCCTCAATAATGATGGGTTCAACCGAAACGACCATTTACACGATTGCCGTATACTTCGGAAGCGTAGGCATAAAGAACATACGATACACTCTGTTTGCCGCGCTGACTGCCGACCTGTGCGGAATTATTATGTCGGTACTCATCGGCTCAATTATATAAAATGTTTTGTACAATACTAAAGGGGACGGCATCTCAGCCGTCCCCCCGCGGGGTTATATTCAAAGATTGCATATAAATTATAGTTTATATGAGTAAACCGCAACTCGGCGGTTTAATGCGAGCATCGGTAGGCGGACGAAGTCCGCACGTTAGGCGAGCAGTCCCCTC
>OIXH01000542.1_pt1 | contig 46186 bp, 79 predicted proteins | sample 1587741 | NCBI WGS metagenome assembly OIXH01 (sample SAMEA3888916, study PRJEB22519) | human gut metagenome | biome: human gut; feature: human-associated habitat; material: faeces | place: Denmark | collected 2011 | reverse complement strand
AATATGAAAGAAAATTGGTTTAACAAAACAGTAACAGAAACATTAGAAAGCTTAACAACAAATGCAAATGAAGGATTAAAATCAGAAGAAATTGAAGAAAGAAGAAAAAAGTATGGTTTTAACGAATTAAAAGCAAAAAAGAAAAAGACTATATTGGTAAAATTTTTAGAGCAATTTAAAGATTTTATGATTATTATTCTAATTATAGCAGCAATAGTGTCAGGTGTAATAGGATATCTACAAAATGAGGGTATAACAGATTCAATAATTATATTAATTGTAGTTATTATAAATGCAATAATAGGAGTAGCGCAAGAAAGTAAAGCAGAAAAGTCTTTAGAGGCTTTACAAAAATTGAGTTCACATGTTGCAAAAGTAATTCGTGATGGTAAATTAGTTGTAATGCCATCTAAAGAATTAGTGCCAGGTGATATAGTAATTATAGAAACAGGAGATTATGTACCAGCAGACTTGAGAATAATAGAAGCAACAAATTTAAAAGCTCAAGAAGCGTCATTAACAGGAGAATCGGTTCCAGTTGAAAAAAATACTGAAGCCATATCAGATGAAAAAATTGGAATAGGTGATAGAACAAATATGTTATTTTCCTCTTCCTTAATAACGTATGGAAGGGGAAAAGGCATTGTTGTTGAAACAGGAATGAATACAGAAGTTGGTAAAATTGCTAATATTATAAATAGCACAGATGAAACAGAAACACCTTTACAAGAAAAATTGAATAAACTGGGCAAAACATTGGGCATAGGAGCGCTTGTGATATGTGCAGTAATATTTGTAATAGGATTACTATATGGAAAAAATCCTTTAGATATGTTTATGACAGCAGTAAGTTTAGCAGTAGCTGCAATACCAGAAGGATTAGCAGCTGTTTCAACAATTGTGTTGGCTATAGGAGTACAAAGGATGGTTAAAAAGCATGCTATTGTTAAAAAATTACCAGCAGTAGAAACTTTAGGAAGTGCAACTGTAATATGTTCCGATAAAACAGGTACATTAACTCAAAACAAAATGACAGTACAAAGAATATTTTATAATAATAAATTATTAGACATAAATAAAATTGATTTGAAACAAGAGGACGAAACATTAGAAAGATTAGTGCATACTAGTATGTTATGTAATGATACAAAAATAAGCACAGATAATCAGCTTACAGGAGATCCAACAGAAACAGCGCTAGTTGATATGGGATTTAAATTGGATTTTGAACCTTCATTGTTTGAACAAATGCCTAGATTAAAAGAGATTCCATTTGATTCAGATAGAAAATTGATGACAACAGTAAATAAAGTTGGAGAAAAGTATGTTGTTTGTACTAAGGGTGGAGTAGATGAATTATTAAACAGATGTACAAAATATATATTAAATGATGAGATTAAAACAAATTTAGAAGAATACAAAAAAACAATATCAGAAAATAATGAAGAAATGGCTAAAAATGCTTTAAGGGTTTTAGCAATGGGATACAAAGAATTAAATCATGAGCCAACAGAAGAAGACATGGCAAGCTTGGAAAATGACTTAATATATATAGGTATGGTTGGAATGATAGATCCTCCAAGAGAAGAAGTAAAACTTGCAGTACATAAATGTAAAACAGCGGGAATAAAAACAGTTATGATAACAGGAGACCATAAAATAACAGCAATTGCAATAGCAAAAGCTTTAGGAATATTAGAAAATGAGAGTGAAGCATTAACAGGCAGTGAATTAGAAGAAATGACAGATGAGGAGTTAACAAAAAATATTAGAAAATATAGTGTATATGCAAGAGTATCTCCAGAACATAAGGTAAGAATTGTAAAAGCATGGCAGGCAAATGGAGAAATAGTGGCTATGACGGGAGATGGCGTTAATGATGCACCAGCACTAAAAACAGCAGATATAGGTTGCGCTATGGGAATAGTTGGTACAGATGTGGCGAAAGAAGCAGCAGATGTTATACTAACAGATGATAATTTTGCTACAATAGTTTCAGCGGTAGAAGAAGGTAGAAGAATATATGATAATATATTAAAAGCAATACAATTTTTATTATCAAGCAATGTTGGAGAGATAATAGTTCTGTTTGTAGCAATATTGATAACTCCATTATTGAGCAAAATATTCGGAATTGATATACACCTAATAGAGCCACTATTACCAATACATATATTATGGATAAATCTAGTGACAGATTCTTTACCAGCATTAGCGTTAGCTGTGGATCCAGCTGAAAAAGATGTTATGGAAAGGAAACCAATAAAACCTAAAAAGGGTATATTTACAAATGGTATGTCTTGGAGAATAATATATCAAGGTGTAATGATTGGACTATTAACACTTGCTGCATTTATAATAGGGTTAGGTACAAAAGATGTGCCAATAATAGAAGGACTAACAGAACAAGAGGTAAGAGTGGAAATTGGACAAACAATGGCATTTATTGTTTTAGCATTGTCTGAATTAACTCATGTATTTAATATTAGAAATAATAAAAAATCAATATTTAAAACAAATATATTCAACAATTCTAAATTAATTTTAGCAATATTGACATCATCAGCGTTAATGTTTGTTATACTATTAATACCAAGTTTAAGAAGCATATTTAGTATACCAGTATTACCAATAGGAAACATAGTAGAAATTGTAATATTAGTACTAATGCCAATAGTTATAGTAGAAATATTTAAATTGTTTAAAATAAATACTATTGGGGAAAAATAAAAATTATAAATTTCTTAATATGCAAAGGAATGATATTTATGTATGATGTAATAATAATAGGGAGTGGACCTGCAGGAATTTCGGCTGCATTATATACTCAAAGAGGTGGCTTAAAAACACTGATAATATCAAAAGGAAGTAGCTCACTAGAAAAAGCACATAAGATACAGAACTATTATGGACTTGTGGAAGAAATATCTGGAAAAGAATTATATAAAATAGGAATAGAACAGGCAAAAAGAATAGGTGTAGAAATAATAGAAGACGAAGTAGTACAAATAAGTAATGAAAAAAATTTTAAAGTTACAACAATAAATGCAGAATATGATGCGACAAATGTAATTTTAGCAACAGGAATAAACAGAAAAGAATCTACAATAAAAGGAATAAAAGAATATGAGGGAAAAGGCATAAGTTATTGTGCAGTGTGTGACGCATTTTTCTTTAGGGGTAAAGATGTTGTAGTTATAGGAGATGGAAATTATGCAGTTCATGAAGCGGAAATATTAAAACCAATTGCTAAATCTGTTAGAATAATAACAAATGGAAAAAGGATGGTACAAAACAGAAACATAGATGTGGAAACAATAAAAGACAGTGTAAAAGAAGTTAAAGGCAAAGATATATTAGAAGAAATTGAATTTGCAAATGGAAAGACGATAAAAATAGATGGTGTATTTGTAGCAGAAGGAATTGCCACTAGTACAGATTTAGCAAAAAGAATAGGAGCGTTAGTAGAGGGTAATAATATAAAAATAAACGAAAATATGGAGACATCAGTAAGAGGCCTATATGCTTGTGGTGATTGTACAGGTGGCATACTTCAAATAAGTAAAGCTGTATATGAAGGTGCTAAGGCAGGTTTAGAAATAATTAAAAAGGAGGACAAAAATGTTAGTAATTGAATTAAACAAAGAAAATTTTGAAAAAGAGGTAAATAATTCCCAAATGCCGGTGTTAATAGACTTTTGGGCAAGTTGGTGTGGACCATGTAAAATGATGAGTCCAGTAATTGATGAAATTGCAAATGAAACACAGGAAACATTAAAAGTATGTAAAGTAAATGTAGATGATGAATTAGAACTAGCAAGAAAATTCAATATAATGAGTATACCAACTTTTGTAGCTATAAAAGAAGGCAAAGTAATAGGGACAACTGTAGGAGTACAAACAAAACAACAAATATTAGACCTATTAAAATAATAGAAATAACAGCCATCAGCGAGCAAATATTAATGTGTTAAAAATAAAGGGCGATATAAATCGCCCAAAATAAAAAAATATTTATAATAGGTATTGACAAAATCAATTAGAATGTGCTAATATTAATAAGTGTTAATAAGTAGTAAACACTTGCGGATGTGGCGGAACTGGTAGACGCGCTGGTCTTAGGAACCAGTACCAACGGTGTGGGGGTTCGAGTCCCTTCATCCGCACCAAAGTTGAAAAGTCTTGTAAGTGCTGAAATATCAGTAATTTACAAGACTTTACTTTTACAAATTAATGCAATTATAATGCAATAGATATTTCTAGATCATTTTTTCAAGTTCCTGTTGAATAAAGTTTAGCGAAACTGATGTATAAGTGTCATTAGTTATAGTACTTCCTTGAACATGTCCAACTAATGATTGGATAACTGCAAGAGACAAGTTTTTTTCCTGACACCTTGTTATAAAAGTATGTCTAAGTCGATGAGTAGATAAGGCACCTGTTATGCTTTCATTAGGACTTATTTTATTTATTCTACTCAAATAACTATTAATCATTCCGTCAGTGATTATTCTATTTTTTGAGTAATCCCAGAACAATAAATTATGCATGTTAGTTATTTTATTTGCAAGTATTTCTTCTATAAGTTTTCTTACCTTTGGTTGCATAGGAAAACATCTTCTACCTTTATCTAATCCAGTTTTTTTACAGTATGTTTTAGTATGTTGACCTAATATTACTTTATCATTTTTATTTCTTGTTATTGTGCGATAAATAGTTATGGAATTATTTTTTAAATTTATACAGTCTTTGGATAGTGCAAGGATCTCTCCAATTCTAGCACCAGTATACAATTGAAGAAGAATTATATTATTATACTGTTTATTGGGACTCTTGGAAAGTACTTCTAGTAACTTGCTTTCTTCTTCTTGAGTTAATGCTTCTACTTGTTTATTTGCTTTTTTTGAAATAGGTTTAGCTAGAGTTTCATCGTCCATTGGATTATATATTATTTTTCTTCTTGATATTCCAATTTTGAAAATAACATTAATAAATCTCCAAATCTTATCTATAGTATTATTAGCATACTCTCTAATTGATTTTTTTGATTGTTCAATATCGAAAGCAGAAACCTTTTGAATAGGTTTATTTATCCAGTTATTACAACATGTTTCTAATTGATTAATTGTTCCTAAATCTCTTATGTAAGTTCTATCAGAGGTAATGCCATCATCATGTTTTTGTTCTACATAATTTTTAATTATGCTCAAACAAGTATCAAAGCTTTTTTCTATATAAGAACCTTGATTTATATCTGTTATTATCTTATTAAATCTGGATTTAAATTCTCCTACTTTTTCATTTTTCTTTTGTTTTAAGGTCTTTCTTTTTCCAGACGGTTCATGATATTGTGCCACATAACAATTTAATGCTTGGCTAAAATATATTGTCCCGTTCTCCATTTCCTCTTGATTTTACATTTCTGTTCTTTTTTTCCATAATAAACCTCCGTAAATTTTTATTAAAATCCATTTACAGAGGTCTTGCACTTTTAATAAACATATGTTATTATAAATACGCAAATACCTTGTAAAAGGGATTTTGTTTTGTGTTTAGGATAGTGTCTTGTTTGGCGACAGCACTATCCTTCTTTTATATATTAAACCAATATACCATATTTTTGGGCATAGAAGTCAATACAGTCAATCATATATTTAATATCTACATTAAAATAATCTGATAAATCATATAAATTAAAGCCTTGTGCGATTTTTTCTTTTAGTTCTTGAAATGGTACTAACACAGAATAAGCCCATTTCTTTGCTCTATTTTCACATTTTCTTTTTAAAGTTATATCAGAATTAATGTAGTATAAAGCACCGACAATAATAATGTCCTAATTCTTCAGCTAATATTTCTTTTTCTTCAATGGAATTAGCTATTTTGCTGTAATCAATGCCTATACTATATTCGTTGTTTTCTTCAAAGATTCTAGCTTTAGCCTTTGACCATTTATAATCTATTATATCTATTTTTTCCTTTTCAGTTAAATTATATAAATCTAATACTTCCATAGTCTAATCTTTCTTTTTCTTTAAACTTTTTTTAAATCTAATAAATTCTTTTAATTCTTCTATTTCTTCATCTGTCAAGCCTTCTGTATCCAAACCATTATTAGAAGCATAACGAAAATTATCTTCTTTTTTATTTTCAATTAATTCTGCAAAACCAGCTTTAGATAATAAATCGTTGTAATCTATATTATATATAGAAGATAGTTTTTTTAAAATAATTGGACTAGGTCTTCGTTTACCATTTTCCATTAAAGATAGGTAGCTAGGAGATATTTCGCATAATTTATTAACATCATATATGCTATATCCTAGAGCTTCTCTTATATTTTTTAAATATTTAGCAAGTTCAAGTGTTGAAACTTCCATCTTGACAACCTCCTTACAAGTGTAATTATACTATACAAATTTACAATTGTAAATAATTTTAAAAAAATTTTCAAAAAACTATTGACAATTGTAAACTAGATGATATAATGTTTACAACAGTCAACCAGAAAGGTGGTGTAAAACAAAAATGGCAAATAGAACAGTATATGTAAAAAATTTAGATGATTTTATAGAAAAAATAGTAACGGCAGGCTTTACATATAGGGAATTAGCAAGAAAAGCCAATTCAAATCCAACTTCAATATCGTTATTAGCTAAAGGAGAAAGAAACCCGAGTCCAGAATTAGCGGTTAATATATGTAAAGCACTAAAATGTAACTTTGATGATATTTTTTTTATTAAAAATGTTGACAATAGTAAATGTGCAAATTAAATAAGAAAGAGGGTGATGAGTTGGAAGAACAAATATTACGAGAACAACAAAGAACTAACGAATTGTTAGAAACTATCCTAAACACAAAACAAAATAATTTACCTAAACTGCTATACGCCAAAGAAATAGCAGAGAACTATAGAGTAAATGTAAACACAGCTACTCAATTTTGCAAGAAATACGGCACAAATTTTGGTGGCTATTGCATAGAACTTGAAAAATTCAAAGAAATATTGCAAACAAAAGGCATGCAAATTTTTAATTAAGAAAGAAGGTGTAACAAATGATAAGTTATTTAGTAGATTTATTTTTATGCAGTATGGTAGTAGTAGCAGAGCTAGTAGGAACAATTATATTAGCAATAGTAACAGAAGTTATGGTTTATAAAGTTTTCAAGATCAATCTATATCAAGAAATATGGAAAGGCTTGAACAAGTTAGATAGAAAGCTAAATAGAATATTGGGATAGAAAGGAGGGAAAGAAAGTGGAAGAAATTCAAAAAAATAGTGGCAATGTAAAAGTATACATTAACCACAAATATTGTTTAATAACCAGTAAAAGTATGATTATTAAATCTCAAACTGATAAGAACCGTCAGGCATTTGTTTTAATTTCTTGTTAGAACGAATAAAGCTAATAATTGGACTAATGTCAACCTCATAGATTAATCCGTTAGCGTATTCGAAACGTGCTTTAAGAACATCGTCAGATTGTTTGTAAATTTCCTTGTTGGTCATAGGAAATTCATCAACAAATGGTGTTTGAACTTTAATATTATTTACTAGAGCATAGTACTTTAAAACATCAGCCATTATGATCACCTCGCTTTCGAGGTAATTATATAAAAAACAAATTTAAAAGTAAAGGAGGGAAGAGAGATGCAAGTATTTATAGGTATAATTTTAGGGTTTGTTGTAGCAATTATTGTAATGATAGTTACAGGATTTGGACAAGATTACGAGTTAATAACAACTATAGATGAACTACAAAAAGAACTTAAAGACAATAAGGACAAGCTTAAAAATAAGGAAATAGCAGAAATAAGAGCAACATTCTTCGCAAGGAAAATAAAAGAAATAGAAGACATTATAAAAAATTCAGAAGAAAGCAAAGAAAACTATTTTATTACTTTTGAAAAAATAAAAAATGTACTATTTGCGAAAAACAGTTCAAACAAATAGTACAAAATAAACTCATTAATTAAACATGATTAAATAAATAATAGCACAGAAAATAAAAAAATGCAAGGGGAGTAATTGAAAAAATGTCAGAAACATTAGAAGAATTAGAAGAAAAATATTTTATGTTAGAAATGCAAGATACGTGGAGCAGTAGAGATTATAAATATGCTGATGAATTAAGAAATAAAATAAAAAAAATGAAGGAGGAAGAAAGATGATAAAGAATTATGATGAGTTAAGAAAAGTCGATGTAAGTAAGTGGATAGAACAAAGAGATGGAGCAGATTATTTGAACTGGGCAAAAGTTGTTGATTTATTGCACGAAAATGGTGCAGGAATAGTGTATTTTGAGCCTGTTGTAAATGAATTGACAGGAAGTAGCTTATATATGACAGATAAAGAATTTGAAGACAGCAAAGGAAATGTAAACAGAGTGTACGAAACTGCAGTAAAGATTGTAATAGACGATTTAGAGTTCATTCAAAGAGGGCCTGTTACAAACGGTTCAAATCCAGTAAAAGACAATTCAATGAGTCAACAAAGATTATGGAATTGCCAAACAAGATTGTTTGTTAAAGGTGTTGCAATAAGAACAGGTTTAGGATTTGATTTGTGGTTGAAAGAAGAATTAAAAGATTCAAAAAATAGCTGGGAAGATGATTTGTCAAGACATGACATATTTAAAATAAAAGAAAGATGTCAACAAATTTATACTCAAAAATTAAAAGAAGGATTATCAGTAAAAGAAATTGCAGAAAGGCTTCACAAGACAGAAGATGAAGTAAAGGCGGTATTTACATATTTTGATACTTTAAGTAATTTTGAAAGAGATTTAGCAAACATTGATACAAAGTCAAGATAGGAGTTATTACATAGGAGCTTCAGATACAAGTATGGTTGTAGGAAATTGGAACACGAAAACATTCGAAAATTGGTGGTTAATAAAATTAGGTTTAAGTCAAAACAACTTTTCAACGGAAGCTACAAAAGCAGGAAATAATTATGAACACAAAATACTGCAAGCATTGAATATTCCAGATTTAGAGATGGATAAACAAATAATAATTGACAGACTAAGAGTAAATTTAGATGGAAATTCGGAAGACTGTATTTATGAAGTTAAGACACACAAAATAGAAAAAGAATTTAAAGTATCAAAACAATACTGGAGACAAGCACAGGTTGAGATGTATGCGTACAATACCAGAAATTTATACATAGTCGCATATGCACTAAATGAAGATGACTACAACAATTACTTTAATGCGATAGATATAGATAGGATCAAATTTAATAAAGTAGAATATGATGAACAATTTATAAATAATGAGTATCTACCTAGGTTACAAATATTAAGTGAATGTTTGAAGAAAGGAGTTTTTCCAAATGCAAACTACACGGAATAATTAATGATATAAGTATAGATTTCAATACACGAAAACCTAAAATAAGCCTTTTATTAGATACAAATGAGTTAAGTATAGTAGAAGAACTAAAAAACGAAAATAAGCTAAATATTGAGCTAAAAAAATATCGTAAACCTCGTAGTCTCGACGCAAATAAATACTTTTGGAAATTGCTTCAAGAAGTTTGTGATTATAAAGACATAGACACAATAGAAGAGTACAAACGCAGAGTAAAAGAATTAGGAATATTTAAGCAATTTAAGATAATGACACAAGATGTAAAGACCTTCGAAAAAATATGGACTGATAGAGGAATAGCTTGGTTTTGTGAAATAGTAGATACAACATACATAGGAGATACAGAATTTAAAATTATAAATGCATATTATGGCTCGAGTTCGTACAATAGCAAGCAGATGAGTAGATTAATAGATAATCTAGTTCAAGATTGCAAAGCTGTAGGAATAGAGACAAAGCCACAAGCAGAAATAGATAGTTTATTAAAACAGTGGGATTGTGGCACTAGATAGCAACGGTTATAAATTAAGCTAGTGCCACAAAAGGCCCCATAAAGAGGTAAAAAAATGATAGTAACAGATTTATCAAACAGTTTTAATCCAGTACCTAAAAAAAAGACAGAAAAGAAAAAAGAAGTTACAACAATTAAAAAGAAAAGCAAGAAGTTAGCAAAACTGGAAAGGCAAAGAGATAAAAACCTAGTAAAAGAAGGAATATGCGAGTTTTGTGGCAACTATTCAAGACACTTAGACCCACATGAAGTTTATGGTGGAAGCAATAGAAAAAGAAGTATGGAGCATAAATTTGTAAAGCTATTATGTAGAAAATGCCACGACAATGAAAATGTTATAAAACAATTAAGAATAGATACACAAAAAGAATATATGAAAACACATACAGAAGAAGAATTTATGAAATTAATAGGAAAAAGTTATTTAAGGAGGAAAGAAAAATGAAAAAGAAATTAATTATTATGGTGGGAATTTTAATACTTACATTAGTTACATTAACTGCTTGTACAGAGGCTGAAAGCACTAATACTAAGAAAGATGTAGAAGCAACTTTAAATATGGGGAACACATTGGCAGAAAATCAGCCAACACCGACAGATATCGATTATAGCTTAGAAAGATATAACTTGATCAGAAGAACATATTGGGTTAATGGTCAAAGAGAAAAAGCCAACACATTGGTTTGCGAAATAGAAAAACCTTTGGGTTATATAGCATTATTTTTAGAAAATGGAGCTTGTGCAGGTAAGTTTATTGTAGATGGTAAAATATCAAGTTTAAATAGTTTCCTAACGCCAGATAGCGAATATTATGAATTAGTTTATGGTGGTTCATATTCAAGAGAAAAAAAGTGGTTACCAGATGTGGACGGTTCTTATGGTTCAAACGACAATGGAATATTCTTTTTTACACCAGATGGAAAATATGTAGAGTGGTCAGGCACATATCTATATAGTGATATCCCATTTGAAGTAAAAGATGCAGTAGTAACATATAAGGAGGCTCAATAATGAAAGGTTTTTTAATAACAATAGGAATAATAATATTAATTATTATATTAACAGTTATAGGAGTATTTGGTGGTTGGTTTAATACTTGGTTTACAAACAAAGTAGATTATATAGATAGAAAAATAGGAGATAGAACAAGTTATGACACCATAAAAAAGGTAGAAGATGCTTGCAGAAGTATGATTGCAAGCTATAAGACAGATAGGGCAACATATGAACAATATAAAAATAGTACAAGCGATGAAAAACAAAGTTGGGCAGAGCAAGCAAAGATGAGAGCAAATAAAACAGCAAATACATATAACGAATATATACTAAAGAATAGTTTCGTTTTTGAGGGCAATATACCTACAGATATAGAAACAAGATTAATGATTATAGATTAAGAGCAACAAGGGCTAGACATAAGTTTTAGCCCTTTAATTTTACGAAAGGAGAAAGTATGAAAAGCAGTTTTTTAATTTACTTAGATTATAAAGAACAATTTGAATTGCTAACAGACGAAGAATTAGGACAATTATTAAGGGCAATTATGTTGTATGAAGAAACTGGAAAAATAACAGAATTAAGTGGAATGCTAAAAATGGCTTTCTCTTTTATCAGAACACAATTAGACAAAGACAGACAAAAATACGAAGACAAATGTGAGAAGAATAGAGAAAATGCTAAAAAAGGTGGACGACCTAAAAAAAACGAACGGTATAGAAAAAACCGAACGGTTTTGAAGAAAACCAAATGGAAGCCAAAAAAGCCGATAATGATAATGAAGAAGATAAAGATATAGATAATGAGAAAGATATAAATAAAAAAGAAAAAATAAAAAAAGAAAAAGAGACGGAAATTGACAAAATTATAAAAGCTAACTTTTCAGATGAGGAATTAATAAAAACAATATATGAATTTATAATAATGAGAAAAGCAATAAAAAAACCATTAACGACAAGAGGACTGGAATTGTTAATTAAAAAGCTGTATAAGCTAACTCTCAATATAGATGAACAAATTGCAATATTAAATAATTCAATAATGAATAATTGGCAAGGGATATTTCCGTTAAAACAAAACACTTATAAAAAAACAAATTCAGGCAGTTTTGATGACTTTAAAGAACTGTGGGAGGAGGCAAAGTTAGAAGATGAACAAGCAGGAAACAACACAAGTGATAACACTTTTGGCTGGTAATTATTCAAGTATAGCAGACAAAACAAAAGAACAAAAACAAATGATGTTAAATACATGGCAAGAGTGTTTAGGAGATTTAGATTATAACTTGGTTTTACAAGCGGTAAAGAAAACAATAATAGAAAGCCCTTACCCACCAACAATACATGAAGTAAGAAAAAATGCAATAGAGCTAATCAATCCAACAACAAAGAAAACAGGAATAGAGGCATGGAACGAAGCAATTGGAATGATAAGCAATGGTCTTTATATGACCGAGGAACAATTTAATAATTATAGCCCAGAAGTTAAGAGATTTTTTGGAAGTGTAAATCAAGTAAAACAATTAGCAATGGTGGACATGGAAACAATAAACACAGTTACAAAAGGGCAATTTTTAAAACAATATGAAGTATTGATAAACAGAGAAAGAGGACAAAAACTATTACCTCAACAAATGCAAGATTTTACAAAACAACTTGCAGATAGAATGAGTGTAAAACAGATAGGAGAGTGATAAACAAATGATTACAACAGAAACAAGGCAAATGAGTTTTAATGACATACAAGATAAAACAAAAATAAGATATATACAAATCTTAAATAGATTAAACAAGCCTAAAACGGCAAAGGAATTAGCAGTAGAATTATTTGATTTAGGATTTATACCAAGTACAGAAAGAAATTATACAGCACCAAGGCTAACAGAATTAGAAAAAATGGGATATGTAAAAGCAATAGATAAAAAGAAATGCGAATACACAGGCAAAACAGTAGCAGTATATGGGAGAACACAAGCAGGATTTGAAACAATAAATTATCAACATATTCCAAGAATTGATTAGGAGGCAATTATGCAAGATAAATGTAGTAAATGTGATAGTGAAGAACTATTTGTAGAAATACAAGGAGATAGAAGAGGCTTGTATTGTGGCAAATGTGGAAAATGGCAAAAATGGATTACAAAGCAAGAATTACAAATAGCAAAGTTTAAAGGATATACAATTTTAGGAGGTAGTTATGATAATAGTAAGCCAAGAAAAAAATAGAATCATAAATTTTGATAATATATTACAAATATATATTACGATTGATGAAGATGACAAAGGTTGTTATATTCAGTATGAAGATTGTAACAATTCTTATGAAGGACTAGGAAAATATAATACAGAAGAAAGAGCAAAAAAAGTATTAGCAGAAATAGTACAAAAGTATTCTAGTTATTTACAATTGACTGGAGGACCTGCAATAATGCAAGGCCAAATGGATATACAACCTAATATATTTAATATTCCAAAAGTTTATGAAATGCCAGAGGACTAGCCTATGCAACAAATAAAAAAGAATACACTATGTTATTATTGTCTAGGCTGTAACAAACAAGCAGATACAGACTATAAGCCAGTAATGAGATGTAAAAACTTTATACAGGGTATTGAAAATTGGCAAGAAAAATTAAGAGAGGAGCTAAAGAAAAGAGAAAATGAAATTTGAAGATATGTTAAATACAATAACATTAGGAGATAGTTATAAATTAATAAAAGATATTCCTGATAAAAGCATTGATTTAGTTATTATAGATCCACCTTATAATTTTCATTGTGGAACAATAAATAAAACAGGAATTTTTAAAAACAGAGAATGCGCTCCAGGCAAAGAAATCGTAAATAAAAAAATAAACAACGGATACAAATTAGATATCCTGCAGGATATTGTTAGAGTTTTGAAAAATATTAATATATTTATATGGTGCAATAAAGAACAAATAAAGGATTATCTTTTATTCTTCGAAAAATGTAATACAACATTTGAGATTCTTACATGGCATAAAACAAATTCAACACCATTGACTAAAAATACTTTTTTACCAGACACAGAATATTGTTTATATTTTAGAGAAAAAGGAAAGATATTTTTAAATGATGGTTATGACTTGAAATCAAAATATTATATATCTCAAGTAAATGTAGAAGATAAAAAGAAATATGATCATCCAACAATAAAGCCGCTAGAAATAATAAAAAAACAAATATTACATACAACACAAAAAGAAAATATAGTTTTAGATTGTTTTAGCCGGAAGTGGAACAACATGTGTTGCAGCAAAAGAATTAGGCAGACAATTTATAGGAATAGAAATAGATCCAGAATATCACAAAATTAGTTTAGATAGATTACAAGGAATATTAGCAAATGGTCAAATAAGTTTTGATACATTAGCAGAAAGGGCAAAAGATGAACAAATATAAAAACACAAAAATAGTAGTAGACAATATAAAGTTTGATAGTAATCTAGAAGCAACAAGATATAAAGAATTAAAGCTGTTAGAAAGAGCAGGGACAATAACAGACTTAGAATTACAACCTCGATTTCTGTTACAAGATAGTTTTAAGAAAAACGGAAGAACATTTAGAAAAATAGAATATGTTGCGGATTTTAAGTACATAGAAAATGGTAAAACAATAGTAGAAGATGTAAAAGGAATGCAGACAGATGTATTCAAATTAAAACATAAAATATTTGAGAAGGTTTATCCAGATTTGGAATTAAAGATTATTAAGTAGGAGGAAATATGAAAGAGATAGAAGTGCGGAGAATATGTGAGAACCAATTATGGTTAAATATGCTTAAACATTGTTACAAGCATAGAGTAAACATGTATTTTTATTAAAATAAAGTAGGAGGAGAAAATGAATCTAATTAATTTATTATTTAAAAAGAAAGAACAGACCGAAATGATTACAGAAGAAACATTGCCAGATGTGCAACAAATAAAAGTTCCAGATTTAAAACAATATTTATTAAATGGATATAAGGAAATACGAGAAGTTAAAAGTCAAAATGAACAATTACAATTAAAGTTAGAAGAAGAATCTAAATATAAACTATTATATGATGGAGCATTAGTAACATTAGAGGAATTTAAGAAAAGAGAAGATGAAAATAAGAAACAAATAAATAATTTACAAACAAAATTAAATGAAAAACAAGAAGAATTATATAAGCTCTATGATTTAGTAAATACTTATAAAATTAAACAATTAGAAGTAGATAAACAATCTAAAAATATGGATAAAGTAATTAAAGACAATATAAATGCTTCAATTATAGACTTTAAAGAAAAAATAATAGAAGCAATTAAAAATACTAAAGGTAATATCAGTAAGGATAAAGTATGTAATTTAATTCAAAAAATGGGAGTGGATAAAGATGAATAGAGAGATAAAATTTAGAGCATGGGATGAAGTGTCTGAGAAAATATTAAATTGGAATGATTTTCTAGATACTAATATGAAAAATACTTTTATTGCTCCCGAAAGTACTGGGCTAATATTAATGCAATACACAGGACTAGACGATAAAAATGGAAAAGAAATATATGAGGGAGATATAGCAAAATATGAGAATATGATAGGAAAAATAATGTTTTTTAACGGAAGTTTTATATTGTCAGATTTTGAAGAAACGGAAGAATGGGAACTAGGAGTTATTAATGAAGAATTAGAAACAATGGGTAATATATACGAAAGCGAGTTAGTAGGAGGAGAAGATGAAAACTGAAAAAGAATTTTACGAATACTTTAATCATCTTTATGAATTAGTACATAGTCTTAATAAAAAACAATATGAAGAACTTGAAGAATTTTTAGGAGATATTGAACAATCTATAAATGGAGATACACCGCTTAAAGAAATAGAAAAATATATAAAAAAATATAGAAGAAGAAACAAAATATTATTTATAGCATTTAAAACAAGAAATAAAAATAAACTAGCACATATTTGCAAATATATTATTGATTTAGAGTGGCATAATGAGTGGGCAATAGCAGTAGCAGGACAAAGTACACCAACAATATTTGGTTGGTTTAATTAGGAGGAGAATAGATATGTTAAAACTAGAAGAAACAAATCATAAATATTATTGTGAATGTTGGGAAACTAAAAGAACTACGGAATGTAATTCGTGGGAAGAATTTAAAGAGAAGTGTGGTTTAGACTATGATTTTGATTATAATTTATTATTTAGATTTGATTTAGAGCAGAAGGAAGACGATTTAGGTAATAAATTAGATAGTTATATTTTAAAATTACATCATGCTTTACAAAGACATGGAAGAGATTTATGGCACGTTGTAATATACAATATTACAGAAAAAGATTTAAAAGAAATAAACGAACATTTGCAAAACGCTAAACAATATTTATTTGAAATGTGGAAAGAGATAGATTTGGGAGTAAAGGAGTAAATAAGATATATGAAATGTTATAACTGTGGAAAACGAATTGACAATACAAATTCATATAAATTATTAAAAGAATACGATTATAGAATATGTATTGAATGTACAAAAAATGGTTATTCAAATAGTTGTATAGAACAAATAAAACATAATGAAAATGTTGAAAGGAGTAAATAAGATATGGGTTTTGGAAAATCAATAGGAAGTTGTTTGGTAGATATAATAAAAGCTGAAAAAAATAAGGACTGTGATATGTGCATAAAAAAGAAAACTATGGAATGCCCTAATTCTAGCTTGTGCTATAACACAGAAAATAAACCTTATTTTAAAAGCAAATTAGACAGGAGGAGTGATACATAGTGAAAACAGCTGATGAGATAGAAAATAAAGAAATAATAAAAGTAATATTTAATGATTTTATAAATCAATATGAGAAAGCTAAAACAATAAGTGTGGGAATGTTACCAAATGGTGAAAATTGTATTTATACTAAAATTAAAATGACGGGTAAGCAAAAAGAATTTATGAAAGATTATTTGAAAAAGATAGGAGGATAAAATGAGAGGATTTAATATTGGAGATAGATTAACAACAAAAGATGGCAAACATAGTGGAATAGTAACAAAAATTGAAACAGTAATAGAAAATGGCGAATATGATTTCAAAATATCTATAAATGAGGGGAGAGAATATAAAGAATATACAGATAGTATTCATAATTTTATTATATTTTAGGAGGTATTTTAAGTGGAAGAATGTAATTTTATACAACAAGATGATTATGATTATATTATATATGAGTGCAGTAATTGTAAAGAAGAGTGGTACTTTGAATATGGAACACCAGAAGATAATAGTTATAATTATTGCCCTAAATGTGGAGCAAAAATAGCAAAAGTTATTGAACTAGAAGAGGAGGTGCTTTAAGTGAAAGAAAATAGTGATGGTAACGACACAAATGTCGGTAGCATAGGAAATAGTATAGAAGAAAATATAGAAATATTAGAAAAATTTAAAAACAATGAAATGCAAAGAGATAAATTAGAAAGAGATGTTAGATGTGGAGGCTGGAAAATAGGAGACATTTATAAATGTCTTGAATTAGATAACGCAATAGACAATATCTTATCAGATTATAAAAGAGTATTAAAAGAGAATGAAATATTAAAGGAAGAAAAAGAACAAGCTTGGGAAGAATGGAATAATTTAGAACAAGGAAGTTATGGAACAGAACAAAAATTAAAACAACAAATTAAAGAATTAAGAAAAGAAAATGAAAAATTAAAAAACAAGTTAAGTTTAAAACAATTTGATGTAAACATTGTTTATAACGACTATTTAGAAAAATTAGATGAATACGAGAGAAATAATATTCCAAAATCAAAATTAAAAGACATAATAGACAGAATTGATTATGATATAAAAAAGACTAAAGAAATAATATCGAAAAATACAAATATTTATGCAAGTTATCGAAAAAATGATTATCAAATAGTAAGGCTAAGAGCAATGAACACAAAATCTTTAGATATAAAAAAGAGATTACAAGAATTACTAGAAAGGAGGAATAACAATGAAATTATATGAAAGAATAGAAAACAATAATTTTGATGAAATAGACAAAAATAGAGCAATTGAATTAATTGAAGGTGGAAATGGACATTTAGTTTATAATGAAAATTATTTTAAACTACAAAAAGAAAATGAAGAATTAAAAAATAACATAAGAAAAAATGAAAATGAGTTAGAATTTGATGTTAATTGTGACTGGATTGCTTTACAAAAAATGTTAGACGAATCTGAAAAAAGCAATGAATATATATCATACAAGAATGAAAAATGGATAAAAGAAAAGTATTGTATTCCAATTCAAAAAATAAAAGCCAAAATAGAAGAATTGGACATAGCAATATCAGAATGCATATATTTAGACGAGGATGACGAAAAATACAAAAAAGCAGTTAAAAAAGACAAGTTATGCTTATTGAATCAAAAAAGAGCCTTACAAGAATTATTAGATGGTAGCGACACAGATGTCGGTAGCATAGGAAGTGAGAATTAAAAATGAAAGAAAATGAACAGCTACGAACAGAAGTGAACAGCTTAAAAGAAGATAACGAACGATATCAAGAATTAGAATTGCAAATATTAGAAAGTGAGGAATAAATGAACGAGGAAGAATTTGAAGAATTATTTGGAAATACGCCGTTTGAGAACATAAAGAAAATACAACATTACATAGATAAAAACTATATTCCAGTAGAAAATATAGAAAAACTACAAAAAGAGAACGAAAAGGCATTAGCTGAATATATGAAATGGCAAAAACAAGAACTGAAGCAAAAAGATAAAATAATAGAACAAATGACTTATTATATTATGAATTTAGATATTGACGAAGATATATGCAAAAAAGTAAATTGTGACACAAATTCAGGAGAATTAGATTGCAAAGACTGTATCAAACAATATTTTGAGAATAAAGCAAAAGAAATCAAATAAAATGGAGGTTAATCTATGGGAACAGAAGATACAATAGAAATGGTAATAATTAAGAATGATACTGTAATAAAGAAGAAATTCAGTGTTATAGACGAAGACGAGGTAATAAGTTTTAATTTAGGAAATTTCTTTATAGCACTACGAAAAGAAGATCTTAGAAAATTAATATGAGGAGGTACAAAAGATGCAATATATAAAAGAAGATGTTGAAACCATGTTAAAGGATCACTTAAAAAATCAAGCAAAGCTGACGGAAATACAATTAAAAAAAGAAGAATACGAAAAAAGATTGGAATATGCTGGAACGGTATATGAAGAAACAGAAAACGAAATTATAGAAAATATGCAGTTAGCTGGACAGGCTTATGATAGTATACATAGTAATACAAACAAAGTATCAGATAAAGTACTAAATACAGCAATGAATTATCATAGAGAGGAAAGACACATAAACAAAGAAGATAGGCAATTTTTACAAACCAAATTAGAAGAACTAAACAAATTGAAAGACGAGTTAGATAAAAAAATAGTAAGAGTTGAAAACATGATAAATCAACTATCAGCAGAAGAAAAGTTCGTTGTAAAGATATATTATATGGAAAAGTCTAAATGGGATTATGTATCACAACAATACTGTATGGAGTTCCAAAAACCAAAATCTATAAATCAATTATTAAATATAAGGGACATGGCAATAAAAAGTATGCTTGATGTACTAAATATAGGTGAATAATGAAAAATTGTGATAAAATTGTGATGAAATTTGGATGAAATTTGGTTTTGAAAGAGTTATAATTATAATAGAGAAAAAAAGATATAAACTTTTGCGGAGCTGAACATTAAATGTTTAGCTCTATTTTTCTATTAGATATTAATATACTAGAGGCCTTATTATAGGTAATTGCTATTAAAGATATACTGAACTAGTGCGGTATGTTAAGACTGCTGAGGTGGTCGTAGTTAGTTACCTAGTAAAAATTGACAACTTAATCCAGAAAGTTTGGAGCTTTCCTGCTAAGAAATGCGTACCTAATAAGGTATATGGTGCAAGTCCATAGGTTGTCGCCAGGTTCTAGGTAGCCCCTAGATATGCGGAGTAAAAAGTGGGGAAACCTTCGTTGAAAATAAAATTAAAATCCCCTACATGGCAGAGTAATTCAAACGGCTTTGAACACTGTCTTGAAAACAGTTGGAGCAGTAAAATGCTTGGGGCTCGACACCTCACTCTGTCGCCAAGTAAAATAGTATGTAATGATATAAAAAAGCAATGGGAGCAAAAGGTTGAGATATTAATTCCGACACAGGGAAGAGAAATATCAGAACTTCCAAGAGATTCGGCTCGTAAGCTAAAGGCTATAGGCTGTGTTGATACCAGAAATCCAAACGATACGAGGTAGCGCCTTGTATAATCCTGTATCATTACATAGTGTTTTATACAAAGGAAGTGTTGTATATGAGAGGTAGTATAATAGCAAACTACATAGACAGTGAATATAGAAGAAGAAAATTTTATGAGAACAAGAAGAGACAAAAGTGTATTGTAGATGAGAAAAGACAATGCGACAAATGTAAATATTTAAATATATGTGAGGATAAAGATGAAATTTAAAATAAATAATACGGAATGGTTAATAGAAGAAGTAGATGAAGCCACAATTAATAACGAAATGAAAAGTGATGGAACATTAGGAGTAACAATATATAGAACTCAAACAATAATGCTACTAAAAGATCAAGCTAATATAATAAAGACATTGAAACACGAACTAACACATGTTTGGCTATATGAATACGGACATAATCAAAACGACGATAAAACATTCAGCTATGAAGATGTATGCGAAGTAGTTGCAAGTAGTAATGATTTTATAAATGAAATAATAAAAGAATATGTACGGAGAACATAAATGAAGAATGACGATTTAATAATTTATAAGAAAGATAATAGGGAAATTATAGCTATAATTCCAATAATAAGAGGAGATAGACCAACAGTATTTAAAAAAGGTTATATGTCAGTTATAAAAAAATGCGATGAAAGAAATATATTAGGAGACGGAAAACATATCTATTTAGCTGAATAGAAAAATAAGATACAGACAAAAGAGGTGATTCAATTGACAAATGCACAGAAAAGATTTTGCGATGAGTATTTAATAGACCTTAATGCAACAAGAGCATATAAGGTTGCTTATCCAAAATGTAAAGAAGATGAAACAGCTAATGCAGCATCAAGCAGAATGTTAAGAAATGTTAAGGTTCAAGAATACATATCTGAAAAGCAAAAAGAAATAGAAAAAAGAACAGAAGTTACACAAGATATGGTAATAAAAGAATTAGCCAAAATAGCATTTTTAGATATAAGAAAATTATATACAGAAAATGGACAATTAAAAAATGTTGCAGATATAGATAGCGATACAGCAGGAGCAATATCATCACTAGAAACTTTAGAAGAATATGAAGGGTATGGAGATGACAGAGAAAAAATAGGAGATACACAAAAAGTAAAACTATTAGATAAAACAAAGGCTCTTGAATTATTAGGAAAACATTTAGGAATGTTTAAGGAAAAAGTAACAATTGATGGCAATGTTAATACAAATAATCCATTTTCAGGAATGTCAATAGAAGAACTGAGAAAGATATTGAATGAATAATAATTTAAAAGAAGAAATAAAAAAACAAGCACGTTTGGAATTAGCCAGACGTGATTTTTTTGAATATTGTAAATTAACTGCATCTGATTTTTACGAAGAAGAACGTAACTTTTTAAAAGATTTATGCTATCAATTACAAGATTTTTACAAGAGCGATGAAAAAGTATGTGTAATAAATATGCCACCAAGACATGGAAAGTCAAGAACTGCAGGAAAATTTGTAGAATGGATATTAGGAACTAATCCAAACGAAAAGATAATGACAGGATCATACAATGAGGATTTATCGAGTTCATTTGCAAAATCAGTAAGAGACACAATAGCTTCTGAAAAAACAGAAGGCGTAATCGTATATAATGATATATTTCCTAATACCAAGATTAAAGATGGCGAAGCTACACAAAAAAAGTGGGCATTAGCTGGAAGTAAGGTGTCAAATTATTTAGCAACGTCGCCAACAGGTACTGCAACAGGGTTTGGATGTACAATAATGATAATAGATGACCTCATAAAAAATGCTAAAGAAGCCTATAATGAAAATACATTAAAAAATCATATAGACTGGTTTAATAATACAATGTTATCAAGGACAGAAAATGGATTTAAGCTAATTATAATAATGACAAGATGGTCTAGTAATGATTTAGCAGGATATATACTAGAAAATTATCCTAATGTAAGGCATATAAACTACAAAGCAGTTCAAGAAGATGGTTCAATGTTGTGTGAAGATGTATTAAGTAAAGAAGATTATGAATTTAAGACTAAAAATATGAACAAAGACATTATATATGCCAACTATCAACAAGAACCAATAGATGTAAAAAATAGATTATATACATCCTTTAAAACTTATGAAAAATTACCACCAGCACACTATATTATGAATTACACAGATACAGCAGATGAGGGCGACGATTACTTATGCTCAATAGACTATCAAATGTATAACAGTGAATATTATATCTTGGATGTTATTTATACACAAGAGTCAATGGAAGTGACAGAACCAGCAGTAGCAGAAATGATGACCAAAGATAATGTAGGAAATGCGAATATAGAAAGTAATAATGGTGGTAGAGGGTTTGCAAGGAATGTGCAAAAAGAGTTAAAGGAGTTAAAGAATACTCACACAAAAGTAAATTGGTTTCATCAAGGAGAAAACAAAGTTGCAAGAATATTAAGTAATTCGACAGGAGTAATGAATAACATTTATTTTCCAATTAATTGGGAGGATAGATGGCCAGAATTTGCCAAACATTTAAAACATTATGTGAGAACAGGAAAAAATGAACATGATGATGCTGAAGACTGTTTAACAGGGGTATATGAAAATCCAAAACCTAAAAATACAAATATGACAATGACTAATAAGTCTTTTATAAATATGTAACATCTACTAAAAAGTAGGTGTTTTTCGATTGGAGGAAACAATGTTAAGATATAGTAAAGAAAGATTAGTGGAAGAAAAAAGTATAACAGATATATATTTTAAAACACAACTAGAATTAGATGTTAGAAAAGAATTATATGAGAATTTTAGAAGAAAATTAACAGATGAAGAACTAGCAAGTTTAGATGATGAAGATATAAAAGTACCACTTGAGAGATATATAAGTGTTATGTCTGCCGGTTATTTTGGAGGAAAAGCACCAACATATAAAGTAAAAGCATTTAATAAAGATAAAGACAAAATAATCAAAGAACTATTTAATCATGAAACTAATGACGAAAAAGAAATAATAGAAATAAAAGAATTAATTAAACATATAAATGACTATAATAATGATGCTTCACATTTTTTACATATGGTATTAGATTACTTAATAAAAAGAGCTTGCTATGAAATATACTATAAAGACGAAAAAACAGGAGAAATAACAATAGCAAGAAGTGATGCATTAGAAACTATCGCTATATGGGATTATTCAGCTAAAAAGAATTTAATAGGTATATACAGAATAATTCGTACATATATGGCAAATGGTGAATATCAACAAATGATAGAATTAACAACAGCAGATGGAAAAAGATATTATTACGATACACCTGAAAAAAGAAAAATATTTGGTACACCAGCGTATGAACAAAAATTTAAAGATGAACCATTATTTAAAGAAAACATAAAAGAACAACAACCTAAAAAATGGGACGATGATATACCAGCAACAGCAATAGAAAATTGCGATGGAATAGCAATTTTTGAACCTGTAATCAGTTTAATAAGAGCATATGAGAGATGTATTCAAAATTCAAGAAATGTATTTAAATATAATGATGAAGCAATATTGAAAGTTAGAGGATATACACCAGAAAATCCGATGATTATACAAAATGAAAAAGGCGAAGATATTATAAACCCTGCAAGACAAAAAGAAGATGAGTATGTATTAACAAGTAGAGTAAGATATCTTGATGGAAATAAAGATGTAAATAGTGATATAGCTTGGGTTGAAAAGAATGTAAACGATACGGCATTACAAAATCACAAAAAGACATTGATTGATATTATTTGTTTGTGTTCATTTTGCCCTAATATGACAGATTTAGGTTTTACACAAGCAGATAATAATGCAGCACTTGAAAAGAAATTCTTTAGTTTACAACAATATATAGCAACATTTGAAGGAGATTTCGAAGAAGGTTTAAAAAGAAGATGGAGAATAATATTAGAAAAATTCAATAAAGAAAAAGGTAAAACATATGATTTTAGAGATATTGAAATAAAACTAAATAGAAATTTACCTTCTGATGTAGCAACAATGATTACTAATGCATTAAAAATAAGAGGATTAGTAAGTGATGATACGGTCATAAACTTATTAGGACTTGATTTAGATGCAACAAGTGAGTTAGCAAAAATGGACTTACAAAATGAAGAAAATATTCAAAAGAATTTACAACAAATGCAAATGATGGGACAAGCAGGAGCAGAGCAAGATAATAAAGAAGATAAACAAGATGATAAAGTGACAGACTTAACAGACACACAAAAAGCACAAAAACTAACAGCAGATAATAAGAAAGAACAAACTAAAGTAGTTAATAAACAAATCAATAAAGAAGAATAGAGGTGTTTTATATGTGGGAGCAACATGACAAACATGTAAAACAATTAAAACAACTATACAATAAAACATCAAGACAAACACAAAACAGATTACAAGAACTATTTGATACATTTAATTTTACAACAGAAAATATCTACAATATTATAGATAATAAAACTAAGAAAAGAATAAATACATATATAGAGTCTTGGAAAAAACAAGGATTACTAAAAAATAATAATTACTTTACTGTATTAGCAAACAATATTTACAAAAGAACAAGAGTAAAAAATAGTGAAATATTAGAATTACTAATTTATAGTGCATATATAGAAGAACAAAGCAAACTTGAAGAACAAGAAAAACAAATAATGTATGAAGATGCCAATTATTACTATGAACAAGGACAACAAGAAGTAAATAAAAAGAAAAAGCCATCAATATTAGCGATCGCTTTATTTCTTGCATTATTAGATCAACCAAATTATAGTGGCTTTAATTGGAAACAGTATATTGAAGCTACAATGCAATATAATACACAACAATTATACAAACAGGCAATTTTAAATATACAACAACAAAGAGACCTAGAAATCAATTCTAGCGAGTTTCAAACGATAATAAACAGGCAAAATAATCAAAAACTTAATATAAATAATGATAAGATATCAGGTGCAGTAGATTTACAAATGATTGGATTAAATAATCTAGCAAAAGCAGAAGGAATAAAAGAAGTAACAGAAGATAATTCAAAAGTTAGATTTATTGCAGTAGAAGATGATAAAACAACTTTAATGTGTGATAGTTTAAATAATCAAGAGTTTTATATTAACAAAGAAAATGTATTTGATAGATATTATGGTGAGACACAAAAAGAATTAACAGTACAAAGAATTAGATGCAATGGATTAGTACTAGGCTTAAATCTTCCACCAATTCAACATCACTTTCATTATTGCAGAAGTACGATAATGTATTTGCCACCAGTTGAAAAACAAGAAAAAACAGAGTATAATCTTGATATACCTAAAATAAGTAAAGATATTAAACAAGTTTTAAGCAACACAAAATTAAATTCCAGTGTAAAAAGACTGTTTAATAAATATCTAACAGGCAATAATGCAAAAATAGATAATAACTTAAATGTTCCAATGAGATATAGTATTGATGATGATAAGATATATATAAATTCAAACCACTCAGATTTTAAATATTATGATTTGTCTGAAAGTTTAAGTCATGAAATTATACATATGATAGATATAAGAAATAATATATCTGATAAATTAAACATAGACAATGAATTAAGAAGAGCAAGATTACAAATAGATATAGATAAAGATAAATATATCAAAATGTTATCTAGTAGTAAATATGAAGATAATATGACATTAAGTGATATTTTTTCTGCTGTAACAAATAGTAAAATATCAGGAAGCTATAATCATTCAAGCAAATATTGGCTTGAAGATGTAACAAGGATAGAAAAAGAGTTGTCGGCAAATATAATGTCAGCATATTTAACAAATAACAAAGATACATTAGATATAATTAATAGTATATCTGGGTTGAAAGAAATTAAAGAAAAGGTAGTGAAGTTATATAATGATTATACCAAATGATGTAAAAGAGTTAATTCATAAGTATATAGAAAAAAATGGCAAAAGACCATTAGGTTTTAATTATGATGAATGGAATAGTTTTGCAGAATATAAAGAATATTTAGAAAAGGAGTTAAGCAAATGAAAATATTAACACATTTATCTAAAAAAACAATCAATAGAGTTATAGAACAAGAAGGAACCTATGGCTTTTTTATAGATATTGATAATGCAAAATATGAAGCTGTTTTATATGGGTATGCTATTATGACCGAGCCTTTTGGGAAAATCACGAATAGTAAAATAAAAATAATTATAACTTTTGACGATATGAAAATATTAAAATTTCAAGCAGGACAAAAGATTGAAGTTGATGATGAGAATTACTATGTATCTTATATGAAATCAGATGGATTTTGTCAAAAAATAGAAATAATAATAACTAAAATGAAATAAGAGTAAGTACATAATTGTATTTACTCTTTTATTATGGAAAGAAGGTGAAAAAATGAACGATAGAGCAAAATATTTAGCAGTAGATGAAGAAAAAAACAACAGAATACAACATATAAGAGAATGTTTCTCAATTATCTATGATGAAATTGATTTAAAGTGCAAACCAAGTAGAGAAACATCATTAGCATTAACTAAACTAGAAGAAGCACAATTTTGGGTTATAAAAGGAGTAACAAGGGAGGATAAATAATATGTGGTTATTAGTTTTAATATTAAGTATTAAATTACAAATGCCAACTTGGTATTGGATTATATTTACGGTAATTACAATATTTAGCCCAGCTATGTGGGTATTAAAATATAATTATGCAGAAGGATATATGAAAGCAAAGAATAAAGATAATAAATAAGTTATTAACATTTTATAATTATAAATCAAAGAGCTAAGTCGACTAGTTCTTTTTTTATGCCCTAGATATGGCTTTAAACTGTCTATTTTGTTTGGTTAGACTTCCGTAAAAAGTCAAAATAGTTTGGTTATAACTCAGCCGAAAAAGTTAAAGGAGGAATTTCATCATGGATAATAAAGATGAAGAAATGAAAAAAGATATGGAATCTACTGCCGAGAGTGTAGAAAAAGTTGAACCATCAAATGTCGAAGAAAATAAAGAAAAAACTTATACAAGAGATGAAGTAAACAAGATGATTAATGCTGAAAAGCAAAAAGAAAGACAAGCAATGTTAGAAGAAATGGAAGCCAAAAAAGCAGAGGCTGATAAACTTGCAAAAATGGACGAAGACCAAAAGAAGTCTTACGAATTGGAGCAGGAGAGAGCAAGAGCAAATAAGGCTGAAAATGAACTAAATGCTTACAGATTAAAAGACGAAACAATTCGTCAAGCAAATCAAAGAGGTATCTCATTAGGATATATAGATACTATTGATTTTTCAAGAGAAACTGCTGAAAGTATCAATTCAAAATTAGATATATTTGAAAAAGTATCAAAAGCAGATAGAGAAAAAGCAATAAATGAGTATTCTAAAGAACCTGCTCCTCAAACAGGAGATTCAATTGAAGGTTCTAAACCAGAAAGTCAAATGACTTATGAAGAACTTTGCAAATTATCAAAATATAAGAATTAAAAGAAAGAAGGTATAAAAAAATGGCAGATTTTACAAGTACAGGAACATTTAACAAAAAATATTTTAATGAAAGAGCATTCGGTGCTTATTATGACACAATTCCACAAGAAAGATTAAATTTATTAATAAAATCAGGAGTATTACAAGGAAACAATAAAATAAGAGAAATGTTTGCATCACAAACTGGTGCTGAATATGGAATAATTCCAATGATAGGAAGATTAAAAGGCAAACCAGTAAACTATGATGGAAAAACAAAATATGATGAAGGAAAAACATTGCCAACATATAAACAAGGTGTTGTTGTTATTGGTAGAAAAGACAAGTTTTATGAAGATGACTTTACATATGATGTAACATCTAAAAAAGACTTTATGAGTCAAGTTGCAGACCAACTAGGAGATTACTGGGATAGCGCATGGGAAGATGTATTATTAATTATAACAAAAGCATTATTCTCAATGAAATCAGATGCAGGTAAAGTTTTTGCTTCAAAACACACATATGATATATCAGGAGAAACTGAGTCATCAGTAGCTGAAACAACATTAAATACAGCGTTACAAAAAGCATGTGGAGATAGAAGAAGAAACTTTAAATTAGCAGTAGCAAACTCTGTAATAGTAACAAATCTAGAAGGAAAAAAATTAGTAACAAACTTAAGATATAATGACCCAAATGGAATTGAAAGAGAACTAAATGTTTATACATGGAATGGAAAATTATTAATTGAATATGACGAAATAACAGAAGAAGAGGGAGACCCAATATATGCAAAAACTTCTGATAAAACTTTAACAGAAGGAAAAACATATTATACAAAAAGCGGAACAAATTATACAGCAGTTGCAGAACCTTCTGTTGAAAATATTGGAAACTATTATGAAGTTTCAGGATATGGAGATTCTAAGTATGTTACTTATGTTTTCGGAAAAGGAGCATTTGACTATGAAGACTTAGGAGCAAAAGTACCTCATGAAATGGATAGAGATGCTGATAATGATAGAGATTACTTATATGAAAGACAAAGAAAAGTAATGGCTCCTCATGGTGTTAGTTACTTAATGAAAAATCAAGCAACAGATTCACCAACAGATGAAGAATTAGCAGATGGAGCAAACTGGGATTTAGTAGTAGGTTCTGATGGAAATACATATAACCATAAAGAAATTGCTATAGCAAGAATAATCTCAAAAGGATAGAAAGGAAGGCAATAGATGTTAGAACAAATAAAGCAAAGATTAGGAGCAAATTATATTAAAGATACAGATAATATAATAAAAGACATCATAGCAGATATGACTTCTATTGCCTGTGATGCTTCTAATCGTAAAGAAACTGATAATAAATTATTTCCATACATAAAAAAAGCCGTTATATCTGAATATAATGCTAGAGGTTCAGAAGGACTATTAAGTCGCAATGAGGGTTCTATTTCAAGTTCATTTAATGATATAGAAAAGAAATTAAGAATTGATGTTGCTTCAATAAGGATATTTAAGTAGTGTTATTACGAGATTTAACAAAAGTATATATATCAGAATACGAAGAAATAGAAGACCATGGCGAAATAGATAAAGTATGGAAATATAAAGGACAGGCTTGGTTAAATATGCAACAAGATGTCAACGAGTTAGATAGAAAATCTACTGGTGAAGTGGATTATAGTACATATAAAGGTCGTACGACTAGAAATTATGATATACAAAAAGGTAATGGAATATCATTTGAAGATATCTCAAAATTAGAGAAGTTTATTCCAGAATATAGAGTACTAGATAAAAATAAAATAGGAAGTACATATGTGTATAGAATGGAGAAAATACAATGATAAATTTCAATTGTAATATAAAAGTAAAACATAATTTTAAAAATATAGATGCTATAATTCAAAAATTACCACAAACTGCAAAAATAATAACAGAAGATGTATTAAAAAACATTAGAGGTTACGCTATAAGGTTGGAAAAAGGACATAATGAAGAAGGCATATTAGTCGAAATGATTGATATGTCAACCAAAGAAGTGAAAGGAAGGGTTTTTGCTGACCCTTCTAAATTTATGGCAAATGGAGCATCCTATTTGTTTTTTGAATACTTTGGCACAGGCTCTAATGCTGAAATGGAACACGTAGGAAAGTCACAACATTTTATTGAAAGTGGATTTACTGAGTGGTTCATTCCAGTAAATAAAGTGGATAGAGCATTACCGTATCCAGTTATAAATATAAAAGGAATGGACTTTTACATAGCTCATGGAACTAAAGCAAACCACTTTATGGGAGATGCTGAATTTGAAAGTAGAAATGAAAATACAGAAATAGTCAAGAAAAAATTAGATGAAATGTTGAAGGAGGTATGCAAATAATGAAAGATTTAAGTATAAAGGACTTTAGCGATTTAGTATATGAAAAGCTAGAAAATTTGTATAAGAATAAACCGATTTTAAGTAATCCAAATACAGAAAGTAAATTTCCTATATTGGAATTGCATACACCTTTGAAATCAGTAAATCTAACAGAAAACGCATTTCCTATTCGTTCTACATTTCAAATATCAATCACTTGTTGGAATGAAAAACAAAGACAAGCAATGCAAATGACAGATGAAGTTAGTACAAGACTTCAAGAATTAAATTTAATAAGGACTAATACCAGTCCTGCAGTATATGATCAGATACTGCAAAAATACGGTATAACAATAACTTTTGAAGTTCGTTTTAATTCTATAACGAGTTCTTTTAATTTTATAAGATAATAAGGAGGAATAAAAAATGCCAGAACCAAAAGCAAGTACATTAACAAAACTATTTCATGCTGATACATTAACAGACTTAAAAGATTCAACTAAAAGAAAACAAGTAGCTTTCGTACAAAGCATTCCAGAATTTTTAAAAGCACCAGAGGGAATAACATATAGTGCTTTAGATATTCCTGATGAAAGACAAACAGAAGGAAGACAAAAAGCAGAAAATCTAGAAATAGAAATATTGTTTAAAGAAGACCAATATGATGAATTAAAAGCAGTTCAAACTGCTAAGACAAATGGATATTGGGCAATTCAATTACCGGAAGAAACAGCTACAGAAAGTGGAAAACCACTAACATGGTATTTTACAGGTACATGTTATATAGGAATGAGTGAAATTGCTATAGATGATATGTTAAAATCAAAATTAACAATCTATAGAAGTTCAGAAATAACAGAAAGCAAAGGATTTCCCACAGCCTAGTTCTGCAAAATTGAGTGCTAGGAGCATAACCATAAAGAGAACTAGCACAACAGAAAAAAATACTGAGAAGGCAGAATAAGCCTTCTCTCTTTTGCAAAGGAGAGAAAATATGATAATAGAAACCAAAAATAAAATAATTAATTTAGTAATAAAAACAAGAAAAATAGTAGAAATAGCTAACCTACTAAAAAATAAAAATTTTGAAGAAGCTTTTACAAAAGCTTATGCTATATGCGATATAGAAGCTTTGGCTAAAATTATATTAAAATTAGCAGAAACAGAAGATGAGAAAAGTGCATTTAATTCAATAGATGAAGTATATGATTTTATAGACGATTGTAGAAAAGAAGGAATAGTTGTAAATGATTTATATTTAAAGATTGCGGAGGCTTTGAACGAAGAGGGTTTTTTCAAAAAGAAAATGACCAAGAAAGAACTAAAAGAGTTGATATCAAATCCTTTATCAACAATGAATATGAACGAATTAGTTCAAAAATCGGCAGAGAATGCAATGAGCAAAATAGCAGAGGAACAATTCCAAGGTTTCAGGGGCTAAATGATATAATTTTAAGAATAAAAAATACAAATAATTTAATTGAATTGATTTATGCAACAGAGTCTTTGGCATATTATTTTAATATGAAACCGTTTGAATTTTGGAATAGTAGATATTCAGAAATCAATATTTATTGCCAAACTCATTTGGCTAAAAATGCTGACGATTTAAAACGTGAGATTAATTTACAGGAAGCGGTAACAAATAAATTAATAAGAGCAGATAGCTTATCGAGAAATCCAAAAATAATCCCTATTCGAGATAATTATAAAAATTTATTTCAAGATGAAGAAAAAGAATACATTCAGTCACCAGAAGAAATAACAAAAAAGATGAGACTTCTTATGATAAAAGAAAAAAAATAATTTTTTCGACAAGTTTCGACAAAAATACATGAATAAAAGTGCTATACTTCTTTATATAATATAATAAAAGGAGATATAGAAGATGGAAGATATACAAATAAAAACTAAATTCTGCAAATTTTGCGGTGAAAAGATTCCAGAAGATGCGGTTATGTGTACTCACTGTGGAAGACAAGTTGAACAATTAAAAGGAGAACAACCTCAGGTTGTAATAAATAATGCAAACACTAACACCAATATGAATAAGAATATTGGAGCAGTATCTGGTAGACCAAAAAATAAATGGGTGGCAATAATACTTTGTGCATTTTTAGGATTTCTAGGTGCACACAAGTTCTATGAAGGCAAAACAGGAATGGGAATATTATATCTATTTACTTGTGGATTATTTGGAGTAGGAATAATAATAGATTTTATAGCATTGTTATTTAAACCAAATCCTTATTATATATAAGAAACAACTGATAAAAGCACTTGCAAATTATTATAATTATAAAAGGAGATTGATTATGAATATCGAAGAGTATGTAAAAAATAACAAGACTTATAACATTCTTAATAGAAGTGCAATTATAAAAGCACAAAAATTAGTTGAAAGCAATGAAGAAGTATTATATGCATTAGTAACAAATATTTCTATAAGTCCAAAAACTGATACTAGTTTTAGAAATCAAAAAAATTTCTTTGGTGGAGCTATGCAAATAAAAAATACTTTAAGTGGAGTGATTGTAATAACCAATAAAAGAATAATTTTTTGTAACTCAGTAATAGGGACTACCAATGAAAAACAGTTAAGAATAGAAGATATACAATCAATTGATGAACACATAAGTGTATTTAAAACAGGAGAATTAAGGGTTAATGGAATAACAGAAACTTTTATAATAAAAATATTAAGAAAAGGTTTGAATGAGGAAATAAAAAAAGCAATAAATAAAGCTAGAAATGAGCAAAAAAACAATAAGATAAGCAGTAATATTTCAAATGCTGACGAAATCAGGAAATATAAACAATTGTGTGAAGATGGAATAATAACCAACGAAGAATTTGAAAGAAAAAAAGCGGAATTGCTAAAATAATTAAGAAAAAAAACACTTACTTATGAAGGCATCAGATTAAATCTGGTGCTTTTTATTATGCCTAAAAAGAAAGAGGGTGAAAATATGACAGTAGAAGAAATTGAGATAATTGTAACAGCACAAGTAGAAGAGGCTTTAAAAGAGTTTCAAAAGTTTTTACCAGCTATAAAGCAAACAATAAGGCAAGCACAAGAGGCTTTTTCAAAAGTAGATACTAGAGCAATGACAAGTAAGTTACATCAAGCAGTTAATTTTATGAAAAAGAAAATACAAAATTTAAAGAAAAGTTCAGAAAACAATGAAATAGCAATAAAAGTAAATAATAAAGATGCACAAAAACAAATATCTCAAGTACAAAAACAAATAGATAGTTTGCAAGAAAAAATAAATGCTCGACAAATGAAATTAAACGTAATAAATCCTCAGATTGATAAAATTGTGGATGATACTAGAAAAAGTGTAACACCAGAAGGAATAAACCCTAATGATAAAGCAATGGATACAACAGTGAATAATGCATTAGGAAACAATAAAGATTTTACAGCGTTAAATAATCAAGCACAAAAATTATATACTGAAATAGAAATGTATAATAAACAACTTAGTGAAGCAAAAAACAAAATGACACAATTAAAACAAGAAATAAATCAAACAGCAATTAGTCAAGGAAAATTGACTAGTTTTTTTAGTGGATTTAAACAAAAAATAGACCAAGTAAAGCCAAGCATATCAAAGATGAAAAACAGTTTTAAAGGTCTACCTAAAATTACTCAAAATATAACTAATAATATAAAAGGAATGGGAACAGGTTTAAAAAACGGATTAGGACATGTTTTAAAATATGCAATGGCATTATTTTCATTAAGAGGAATTTATTCAATATTAAGTGGGTGTGCAAATGCATGGCTATCTAGCCAAAATGCAGGAGCAAGGCAATTAAGTGAAAACATAAATTATATGAAGTATGCTATGGGTAGTGTACTAGCACCAATAATTCAATTTGTTACTAATCTAGTGTATCAATTAATGAAAGCCATTCAAAGTGTTGCTTATGCTTTGACTGGAGTTAATATTTTTGCGAAAGCAAGTGCAAGTTCATACGCTAGTATGGCTGGAAGTGCAAAAAAAGCGAAACAGGAAACAAAAGCGTTAGCAGGTGTCCATAGTGAAATAAATAATATTTCGGACAAAGATAATTCGGATGGTGGAAGTGGAGGGACAACAGCTCCTAGTTTTGATTTGTCAAAAATGGATAATCAAATGATGAGATGGGTTGATAAGATAAAGAAGAAGCTCTTACTATTATTTAAACCTATACAAAAATCATGGAGTCAATATGGTAAACCATTACTGAAAAGTATGGAATATGCATTTAACAGCAATATAACATTAATAAAAACAATGGGAAAAAGTTTTAAAGAAGTATGGCTAAATGGAACGGGCGAAAAAACTTTAGGTATATATTTTCAGGCGTTGACATCTATATTTAATATTATAGGAAATATAAATACTGCATTTGCAAATGCATGGCAAAACAATGGTGGAACTGAAACAATACAACAATTGTGGAATGGGTTTAATAATTTACTTTTAATAGTTCAAGATTTTTATAGAACAATAGAAGAGTGGACTTCAAGCGAAAATTTTCAAGAGTTTGCAAATTCAATAATTGGAATATGTGAAACACTATCAGGATGGTTTGAATTAGTAACACAAAAATTAAAGGAAATATGGGACAATGGAGGAAGGGAAACCTTTTCTAAATTATTAGGATGCATTTCTAAATTAGTTACGGCTATAAGTTCGATAATATCTTTTTTATCCCCGGTAATAGAATTTGTATTAAATATAGTTACCCCGGCAGTAACAGAAATAATTAAAGTTATTGGCTATGTGATAGATGCACTATCTGGTTTATTAGATTTTATAATAGGAGTATTTACTGGCGATTGGGAAAGAGCATGGAATGGAATTAAAGAATTTTTTATAGGTATATGGAATGCTTTAAAAACAGCAGTAGCAACAATATTTAATATTATTAAAGATAGTATAGTGTCCGTATTAAATGTAATAAAAAATATCTGGAATACCGTATGGAGCTGGATAAAACAGTTAGCAAATACAATATGGAATGGAATAAAGACAATAATATCAAATGCAATAAATGGAATAAAAAATACTATTTCAAACGTACTTAATGGAATAAAAAATATCTGGAATAATGTATGGAATGGGTTAAAAACTACAGTAACCAATATATTTAATGGAATATGGAACACAATAAAAAGAATTATAAACTCTATTTTAGGTGGAATCGAGGGTATGGCAAATGGCGTTGTAAAAGGAATAAATAAGGTAATATCAGTAATGAATAATTTAAGCTTCGACATTCCAGATTGGGTTCCAGGAATGGGCGGAAAAAAATTTGGATTTAACATCGGCTATATGAGCGAAGTATCATTACCAAGATTAGCAAAGGGGAATGTTGCTTATGAAAAAACACTAGCAATTTTCGGAGAATATGCAGGAGCAAGCAATAACCCAGAAATAACAACCCCACAAAATATAATGAGAGAAACGTTTGAAGATGTTTTATCAAATTATAATAACGAAAATAGCGATAGACCTATAAATCTTACAGTAAACGTAGGAAGTACAAAACTAGGACAAATATTATTAGACAATTTAAGAGATATGAAAAGACAATCAGGAAAAGACATAGAAGCATTAGTAGGAGGATAAAATTATGTTATGGAAAGAACATGGAGATACGGGAAATTTACCGACACCGTCAACATATAGTGCAGACATAGAAGATACAGACAAAGACAGTTATTCTTCTATTGTTGATGGTTCTTTAATAGATAATCCCATAGCTGTAGGAATGTTAAAGCTTTCTATGTCATGGGATTTTAACACAGAAGAAGAAGCAGAACAACTTATACAAAAGACATATAAAAACCCATTTATATTGGATGTTAAAGTTCCAGTAGTAAATGGAGGTTTTTTAGAAAATGCAAAGTTTAGAGTATCAAAAAGAAAAGTCGAAATGATAAGTACAGAAAAAGAAACGAGTACTTCCAAAACAAAATGGAAGTGCTCTTTTAATTTAATGCAAAAAGAATTAACAGAAGCACAAAAAACAGCGGTAGAGGGGGCAAATAGTTAATGTATAGTACAAGTAATAACTATAAGTCTAAAGTATACAATGTAACTCATTTATTAAAAGTATACATAAATGACACGGAGATAGATTCTAAATATATATTAGACTGTAAACCCTCGAAAAAAGCTTTCTCAAGTGATGAGTTTGCATTGGGCTGTATAGAAGCACAAAGCATAGAACTAAAATTATATAAATCAGTAATACCTGCAACTATAAACAAAGTAGAAATCAAGAGTGGAATAACAGGCGAAATAATACCTGTTGGAGTATTTAATGTGGATGATATAAGCAAAGAAGACGATTACACAGTAACATTTAAATTACGCGATAATATGATTAAATTTGAATTTAATTATAATGGAAAAACACTAATAGATAGTAATAATGGAAAAGCAAAAATAATACAGGTACTACAAGACTTATGTACAAAAGCAGGAGTAGAACTTCGGTTCTACTTCTTTTTTAAACATGAATAAGGAAATAGCAGTGTACGACAATACAGTATCAGCAAGAACTTATTTAAGTTATATAGCAGAACAAGCTGGTGGAATAGCAGTAATAGGTAGAGATGGAAAACTATATATAAAAACAATCGGAGAAAGTTCAGTTACACTTCCATTAAAGTTATTTAAGACTTTTAAATGGGGAGAAAAATTTAAAATAACACGTGTAAGGTATGATGATGGAATACAACTATTTGAAAAAGGAGATACAACAGGCAATACAGTTTATATCAGCCAAGACAATATGTACATAGTTGATCAAGACCAAATCAATAATATTTATAACACATTAAAAGGACTAGAATTTTATAGTTTTGAGGGCGAAAGCATAATAGATCCAGCACTAGATACAGGAGATATCGTTGTTATAGATGGTAAAAATGTAATATACCAAGGTTCAATGCAATTTTCAGGACGTTGGATTGCAAATATTGAAAGCAAAATACAATGTAAAGCAAAAGAAGAAACAACTACTAGAACACCATCACAAAGAACTATAAACAGAAGAGTGGAGTCAAATATTAATCAGATAGATGGAAAAATAACTCAACTAACCGAAGAAACCACAGAGAACACACAAAAGATAACCAAAGTAGAGCAAGACGTAAATGGAATAACCAGTAAAGTATCATCAGTAGAGCAATCAGTAGAGAACATAACAAAAATAGAAGGTACAGCAGAAGGAAAGAACATATATATAGATGATGCATCTGCGGAACCATTAATAGATATAATGCTAGAGGGCGAGAGCCAACAGGCAACGAGGGATGGGAAGAATTTAGCAAATCTAACTCGTGATACATTTACAAATAATGGTGTAATATTCACAAATAATGGGGATGGAACATATACGTTGAATGGAACCGCAACAGCAGGAATGGATAATAATTTATTACTTACTGAAGAAAATTTTGAAGTCAGTCAAAACAATTTTTATAAATTGTCAGTAAAAGAATTTAATGGAAGTATGTCTGGCACTGCTTTTGCCTTAGCTAATCTTAAAATTGAAGAAAAAATTACTTGGGGGTGGATAAGTAGCACCGCACTCGCAAAAAAACCAGAAGCTATAGGCACAATCGTGATGATTAATTATTATATTGGACAAGGAGCAATTTTTAACAATTATAAAATTGGTATACAAATGGAAGTTGTAGATAGTGCAACAGCTGGAGCATCATCTTGGGAACCATACGGAGCAAGCCCTAGCCCAAAGTATCCGAGTCCAATAAAAAATGTAGAAGGAAGGAATAAGTTTAATTATTTATGGTTTGATACTACAAAAGAAGTAGATTGGACTGCTTATCAAAGCATAACAAGTCTAGCTAAAGCAATTCCTATATTTATAGGTAAAGGTAAGGTTGCTACTTTTAGTTCAAATGTTCCTTTGTTGTCTAGTGATAATTTGCTATATGCAATTAATGATTTAACGAAACGTTCAGGTGCATCTTTTGCATTGGGAAAAACTCAAACAGTAGAAGCTAACAATGAAGGATATGTTTATGTGGGGTATATTAAATCAAGAACTAATTATAATAAAGTTAAAGACGGAACTTATTATGTCCAAGTGGAAGAAGGCACAGTAGCGAAACCTTATGTACCTTACAATTCGCTTGAATTTAAGGATGAAGGGGAAAATTTGTATAATGATAACATTGATGATTATAGTAAGCCAATAGATTATTGGATTTGCCCTGTTGCATTAGAACAAGGAGAAACTTATAAACTTTCTGGGAAATTAAAAGGAACTAAAATGACAGGTTGTGTCGTTGCAGTTGTTCCTTATGGAAACAGTTATAGTGAGTTCAAAGATGTTATTCCTTTTTATACAGCATTAAATGCTGCAGGAGTTGTATCTAACAGAACGATAACAGTAGATTCTAGTTTTACTTCTCCCAAGTTAGTTATATATGCAAATAATAAAGAAATCTTTAAAAGTATATTTGGAAATTATGAAATTCAATTAAACAAAGGCACAGTAATGAGACCTTACAAACCATACCAAGGACGAAAAGAATATTTTCCACTATCAGAAGGGCAAAAGTTATATGAAGATTCTTATCTGGCAAATGACGGAACACATCACACAAGGAAGCAGTATACTTTTACAGGAAATGAAGAGATTGTATTAGGTAATAGACAACACGAAAATTGTGCATGTTTCTACATTAATAATCAAAGTCTTATCAACAAGCAAAATAATTATATAACTAAAGAAGTGTGTAGCCATTTTGTCTATGATAGTCTAGCATATAAGGAAAATAGAGATGTAGAATGCGTTACAGATAATCTGTGGGCTCCTCATCGATTAATAATATTTCAAATCTTAAAAACTAGATTGACTTCAATTGATGTAACAGGTTTTAAAGCGTACTTATCAGAACAATACGCAAATGGCACACCAGTAATTGTAGAATACGAGCTAGCCGAAGAAGAAATAGTACCTTACACAGAAACACAGAAAGAAGCGTGGGAGAAATTAAGGCATTTTACGTTATTTAAAGGTATTAATAATATAACAAGTACAGCAAATGCTAAAATCACATATGTTAGAGATAATGGTTTAAGTGACACCTACGAAACCAAACGAAACGTTAAAGAAAATCACTACACAAAAATTGAAACAGACTCACAAATAAGTCAAACAGCAGACTCAATCAAAGAGTCAGTCAAAGCAATAAACGAACAAACACAAGAAAAGCTTGCAACATTGGAACTAGCCAATCAAAGTTTAAAATTTGCAACTAGAAGAGTAGGCGGAAACAATCTAATCAGAAATAGTGCAATGATTAATGATAATAATTTTTGGTTAGCACACGCTAAATATCCATATCAAGAGTCAGATACACCACCTGACAGTCCTACTGAAGGGGCATACTGGTATTGTACTGCTAATAGTGGAAGTTACATAGAAAATCAAATGTATGTGTACAACAGTAGTGGTTGGCAAGTATCAGAACTCTCAAGAAAATCATTGTTAAGTGCTCAAAACTACTTCGCTTATACAACTTCTAACGAATATTGGGCAAACGGCAAAAATGCTAATGAAAATACACTGAGTGGACGAGTTATTAAGCTTGATGGAAGACAAGACTATACAGTATCACATATATTCAATATCACAGAACCTATTACATTGAATCAAAATGAAAACAAAATGGCAATATCATACTTCATAAAAAACAGTATAGTACAAGGAAATGTCTGCGTAGGACTAATGTTCCTTAACGAGGCAGATTTTACAGAAGTAGAAAAACCTTACTCATTGTATGAGCCTGGTATTATACTGACACCAGACGATTTGAAAGATTTAACTAAAATAGAGCAAATAATAGAAATACCTAAGAAATCAGATTTTATTCCTGTAGTTGTAAGTAACACAGCACCTACAGATACAACTAAGAATTGGTTAGATACAACGATATACTTACCTAAAAAATATAACTCGCAAACATCACAGTGGGAAATATTAGATACAAAAATGTCATTATATAACGAAAGTTCAAGAGAAGTTTGGACTTATAGATATTTCTACGGATTCTATTATCAAACACCAATAATATACGATACAGCAGAAATTAAGAGTTGTTACGTGGCATTAACATTTTATCCTGCATTTGCAGTCTATACAGGAAATACAGAGCCTACACCTTACAAGGGCTTATATTGGAATAATAAAACAACAAATCTAGTTAAGAGAGCAAAATACAATGATACCACCTTTGTAGAGTGGGAAACACTCGATATTCCAAGTAGTTTATTGCCGACTGGCGCGAGTTTAGGTGTTGAGCTATTTGATTACATAGTACCAATAAAGGGATTCGTAGAAATTGCTGATTTAAAGCTCGAATATAACGCTATGTGTACTCAGTGGACTCAATTTCCTGGGGAAGTTTATGGCAAGAATTATAAAATGGACGAAAAAGGATTTTGGATTCAAGCAAATCAAAATACTATGTTTATAGATGAGGACGAAATCCTAGCAACATATAAAGGAATAAATATATTCCAAATTAATAAAGATTTAGCATATTTCTACAAAATACAAGCTACAGAGAGTATAGAAATAGGAAACTATTTCTTGAAAACTCAACAAATTAATTCAAAGAATATGCTGTTACTTTATTAGAAAGGAGAGCATATGGCAGTATCAAGTAATATATCAATAACACAAAACTCACAGAATATAGCAAACAATAAAACTAATATAACTGTTAGAGTACAAGTAACAACAACGGGAGGCTCATATAATGGATATTCTAAACCAGGTATTTGTACAATAGACGGAACACCATACGATTTTAGTCATAATATACCTCAAAATTCAACCACAACAATCTTTGAAAAGACATTAGACGTAACGCACGACAGTAACGGAGAGAAAACCGTTTATGCTAGTTTTTCATTCCAAACAGGTATATCAGCAGGAACAATAACTGGGTCAACATCCAAAAAATTAACGACAATTCCTAGAACTTCCGAAGTAAGTTTAAGTAAAAAGAATTTCAATATTGGCGCAACTATAACAATATATACTAACCGCAAAAGTGCTAGTTTCACGCATACAGCAGTTATCAAATTCAATGGACAAACAGTTAGAACACAAACAGGGATAGATGCTTCATATAGTTGGAATACAAATGAATTATTTGCTAAAATTCCAAATCAAAATCAGGCTAATGGTACAGTGGAACTTACAACTTATAGTGGTGGTACTAGAATAGGAACAAGTGCAGTTAATTTTACAGGCTATGTAGTAAATAGCGACCCAGTATTTAATAATTTTGATTGTGAAGATACAAACACAGTGACTAAAACTTTAACTGGGAATAATCAAAAGTACATAAGAAAATATAGCAATCTAAAAGTAACAATAACAAGTGCAAATAAGATGACTACCAAGAACAGTGCCACACCTAAATATTACAATATTGTGGTTGGCAACAAAATCGAAAAATTAGATTATTCAACATCAGAAATTTCAAAAACTATAAATAATATGGACGACAATACAGTAACAGTTTTTGCCGTTGATAGCAGAGGAAACCAAAAAGACAAAACAAAAGCATTAGATATTGTTGAATATTCCGAAACTGTTTTACAAAGTGTTAAAATTGAAAGAAAAGAAGGTGTAGGGGAAACAGTCTTAATAAGTTTATCTGGCAAATATGCAAATATTAATTTTGGAGCCAAAACCAACACAGTCAAAAGCATTCAGTATCGAAAAAAAAGCAAGACTGAGACTGAATTTGAAAGCTGGGTTGAAATAAAGCAATTGGTTACAATAAACACTGAAAACGGCACATTTAGCTGTGACTCAAAAGAAATTACAGGACAAACTTTCACTCTAGGTACAGAGTATGATATAGAAGTTCAAGTTAAAGATGAATTGAGTTCAGACACAGAACCAGTATCTCTTAATAGCGGAAAAGTGCTACTTTCAGCACTAAAGAATAAAGGAATTAGTATTGGGGGAATTTATAATGAAAAATTAGGAGGACCATTACAACTAGACAAGAAGAACGTTATAGATTGGATAAATGGTAAGCAAGATAAAATCATTCAAAAAGTCTTATGGAGTGGGATTCAATATATGACAGCAGACCACACAATAACTTTATCCGAACCAATCTCTCAACAAACAAGTGGTATTGTACTAATTTTTAGTGCTTATGATAGCGGGGCTAAACCGTATAATTTTCATTGCTTTTTTGTTCCAAAACAATTTGTATCGTTATACAACGGTAAAGGTATGTATTTCTCTTTAGTAGACTTTGACCCTGCTAACGATGCAAGAAAATATTTGTACATAAAAGACACTACTATTCAAGGTAATGCGAACAATGGAGGCGTACATCATAATCTTAATAATTCAAAGTTTGTTTTAAGGGAAGTAATTGGAGTATAACTGCCATTTATGAGTAGGAGGTGAGAAGATGCAAGATAACACAATAATGTTAATTCTAGGTTTTATTACGACGATGATTCCTATTTTTACTGTAATTGTAAAACTCAACAATACAATAACAAAATTAAATATAACAATTCAGGTTCTATCAGAACAAATGAATAAAAGCCAAGAAGATAGAAATAAGATACATAATCAGCTTAATAATCATGAAACAAGAATATCAATTTTGGAAAATGAAAGGAGGGAAAGATAAATGGATTTATCGGTATTAACACAATATTTAAGCATCGTAGTTGTTGGAATATGCCTTTGTGTGGGTTTTGTTATAAAAAATAGTCTTGATTTTATACCAAACAAGTACATACCATTAATCATGCTAATATTAGGTTTAGCAATTAATGTATTAATGAACCTAAATGGGATAAATGCAGAAGTAATACTAACGGGAATGTTTAGTGGACTAGCTTCTACAGGTCTATACGAAATGTTTAAAAATTTAATATACAAGGAGGAAAAATAATGAAAATAATAGAAAATAATTTTAAGTTTGGTGCAATGGACATAAGAAATACAACAGAGCAAATCGTGTGTCATCACAGTGGAGTAACTGTTTTACAAAGTGTAGAAGTAATACATAATTATCATAAAAATACAAAAGGTTGGGCAGGAATTGGGTATCATTTTTATGTTAGAAAAGATGGTTCTATATATAGAGGACGCCCAGAGAATACAGTAGGTGCACATGCGGTAGGAGCAAACTACAATTCAATAGGTATTTGTTTTGAAGGAAACTTTTCAAAGGAAGAAATGGGACAACCTCAATTAAGAGCAGGGCAAGAATTAATTGCATATTTAAAAGAAAAGTATAATATATCTAAAATAGTAGGGCATAGAGATATAGACAACTCTGAATGTCCAGGCAATAATTTTCCAATGGACGAAATAAGGAGTGGCAAAGTTGGATCTCCAAATAATTCAGTAAAATCCTTACAGAAAGCGTTAAATAAAGATTACAATTGTGGCTTAGATGTAGATGGAATAATAGGACCGTTAACAACAAAAGCAGTAAACAACAATATGGTAAGAAACTTTACTGTAGGAGAATTTGCAAAATGGGTTCAAGAAAGATTAATCGCAAAAGGATACAGTTTAAATGAATTTGGAGTAGACGGCAGATATGGAGACGAAAGCGAGAAAAAAGTAAAGGAGTTCCAAGCAAATTGTGACATAGATGTTGATGGAATTGTAGGAATAAATACAGTTAATAGATTAATAGGGGGATAATATAGAAAAAGGCTAGACATTAAGTTGTCTAGCTATTTTTTTTTGCCATTTTGAGGTAATATAATTACTCTAATCAAAAATAAAAAAGGCTTAAAAACGATTGTGGAGGGTCGATTTTTTGCTTATTTTTCATTGCATAAATGCAAAAAGAGAAACAAACTATTTAATCTAGTTTATTTCCATTTCGGTTAATTCGTTATTGGATATTTATAAATATTATACTACTGTTTAGTTATTTTGTTAATGTTTAGTCTTTCCATTTTTCAACAATAAAAATTACTAAAAAATAGAATAAGTCTTGACTTTTCTATTTTTTAATGATATTTTAATATAAACAAATGACACTAAAGAAAAAACTTGATATTATGTAAAATTTATGTTATAATATTAGTACTAATACGAAAAGAATAGAATACTATAGTATAAAAAGTATATAATATGAGATAATATCAGAAGGGAGGTATAAAAATGGTTAATAATCTTTATAAGGCAAGAGTGACAGATTTAATTGCAAAAGCAAAAGAGAAAGAGAAAATAAAAACATATTCACAATTTTGCAAAACTAAAGATGCTAAAGAAAATGCTTTGACTAAAGAAGAAATCATACATTATACTTCTATGCAAGAAGGAGAAGTAAAGTAGATGAAGAAATATAGCATTGGAGATATAGTATTTGTAGCAAAATATGAATATAAAAGTGGAACAATAGGTCAAAATCACAGCTTTGTAATAATAGATGATGGACAGGCCATAGATATAAATTATTTTGGATTTTTATTGTCATCAAATTTAAAGAAAATTACATATCCATACAATGAATTAATACAACAAGATAGTGTTAATAAATTGAATGGAGATGGAATAGTCAAATGTGATGATTTGATAGAATTAACAGAGAGAGAAATAAAATTTAAGATTGGCTCGGTAAAACAGGATGATTTAGAAAGATTTATTGATACATATTCTAAATATTTAAACGAAGAGGACTAGCAATAGTCTTTTTTTTTTACTTAAAAGTTCCTTCAACATTTAGCAATAAATCAATAATCTGTGATGTTTCATATACCTCTTTACTATCTAATCCAAAAACTTCAATTCTGCGGTACATTTCTTCTCTTAACTCTTCAACGTCCAATTCTGAATAGAATAATTTTTTGATATTAACATTAAGTACGTTAGCAATAGACTCTAATACATGTAGAGTCGGGTTCATTCTTTTATTATTTTCTAATAATATTAAATATGGCTTAGATATGCCAGCTAATTTAGCTAATTTATATCTCGATAATCCTTTTTTTTCTCTTAACTGCTTAATTACGAATACAATCATAAAATTACTCCTAAAGTTATTATCCCAATATTGTAATATGATTATTCAAAAAAAGAAACGAGTAACTGCCAGTTACCCATTTTGTCGAAACTTGCGGTCGATTTAGTTTGACATTTTTCGACAGCGATTATATAATTTAATCAATAAAAGAAACGCGTTTCTCCTGAGAGGAGAATTTATATGGAAAAATTAATTGTAGAAAATTTATGTGATAAATATGGGAAGAGTAGAAGCTTGATTGAATTAATGTTGAAAATTTCAGTTAATGACGGATATAATTTAAATGAATCAACAAGTTTAATAAATGAATTTTATAAAAATAAAGTATGCAATAAAGTATGCAATAGAAAAATATTTTAAAATATTATGATTGACTAACCGGGAGGAAAAGTGTTAGCATGTGGGAAACACGGGAGACCTTCCGGTTTTTCGATGTGCAATGAATCCTGAACAAGGAAGTGAGAAGTGATGAAACATCATAAATTCTGGGCGTGGGCCACTGTTTTCTGTTTTGCCATGGTGATGTATACCGGATTGAAACGTAAATGATCCGGAAGAAGAAAAAGCCGGGTCTCAGGCTTTAAACTGGACGGACGATTTATAAATGTATTTTACTTACAGGAGGAATAAAAAATGTTAGACGTTAAGAAATGCTTAAAATTAAAAAATGTTGCTGTATTCGCAGGTGGTGTTCTTTTTGGAACAGCCGGAGTCAAGGTTCTTGGAAGCCAGGACGCAAAGAAGTTATATATTAACTGCTTAGCAGCCGGTCTCCGTGCAAAAGAGTGTGTTATGACAACCGCTTCCAATATTCAGGCAAATGCGGAGGATGTTCTTGCAGAGGCTAAGGAGATCAACCGTGCGCGCGCGGAAGAGGCATTCGGTGAGGAAGAAGAGACAGCAGAAGAGCTCACAGAGACTACAGAAAAAGCAGAGGACGCTGAATAATCATTATGAAATCAGGAATCAGGTTTACGGTAAAACATGAGATTAAAGGCCGTATCCGAATCCATCTTACCAGAGGCCGCCTGTCTATCAGACAGG
>OIXH01000536.1_pt1 | contig 46454 bp, 45 predicted proteins | sample 1587741 | NCBI WGS metagenome assembly OIXH01 (sample SAMEA3888916, study PRJEB22519) | human gut metagenome | biome: human gut; feature: human-associated habitat; material: faeces | place: Denmark | collected 2011 | reverse complement strand
TTGTGAAAAGCGGAACTGGGTCTGGCTTTATTAAGTTAAACTATAATTTATATTACAAAAACAATGTGCTGCTGCGTTAATAATCGCAGCAGCACATTTATAAATAATCATCTGTGATAGTAAAAATGCCCGGTCAAATTATGCAAAAGGATTCTCGGTCGGATATCTTACGCCCTTAGGCTGATTATAGCCGATTTCTTCAACCGGAACGCCCAAATATTTAAATACTTCATAAAGAGCTTTTCCGTGGTGGCCGAATGCAACTGCACCGTGGTGCGGATAGTTCTTCTCAATAAGTACGTGACGGTAGAAACGTCCCATTTCAGGAATAGCAAATACACCGATTGAACCGAATGAACGTGTTGCAACAGGCAGAACTTCGCCGTTAGCTATATAGCCTCTAATCTTGCAGTCGGATGTGCTCTGGAGACGGAAGAAAGTAATATTTCCAGGAGCAATATCGCCCTCAAGTGTTCCGTTTGTAACCTCAACAGGGAGACTTCTTGCCATAATCTTCTGATACTTCATTGAGCAAGAGGCAAGCTTTGAAGAGCATGTGTTACCGCAGTGGAAGCCCATGAATGTATCGTGATGTGTGTAGTCAAATTTGCCCTTGATATCCTGCTCGAACATATCGGCCGGAACTGAATTGTTGATATCAAGAAGTGTAACAGCGTCTCCGCTTACACATGTACCAATATACTCACTCAGACAGCCATAAATATCAACCTCGCAAGATACAGGAATTCCTCTGCCTGTAAGACGGCTGTTTACGTAACACGGTACAAAGCCGAACTGAGTCTGGAATGCCGGCCAGCACTTACCTGCGATTGCAACATACTGCTTTGAACCCTTATGAGCTTCGATCCAGTCAAGGAGTGTGAGTTCATACTGAGCTAACTTCGGTAAAACTTCAGGCTTCATGTTACCCTTGCCAAGTTCCTTTTCCATGTCGGCAACAACTTCCGGGATTCTTGAATCGTCTGCGTGCTTATTGAAGGCTTCGAACAAATCAAGTTCCGAGTTTTCTTCAATTTCAACGCCGAGCTTATAAAGCTGTGCGATAGGTGCATTACAAGCCATGAAGTTGAGCGGACGAGGACCGAAAGAAATAATCTTGAGATCCTTAAGACCGATTATTGCCCTTGCAACAGGTATAAACTCATTAATCATCTTAGCACATTCTTCAGCAGTGCCTACAGGATACTCAGGTATATAGGCATTAACGCCTCTGAGTTTAAGATTGTAGCTTGCATTAAGCATACCGCAATATGCGTCACCTCTGTCGTCAGAGAGGCATCCGATGCTTTCCTCAGCGGCAGCAACGAACATTTTAGGGCCGTCAAACTGCTGAGCTAACATTGTTTCTGAAATTTCAGGGCCAAAGTTTCCAAGATAAACGCACAGAGCGTTACAGCCGTGTTCCTTGATATCCGCAAGAGCCTGCTTCATATGTATTTCACTTTCAACGATACATATCGGGCATTCATAGATATCGTCAGCATTGAATTGCTCTTTATAAGCCTTTATAAGAGCCTCTCTTCTCGTAACAGAAAGAGATTCGGGGAAACAGTCGCGGCTGACAGCGACAACTCCCAGTTTAACTTTTGGAATGTTATTAAACATTTTATGTTACCTCCAATAAATATATTTTATTTGGCGAAAAATCGCCTTTTCAATATTTTTTTCTTTGAGATATGTGAAGTGAATAAAATTTCCAAATTCACAAGTATATTTTAATATAAAATTTGGGATTCGTCAATATGAATTTTGGTATTTATAATAAAATTAAATAGTTATCTGAGTTTTATTATAAATGCGACAAGTAAGATAAGAAATAATAAGATAAGAATATAAAAAATGTAACAAAATTGTGAATTGTACACAAAAAGTGTTGCATTTCCAAAATTTTTAGGTTATAATAACAAATAATAGAATGTTAACGGTATGGACTAATTTAAATTTTACAGGGGGTGTCAGATGTGCAGGGAAGAGTATTTCAAAATACACTTGTACAACTAAAAAAAGAGGTTCAGAGAACATTAGGAGTTATAGATGACAGCGACACTATTATCGCTTGCAGTGATGAGGATAAAATCGGTAATACCGTTGATAATATCTTTACTGTTTTCTCGGCTACCGGAGAGGTGAAGACAGTTGCCGGCGCTTGCTATAAAAAGATTGAAACCTTCAGCAAGTGCGAGTATATCGTTTTCTGCGATGGTGATGACGATATTGCCAGAAACGCTTGTTCTTTCCTTGCTGTGAACTTTTTGACAATTAAGCAGTATTATGATGAAAAGTACGACAAAGCAAGCTTTGTCAAAAACATTATTCTGGACAATGTTCTTCCGGGTGATGTGCTTTACAGAACAAAGGAACTTCATATTAATGTTGAATGTCCGAGGGTAGTATTTTTAATCAGAGTTGCAGAAGAAACTGATCAGGGTTATCTTGATATACTTACAAATATGTTCCCGGACAAGGCGAATGATTTTGTTATCAGAATTGACGAGAGAGATTCGGTTGTTATTAAGGAATTCCGTACCGAACCGTCTAAAGATGAGATTTTGGTTATTGCCCAAAACATATTTGACACACTTGGCGCCGAAGCTATGATTACGCCGCTGATAGGTATTTCGACTGTTGCGGAACGTGTTCAGGATCTTGCTCAGGCATACAGAGAAACAAGGATTGCGCTTGAGGTAGGCAAGGTGTTTGATACCGAAAAGGATATTATCAGCTACGATAATCTCGGTATCGGCCGTTTGATTTATCAGCTGCCGACAACTCTTTGTGAACTTTTCCTCAACGAAGTGTTTAAGAAAGAGTCGATTAATGTTTTAGACAGCGAGACGATATATACTATACAAAAGTTCTTTGAGAACAATCTTAATGTATCTGAGACATCGAGAAAGCTGTTTGTCCACAGAAACACACTTGTATATAGGCTTGATAAGATTAAGAAGCTTACAGGGCTTGATCTAAGAGAGTTCGATGATGCTATTATCTTTAAAGTTGCGATGATGGTTAATAAGTATCTATCATCACAACCGACAAGGTTATAAAAATTTTATTTGATTATTGGGGCGGCAAACGAATTTTTCGTCTGTCGCCCTTGCATAATTTGTCGGAGTTATCTGATTTTTAAATAGGAGGTTTTTGCATGAGCGGAAAGATGGTTAAGATTACGGCAATAGTTATTGCAGCAATTTTTGTGCTTGGGATTTGTTCCGGCATTACAGCCTCATTTTTTATTTGATCCGTGCTTGATTTAAATTTACATTGCGGAGGGTAATCTTATTCCTGAACATTTTATAAAGTTAATAAATTATTCGGAATATTTTTATGTTATGAATTATAATATTTATGTATGAAAGTAAGGAGCATGATATGTATATTAAAAAATCTGTTTTGGTTGTGTGTTCAATAATTCTCATAATCGTTACAGCTATTGTGTCAATCGGAATAGTAAACCCGTTTGGATTTGTGAATTACGGTGACTTTTTCAGGTTTTCGGCTGTTTGCAATACAATAAAGAATATGTATTATAAGGACGTACCTTCGTCTGATTACGCTGACAGTGCTATTGAGGGTTTTGCTCAGGGAACAGGAGATCCGTATACGAACTATATATACGGCGATGACGCAAAAGAGTATATGGAGGATATAAGCGGAAGCTTTGAGGGTATAGGAGTATATATCGAAAATAACACAGAGGACAATACTATAACTATTGTTTCGGCAATCTCAGGTTCGCCGGCGGAGGAAGCAGGCTTGGTGAGCGGGGATAAGCTTCTTATGGTTTCGGGAACGCCTTATACCGGTGAGCAGATGGACGAAGCTGTGAGGAATATTAAGGGACAGAGCGGCACAACGGTTGATATTCAGGTTTTAAAGGCGGAAAGCGGTCAGATAGTTGATTTGACCGTGGAGAGACGACAGATTGATGTCAAGACTGTAGAGTCGAAAGTGATTGACGACACCCGCACAGGATATATTTCAATATCGCAGTTTACGGACACTACAAGCCCGGATTTTGAATCGGGTCTTGAAGAGTTAATTAATAAAGGTATCAATTCACTCGTTATTGATTTAAGAAATAATCCCGGAGGTTACATGGACGCTGCGGTAGATATAGCTTCTAACTTTGTTAAGTCGGGTGACACGGTTGTGTATACTCTTGATCGCAACGGCAATCGTGAAGACTATAAATCCAAGGGAAAACAGAGATATATCCCGGTGGTTGTACTGATAAACCAGGGTTCTGCATCGGCGAGCGAAATTTTGACAGGTGCGCTTAAAGATTATGGTTTGGCTCATGTTATTGGTGAAAAGAGCTATGGCAAAGGAATAGTTCAGACTGTGTTCAACGCCGGTGAAAGCATTGTTTCGGTTACAACAGCAAGTTATTATACGCCGAGCGGAGTAAGTATACATGAAGTGGGTATCGAACCTGATGAGGTTATACCGATGGAGCTTGCAAAGTATACTAAGCTTGAAAGTCTGATGCTTGAAGAGGATGGGCAGCTTTCTGCGGCTGTGGCGTATCTGAATAAACAATAAAATATATCGGGGGTATAGTGTGAGACAGGAACTGATTTTGTTCATCTCACAAAAGATAAAATCATTAGGAAGATGGATTGCCGGGTTATTTGCAAAGTTTGGATTTGCCAGCCTCAGTTCTGAAGTCAAAGGCAATGAAAAAGAAGCAAAAGCATTAAAAGATGAAACGCCGAACAAAGTCCCGATTGATGATTATGCAGCAAAGTATGTGCTGAAGTACATCTTTAGCATAGTTAATAACACGGGCTGTGACAGAGGTGTAGGTATTATTGTCGATGATGTTAATAATTTGAGAGAACGTAACTCATTTATTGATATTGTATGCTTATCGTTCAGGTATGTCACGATATATACAGAAAATTTGGATACAGCAAACCGGCTCGGCGACATTATATATGAGAAGTATGGGCTGCCGATAATGATATTGAGTATCAGCGAGGCTGCACGATGCAGGTATCCTGTAATTATAGATTTTGTTCACGGCAAAGTCAGGTGCGGACGCGATTTGTGTATTGATGGAGCGATAACGGACAATGGCGGAAGATTGACGGGACTTTGTGTGGGTTCGCGAATAGTGCCGGTTTCCGATAAATCTGATAGGCTCAATAAAACTATTGACAATTCATAGAGTATAAAGTATAATTTATAAGTTAGACACAGGCTGTAGTTGCGTGTGTCAGGGCGGCTTAATGCGAAGCCGTCTTGCAAAAGAGAACTTAATAACCACGGAGGTAAAAAGATATGGCAAATAATAAGGAAATTAAGCTGACCGAAAGCGGATTAAAACAGCTTGAGGAGGAATTGGAATATTTAAAGACCAAAAAGCGTAAAGAGGTCTCAGAGAAGATTAAGGTTGCGCTCGGCTTTGGTGATTTGTCGGAGAATTCGGAATACGATGAGGCAAAGAATGAACAGGCTCAGGTTGAAGCACGTATTGTCAGTCTTGAAAATAAGCTCAAAAATGCTGTCGTTATAGACGAAATCGAACGCGACACATCAAAAGTTGAAATTGGTGCAACAGTTGTAATTAATGATATTGAATTTAACGAAGATTTTGAGTATAAAATTGTCGGCTCGACAGAGGCAGATCCGGACGAGGGTAAGCTGTCGGATGAATCTCCGCTCGGAAAAGCTCTGCTGGGAAAGACAGAGGGGGAAATTGTTGATGTCGATGCACCGGCAGGTGTTTTGCAGTATAAGATTTTGAAGATTTCATAATCCCGTATAATTTAAAATCGTTGGGAGGATATATACAAAAAATGAGTGAGAACAAAGGACAAATAAGCAATAATAATGCCGAAAAGGATTTAAATGAGGTTTTAAAAATCAGACGCGACAAGCTGACTGAGCTTCAGGAGGCGGGGGCAAATCCGTTTGATATCACAAAGTTTGACCGTAAGGATATGGCTAATGATATCAAAGAGAGATACAGTGAATATGAGGGCAAGATTGTTACGGTTGCCGGCAGACTTATGTCTAAGCGTGTAATGGGCAAAATGTCTTTTGCGGATTTGGCTGACAGATCGGGCAGAATTCAGCTCTGTGTTAAGCGTGATGAACTTGGTGAAGAAGAATATAAGATATATAAGAGATATGATATTGGTGATATAGTAGGTGTGACCGGCGAAGTCTTTACTACTCAAAAAGGTGAGATTTCAATCAGAGCGTCAAAAATTACATTGCTTTCAAAGTCACTCAGACCTCTGCCCGAGAAGTATCATGGACTGACAAATACCGATTTGCGCTACAGACAGCGTTATGTTGACCTGATTATGAATCCTGAGGTTAAGCATACGTTTGAACTCAGAAGCCGCATTATCAGAGCGATACGCAGCTATCTTGACAGCAGAGATTACATGGAGGTTGAGACACCTATTCTCAATACAATTCCGGGCGGCGCTGCGGCTCGTCCGTTCATCACACATCACAATACGCTTGATATAGATATGTATTTGAGAATTGCGCCGGAGCTGTACTTAAAGCGTCTTATTGTAGGCGGATTTGAAAAGGTTTATGAAATGGGACGTCTGTTCCGCAATGAGGGTATGGACGTAAAGCATAATCCCGAATTTACGTCAATAGAAATATACCAGGCTTATGCTGATTACCACGACATGATGGATTTGACCGAGGATTTGATTAAGAGTGTAGCACAAGAAGTGCTCGGAACAACTGATATAACATATCAGGGTGAGGAGATTCATCTCGGTCAACCCTGGGCAAGAATGACAATGCTGGAATCAATCAAGAAATTTGCCGGAGTTGATTTTGCTGAGACAAAAACAGCAGAGGAGGCAGAGGCGCTTGCAAAATCAATCGGCATTGAGTTTGAAGAGGATGCGCCGAAGCTCAGCCGCGGTGAGATAATCAGTCTCGCGTTTGAAGAAAAGGTAGAAGAGCAGCTTGTTCAGCCAACCTTTATATATGAGTACCCGGTTGAAATTTCTCCGCTTGCTAAGCGCTATGCGGACAACCCGGACTTCACGGAGCGTTTTGAGGTATTTATCACACGCCGTGAGTTCGGAAACGCTTTTTCAGAGCTCAACGACCCGATTGACCAGGCGGAACGCTTCAGAAAGCAGGTTGAAAAGAGAGAACAGGGCGATGATGAGGCTAATATGATGGATGAAGATTACGTTAACGCGCTTGAATACGGACTTCCTCCGACAGGCGGATTGGGTATCGGAATCGACAGACTTGTTATGCTTCTGACTGACAGCAGCTCAATACGTGACGTGCTCTTGTTCCCGACAATGAAGCCGCTCGATAAATAAATGGCGTAACGGTGCGGTTTGTAAGGATTGAAAGACAAAACTTACGACCGATTTACGACTAAATAAAGAGAACATGTTCAAATAATATAAGAATTTAACGAAAAATACGCAAATACAAAATGTATCTTGCGTCAGACTGTCGAAAAAGTCCAGATTTTTCTGGGCTTTTTTGCGTTTTTATGGTATAATAAAGATGGTGATGAAAAATGATGCAAAAAGGCTACGAAAATAGCTATCAAATAGAAATGATATTGCAGTGCCGCGAATGAATAAAGATATATACTTGATTTTTGACAGTCAAGTAAAGCAGAACCTATAAAATAAGCACATTTGACTGCATTATCTGCCTGTTTTTTAGGATCAATATCATGTATTATATAGGAAAAGGAAGGGAACGCGTATGATGAGAATGGAAATAGCCTTGATTCTGGTTTTGGTTTTCGTTGCCTTTATATATTTTGGCGCAGGCAGAAGAAATACGCCTCTGCACAAAACCTTTTCGGCGTTATTGGCGATAACGCCGCTGCACCTTGCGTTTGATGCGGCAACTGTATGCGGTCACGGCAAAGGGCAACTATTCCGATGGTATCCATGTAGCTGTCTGCTACATAAGTACAGCATTTTATTTGCTTCTGTGTTTATGGCTGATGCTTAAAAATCGCAGACAAAAATTCAAACCCACTGTTCGGGCATATATTTTAGGAGCACATACAATTACAAGAAGATATTTAAAGTGTCCGCACTGCGGAAAAAAGAGCTTTTGCAAAAAGAAATTATCTGAATGAAAAGTAAAAATATCACAATAGTATGGGCAGCGGTATGACGCCGGAGCAGACGGCAGAGCGCATGGACGTTCCCCTTAAATTTGTGAAAGGCTGTATGAAATGAAGCATTTTCCGAATTTGATTACTATGAGCGGGAGGTGAAAAAGCTTTGAGAAAAACGCATAACGACGTTTCCAATCCCAAGGAATTGCCCGGAGTAAAGAAAAAATCCTTTTCCCTGCCTTTTAGAGGCGGAGAGATATGGTTTGAGCATCTGGACGGAATGTATCAGTATACGAAATTGGTTTTGGAAAAGTTAAAAAATGACAGCCATACATTTCTCTTGCCGTCAAAGCCGGCGTATATTGCATTTGTTTTGGATGAAACGCTGATTACGGCAGATTTAATTGACCAAATAGCACATCTTTTATGCAGCGAAAGAAAGCAATTTACGCGGGTATGCTTTATAGGCACTGACAGAAAAAGCAAAAGGCTTCTCAGGCACGCACTTTTAGGCAGAACTGTTTTATCCGTTGCCTTTATAAATGATATAGAAAAAGCAAAGGAATGGCTGATAAAGCCTTCCGGATAGGAGGCTATATGAGCATAGACATGAAAAAAATCGGACTTGTGGGCGGACTCGGTCCTGCCTCAACCGTATATTATTATCTCGGTCTTATTAAACGGTGTCAAAGCCAAAACGGCAAAAATGCATATCCCAAAATCGTTATTGACAGCGCGGATATGTCCGAACACACGGAGGCGTTTGAAAAAAATGATTATGATAAGATATGCAAGCTGCTTCTCAAAAGCCTTGCTGACTTAAAGGCTGCCGGGGCAGAGCTGGCGGCAATAACCGCCAACACGGAGCATATTGTCTGGAATAAAATCTGCGATTGCTTTCCGCTGCCGGTCATAAGCATTGTTGATGCGGCAGTAAATCAAATAATGCGTGACGGATATAAGCGTGTGCTTAAAGCAGACGCGGTTCTTTTAGGGTGTACAGAGCTTCCTCTTGCGATAAAAAACGGGGATTTAAGCGTACCTGTTCTTAATACCGCGGATATTCATATAAATGAAATTTATACAACAGCAGCACAGGATTAATAAAACAGAGGGAGAATGTTAGCTTGGCAAAAGGAAGTACATACCTGCGGCGAATGTGCGGAGGCGGGTAAATGCGAAACGCTCGACATGGCTTGATAATTTAAGCTATGCTATTGTTATAAAATAAAAAATATGTGTGTGAACGGACAGTGGATTGAAGATTTTATATTACCGGCTTATAATTGGATTGTGGAGGCGAAGAAAAATGAATTTAAGTAAAAACGGAAAGCTCCTTTGCAGTTTAAGAAAAGCCAAGGGAATGACCCAAAAGCAAGTTGCCGATAAATTAAACATCTGTGCAAAAACTGTTTCCAAATGGGAAACGGGACATGGTTTCCCCGATGTTTCGCTCGTTTCAGCATTAGCGGAAGTATTGGGTGTAAGCGCAGATACTATTTTATCCGGCGACTTAATTCAGAATATGGAGGAAGTCGGTAATATGAAAAAAACAAAATTCTATGTATGCTCACATTGCGGCAGAATCATGCAGGGAACCGGTGAATGTCAGATTGTCTGCTGCGGAAAGCAGCGTGAGCCTTTAAAGGCTGCACCGGCAGATGCCGGACACGCTATAACTGTTTCGGAGATAGAAAATGATTTTTATGTAACTTTTAATCACGAAATGACAAAGGAACACTTTATCAGTTTTCTGGCGTATGTATCATTTGACAAGGTGCTGACAGTAAGACTGTATCCGGAACAGGATTCTTCTGTGCGTTTCCCTAAAATGTACGGAGGTAAGTTTTATTACTATTGTAATAAGCATGGTTTGTTTGAGTACAAACCGGGAAAAAAGCAGAAAGACCAATCAGATAAACAAACAAGCCTGACATCGCTTATGTCTGCATTTTCAAGAGCGTATCATTTTGAAAACAGTAATAAGCCTGTTTTCAGCGATAATATAGCGAGGAAGCTGTTTTCTGATGAGGAATACAGCCAGCTTGAAACATACATTTTATCAGGCGGTGGAGATGTTAAAGCATATGTCAATTCACAGCTTGCGCCAACTCCTCTTGCAAGAGCGAGATTTTGCGAAGACAGTCTTGAAACAGCTGTTAAAACAGGAGCGGAACAATACGTAATTCTCGGAAGCGGACTTGATACATTCGCTTTCAGAAACAAGTTTAAGTCACTTCAAGTATTTGAAATTGATAAAGAAACAACTATTGACGATAAAAAACATCGTTTAAGCCGGGCAAAGCTTGAAATCCCGGACAATGTGAGGTTAATATCTGCCGATTTGTCAAAGGAAGATATAGGAGCGGTACTTGAAAAGAACGGATTTGACAAAAGCAAAAAAACCTTCTTTTCCTGTCTTGGACTTCTTTATTATTTGTCTGCCAACGAGATTTCAAGGCTGTTTGAAGACATAGCTGCTTTTGCGGCAGACGGCAGTACGGTCGTATTTGATTTTGCAGATAATCACCTGTTTTCATCAGACGAGAAGAGAGTGAAAAACATGCTTGAAATGGCGCATAAAAGCGGTGAACCTATGAAATCATGCTTTGGTTACGGAGAGCTTGAAATGCTGCTTCAAGAGCACAACTTCTTAATTTATGAGTTTTTAAGCGATAAAGACATACAAAACAGATATTTTGCAAACCGCAGTGACGGATTGACAGCTTTTCCGCATATCAATTATGCGTTGGCGGTATTAAAGAAGTAAGCAAAATTTATCAATAAAATATAAAACGTATATTTTTGCTTAAAATCTCTTGACAAATAAATATACCTAATCTATAATAAAACCAATGTTTCAAAACATTGGTTTTATTATTTGAGGGCAAGTTATGTTATCTTCATACACTGTATGTAATCAATACTGCTTTGGGAGGGGTATCAGATGGAGTATTTTAAGCTTCAGGCAGTCTGCCTGATTATAATTTTATATATAGTTATGATCTATTGCGGCGAGCTCAGGCGGATAAAGAAAAACCACAGGTTTTCGTTTTTTGACGGACTGTTGCTGCTTAGTATTGTATGTTTGATGCTTGACGGAACTACAGCCTATACCGTAAATCATCTTGACGTTGTGAATAATACAGCTAATATGATACTGCATATGCTGTTTTTCCTGGCTCTGGACTCTGTAATCTTTTTACTGTTTCTTTATATGCTTTCAAATACGGGAGGACTACCGAAAAAGAGATGGCAAAGACTGCTTTTATATAGTCCGTATTTTATAAATATACTGATAGTTGTGCTGAGCATCGGTTCGCTTGAATATCGCATCGGCAGAAACACAAATTATTCTATGGGAATTCCGGTATACGCCTGTTTTATCATGGCGGGAGTATATCTTGCTATGACGCTGGCGGTATTTTTCAGACGGCGAAACTATATCGAGAGTCGTAAAAGAATAAGTATTTTTACATATCAGTTTGTTTTGAGCTTCACAATCATTTTTCAGATGATTGTGCCGGAAGCCTTAATCAGCAGCGCTGCGGTAACTATGCTTATCCTTGGTGTATATATGAACATGGAAAATCCGGCTCTTGAAGAACTGAACCATTATCACAGTGAAATGGTACTGGGATTTGCAACGCTTATGGAGGGTAAGGACGACAACACCGGAGGGCATATAAGGCGTACGGCGAGATATGTCAAGCTGTTGGCAGAGGAATTGAGCGAGAGAGGATATTATTCTGATATACTGACAAAGGATTATATTGAAAATCTTTATAAAGCGGCGCCTCTGCATGACATAGGAAAAATTTCAGTGCCTGACTCAATTCTTCAAAAGCCGGGCAGACTTACGGATGAGGAGTTTGCTGTGATGAAGCAGCATACGGTAAACGGCGGCAAAATAATTCAGGACACCTTCTGGCATTTGGGCGATGATGAATATAATACTATGGCGTATCAGGTTGCACTGTGCCATCATGAAAAGTGGAACGGGACGGGCTATCCAAACGGACTTAAGGGGAATGAAATCCCTCTTTGTGCAAGGATTATGGCGATTGCCGATGTATTTGACGCTGTATCCGAGAAGCGCTGCTACAGGGACTCTATGCCGCTTGACAAGTGTTTTGAAATTATCAAAAACGGAATCGGAAGCGATTTTGAGCCAATTCTTGCTGAGGTGTTCCTGGATATATGTCCGAAGGTAGTGGATGTGTATAACTGGAGATAAGAAGAACTGATGAATATCAGAAAAATAACTTGATTATCCTGTGTATCTATGCTATAATCAAAAAATAAACGTTAGTCGTTTTTCAAAAGGGCAGAGTTATGAATATTAATTTTGAGGTGATATTTTGGACAAGGATGCACAGGTTGCGAAGGAAATGACCAAGAACCTACCGTTTAAAAAGAGAATAGTGAATTTTTGGTATTATAAAAAATGGTGGGTAATTGCTGCCGTAGCGGCAGTGGTTGTTATAGCGATAACCGTTTATGAAATTGTGTCAATGCCGCAGTATGATTTGATTGTAGGGTATTATTCCGAGAGCGGTATATCCGATGAGAGTGTTGAAAAGCTGAAAAACACCATTGCGCAGTACGCACAGGATATTAACAATGACGGCAGAGTTACGATTTCTATCACACCGATGGAAGCCAGCCTTGATAGTGAAACCGATGAGCTTGTCGCTGTTGAGACGCGGTTGATGAGTGAGCTCACTGCCGGGGATAACATGCTGTATATCTGCGATAAGGCATACAGAGATTATCTTATGAGCGGTGACAATGCCGAGTGCTTCGAGGCGGAGTTTAACATGGCAGACAGACCTGAGCTTAAACAGGAAATCGGATACATAGACAATACGTTGTATGTTTTGCTTAAAGAGCTGTATGAAAGAGAAGAAGATGATGCAGACAAGCGTATGGCGCATAATAATGCCAAGACTATTTTTGAAGGCATTTGCGGAAATATAAGCGCTGAGGCAATACAGCAGTTCAGCAGCAGTAATAAAAGCAATTAAAACTTAAAGCCGCAGCATAAGATAAAATCTATGCTGCGGTTTTTGTTTTTTATAATATTCATTCGGAGTTTTATTCGAATTCGGTTACATCAAAGAGAAAGTTGATTACGTCAATCATGTCCTGAAGATCGCGGTAAGCAATGACATCGTATCCACACTCTTCGACAAGCGTTTTTATTTCGTCTTTGTATGCTTTAAGCCGAAAGTTGATAAATCCGTCAACATTCATTTTGTTTTCTGTCTCAAAAAAATCAGTTATTTTTGATTTAATATATTCGAGATGTTCAAGTCCGTATTTTCCGCTTATTATATTGCATACACTGTCATATACTGCGCTGCGGTCAAAGTCGGACAACTCTCCGAAAATTTCATCGATGTAGTTAAATATTATTTTTGAGCGGTATTTTGCAATAAGCCAGTCGGCTATAATCTCGGCATCCGCTCCGCTGAGATGTTCCCCGTCGAACATGAGGCAGTCACGATAAGTGTCATCATCGGATACTTCATATACTTCGGTGATTTCTTCAAGATTATCAAACTTCCTCAGTTTATCAGATATAACCGTATCAGGTTTGTTCATTTTTTCACCTCCGGTAGATAATACTCCCGAAATCTTTTAGGTCTGAAGCTGACGCTTCAAAGTATTTTATTTCACAATGATTTAAGAATATGCGAATTTGTTCGGAAACCTTACCGGTGAATACAGCGGTGCTGTTCACAAGACCGGAAGCTCCCCCGATAAAGCCATATTTATACCCATTAAGCGAGACGCTTCCGGGCTTAATCAAAAGAGAATTTATATCGGGGACTTTGCAAAGCGTACCGTATATGCCTTTGTCCTCGGTGATAACCGTATTCTCGCTTGCAATACACATATTGCATTTTGAATATCCCTGGTTTATATGGTGTATATTAAAACCGTGTGAAACATAATATTCAATTATTGCAGGTTCAGCATGTCTTGTATTACAGAAAACATGTTTTCCGACCCTTGCTACATTGTATGCCGCGTCGGCAGGATAGGTGTCAGCAGGAGAAGAAGAACCTTTCAGGAGTTTAATTTTATTCTTACCAAATGCGTCGGTGTAATACTCAAAACATTCCGGCGCGCATATGGCAATTTCAGGTGACATAAAATGAATTTGGATATCCGGGTGTGTGTTAAGCGCCGAATAAACATTTGCCAGCGGAAATGTATCAATGGTTTTCTTGTTAAAATATTTGCCGATTTTGGCTTTAACCTCATTTGGCATTGATCTGTCGAGTATTATCGGCATTTAACTTTCTCCTTTTATAATAGCATTTCGATTTTTCAGCTTTTGAATAGTATCATCGGCTTTTGCTTAAAATATCTGAGGTGATAATATATGTTAAACATTAACTGCTCAAACTCTGACTGTGCGTTCATGAACGATGGTAAGTGCTGTCTTGATACGGTAACAGAGTATAAACAAAAACATCACAAAAATGTGTTATACAGTGATAGCGGCAGCAGTAAACTGACTAAGCCGTGTCCGTATTACGTGAATAAGATATAGGATAAGAATATTTTAATTATTTAAAAAGTTCAGTGCGTAGTCGGTAAATATTTCAGCGCCGTATTCAATGCATCTGTCCGAAACTATGAGCTTATCGCTGTGCAGAGGATTAACGGGCTCACCGGGTTCCGTACTGCCAAGCCAAAACAGAGCCGAACGCTCGACGCTGAGCGGAAGATAAGCAAAATCTTCGCCTGCCGTTGTCGGATTACCGCCTAAAATAATATTGCCGTCAAGATACTTTTCGGCTGAGGATTTCAGACGCAGTATTGTCTCCTCATCATTTATCAGCGGCGGGAAGAGTCTGTCGAACTTATATTCATATTCCGCACCGTACAGCTTACATATGGATTTAACTACGTTTTCAATCTCTCTGTCAAGTTTGTCGCGTGTTTCAAGGCTGAATGAACGCGCTGTTCCGCCGAGAGTTACAGTGTCAGGTATAACATTATAAGCGCTGCCGGAATGTACTGCACATACCGAAACAACAGCCGGTTCAAACGGGTCAATCATACGGCTTGGGATTGTCTGGAGTGCAGTTATGATTTCTGCGGCGATTACTATCGGGTCAATGCACAGATGCGGCAGTGCGCCGTGACCGCCCTTGCCCCTTATCTTAATTTCAAATTCGTCCGGACTTGAATAAGCCGCACCTGCCTTAAAGCGTGCTTCGCCGATTTTTAATGACGGTTCCGCGTGCAATGCAACGCAGGTGTCAACCTTAGGATTTTCCAGAATTCCGGCGCTTATCATGGGTTCTGCTCCGCCGCTCGTTTCTTCTCCGGGCTGAAACATTAGCTTTACACAGCCGGAGAATTTGTCTTTAAGCTTATTCAGAACCATTGCACAGCATAAAAGTATCGAGGTGTGCACATCATGACCACATGCGTGCATGACATTTTCGCGTTTTGATGAAAACTCAAGATCGGTGTTTTCATCAATCGGCAGTGCGTCCATATCTCCGCGGATTAATACGGTCTTAGTTTCGCCGCTTGACGGCTTTGTACCGTAGATTTCTGCCAGAATACCTGTTTTGGCAATTCCGGAGGTATATTTTATGCCAAGCCCGTCAAGCTTTTGGCAAATTAATTTTGCGGTATTGTATTCCTCAAAGGACAGCTCCGGATTTTCGTGCAGTGTGTGGCGTATGTCAATTGTTTCGGGTAATACCGATTTTACCTGCGTTTTTATCGTTTGTTCAAGATTATTATTCATCACAGAATTCCTTTCGATTTCTTTATATATGGCTCTGCTGATCAGAGCTGTGGAGTTTTAATGCCTCTTTGTATTCATCATACATGTTCGTTTTGTTTATCAGCTCAATCATCGCATTGGGCGACAGCCGAAGCGGCAGGTTCAGTTCTTTTAAAACCGCACGGCGCAGCTTGAGACTGTCGGGTTTCCCGGATAGTCCGTCACTGTAAAGCTCGGCCTTTGTCAGAGCTTTTTTCGGAGATTTTGATTCATCGTCAGACGCAAGCTTCTGAAGTATACCTTCAAGAACTGAATCGTCCATTCCCTCAACGCCCAGAATTCCTTCCTTTCCGGGTTTGTCTTTTCTTTTCTCTTTACCGGGAACGGACGGGATATATGCGTGCCTTACCGTTCCGCGTCCTCCAACGCATGACTTGATGTAGCTTCGGATTTTAAAGCCTGCCTGGTCTGAGTCGGTCAATAAAATTATGCCGGTAGTGCCAGCAAGATGCCTGATTGTGTTAATAAGCTCTTTTGAGCGGAACACCTGAAATCCGCCTGTGCATAAAATAGGCGCGTCACATAACCGCTTGACACGTTCCTTATCAAATTTTCCTTCCACTATAATTGTTTCTTTAATATGTATCATGGTTTAATTATATTTTATTTTATAACATTTGTCAATTCCCGGAGCTTGCAAACCTTGACTTAAAGTGTTGATTTGTGTATAATATTTATTCAGAAATAATAGAATGAATAACACAAACGGCTGAGCCGTAAGAATAAATACAGGAAGGAGAGAGTATAAACAAAATGGAAGAAAAGACTTTATCTACTCTTGAGTTTACTAAAATCCTTAGGCTGCTTGAGGATTTTGCCAAGAATGACGACGCTAAAGAAATGATTAAAAATTTAAAGCCGTCACCCTCCTTCCGTGAGGTTGAACAAATGCTGCTTGAAACTGACGCAGCGGTCACTATGTCGCTCAAGTTCGGCGCGCCTGAAATTCTGAGGATTGACAGTATTAAGCCGTCACTCAAACGTCTTGCTGTAGGCGGCGGACTTTCAATGGCGGAGCTTTTGAATATCGCAAGGCTGTTAAAATGTGCAAGGAACTTAAAGCGTTACACAGATGAACAGACAGGTATACTTTCGGGTTACTTCGCAGAGCTTAGCCCTAACAAAACTCTTGAGGACAAAATAAATACCGCGATTATATCCGAGGACGAGATTGCGGACTCCGCAAGTCCGGCTCTTGCGAACATAAGAAGAAAAATCAAAAATACCGGCGCAAAGGTCAAGGAAAGCCTTGATAACATGGTTCGTTCAAGCCATTATCAGAAATTTCTCATGGATAATATAGTTACAATGAGGAACAACCGATACGTAGTTCCGGTCAAGGCAGAATGCCGCTCGGAGGTTCCGGGTATTGTTCATGATATGTCAGCTTCGGGAAGTACGGTGTTTATCGAGCCGTCAAGCGTTGTCAATGCGAACAATGAGCTGCACGAGCTGGAAATTAAAGAAAAGACGGAAATAGATAAGATTTTGTTCGAGCTGTCAAACGATGCGGCTGAATTCTCGGAGGAACTCGAGTATAATTATGATACGGTTATTAATATAGACTTTATCTTTTCAAAGGCAAAGCTTGCGCTTGATATGAAAGCGATATGCCCGAAGCTCAATAACAACTGCGAGATTAATATTATAAAGGGCAGGCATCCGCTTATTGACAGAAAGAAGATAGTACCGATAAACGTAAATCTCGGAAAGAGCTTTGATGCGTTGATTGTAACCGGCCCGAATACGGGTGGAAAGACTGTTGTGCTTAAGACAATAGGTCTGTTTTGCCTGATGACCCAATCCGGACTTCACATACCGGCAAATGAGGAAAGCGAGATGCCGGTATATGAAGACATTTTTGCCGACATTGGCGACGAGCAGAGCATAGAACAGAGCCTTTCGACTTTTTCGTCGCATATGAAGAACATCGTTCATATTGTGGACAATATAAAGCCAAAAACTCTTGTGCTGTTTGACGAGCTGTGCTCGGGTACCGATCCTGTCGAAGGCGCCGCGCTTGCTACATCGATAATAGAGAGCATACGCAAATCAGGAGCAAATGTTGTTGCAACCACTCACTACAGTGAGCTTAAGCTGTATGCGCTGTCAACTGACGGGATAGAAAATGCTTCATGTGAGTTTAATGTCGAGACGCTCAGCCCGACTTATAAGCTGCTGATTGGCGTTCCGGGAAAGAGCAACGCATTTGCAATATCCAAAAAGCTCGGTTTGCCGGATAGTATAATTGACGATTCAAAAGAGAGACTGTCTGATGAGAATATCAAGTTTGAGGACGTTTTAGGCAGTATTGAGGAAAACAGAGCCTCGGCGGAAAAGGCAAGACAGGAACAGGAGCGTATGCGCCGTGAGATAAAGGCTCTCAAAGACGAGTTGCAAAGAGAGCGTGAAAAAATAGACAAAAAGAAGGATAAAATATACGACAACGCTCGTGCTCAGGCGGACAAAATAATCAAGAAGGCTCAGGCGGAAACAGAGGCAATGCTTGATGAGGTAAATCGCCTGAGAAAGGAAAAGCGTGACAAAGAAGCCCTGCGCGCAATGGAAGAGGTGCGTAAAGAATTAAAGCTTAAGGAAAAATCAAATGTCCGCCCGAAGTCGAGACAAAAACAGGGTGTTAAGTCAAACGTAAATCTGAATACCTTAAAGCTCGGAGCAAATGTCCTCATTATCGACCTAAATGACAAGGGTACGGTCCTTTCGATAAATAAGTCAAACGGGACTGCGGTTATACAGGTCGGTATAATGAAGATTACGTCAAAGATTGAAAATCTGCTGGTTCTTGAGGACGATAAAGGTTCAAAACCTGAAAGCTATACAGCACCGAGAAGGTCAAAAGCCACTGCCTTGAATACCGAAAGGAGCGGAAAGACTGAGGTCGACCTCAGAGGAATGACAATCGGCGAAGCGGAGATTGAAGTAGATAAGTTCTTAGACGAGAGTGTACTCAGCGGACTTTCGGAAGTCAGCCTGATACACGGAAAGGGTACAGGTGCTTTGCGTGCGGGACTGCATGAATACCTGCGCCACCATCCGCATGTCAGAAGGTACAGGCTCGGCAGATTCGGCGAAGGTGATTTGGGAGTTACAGTTGTGGAACTTAAATAATTTGTTGTTAGGTGGAAATATTTTTTCGAGAACTTAAAGAATTTTTGATAAATTTTTAAAAAGGTGATAAAAAGGTGTTGTATTTTCGGGAAAATAATGATAAAATAATTAAGTTAACTGTGTAATTGTGTAAACTAATTGATTTAGGAGATATATTCATATGTTGAAAAAGAAATGGATACTGAAGGAATTTGACAAGAACAGGGTTGTGGAAATCTCAAAAACGTTCAAGATTTCTCCATTGACAGCCATTATACTTTATAACCGCGGAATTCGTGAGGACGAAGATATCCGTGAATTCCTCGAACGTGATCTTGGTACAATGCACGATCCGTTCCTAATGAAGGATATGGATAAGGCAACCGAGAGAATTCATCAGGCAAAAAGTAATAATGAGAAAATCACAATATACGGCGATTATGATGTTGATGGTATAACCTCTATTGCAATACTTTATAAGTATCTTAAAAATATGGGTATAGAAGTTGACTATTATGTACCCGACAGAATGGTTGAAGGCTACGGCGTTAACCGCGATGCTCTTGACAAGATACATGAAAGCGGAACATCGCTTATCATAACGGTTGATACGGGCATTACTGCTGTCGAGGAAGCAGAGTATGCAAAGTCTATCGGACTTGACTTTATCGTAACAGACCATCATGAGTGCAAGGAAAAAATCCCCGATGTGTATGCGGCGATTGACCCTAAGCGGAAAGACTGTCCGTATCCATTCAAAAGTCTTGCCGGTGTGGGAGTTGTGTTTAAGCTTATACAAGCACTTGACAAAAACGACTCGCTTGAAAACCTCATGGACAAGTACGCCGACTTGATGTGCCTCGGTACAGTTGCCGATATTTCGCCGCTCGTTGACGAAAACCGTGTTATTGTAACCGAGGGGCTTAAGCGTTTTAAGACGACAAATAATATTGGTCTTAAGGCATTGATTGATGTGTCAACAAACGGGAAAGCAATTACCACTTCGACTATCGGATATACAATAGCGCCGAGAATTAATGCAAGCGGCAGACTCGGCTGTGCTTCTACAAGCGTTGAGCTGTTCCTTACCGAGGATGAGGCGAAGGCGGCTGAGCTTGCGGATTCGCTTTGCCATGAAAATACGTTAAGACAGCAAACCGAACAGAAAATGTTCAAAGAAGCCCTTGAATATATCGAAGAGCATCCTGAGATTAAAGAGGATGATATACTCGTTATACCTCATGAAAACTGGCATCATGGTATTGTCGGTATTGTTTCATCTAAGATAACCGAGAAGTATTACAAGCCGTCAATCCTTTTTGCTGTTGACGGAGATTCCGCTAAGGGCAGCGGAAGAAGTATAAGCGGTTTCAATCTTTTCGGTGCGCTTGAGTACAGCAGTGATTTGCTTGAAAAATTCGGCGGTCATGAGCTTGCTGCCGGACTTACCATTAAAGCTGAAAATATCGAGGCTTTCAGAAAGAAAATTAATGATTATGCAAAGGGAAAAATCGAAGAAGCAACATTAATTCCCACTATTTCGCTTGATGCACAGATAAAGGTTACGTATATTACTATAGATACCGTGCATGATATTAACAGACTTCAGCCGTTCGGTGTTAATAATCCTACGCCGGCGTTCTCTGTCCGTAATATAAAGATACACAGAATAAGCGTTATGAGCAACGGCAAGCACCTTCGCATGACTTTGTACAAGGACGGCAAGTATCTGGACGCTGTCGGCTTCGGCATGGGCGACTACTACAGTGTGTTTGAGGAGGGCGACTTTATTGATGTTGCCTTTGCTCTTGACATAAATGACTATAAGGGATTTCAGAATGTACAGATGATACTTAAGGACATCAGAATGACCGAAGTTGCAAAATAGAATATGCAGGGGTATTGCGGCCTCTGAGGCTTGAATCAAAGGCTCCTTTCGGGAGCCTTTTAGGGTCTTAAGGCAAAATAAATTTAAAAGCGGCGGGTGAAATTATGAAAGGTAATGATTTATCAACTCTGATTGAATTAATACGAAAATATAATAAGAACGGCGACTTATCGATGGTTGAGAAGGCGTATAACTTCGCTGTTGAAAAACACGCCGGTCAAAAACGCAAATCGGGTGAACCGTTTGTAAATCATCCGATTCAGGTTGCGTCAATAATTGCGGAGATGGAGTTTGATGTGGATTCTATATGTGCCGCACTGCTCCATGATGTTGTTGAGGACACCGATTGTACGCGTGAGGATATTGTGCGTGAGTTCGGCGAGACAGTCGCTCTTTTGGTTGACGGAGTTACAAAGCTCGATAAGATACCGTATTCCTCAAAGGAGGAGCAGCAGATTGAAACGCTTCGCAAGATGTTCTTTGCAATGGCGGAGGATATCCGTGTTATAGTTATCAAGCTTGCCGACAGGCTTCATAATATGCGGACTATGAAATATATGCGTGAAGAACGTCAAAGAGCAATTTCACGCGAGACGCTTGAGGTGTATGCGCCTCTGGCTCATCGTCTCGGTATGTCTAAAATTAAAATGGAGCTTGAAGATTTATCACTCCGTTATATCGACCCAATCGGCTATTATGAAATAGTAGATAATATTGCTCAAAAGCGCGAAGAAAGAGAAAAGTATATAGCTGAGATAATAGATATTCTTGAAAAAAAGCTGAGCGAGCTTCATATTAAGGCGCATGTCGCAGGCAGAGCCAAGCATTTTTACAGCATTTACAGAAAGATGTTCATGCAGAACAAGACTATTGATGAACTCTATGACTTATTTGCCGTGCGTGTTATTGTTGACAATGTATCGGACTGTTATGCGGTTCTCGGTATGGTTCATGAATTATTCAAGCCCGTACCCGGCAGATTCAAGGACTACATTGCAATGCCGAAGCCTAACATGTATCAGTCCCTGCACTCAACTCTTATAGGACCGAATGGAACATTGTTTGAAATACAGATAAGAACGTGGGAGATGCATCAGATTGCTGAGAACGGTATCGCTGCCCATTGGAAATATAAAGAGGGCAAAAGCGGTGCCAGTGATATGGACGAAAAACTCGAATGGATTAAAAATCTGCTTGAGATACAAAAAGACAGCACCAGCACTGAGGATTTTATGCAGACGCTCAAAATTGATATGTTCAATGACGAGGTGTTTGTGTTTACGCCTAAGGGCGATGTTGTGAGCCTGCCGAGCGGTTCAACACCGATTGACTTTGCGTACAGAATTCACAGCGCTGTCGGCAATCGTATGACGGGCGCAAAGGTGAACGGTAAAATCGTGCCGCTGTCGCACGAGCTTCAAAACGGCGACATAGTAGACGTAATCACAAGTTCGGTCACACGAGGCCCGAATACCGACTGGCTTAAGATTTGCAAGACATCGCAGGCGCGTAATAAAATAAATCAGTGGTTTAAAAAAGTGAACCGTGAAGAGAATATACAAAAGGGAAAAGAGCATCTTGAAAAAGAAATGACTAAGAACAAGCTTCCCGATAAGTATCTTCATGATGAAAAGTTTATTAATCCGCTTATTAAAAAATACGGATTTAACAGTTTAGACGATCTATATGCGGGTATTGGCTTCGGCATAACAAACGCCAACAGGTTTGTTACAAGATTTTTGACAGAAGCAAAAACCCGCCAGCTTCAGGAGCTTGAGGTTACGCCTGATGAAATTCCGGTTCCGATTAAGGTAAAGACAACCTCAAAGCCTAATAACAGCGGTGTAATTGTCGAGGGAGTAGACAACTGTATGGTAAGATTGTCGCATTGCTGCAATCCGGTACCGGGTGACAAGATTATCGGATATGTTACAAGAGGAAGAGGAGTTGCCATACATAGGGCAGACTGCCTCAATATGATACATGCTACGACAAACGAAAGCGAGCGCGGCAGATTAATTTCGGTTCGCTGGGCAGGCGATACACCTCCGGCGTCGTTTAAGTCAACTCTTTCCATAACGGCAACCGACAGAGCAAATTTGCTTATTGACATTATGACTGTCATTTCAGATATCAAAATCCCGGTTACAAACGTAAACGCAAGAACCGGCAAAAATGATTTGGCAATAATCGAAATCACAACCGAAATATCAAATACCGGTCAGATTGATAATATAATAAATAAAATTAAACGCTTAAAGGGCGTAATCTCGGTTATCAGAAGCAGACAGTAATGGCACAGTGAGGGTTGTCTTTGTTTGTTGCAGTAGTTATTGTATATGCTAAAAACAAATATATTATAATAAGGGAGAGAAATGTTATGAAAAAACTGGCATCTTTTTTATTGGTATCGCTTATGATATGCTCAAGCTTAGGTGCGTATGCTTATAATTTTCCTGAGCCGGATTGGGGTGCATTATTATCAGAGAAAAGAAGCATGGTAAACGAGGTCGATTTTGAACTGTACACAGAGGGCAGTGTGGAATCAGCACCATATTACTGGGCTAAATTTGAACCGCGCGGCGGCACGTATCTGGGAATGATTGCAGAAAATTCAGATATGATTAATAACATAGGAGCGTATCTTACATATTTTTCAATGGAGATAGGTCAGGATGATATATATTATCCTGCAAATGAGATAATCAGAAATTCAAATGCAGTCGTCACGGTTGCGTATAATCTTAATTCGCTTGACGCAGTGGATTATGATGCGATACGCAAAAGCTTAAATAATCTTTCGGCGTATAACAAGCCTATGCTGATACGCTTTGGAAGTGAAATGAACTGTTCATCTCTTGGAGATGAGCCTGATTTATATGTCCAGGTGTTCAGAAATGTGGCAAATATGATTCATGAATATGATAATTTTGCAGTTGTATGGTCGCCTAATGATCTTGGCGCCCTTGACAGGCCGTTTGATTATTACTATCCGGGTGACGAATATGTAGACTGGATAGGAATTTCCTCATATATGAAGATGTATTTTCAAGGTGATAAAAACACTTTGGAAAAGGAAAGTATCTACTTTATGACAGGCGATTATGCTTGGTCTACAAATTCAATCAAGCCGGTGCTTGAATTCATGCAGAAGAATAACATCAATAAGCCCGTAATGATAAGTGAGGGCGGAGTAGCGACTGAAAATATCTATGGCGATGACTGTACCGCTTGGGCGATTCCCAGACTTCGTAATATGTATTGGAATCTGATAATGAAATATCCGCAGGTAAAGCTGATAAATTATTTCAATACATACAGAGATGAACCTGAAAGATTCTATATATTCGACCACAATACAAGCGGAACAACAGATAAGCCGTATGCGATAGATATTATAAACGAGGCAGCTGCAAGCGGAGCGTATATAAGCGGATACGGACAGTCGCCGGAATTTGTTTTTTCACGGGCTGACGCCGGAGAAACACTTGCTGCGAAAAACGGTATAATCAATCTGTACACGCTTGCATATATACCGAAAAAGCCGAATATAACCGTGAATTATTATATTGACGGTTCATGGTATCATTCGTCGTCATACGCTCCGTATACTTTTATGCTTGATATCAACACAATAGCAGACGGCGAACATACAATTGAGATTTCATCAGAAGACCAGTCAAAGAAGTATACATTTTATAAAAGAGGAAATGCGATAAGATTTGGAGCTGAGCCTGATGTGCCGGTAGTTAATACGGTATCAACAAGCTTTGGTGCGTCTGTATCGCCGTGGGCGCAGTCTGAGATTGAGCTTGCATATCAGAACGGACTTGTTCCTGATAATATGCTCAGCTACGATTTGAGCGAAAAGGTAAGCCGCGGTGAATTTGCAGCAATCGCTTTGAAGCTTTACGATACGATTTCAAAAAGCAATACACAACCGCCGTCGTTCTGCCCTTTCACTGATATAAGCGGTGATCCTAATGAGGATGCGATAAAAAAGGCATACGGGATAGAGATAACACAGGGAGTGTCGGATTCGACATTTGAGCCGTCAAGTTCAATAACACGTGAGCAGCTTGCGACGATGCTCTGCCGTGTACTTAAGAAATACAGCTATCCGCAGTGGAGTATAGAAAACGACGCGTTATTCAGCCTTGACACAAGCGGTGCAGCGGTATTTTCCGATGATGCGGATATATCATCGTGGGCTAAGCAGTCGGTATATTTCTTAGCGAAAAACGGAATTGTAAAGGGCGTTGATGATACACATTTCGCACCGAAAAATATGAACTATGAGCAGGAATCTGCCGGATATGCATCTGCAACAAGAGAGCAGGCAATTATCATAGCTCAGAGAATATTTAATAATTCGGAATTACTGAAATAATAAAAATAAATAACAGGAGGTATTATGAAACTAAATAGATTAGTATTGGGACCCGTACAGACAAACTGTTATATTTTGTGCGACGAGGAAAGCGGCGAGGCAGCGGTAATTGATCCGGCATATAACGCAGAGGCAATAAAGTCAGCTGCCGATAAAGACGGTTGTGAAATCAAAAAGATAATATTGACACACGGTCACTATGACCATACCGGCGGACTTAATGAGCTTATGAGCCTGTGCCCTGAAGCAAAGCTGTACGCGCATCTGAAGGGCAAGGAAATCCTTGCCGATACCTTTTTGAATTTGAGCGGCAAGCCGGGCAGAACTCCCGAAACTTTTACGCCTGATATTCTTGTTTCAGATGGAGATACCATTCCGTTTGGAAGTAGTAATAAATTTGAAGTCATATATACACCCGGACATACTTTTGACAGTATGTGTCTGAAATTTGGCGAGGTTATATTTTGCGGCGATACTGTGTTCAGATTCAGCGTCGGCAGAACCGACCTTCCTACCGGAAGTATGGATATGGAAATCAAATCAATTAAGACAAAACTTATGCCGCTTGATGACAATATAATACTGTATCCGGGACATGGTGAGTATTCAACAATAGGCGACGAGAGAAAGTATAATCCGTATATAGGCGGCTGATTAATTGAGCATGGAGAAAAATATTATAGAAAATAAAGACAATAATAAAACACCCTGGGGAATTCTGACGGGAATAAGACCCGCAAAGATTGCTACAAAGCTCCTTGACGAAGGCAAATCGGATAGAGAAGTGGTAGAGTATTTTATGAATGAGTGTGGCACGGAATACGACAAAGCAACGCTTGCCCTGACCTGTGCAAAAGCGCTTATCCCTTTGCGAGAGAAGATGTACGATAACGGCGTAAGCCTGTATATCGGGATTCCGTTCTGTCCGAGCCGCTGTCTCTACTGTTCGTTTGTCACAAACGGAACAAAGCAGGCGGCAAAGCTAATGCCTGAATACATCCAGGCGCTGAAAAAGGAGATAGCGTATACAGCCGGAATTATACGCGAGAATAATCAGAGTATAGAAACCGTGTATATTGGCGGAGGAACGCCGACAACTTTAACGCCTGAGCTTTTGGAGGATATGATAAGCTGTTTGTATGAAAATAATGACCTGTCACAAATAAAGGAGTTCACGGTTGAGGCAGGACGTCCGGACACTATCACCAAGGCGAAGCTCGATGTTTTAAAGAAATACGGCGTAGACAGAATAAGCATCAATCCGCAGTCAATGAATGACGAAACACTGCGTATTATAGGTCGCGCGCATGATTCTGAGGCAATCAGAGAAGCAATGTTTCTTGCCCGTGAATGCGGATTTGATAATATAAACATGGACGTAATCGCAGGACTGCCGGGTGAGGATTTTGACATGTTCAGATATACCCTTGAGGAAGTTGAAAAACTTAACCCTGAGGACACAACTGTTCACACTATGAGCATAAAACGTTCTTCACGTCTAAATGAGATGCTAAGTCAGTATAATCTTACAAACGGTGAGCTTGTCAGCGAAATGGTGGATTATGCTCGAAAGTTCCTTGAAGAAAACGGAAAACAGCCCTACTACATGTACCGCCAGAAAAATCAGCTCGGGAACCTTGAAAACGTAGGCTATGCAAAACCCGGAAAAGAGTCGCTTTATAATCTTTACATTATGGAGGAAATTCAGACAATCATTTCGCTCGGCTGCGGCGGTGTTACAAAAACTGTTGACAGAACGACAAATAGGATTGAGAGAATTTTCAATGTCAAAGAGGCTAAAGATTACATCGAAAGGCTCGATGAGATGCTTAAGCGAAAGGACGTATTGCGAAATAAGTAAGGATAATCTAATATGAAAGAAATCAAAATTTCAAAAAGTGATAACGGAATAAGGCTCGATAAGTTTCTGTTCAAAATTATGACTGCTCCGCAGGGTGAGATATACAGGTCACTGAGAAAGAAGAAGGTTAAGATAAACGGCAGGCGCACAACGGACGGCACAGTAAAGCTGAATACGGGCGACACGCTTGAGCTTTATATAAACGATGAGTTTTTCGGTGTGCATAATAATACTGAGAATATTATATCCTCAAAAAGAGAATCAATTATCAAGCCTGACATTGTATACGAGGACGATAATATAATAGTAATGAACAAGCCGTCGGGAATGTTGTCACAGGATGAAAACGGCAGCTCCCTAGAGAGCATAATGCGGGAGTATTTAAAGTCCAAAGGCGAGTATGATGAAGAATCTGCATACAAGCCGTCACTTTGCCATCGTATAGACAGGAATACTTCGGGCTTGGTGATTGGAGCAAAGAATATCAAGGCGCACCGAATAATCACAGAAAAGATAAAAAGCAAGGAAATCCGCAAGTTTTATATCTGCCGCCTTCACGGAGTTCCAAAGCGTGAAAACGGTGTTATAAAGGGGTATATCACCAAAGCCGGGAAAAACAAAGTTGAGTTCAGTGAAAATAAAACAGACGGCGGCAAGTATTGTGAACTGAAATATCGGGTGATTAGTACGATAAACGGCACATCGCTTGTAGAGGTTGAGCTTATGAGCGGAAGAACACATCAGATACGTGCGTCATTTGCACATATAGAGCATCCGCTGATTGGCGATGTCAAGTACGGTGCAGCAAAAGACGGCGGTCATGGTTTCCAAAGCCTTGAGGCGTATAAACTGATTTTCGAGTTTTCAACTCCGGCAGATGAGCTTGAATATCTCAAAGGCAAAATTATTGAAATCGGAACAGCCGGGCTATAGCGCTCGGCTTTATAAAAAACTTGGAGGATATACGCATGAACGGTCAAATTAATAATCCGCTTGCTCTTGTTACGGGCGCAAGCTCAGGAATAGGACGTGACATAGCTGTATGTCTCAGCAAAATGGGGTATGATGTCATCATTACAGGCCGAAACGAAAAACGCCTGAATGATACAAAAGCGCTTCTTGACGGAAAGGCGCATGTTATTGCTGCGGATTTAAGCGACAGAAATACGTGCTTTGAACTCTATAAAGCCGCAAATGAAATAGGCAATATAGATGTTTTGATAAACAATGCAGGCTTCGGATTGTTCGGAGAATTCTCAAAATCAGATTTGACAACCGAACTCAATATGATTGATGCCAACATAACCGCTTTGCATATCCTGACAAAATTGTTTATTAATGATTTTGTTAAAAGAGACAGCGGATATATCTTAAATGTTGCGTCCTCGGCAGGCTTTATGCCGGGTCCGCTTATGTCAACGTATTATTCTACCAAGGCATATGTTCTGAGGCTCACTCAGGCGATTTCACGCGAACTTAAAAATTCCGGCTCAAACGTGTATATCGGGGCTTTGTGTCCGGGTCCGGTTGATACAAACTTCAATAATACCGCCAATGTAAGATTTTCGCTCAAAGGTCTTAATTCAATGGATGTCGCCGAATATGCTGTCAAAAATATGTTTAAGAAAAAGACGGTAATAGTTCCGGGAACGGCAATGAAGCTCGGAAAGTTCGGACTTCGCTTCCTGCCGGATAATATAATCACAAAGATTGCGTATAATATTCAGCATCGCAAAGGCTGAAGAAGATAAAAAACACACTCCGTCTGTTATTCAGCGGAGTGTGTTTAACTTTAGCCCTCGATTATTTTTATATAAACACTTCTTGCAGTTTTTACACGTTCAAATTCACACAGATATATTCCCTGCCATATGCCTAAAACAAGATCGCCGTCATCAATAATCACTGTTTGAGAAAATCCGAACATACTTGACTTTATATGTGCTGCCGAGTTTCCCTCCATATGAAGAAATGCGGGATCGTTGTACGGTACAAGCCTGTCCAGGGTTTTTATGATATCATGCTGTACATCAGGATCAGCGTTTTCGTTTATGGTCACACCGCACGTTGTGTGCGGTACATAAATTACACATATACCCGACTTAACTCCGCTGCTTTTTACCTTATCGCGTACTACTTTTGTAATGTCATACATTCTGTCTCCGTTCCCCGTTTCAATTCTGCATTTAAATAACATAAAAAACCACTCCATTCTGTAAAATTTATTTATCGTCACGCTTAACTGAAAATACCAAATGCGGCATATCCATACCATAATAATGTTTTGTGATTTCACCGCAGATTGTCATGCCATTACGCTTTGCTACGTTTTGAGACGGTATATTGTTGTTTCGTATAATAGAGTAAACTTCCTCAGCCTTTAACTTTTCAAAGGCATATTTTTTGCAAGCGATAGCTGCTTCTGCGGCGTAGCCGTTTTTCCAATAATGTTTTTGAAATAAATAACCTACTTCAAGAACCTCTTTGTCTTTACACTTCTGCATAGTTAAGCCGCACTGACCAATTAGCTCATTATTTTCTTTTAAAATAACTGCCCATAATCCAAATCCATACTGTTTATATCTTTGTATTTGTCTGTCAAGCCACTCGTGGACTTCCTCATCTGAAAAAGCGTGCTCATAAGCATACATAACCTCAGCATCCTGCAATATTTTGCAAAGCGAACAAAAATCAGTCTGCTCAATTTCGCGCAAATATAATCTGTCAGTATCTAAAATAATATTTTTACTCATAAAGATGTGAGTATCCTTTCTTTTTGGGAAATATATAAACGCGCAAAGGCTCCTCGCCACTGGAACACATCCGATGATGGGGAGCCTAACTATCTGTTTTTTCAAAAGTCACAGTCTGCTCTTTCATAGAGATCTTTCCCACCTTGAATCCATACTCCAACAGTTCCTTTTTAAAAGTAAGGAATGAACGGTCAATCGGCAGACCGGCTATATTTTCTATCTCGGCGTAAGTTAGTTTAAAACTGTCTGTGCCATTTTCTTTTATCCAATTCCATAACGGTTCATATTTACTCATTTTCACACCAATCCTTTTTCGTAATAGTAATATAAGTAAAGAGTTCTGTTCTTACCTTTCACAGATTATTCATTTCAACCGTTTTTTCATAGAGTCATTTTTCGTGATGTTCTAAAGCCACACTACTGAAAAGACTTAAAATAAGGCTTTTTTAGGCATTACTTATCCACCCTTGACATCAAAACTACGCACTCAACGTGTAATAGTTAGGCTATTTCGGAAACAAATCCAAAAACGCCAAGAAACGTTGATTTAACGGCCTTTTTCACATGCCCTATAGAATGCCGACATCAAATCTGACGTCTCACATTAGTAGGCTATTCTGTAATTTTTCAATTAACGCTATATAAGCCGGTAGCCAATCAACGCTATACAACTCGTCTTTACCAAGCCATCTTGCAGCTTCCGCTTCCTTGAGAATAATTTCTCCATCTACCACAACACACAAGAAGCAATCCATGCTTAAATGGAAAGTAGGGTAATCATACTCGATGGTATCAATCAATTCACCAACTTCAATTTTTACATCAAGCTCCTCTTGAATTTCTCTTATTAGAGCTTGCTGTGATGTTTCTCCGAGTTCAATCTTTCCTCCGGAGAATTCCCATAGTCCCTTGAATTCACCATACCCTCTGGCAGTGGCAAAAATCTTAGTTGCATTTTCTAAAGAGTCACAGATAACTGCCGCCGCTACTTTTATTGTTTTCATCACATTATTCCTCTACGGATTTCTTTCTTAGTCTAAACTTATACTCTTTACGGACATTACCAGACTCATCTTTGTCATCTTCATATGTATAATCTACCAAAGAGAATACGCCTTGATAGTAATATTCCTGTGGCGAGAACTTAACAAATAAGTGTATTGCTTTTCCATCACGCTCTGCATCTATAATTGCTTTATTGCCGAGAGTCATCTGCTGGTCACCGGTTTTTCCTTCACCAGAATACATATAATCGCCGTCAGGGGTCCAATGGTCATGATATACAAAACCAGCCTTCTTTTTATCAACCGAAGAAATAAGCACTACTGTTAAAGGGGTTCTTTACGGAGGTTGCGGGAATAAAGAGTAATGACAGCTTTAAATCCGTAAGTATAAAACCTTGTGCGGATTTTATAGACAGCTTTGAGTGCGTATATAACAGTATCAGAGGAGAAATCAGAGTAGAATTTATCGGAGGTAAATTAACTGTTTCGCTTCCGATGAACAGTACACATAATTTATATTCTAAAGTATAAATACGGAAAGAAATATCTTTAAAATGAAAAAGCTATGTTACAGTGGCAATTATAATCCTGAACAATGGATTAATTATACGGATTATGGAATGAAGATATGCGTCTTATGAAAGAAGCACATATCAATTGTGTAACATCATACGCAAGGCCGCCGTACCCGACAGGTGAAAATAGCGTACACGCAAATGCAATGACCGGGGACAAATTCACTCACAGTTTGAGATATTTTTTGCTGGCAGATTGCCACAGTATCATAAAACCACCGCCAAATCAAAGGTAAAATGCACGCCCTCATACGATGGTGTCCTTTACATGACGGCAATTTTACACTATAGTATAGCTAAGGGCTGAAAGCCTAAATCCGGCTTTCAGCCCGCAAAATTTATTTATATTATCATTTTGGAGTCAAATTTGAGGTTTACACAAAATGAGGGATTGCCCCCGCTTTTCCTTTGTTAAATTTATAAACTCACCTTGCATATTCTACCTCTGATTTATTATTTTTTAATTCTGTTTTATAATACCACTCTTCCTGTCACGATATAATAGCCTTCCCACACTGCGGCAATCGTTGCCGCAGTGCATACCGTAAGACCGCAGTATTTTAGTTCAATAATCGGTATTGCAATCGGCAGTGCAAATAACATAATGCCGGTAATTTTATTCATCATAGTATGTTCAACAATGTATTTCCCATAAATTACAAAGCCTAAAACTACATTTATTATTTTGATTGCCGCAATAACAGCAATCCATATCCAAAGCCATACCGGTATACTAAGCAGCGGAAGCAGCTTTATCAAACAAACCATAACAAATATAAAATCGGCTATAGTATCCAGCTTAGAGCCAAACTCACTGACAGTATTTGTTTTTCTTGCGAGCGCCCCGTCAACCATATCTGTAAATCCTGCCGATAAATAGCATATGTAAAACATCGGAGAAAAAGCCGGAACGAATAACAGCAGAATGCTTAGCAGTATGCGGCTGCCGGTTAGTATATTTGCCATTGCAATAACCCCCTTTTTTCTTCGCCGACTTTAGCAATACTTTTTTCAATTTATTTGAATATTTTTAATGATAATTGTCCTCTTTGTTACAATGACATACACATATCAATCTTATATCCACAACTTATACATACTTGATAATTCCGAGGATATACGGTACTGCAAAACGATTGACAGATAGTTTTAAGGAAAAACCGATTTAATCGGAAAATCCCGAAAAAAGCTTGAAAAGCCTGTTTCGGGATTTTTTTCATAACCTTGTAATCAATGTATTACCATGTACGGGATTTCATTTCCTTGAATTGTCCTACAGTAGAAACATGAGCATTTAAGCCGCCGTCTACCGTAACAACCTGTCCCGTAAAGTATTCGCTTTCATCAGAAGCCAGATAAACGCACATATTTGCTATATCCTTTGGATTTCCGTAACGGTTTACCATAATGTTGTTAAGAAAAATATCCTTTAAAACCTGAGGTACATGGGCGTCATTCTCAGGGGTGACAATAAGTCCCGGACGGACGCAGTTGCAGCGGATATTATCCTTACCGTATTGTAATGCGGTTGATTTTGTAAGCATATCAACTCCGGCTTTTGCACAGGCATAAGCGGTTGAGCCTAAATCTCCGCCGCATGAAGCCATAGAGCCTATGTTAATAATAGAGCCGCCTTTATTTTCCTTCATATACGGCAGCACACATTTTATAGCATAAAATGTACCTCTGATGTCGCTTTGGAAAATATTATCCCACATTTCCAGTGTTAATTCATCTACGCGTCCGTCTTTTAAAGCAACATTAGCGGCGTTATTTACTAAAATATCTATTTTTCCGTATTTTTCGACAGTATCCTTAAATAAATCCTCAATACTTTTTGTTTCAGTAATGTCCATAAAATGATAGTATGCCTCGCCTCCTTCTTTAACAATACTGTCAACTACCGCCTGACCTTTAGCCTCACGGCGTCCGCAGATGACAACCTTTGCACCCTCTGCCGCAAAAAGTCCGGCAATTCCGACACCTATTCCGCTGGTAGATCCTGTTACAATTGCAACCTTTCCTGCTAATCTTTTCATTTTGTTATCCCTCCCGAACATAAATATAATATATTAAGGCAAATATACAGCTTGCCAATTTCAAACACAATAATTCTATATTTTTATTGTACTTTATTTTTAAACTCATGTCAATACAAAAATATAGCTTTTGTGATGAAAATATCAGAAAACAAATACAGAATATGCCCTAAATACGGAAGGGATATTCTGTGGACTATAAAGGCAGTGTCAGCCATTTCGAACGGCATAGAGAAGTATGAGAGCTTCACGCAAGCCGGAGAAGTTATTATGGCAGTCGGCGTAAATTATGTGAGTGAATGCACAGACGGTAGGTATTTTTGAGGAAAGTGTGTTCAGGGGATGGCTTTTAAATGCGGTATCGACCTTTGTAAGCGAACGCAAGGCAAATCTTATTTCCTCGGGACTGTTTGTGTTAATTCACTACCCGAAGTGGATTTTTGCGGGATATGATATAACAACTATTGTTATCACAAGTATTTCGGTGTACGCACTCAGCCTGATATTCGGCTGGGTATTCAAAAAAAACAGGTCAATATGGACAGGCACAATTCTTCATTCTGCTTGGGATTTAATTACATTGGTTTTATAGTTTGTCAAATTTCGGCTTGTCGAGCAGTAGCATACACAGCATATATAAGCGATTACATCAAATAGTCGCTTTTTTCATGCCTGAAAGGAGGTAGTCAGGAGCAATATTACTTTAATTCTATCAGCTCAACTCTTAGGCTTTACAACCGTGGATATGTTCTCCTCCGAATAATAAAAAAATCCGAGAATCAGAAGAATACATCTAACTCTCGGAAATCCATTTATTTCAAGCCTTTTTCACATATTACTTCTCAACCCTTGACATCAATACTACACACTCAACGTGCGGGGTGCCGGGGAACATGTCTACCGGTGTGACGGACTTGACTTTGAAGTTGTTTTCTGCGAATATTTTTGCGTCACGGGCAAGGGTTGATGGCTTGCATGAGATATAAACTATTCTTTTCAGTTCATGAATACTGCTCAGTATATCAATCAGGCGCTTGTCGCAGCCCTTTCTCGGCGGATCGAGGATTACTGCATCGGGTATTTCTCCGTGTCTTACCAGATCAGCAATTACATTTTCCGCTTTGCCGCAATAATATTCAGCGTTTTTAATTCCGTTATGCTTCGCGTTTCTAACAGCGTTTTCAACAGCTTCGGGAACAACCTCAACACCGATTATTTTTTTGCATCTGTCAGCCATAAACTGACCAATCGTACCAATACCGCAGTACATATCCCATATAGTTTCATGACCTTTGAGATTTGCATATTCACGTGCTATAGTATAGAGCTTCTCCGTCTGAGCTTTGTTGACCTGATAAAATGACAGGGGTGAAATATAGAACTCTGTGTGACCGATGTTGTCAATAAGCTCGCTGTCGCCCCAAAGTGTTTTTGTTTCTTTGCCGAGGACAACATTTGTATTTTTTGTGTTTATATTTTGCAGGACACCGCCGACATTTGCACCGCAGTTTTTAAGCTCATCAACAAGCTCCTCGCTGTGCGGAAGCTTATGCGATGCGGTTACTATACAAACCAAAGCTCCGTTTTTGCCGTAGCGCGTATAAATATTGCGAATGATGCCGCGGCCGGTTTTTTCGTCATACGGCTGAATGGAATATGTCTTTATCCAATATTTGACCGCATTCGCAATCTTTTTTGATGATTCGTGGGATACAAGGCAGTCGTCAAGCTCAATGAGTCTGTGACTGTGGTTTGCGTACATACCGATTCCCTCCGGAGTAACAGGGAACTGTGACTTATTCCTGTATCTGATACGTGAATCCGAGGGGACAATGCTGTTTATCCTTAAGTTATTAAATCCGCCTATTCTTGAAAAGCAGTCGGACACTTTCTGCTGTTTGAACCGGAGCTCTTCATCGTAGCTCATATGTCTCAAGGCGCAGCCGCCGCACTTATAAAAATACTCGCAGTCGGACTTTACACGTTCTTTTGACGGTTTTAACACCTCAATCAGCTTGCCGACCGCATAGCTTTTCATGAGTTTTATGATAACAACCCGTACAGTTTCACCTAAAATTGTATATGGCACAAAAACGGCAATACCTTCGGCTCTGCCAACACCGTTGCCGTCGTCTGTCATTCCGGTAATTTCTATTTCATATATATCGTTCTTTTGCATGTTTTTAACCTCTGTTATATTTATTTTAACCCATTCTGCACATAAATGTCAAGTAATTGTATTACGATATTAAAAACGACATCTTGTATGCAGACCTGCATTATAAGAATTTTATCTTATTGCAATTTAAAATTTTTATAGTATAATTATATTATTTAGTAATTACTAAAAATAAAAACGGAGGAAAAATGTTAAATGGACAATTTTGTTTTTAATAACTATACCAAAATAATATTTGGCAGAGATACCGAAAAAACTGTCGGCAGTGAGATGAAAAGGTATGGCGGCAGAGTGCTGCTGCATTACGGCGGCGGCAGCATAAAGCGCAGCGGTCTTTATGATACAGTTATCAGTTCATTGAAAGAGGCAGGAATAGAGGTCTTTGAGCTTGGCGGTGTTGTGCCTAATCCGAGGCTTGATCTTGTGCGTGAAGGTGCGGAGCTTTGTAAGCGCGAAAGAATCGAAGCGGTGCTTGCTGTGGGCGGCGGAAGCGTAATAGATTCGGCGAAGGCAATAGGTCTTGCGGCGTTGTACGACGGCGATGCATGGGATTTCCACGCAAGAAAAGCGGTTCCCGAGAGGTCGCTGCCTGTTGCTGCAATATTGACTATTCCCGCCTCAGGAAGCGAGTCCAGCGATTGCAGTGTTATCACAAATGAGGAGGGGCTTATCAAGCGGGGACTTCACGGCGACTGCATGTATCCGGTGTTTTCAATAATCAATCCTGAGCTTATGTATACACTGCCGCAAAATCAGATTGCAAACGGATGCTCTGATATATTTGCGCATATGGCGGAAAGATACTTTACAAATACAAAAGGCGTAGAGTTTACAGACAGGCTTATTGAAGCGGGAATGAAAACTGTTGTGAAAAATGCAAAGGCTCTGGTTGACGGAGAAGCGGATTATGATACATGGGCGCAGGTAGTCTGGGCAGGTACGATTGCCCATAATAACCTGCTTAACACAGGCAGAGTCGGGGATTGGGGTTCGCATAATATAGAGCATGAGCTCAGCGCGCATTATGATATTGCACACGGTGCAGGGCTTGCGATAATATTTCCGGCGTGGATGAGATATGTTATGAAGCATGATGTTCCGAGATTTGTGAAGTTTGCGACCGAAGTCTTCAGTGTTGAAAATGATGTGTTTAATCCGGAGGCAACCGCGGTACGCGGAATAGAGGCGTATGAGCGGTTTTTGAAGTCTCTCGGTTTACCTTCAAAGCTCTCAGATGTTGGAATAGGTGACGAAAAGTTTGAACTGATGGCGAAACAGTCGGTCGAAATCGGCGGCGGCGGTCAGGGGCATTTTGTCAGAATGAATGAAAAGGATATAATTGAAATTCTGAGGCTTGCACAGTAGAGTGAGAGACCGTAAATAAGCAAAATGAGGATAAATATCCAGTAAATATGTTAAAAAAATAAGAATTTTTTGAAAAAAGTATTGCAAAATTTTTGGCATAGAGTTATAATAATTCCATTACTATGTATAGGAGGTATAATAGTGGAAAGTGCACAGCAATTCTATCCAATAATTTTGATGGCTCTTGTCCTGGTTGTTTTCTACTTTATTCTGATCAGACCTCAGAAGAAGAAGGAAAAGGCTCTTAAGGACATGATTTCTGCTTTGAAGGTTGGCGACGAAGTTGCGTCTATCGGCGGTATTCATGGCAAGATTGAAAAGATTAAAGACAATCTTTTTGTGCTTGAAACCGGTATTGGCACAACAAAGTCTTATGTGACAATCGAAAAGAGTGCAATCGCACGTCTGATTAAGGAAGGTAAGGCGAAGGAAAACGCCGTTGCTCCTTTGGAAGAATCAGATGAAAAATCTGATAATTAGTCAGAATAATAACAAGCCTTTTTGAGACTTGTGTTTGTTAATTTTTGACATTTAGCATACACCTTTTGCATATAGATTAATAAATCAAAATGTAAAGGGTGTGTGCTGTATGACAGACGGAGTTTTTCAAAAGAACAGCTTGAGACAGTCGGCTAAGGGGCGAAACGATAGTTACGGCAGAAGCAGTAAGAGCGATAATGACATGAGCCGGAGCGGATTTTCCCGCATTTTTCTTTCAATGGCTAAGGCGGCGGTTTTCGGTATTGTCACCGCGTCGGTTATGCTGCTTGCGCTGTCGTTTTTTGCTGTATTTTATGACATTCCCGATACGGTTTTAAACTACATAATCATCGCTGTATCAATGATATGTCTTTTCCTTGTCGGCTTTAAAGCGGCGGGATATAACAGTAAAAACGGTCTTTTGATTGGAATTCTGACCGGATTTTTTTACACAGTGCTTTTATATGCTGCGGCCTGTATTTTATGGAACTCTGTTGACATTTCGCCGGAGATTCTGATTGATTTGGCGGCAGGCAGCGCAATAAGCGGACTCGGCGGATTTATTGGTATAAACCGCAGGGCTAAAAATAAAAAACGACGCTGAGTTTTATGTAAATAAGCGTTTGTTAAAATATGTAAGTATTTATCATACTTTAAATAACTTGTGAAAAGGAGAGAATAAAATGAAAAGAATTAAGACATTAAACAGTGCTTCACTTAAAGAGAGCGCATGCAAGGGCGGCTGCGGCGAGTGCCAGACATCATGTCAGTCAGCCTGCAAAACTTCATGTACGGTTGCTAATCAGAAATGCGAAAGCAATAAGTAATTTTGCTTAATTCAGGATATTCAAGCTGAATATTTACGGGCGTCCTTTTAAGCGGACGCTCGATTTGTGTTTATTTAAACAAAGTAAAGTTATTAATTGAGATTATGTCCGAGATATATTATATCCGGCGGATAAAAAGCATTTAACGGAAAGGTATTGAATTATTATGGTACATACATTTAAAATGTTTGATAAGTATATAGCTCTGGACGTAAACAGCGGATGTGTTCACGTAATGGATAAGCTGTGCTATGATATTATCAATTTTATGAATGTAAAGCATTTTGCTCCGACTTCGAGTGAAGCAAGATTTAAACTTATAGACGACTTGAAATATGATTATGACAGAGCCGAAATCGGCGAAGCGCTTGATGATATAATTGAGCTTTACAATGACGGAATGCTCTGGTCTGAGGATGACTTTAACGTTGCGGCTGACTTGAAAAAGAATTCGCCGATAAAGGCTATGTGTCTGCATGTCAGTCACGACTGCAATCTCCGCTGCAAATACTGCTTTGCCGACGAGGGAAAGTATCACAGCGAAAAGGGCGAGCTTATGACTGCTGAGACAGGAAAGAAAGCGATGGATTTTCTTGTTAAGAATTCAGGCAAGAGAAGAAACCTTGAGGTTGACTTTTTCGGCGGAGAGCCGTTGCTCAACTTTGACGTAGTTAAAGAAGTCGTTGAATATGCAAGAGAGCTTGAGAAGAAGTATGACAAGAATTTCCGCTTTACAATAACCACAAACGGTATTTTGCTGGACGATGACAAGATTGACTATATTAATAAGAATATGGGTAATATAGTTCTGAGCATTGACGGCAGAAAAGAAGTTAACGACAGAATGCGCTACCGCGCCGACGGCAGCGGTTCATATGACAGGATTGTACCGTTGTTTCAAAAGGTTGCCGAGAGCAGGAATCAGGACAACTACTATGTCAGAGGCACATTCACGCGTGAGAATCTTGACTTTTCCGAAGATGTAATACATCTTGCGGATCTGGGCTTTAAGCAGATTTCGGTTGAACCGGTGGTTTGCGGTGAAGAAACTGAATATTCCTTGCGTGAAGAAGATTTGCCCAAGATTTTTGAAGAATATGAAAAGCTTGTCGCTGAATATGTTAAGCGCAAAAAAGAGGGCAGGGGATTTAACTTCTTCCACTTCATGGTAGACCTCGAGGAAGGACCGTGTATAATCAAGCGTCTCTCCGGCTGCGGCTGCGGCTGTGAATATCTGGCGGTTGCGCCGAACGGCGATGTATATCCGTGCCACCAGTTCGTAGGTCATGAGGAATATAAAATGGGAAGTCTGCACGATGATAACGGTCTGAATACGGAACTGCGTTCAAGCTTTGAAAAATGCAATGTATATACAAAGCCAAAGTGCAGAGACTGCTTTGCGAAGTTCTTCTGCAGCGGCGGCTGCGTGGCAAACGCTTGTCTGATTAACGGAGACATGAACGAGCCTCATAAGCTGAGCTGTGAAATGATGAAGAAGCGTGTAGAGTGCAGCCTTTATGCAAAAGCTGCGTTAGCTGAGGATTAACCCGAAGCTTTGCCTGTGAATAATAGTGAATATCAGAGGGTGATTTAAAAATGGATGATACAAACAGCGAATATATGATTAGTCCCGAAATTCTTGAGACTAAAAATGAAGGTGTATCTGAAAAGAAGATAACGTTTCAGGATATTGTAAAGAACAAAGAAATAAAAACATATCTTGAATTTGGCGATAAGTATCTCGGAACACTCGGATATACCAATCATTCATTGCTTCATGCACAGAGAGTTGCGAAAATTGCGAATATGATATTGCTGTCACTGAGTTACGATAAGCGCACGGCGGAGCTCGCACGTATTGCAGGATACATGCACGATATAGGCAATGTAATTAACCGTGCTGACCACGCTCAGTCAAGCGCTATGATGGCTTTTAACATACTTATACGCTTAGGAATGGCACCCGCAGAGATTTCAAAGATAATTGCGGCGATAGGCAATCATGACGAAGGTACCGGCTTGCCGGTTAACGCGCTTGCGGCAGCTTTAATTATTGCAGACAAGACGGACGTCAGAAGAAGCCGCGTAAAGACGCGTGATCCGAAGGACTTTGATATACATGACCGTGTAAATTATGCTGCGGAGGTGTCTGAGGTCACAGTCGATGACAGGGTGATAAAGCTTAAGCTCAAGATAGATACGGAGATTTCTTCCGTAAGCGATTATTTTGAGATTTTCCTGACCCGCATGCTTATGTGTAAGCGCGCAGCTGAAAGTCTCGACGCTAAATTTGAGCTTGATATTAACGAAATTAAGCTTATGTAAAAATTACAATTATGTTGCAAAAAGTTTCTAATGTAAATTTTTTCTAACATTTTGTGGAATTAGTTTACATTTTGAAATTTTCTCTTGACTTCGTATAATTCTAAGGATATAATATGTCGGTATACTGATATAATTTTGCGTAATTTTTGCATAGCAAAATTAATAACCTAAGAAAAATAATTAAATTAATAAAGGATTGGGCAAAGCCCAAGTGAAGGAGGAAAAGAAAGTGTCCAGAAGTTTGGTGAAATTCGCAGCAATCATTTTGGTCATTGCTGCACTTCTCTACGTAGGACTGTACGGTCTTGATTTTACCGATAAGGTAAGATTCCCCGGTGTTACAGACAGCGATGGAATTACTCAAGGCCTCGATTTAAAGGGTGGTACTGTTATCGTGTTTAAAGCTGATGCAGCCGACCCTTCGGAACAAGATATGGAAACGGCGATGAGTATGCTGAGAAAGCGTCTTGACTTCCAGGGTTATACTGAAGCAAGCGTTACTCTTCAGGGCTCAAACAAAATCAGAGTTGAGCTTCCTGATGTCCAGGATTCGGACAAGGCTGTTGAAACTCTCGGCGCAACAGCACAGCTTGAGTTCAAAGATGCAAACGGAAACGTTATTATGACCGGTGACCAGGTTAAGGAAGCCAAGTCAGAATACGGTCAGACTCAGCAGGGAATTTCAAAGAGCCAGTATTACATAAGCATGACCTTTACGGAAGAAGGACAGAAGAAGTTCTCAGAGGCGACAAAAGCTGCTGCAGCTCAGGCTTCATCAGGTCTTAACTATATCGAAATCGCAATGGACGGCAACACGCTTACAATGCCGTCTGTTAAGCAGCAGATTGACAGCGAGTCATGTATAATCGAAGGTGATTTCACAGCCGAAGAAGCAAAAGCTCTTGCAGCAAACATCAGCTCGGGTCGTCTGCCTTTCTCGCTTAAGACTGACGAAGTTAAGGTTGTCAGCGCTACGCTTGGTGAGGAAGCGCTCAGCAAGGCTATCACAGCCGGTGTTATCGGTCTGATATTGGTTATGCTGTTTATGCTTCTCGTATATCGTCTGCTCGGACTTATGGCTGACATTGCGCTTATGTTCTATGTTTCAGTCGTACTGATTTGTATTTCGGTACTGCATGTTAACCTTACATTGCCGGGTATAGCCGGTATCATACTTGCCATAGGTATGGCGGTTGACGCAAATGTCGTTATATTTGAGCGTGTAAAGGAAGAGCTTAAGCTCGGCAAGACTGTCAGAAGTGCGGTTGACGCAGGCTTTAACAGAGCGCTTTCAGCTGTTATCGACTCGAATGTTACAACAATTATTTCAGCGGCTATCCTCTGGTGGCTCGGAACAGGTACAATCAAGGGATTTGGTATGACGCTTCTTATGGGTGTTGTAATCTCTATGTTCTCTGCTATTTTCGTTACCAAGTTCCTGCTTAAGCAGATGATTGGTATGAACGTCAGAGCGCCGTGGCTCTATGGTTTGAATAAGAAAAAGACCGGAGCTGAAAGTGTGAAAGGAGGAGAAGCGTAATGTTTGATATAATGAAAAAGAAATGGATATTCTTCGGAATTGCCATTGTACTTTGTTTAATCAGTATTGTTTCTCTGATTTTCCAGGGATTTAATCTTGATACTGACTTTTCAGGCGGTATTGCTCTCACATATGAAATAGGCAGCGATTTTACTACGTCTGATATCGAATCAATAGTAAGCGAAGCGCTTGGAACTAACAAGAGTGCTTCATCTGTCCAGAAATCGGGCGGAGATGTTATTATCAAGGTCGGATATGACAAGGGCTTGTCTGATGATGAAAGAATTGAATATTCTGCAACTACTAAAGAAACAATCACAACGGCTCTTGAAGCTAAGTACGGCGCAGCTGTTGCTGACAATGCCGCAGCAACAGAAACAACAGAAGCTGTAGAGGCTGATGCAGCTGTAACTGCTTCACCTGACGCATCTGCTACACCTGCTGTTGAAACAGATACCGCTTCAAGCGCAGCGCTTGAAAGTGGTGTAAGACTTAAGAGTATGGACGATATTTCCCCGTCATCGGGACAGGAGCTTGCAAGAAGCGCATTCTGGATGTCACTTCTCGCATGTGCCGCTATTTTGATTTATGTCACATTCAGATTTGAATTTACTTCCGGCTGCGTTGCCATCGTTGCTTTGATACACGATGTGCTGCTTCTCCTTGGAGTATATTCACTGTTCAGATGGTCGGTAAATATCAACTTTATTGCAGCAGTGCTGACGGTTCTCGGTTATTCAATCAATAACACAATCGTCATCATGGACAGAATTCGTGAGAATACACGTCATTCAAGAAAAGAATCATACGGCGAGATTGCCAATAACAGTATCTGGCAGACCTTTACTCGTTCAGTCAACACCACAATAACCACACTTCTCACAATCGGTATGGTTTATATCCTCGGTGTTGCTTCGATTAAGGCGTTTGCTCTCCCGATTATCATCGGTATCGTTGTAGGTTTCTATTCTTCTGTATTTATCACAGGTCCTCTGTGGGCAACATGGAAGGATTCAGCTGTAAAGGCAAAGAAGGCAAACGGAGCTGCAAAGGCTGAGGCAAAGAAGGCTTCAAAAAAGAAGTAATATAATTACAGTTAATATTTGGCAGGCGCTGTATAGTGCCTGCCATTTTTGTGTTTATAATTGAATTTTGATATTGACAATATTGAATAATTGTTATAAACTAAATATGTATACAATATTGATTGGGGGATTATATATGTCAGTTTTAGTTTGCGGCGGAGCAGGATACATAGGCAGTCATACAGTTGCTGAACTGTTAGACAGAGGCGAGAATGTTGTTATCGCTGATAATCTGCAAAAAGGTCATAAGGAAGCTGTTCTCGGCGGAAAGCTCATGATTGGCGATTTGCGCGATAGCGGTTTTTTAGATAAGGTGTTTACTGAAAACGACATTGAATCCGTCATTCAGTTTGCGGCTGATTCTTTGGTCGGCGAAAGCGTCGGAGACCCGCTTAAATATTACAACAATAACGTTGTTTCGACACTGTGTCTGCTTACAAAAATGAAGCAGTATGGTGTGGACAAAATCGTATTTTCTTCTACAGCTGCTGTATACGGTGAACCGAAAAATGTCCCTATTATGGAGACAGATCCAACTGTTCCTACCAATCCCTACGGCGAAACAAAGCTCTCTGTTGAAAAGGCATTAAGATGGTGCTATGAGGCATATGATATAAAATATACAGCTTTGCGTTATTTCAATGCAGCCGGCGCACATATAAACGGTAAAATCGGTGAGGATCATAACCCGGAGTCGCATCTTATTCCGATAATTCTCCAGGCGGCTCTCGGCAAGAGGGAGTGTATTACCATATTCGGCGATGATTATAACACTGAGGACGGAACCTGCGTCCGTGACTATATTCATGTAACCGATTTGGCTGACGCGCATATTCTTGCGCTTAATAAGATGAGAAAAGACGGCAAGTCAAATATATATAATTTGGGCAACGGCAACGGATTCTCTGTCAAAGAGGTGGTTGATATTGCGCGTGAGGTTAGCGGCGTAGACATAAAGGCAAAGCTCGGCGAGAGACGCCCCGGCGATCCGGCTGTGCTTGTTGCAAGCGCTGAAAAAGCCAAAAAAGAGCTCGGTTGGCGGCCTAAATACGATGATTTGGGTACAATTATTGAAACCGCCTGGAAGTGGCATAAGGATCACCCGAACGGTTATTAAGTATTATATTTTTTGAGGTTAAAATATGGAACAATCAAAGATAAACAGAATTAATGAGCTTGCGAAAAAGGCAAAGTCGCCTGAGGGGCTTACACCGGAGGAAGAAGCGGAGCGCGCTGTGCTTCGCAAGGAGTATATTGAAGATGTAAAGAAAAGCCTCCGCGTTCAGCTTGATAATATAGACGTTGAATATCCAAACGGCAAGGTTACTCCGCTTAAGAAAAAACAATAAGTTTAAGGATTTGATTGAATAATGAAAACAGTTTTAGCGGCTTTCAATGCGAGGTATTCACATTCATCTCCGGCTGTCAGGTATCTTCAGAAGTATAACAGTCGTTTCGATATCGATGTATTTGAGTTTTCTATAAATGACAGCCTTGATTCTGTATATAAGAAACTTTTGAAAAGCGGTGCAGATGTGTACTGCTTTTCTTGTTATATCTGGAATATAGAGCTTATTTTAAAGACCGCAGAGCGGCTTAAGTTGGCAATGCCGAATACAAAAATTATATTCGGCGGACCGGAGAGCGGATATAACGCATCGTATCTGTTAAAACGTTATGATTATATTGACTGCATAATAAAAGGCGAGGGCGAGTACGTACTGGGCGAAGTGCTTGAAACTATTAAAAACGGCAAAGAACCTGAAAGATTTGTCAGCGGCAGATGCCTTGACTTAAATCATGCCGTGCAGCCGTATACAGCCGAAGATTTGCAAAAGCTGAAAGGGAAAATCATATATTTTGAGACATCAAGAGGCTGTCCCTTTAACTGCTCGTATTGTCTGTCGTCAGCCGAGCATGGCGTCAGATATTTCCCTATGGAATATGTCAAAGAAGGATTGGGATTGCTTATGAGTGAGAATGTACCGCTTGTAAAGCTTGTTGACAGAACCTTTAACAGTAATGAGGAACGTGCGATTGAGATAATTGAGTATATAATCCAAAATTCAAAATCTACACGGGTGCATTTTGAGATCGAGGCTGAAATAATGTCTGACAGAATAATTGAGGTATTAAACAGTGCGCCGAAAGATTTGTTCCAGCTTGAAATCGGAATACAGAGCATTAATCAAAAGACCTTAAATGCGGTCAACAGAAGATTTGACGCTGAACGTACAAAGACAAATATATTAAAGCTCATGGAGCCGCATAATATGCACATTCATCTTGACTTAATCGCCGGACTTCCGTATGAGGATTATGAGTCTTTCACACATTCTTTTGACTATGTATATTCCATGAAGCCCGATATGCTCCAGCTCGGATTTTTAAAAGTCTTGCCCGGTACAGAGATCGAACGCTTCAGGCCTGAAATTTTTGCCGCTTCTTATCCGCCGTATGAGGTGGTTGCGACAAAGTGGATTACCGCGGCTGAAATAACCAAGCTCAAAGAGGTAGAAGAGGCAGTTGAATTATACTACAACAGCGGCAGATTCAGCGAGACAATCGGAGTGCTTGAAACGCTTGACGAGTTTGCAGCTTCACCCTTTAGGCTGTATGAGTTACTCGGCAGAAAACTAAGCGAGAAGTCCGAAGCCGGAAAGATAAAGCAGACCGGATTATATGACTTGCTGTATGAACACTTCGGAGATAGCATAATTTTTGAGCTTGCGAGGGATTTTCTTAGAAACAATAAAACATCACCTTTACCGTATTATTTGACAAGGAATATGTCAAAATCCTTCAAAAAGAGATATACAGCACTTTTGACAGACGAAGAGTTCATGACTAAGTATAAAATAAGCAAAGATCTCAAGGATTTAAGGTTTGAAAATATATTAGGCAGAGTATATGTGACGGATTATAAGAATAAATTGTTTTATGATATAAGCGAATATTTTGAATAAAGACAATTAGATTATTATGAATTTTCTGATGTCTTGTTAATAATTGCATCAGTTATTGTTTTGTAATGCAAATTATTGTTTATTTGATTAAACCGCAACTCGGCGGTTTAATGCGAGCATCGGTAGGCGGACGAAGTCCGCGC
>OIXH01000522.1_pt1 | contig 47030 bp, 57 predicted proteins | sample 1587741 | NCBI WGS metagenome assembly OIXH01 (sample SAMEA3888916, study PRJEB22519) | human gut metagenome | biome: human gut; feature: human-associated habitat; material: faeces | place: Denmark | collected 2011 | reverse complement strand
GCGGGTAGAGGGACTTGAGCGCGCAGACCTCCATGCCGTCCTCGTCCTTCGTGAGATGAGCCAGCTTTTCGAGAAACTCGTCCGGCATTTTGATATCAGCCCTTGCCACTTGTCGGCACCACCTTTCTCGCCAGGACTTCCGTGTACATCCTGCGGCCTTTTACGTCCTCCACGGAGAGGATGCTGAACCGTTCTCCGCCGCAGACGATGGTGTGCGCGGTCGTGACCGTGAAGCCCGGAATACAGCGGAAACGGAAAAGGTCGGTGGCGTCGGAGAACGCGGCGAGATTTGCCCAGCGCACCGAGCCGTGCCGACCCTCCCGGTAGACCCGGACGGAAGCGAGGACCCGCTCCTCCCTGGAAGCGAAGCCCTCGCTGTCTTTCGTCCGTTCGATGCCGACAATGATTGCCGCGCGGTTCATCTTGCCGAAGCTCATACCTGCCACCTCCGATCGAGCCGGAGAAGAAGGTTGACCGTGTTCCACACCTGCTGCGCGGCCTGCGGGTTGTCGGCGAAAAAGCCGCCCGTGGAACCGTCCCTGGACTCATAGAAATGCGATGCCAGCATAATCACCGCCTGTTCGGTGGTGGCCGGCATCGCATTCTCCGTGTAATAGCCCTCCTGGATATGCTGGTAGCTCTCCGCATAGGAAACAGCGGCGGTGATGTAGTTCTGCAAAAGCGCGTCATCCGCCGAATGCTCCAGAATCAGGTTTGCTTTGACTTTTTCCAGCAGAGTGTCCATCCCCGCCGCCTCCTTCCTTAACTGGATGCCATCAGGCCCGCTGCCTTCAGCTTGGCCAGCAGGCCGTTGAAATCAGAAACCAGAGTGGAAACATCCTCCGCAACGCTGTCGGCCTGGTTTGCCGCCTGGGGAACCTCGGCGGCGGGCAAACCGGTAACAGAAGCCCCCTCCTTGATTTCGAGGGTGCCTCCGATCACCCACTTATCGCCACCCTGCTCCATGTAGTTCTTTACGTTGTAACTCATCTGTCAGCCCTCCCTTACGATGCTTTCTGTACCAGCACCTTGACAGCCTCCGGCAGGATTATCTTGCCGTCCACGCGCTGGGAAGCGAGGAAGCCCACCTGGCCGTTTGCCGCATACAGTTCGTTCAGGCGCTTGAAGGAGCGCCCCTGGCGGTCTGCGATCCAGTAGTAGCTGAAATCACCGAAGGCGATGGTCTTCGCGCTGGCGGCGATGGCGGGCATATAGGCCGAGGTGCGCACAGGTCTGCCCAGGATGGTATCCGGCGTTCCGGCAGTCAGGGAAGGCTGCCACAGGTACTGGCCGCTGCCATCTTTCAGTTTACGGACTGCCTTGATGGTGGAATCGTTCAGCACCCACACAGCGTTGCGGCGGTAGGGCGATTTCAGGGAGTAGAACAGGTCGATCAGTTCATCGGCGGTAATCGCGGTGGCAGATGCGGCAGTGATGCCGGTCTCTGCGCCGCCGCTGGCTGCCAGGATGCCCAGGGGCTTGCCGGAGCCATCCCCGGTAAAGAAGGCTTCCTCCTCCTTGGCGCCGATACGGCGGGCAAACTCACGGGAGATGTAGCTTTCCAGGTCAAAGACACTGTCGTTTAACAGTTCCTCGGAAACTTTAATCATCGTCCCCAGCTTGTACGCCCCGATGGACACCTGGCCGAAGGAATCATCGCTCTCCGTGTAGGCACCTTCCTCATCGATCCAGGATGCGGTACCCTTGGTCGCCACTACCGGGATCTTCCGGTCGCCGCTGGATGTCTGGATCACCCTGGCAAGCTGGCGGAATACATTCTCCTCTTCCAGTGCCTCTACCAGGGTGCGCTCATATTCGTCCGGTACCAGATAGCCGCCCTCGGAATCCGTACCAATCTGCAGCGCATTCACCACAGAGGGCATCGGAGCCTTAGAACGCATCATGTTCCAGAAGTTCTGGCGGTACTCATCGGTGGCGCGGCCGGTCTTAGTCTCCTCCTTGCCGCTCATAGGCTTACCCGTCAGGGGCTTGTTCACAGGGCGGTTCAGTTCCGCTTCCAGCGCCTCCTGACGTTCCAGGCGGGCGATCTCCTTGCCCAGGTCGGTGATCTCCTGCTCCATGCGGGTATAGGCGGCGTCATCCTCGGCGGACAGGACGCCCTTATCGTTTCTGTGGGAATCCAGAAAGGCTTTCGCAGCTTCCCAGGCTTTGGCGCGCTTCTCGCGCAGTTCAAGAATCGTCATAGTGGTATCCTCCTTAATGTTTCAAAAGATTGAGCCGCTCGTAGAGACTGTCTACGGAGCGGCCCTTGGGTTTGGAATCTTCGGTTTTCTTAGGATTGGTCCTGCAGCTGGCCGCGATCTTATCCATCAGGGAGTTGACCACAGCGGCTTTGGAATACAGCATGGACACCGCAGGCGGCTCCATGTCCTCCGGGATCTCCGCCCGTGCCAGGACATCATCGGCAAAGCCAAGCTCCACCGCCTTGTTTGCGTCCATCCAGGTCTCTGCGTCCATCAGATGTGAGAGCTTGGCGCGGGACAGCCCGGTCTTGATTTCATAGGCGTTGATGATGGAATCCTTCACGCTGCCAAGCATCTCGATGGCCTTCTGCATCTCTGCGGTATCGCCCATAGCCACCGTCATGGGATTGTGGATCATCATCATGGACACCGGACTGACCAGTACTTTTGTACCAGCCATAGCAATGACCGAGGCTGCGCTGGCTGCGATGCCATCGATCTTCACGGTCACGTTGTGCGGATAATCCATCAGCATGTTATAGATCTGGGCCGCCGCCACGCAGTCGCCGCCGGGGCTGTTGATCCAGACCGTGATGTCCCCGTCCCCAGCCATCAGTTCCTCCTTGAAAAGCTGGGGCGTGACGTCATCGTCAAACCAGCTTTCCTCAGCGATGGTGCCGTTCAGAAACAGCGTTCTCTCCACTGTTTCCGTCTGATTCTCCTGATTCGTCACCGTCCTGTTCTTCCACTTCCAGAACTTCTTCATCGGGTTTTTCCTCCTTTCCCGTTTGTGTATCTGCAAAAGCCCCCGCATTCCCCAGCGGGAGCATATTGCCGTTGATCAGGTACAGGTCGCCGCCTTCCTCGGCAGGGATGCGGTCCATGTTCTCCAGTTCCCGGATGTCATTGGCGCTCATCCAGCCGTTCTGCCTTGCGGTAGCGTAGCCGGACATCCTGCTGGCATAATCGCCCCGGAGCAGCCCTTCCACGTTGAACTTGGCAAAATACCGCTTCTTTTCCTCCGGGGAAAAAAGCGTCCGCTGGATGGACTGCTCCCAGCGCACAAGCCAGGGCTCCAATGTGTATTTCACGAACTCCAGTGACTGCTGCTCAATATTAGAAAAGCTCGACTTTTCGAGGTCCCCGACCATATGCGGCGGGACTCTGAAAATTCGAGCAATTTCATTTATCTGGAACTTACGGGTTTCGAGGAACTGCGCCTGCTCCGGTGCAATGGTGATGGGCGTGTATTTCATGCCCTCCTCCAGCACGGCGATCTTGCCGCTGTTGGAACTGCCTCCGAATTGGCTCTGCCATGCGTCACGCACACGGCTGGGGTCCTTGATCGTTCCGGGATGCTCCAATACGCCGGAGGGCGCTGCGCCATTGGCAAACCACTTAGCTCCGTACTCCTCGGTGGCGATGGCAAGGCCGATGGCGTTTTTCGCCATAGCGATGGGGCTGTACCCTACAAGGCCATCAAAGCCCAAGCCCGGAACGTGAAGCACGTCCTCTGGCCGGAGGATCACTGTGCTGCCCTTCATGGTGGGGGCTTCATCCTCCGTGCGGTTGTAGGAGTAATACAGGTGGCCTTTTTCATTACGGTCCACCGACATCTTGTTGGGCATCAGCGGATACAAAGCCACGACCTCGCCCTTGCCATTACGGATGATCTGCGCATACGCATTGCCCCACAGGAGCAGGTGCGTCATAAGCGTTTCTCGGAACACGAAGGAACTCATCTCCGGGTTGGGCTCATCATGGAGCAGCAGATACAGCGGATGGTCGATGGCCTTCTCTTTGCCGCCATTCTCGGTGTATTTGTAGAGATGGAGCGGGAGCCCTGCGATGGCCTCGGCCAGAATGCGGACGCAGGAGTAAACTGCGGTCATCTGCATGGCAGAGCGTTCTGTCACGGCTTTGCCGGAACTGGAGCCACCCATGTAAAATGAATAGGCGCTACCAGCTGTTCTGTTTTGGGGCTTGTCTCTGGAACGGAAAAGGCCGTCAAAAATGCTCATAGAAAATCATCTCCATTTCAGTGTTTGGTAGAGGGTTAAACGGTGGTGAGCATCTTGCGGAGTGCTCATAAAAATGGTATAATTCCTAAATATCTAATACTACTGAAAAATGCTTCCTTGAACTAATCATTCGCAATTTTTACAAGTCCCTTTATGAAACCATACAGAAAGGACTGATCACATGAAAGACGACTCTATGAAAATTGAGCAGCGCCTGCAGAATATGAAGAACTTTTATGTTAAAGCAGGTGATCTAATCGACAAACTCCCCGATGCAATTCCTGAGAAAACACGAGAAAAACTGAAAAATGCCATTCTTGGTGATACAGAGCTAAAAAAACTGATGGATGGTATTGATTCGCACCGACCGCCGAGAATATTCCTTATTGGGAGGACTGGAGTTGGAAAAAGCAGTCTGATCAATGCGCTTTGTGGGAGTTATGTCGCAAGCGTGAATGATGTTCATAGCTGTACTGAGACAGCCCAAACTTATAAGTGCATGGACGGTGACCGGGTTTTAATGGAAATCTGCGATACTCGGGGCATCGCAGAATCCGAAAGCATTGATCCATCAGTTTCGGCAGAGCAGATGCTAATTGAGCAGATAAATGAGTTTTCACCTGATGTAGCTATACTGATGCTCAATTGCACACACAGAGATGATGTTGACGCAGATGTTCGTTTCCTACGCAAACTTGCAAAATCATATGCCGAGATTAACAGCCTTCGGTTACCGATCGTAGTTGTCATCAATAAATGCGACGAAATGGCACCCACGAGATTCAAGTCACCTGCTGATTACCCCCAAAACAAAATCAGGAAAATTGAAGAGGTCGTACGATACTACAAGGGAATAATTGTTCGTAGCGGCTTGAAAATTGACGATATCATTGCAGTATCTTCACTTATTGACTGGAAGCTGGCAGATGGAACTGAGATTGATGTCGAAAGCATAGACAATCTACCAATTCATGATATTGAGACCTTGCAGATTGCATTTGATGGCAGGTATCATATTGAGGAGCTACTTGATATTTTGTTAAACGCCATCCAAGACTTTGAGGCACAGATGGGGTTGCGGATGGCTGCAAGGCTTAATGAAGTTGTAAACAGGCTGGCGAGGCATCTGAATAGCATTTTTACCACGATTGCGGGTGGAGTAGCCATCACTCCCATTCCCGTTTCAGACATCTATGTGCTACTCCTTCTTCAGGCTGTATTAGTAGTTTTGATAGCTTCATTGAGTGGTCGTGATATTTCGCTCGATACTGCAAAAGAGTTTATTTTCAGCATGGGCGGTGTCGCAGGTATCGGGTATGGCTTGAGGTTACTGGCCCAACAAGCATCCAAGTTAATCAATGCAATCTGGCCGGGCGCTGGTTCTGCAATTAGTTCTGGAATTGCAGCATTGGGAACAAATGGAATTGGAAAAGCGGCGATTGCTTATTACATCGACGGGGCTACGATAGAAGCAGCAAAGAAGAAATTTGACGAAGCCAAAAACGAGCCTATCGAAGAATCCGAAGATGAAGACAGTCAGGATAACGATAATTAAATAAATAGCAGCCCTCGGCTGTCATACACGGATTCGCTGGTGTCGTTGCCGCAGCGTATAGCCCGATCAAGGGCCATGACTGTGGCTACGGCACCATCGATTTTTTCGGTGGATTTCTCTTTGTCCGGCTTGATGTTTCCAGCCGGATCGGTGCGGATATAGATGTTGTCCATCATCCAGCGAAGGACCGGATGACCACCGTGGGCGATCCGCTCCTCCAGCACCAGCTTCATCAGCTCTTTGGTCGGAGGACTCATGTCTTTGAAGCCCTGCCCGAAGGGAACGACCGTGAAGCCCATTCCCTCTAAGTTCTGGACCATTTGGACAGCGCCCCAGCGGTCGAAAGCGATCTCCCGGATGTTGAAGCGCTCTCCCAGCCGCTCGATGAACTTCTCGATGAAGCCGTAGTGGACAACATTACCCTCCGTGGTCTGCAGAAAGCCCTGCCGCTCCCACACGTCATAGGGAACGTGGTCACGCCGGACGCGGAGCTCCATGTTTTCCTCTGGAATCCAGAAGTAAGGGAGAATGACATACTTGTCCTCTTCGTCCAGCGGCGGGAACACCAGAACAAACGCGGTGATATCCGTAGTGGAAGAGAGGTCAAGACCGCCATAACACACACGGCCCTCCAGATCGTCCTCAGAGGTGGCAAACGCGCAGCGGTCCCATTTGTCCATCGGCATCCAGCGGACGGCCTGCTTCACCCACTGATTCAGGCGGAGCTGCCGAAAGCTGTTCTCCTCGGCGGGATTCTGCTTTGCGGACTCGCAGGCGGCTTTGACCTTGTCGATTCCGACCGTAATGCCGAGGGAGGGATTGGCCTTCTTCCACACTTTCGGGTCCGTCCAATCGTCACCTTCGTCCGCGCCGTAAATGACCGGGTAGAAGGTCGGGTCGATTTTCCGTCCCTCCAGAATGTCCTTGGCCTTTTGGTGTGTCTCATAGCAGATGCTTTTCGTGTCGGTCCCGGCAGTGGTAATCAGAAAGTAAAGCGGCTGCATACGAGCATCGCCGGAGCCCTTCGTCATAACATCAAAGAGCTTGCGGTTGGGCTGGGTATGCAGCTCGTCGAAAACGACGCCGTGGATGTTGAAGCCGTGCTTGGAGTAGGCTTCAGCGGACAGCACCTGATAGAAGGAGTTGGTTGGTGTATATACGATGCGTTTGGTGGCGGTCAGTATCTTGACACGGCGATTGAGAGCAGGACACATTCGGACCATGTCGGCAGCGACATCAAAGACGATTCCGGCCTGCTGGCGATCCGCTGCACAGCCGTACACCTCGGCGCGTTCCTCACCGTCCCCGCAGCAGAGAAGCAGGGCCACCGCAGCGGCCAGCTCCGACTTGCCCATTTTCTTGGGGATTTCGATATACGCTGTGTTGAACTGCCGATACCCGTTGGGCTTGATTGTGCCGAAGATGTCCCGGATGATCTGCTCCTGCCAGTCGATCAGCTCGAAGGGCTTTCCGGCCCATGTGCCTTTGGTGTGGCAGAGACATTGAATAAAGCCGACTGCGTAATCGGCAGCGGCTTTGTCGTAGTGGGAGTCCTTCGCCATAAAGGGCGTGGGCTTGTATTTCTTCAGTTTTCGCAAAATCTCACATCCTTCAGGGCATAAAAATAGGCCGCATCTCTGCGACCAAATAATCTATGTGTAGAGAGGAACAGAGCCTTCCGGCCCCGTCCTCAGTTGTTGGTGTGTTTATGTTGGTTCTTTGTGGCTCACTTCGTCTGGCTCATGGCCCAAGCCATCGCATGACCGTTGTCTGCGAAGAGCTCCTCACTGATGGCCACCAACCGGATCTCACCTTCGCAGGAGTGGTCGTCGGTGGTGAACTCGTACACCGCGCCGTAGTAGCTGTTGGCGTTCCGTCCGTTGTAGTAGTAGCCAGCCATCAGGGTCTTGGTCCCGAAGGTCAGGAACGTGGCCGAGTCGGTGAAGAATCTGCATTCCAGATTCTCAGGGGTGGTGGTCTCCGGCAGTCTGTAAATGTTCTTCATTTCTGTGCCCTCCCTTCAGTCGCTGACCCGGATCGTGAGGTATCCGGTGCCGTCCTGCCAAAAGCGGAACTCGGTCTCGCCGCTCTTCTTGTGCATCCGCTTCGCGGTGGCGGTGAGGTTGGCGACCGTCTGCTTTCCGAAGTACCACTCGGTTAGGCTCTTGCTGGTGCAGGCGTGGTTGGTTTTGTAGGTGATGGTCATTTTCGTTTCCCCCTTCGTTTTCGGTACTGTATTAATCACTCTAAAGGGGCGATATAGCAAGACAATTCGGAGCCATAAACTACACAAGATTTCAGCCCGGAAACTGTGTATATTACGGGCGATTTATGCGTCGATGCGGCGGCAGTGATCAGCGCCCCATGCGACCGAAAGGCCGCAGCCATTATCCCAATCGACCATGATGCTGCCGATGTCATCCACGCCAATCACAGTGCCGTGGGTACCAATGGGCGGGGCCTGCGGGTCATCCATTTGGACCAGCTCCACGCGGGAGCCCTTGGGGTAGGCTTCCCGCAGGCGCTGGAGCTGGTCGCGGCTGATCATTCGCATACCGCCACTTCCTCAGCCCCGGCAGGGATGTCGGTATCGGCGGCTGCGGCTTTTGCTGCATCGCGCTTTGCCTTCTGCGCTTCGCTGAACTTCCGGGCTTCCTCGACGGTCCTGAAGGCGGAGCTGCCGGAGAGCTTCTGCAGCAGGAGCTTGCGCTGGGCCTTGCTGTCTGCCCCAATGAAGCCCAGCCGGAGGAGGAAGCAGCGGAATGCGTACTTCTCGCTTTCGGCGTCAGGCTCCTTTGCGGTGACCCGCTTCGCTTCCTTTGCCATCGCGCAAAGGGCTGCAATAAAGGCCATGTAAGCCTGCGTCTCGTCGTTACCCGGCAGGTGATCCCACCAAGGGAAGCTGACCCGGTCCTCGCTGGTTTCGACCGTCAGGCGATCTGCGCCCAGAGCCTTCTGGATCAGGGTGCCCTTGGCTTCCAGCAGCTTCTTCAGGTTATCCAGTGCCAGCTCGGTGAAGCCGTCCATCGGCAGGCTGACCGTCAGGCCGTCCGTGCTCTCGTCAGCGGGGGCTTCGACTTCAGCATCAGCGGAGTCGGGAGTGTCGGTCTCGTCCTCGCAGGCGAGGTTGGATGCCGCAGAAACGAAGCCCTGATCGACCAGCACCTCGGTGAGCCCCTCGGCCTTGTCGCGCTCGTCGAAGGAAACGACGCCGTTGCGGTCGATGTGGAAGCCGCCCACTTCGTAGGCGAAGCTCGGTGCGCCGCAGTAATGGGCTTCCTCACCCGTGAAGGCGCTGATCGCGTTGACCAGCCGCTTGCGCTCGGCTCCGGTCACGTTGAAGTCGCAGAAGAAATTGTTGTTTGTCATGGTGAAAACCTCCTTGTTTTTGGTAGTGTATTAATCACTCTAAAGGCCAGAAATAGCAAGGGTTTTCACCGCCATATACTGCACAAAGATGTGGGCTGGAAACCTGTTCATATCCGACAATCAGAATTGCGGAATGACGCTGGGGTCCAACTCATCAAAGCTGTAGGTCAAACCATCGCGCTGGCAGGAGACCTTCTCGCTGGAGCCAACCTGCTCGATGTACCGTTTGACAATCACATCGCAGAACTTGGGGTCCAGCTCGATGGTGTTGCAGGAGCGGTCGGTCTGCTCACAGGCGATCAGGGTGCTGCCGGAGCCGCCGAAGGGATCAACCACCAGCGTGTTGCTCATGGAGCTGTTCATGATCGGATAGGCCAGCAGCGGGATCGGCTTCATCGTAGGATGGTCGCCATTCTTCTTGGGCTTATCGAACTCCCAAATGGTGGTCTCCTTGCGCCCAGTGTACCACTGATGCTTGCCACTCTTCTTCCAGCCGTAGAGCACGGGCTCGTGCTGCCACTGATACGGAGAGCGTCCGAGTACCAGTGATTGTTTCTTCCAGATACAGCACCCGGACAAATAAAATCCCGCATCGGCAAAAGCCCTGCGGAAATTCAACCCTTCGGTATCAGCATGGAATACATAGATGGAAGCATCATCGGCCATGATCGCGGCGGTGTTCCGGAAAGCGGCGAGGAGGAATTCGTAGAATGCCTCATTGCCCATGTTATCATTCTGGATTTTCCCGGCGCTGCCCTCATAGTTTACATTGTAGGGCGGGTCGGTGATCACGAGGTTGGCCTTCGCCCCGGCCATCAGTAGGTCAAAGGTTTCAGCTTTCGTGCTGTCGCCGCAGACGAGACGGTGACGGCCCAGCGTCCAGATGTCGCCGGGTTTTGTGATCGGTGGCTCCTTCAGCTCGGCATCGACATCAAAGTTGTCGTCCTTGACGCCGTCCTTCAGTGTGTCTTTGAAGAGGTCGTCGATCTCGGCAGCGTCAAATCCCGTGAGGGAGACGTCAAAGGCCGTTCCCTGCAAATCTGCAATGAGCACGGCCAGCTTATCCTTATCCCAATCGCCGGAGATTTTGTTCAGGGCGATGTTCAGCGCCTTCTCTTTATCCTCCGGCAGATCGACGACCACGCACTCGACCTCGGTAATCCCCATGTCGATCAGTACCTTCAGGCGCTGGTGACCGCCGACCACGCGCCCGGTGGCCTTGTTCCAGATTACGGGCTCGACATAGCCGAACTGCTCCAGTGAGCGTTTCAGCTTTTCGTACTCCGGGTCGCCGGGTTTCAGGTCCTTGCGGGGGTTGTAATCAGCGGGGAGCAGATCGGCGGTGTTCTTCTTTTCAATGACCATCACACCAGCCCCCATTCCGCGAACTTCTCGAAGCCGCCGATATCCTGAATGAAGTTTCGAGCGATTTCGACAATTTCCGCATATGGCACACCACCCACAGCATCATCACCGATGGCGCAGCACAGCTCCACGGTCCGGCCAGTGCGCTGGGCTTCCAGCCATGCATAGATGTTCACACTGACGTCCGCTTTGGAGAGGTCCTTCCCGTGCAGACCGCCACCCGTCACGCTGTCGGCCATATCGGAGCCGAGCTTGCGGTTGGTAGCGCCGGAGTCTACATCGGTGCCACCTGTCCAATCTCCGAGCGGGTTGATAATTGCATGGGGAAAGTCGATACGGATTTCATCTGCCTTGGCGTTACTCTGGCAGATGATCAGCTTCGTGCCGTCCAGAATGTATTTCCCGTCGCAGCCATACTCGTCGTACAGATCTCTGGCAATCTCCGAGAGCTGGAACTGCTCATCCGTCACAGGGACGCCCTTGAAGATCCCGTTATCACCGCATCGGAAGCCGCTGCGCTGATTGTCCGAGAGGTGGGCGTCCTGCGCGACCTCAGTATAGTTGAGAGCAAGATTTCCGGCGATGCGGTGGACGATCTCTTCAATATCCACCGCTGAAAGATGGACAGAGGTCTCCGCGATGATGTGGCAAACGTGATGTCCGATCAGGACTTCCACAGCGATGCGCGGGTCCTTCTCCTGCTTGTAGGCCAGATCGACAAGCGCTCCCGCAATTCTGTCGGCCACCTTATCCGGGTGGGCCGGGTTTACTTTTTCGTACATAACTACCTCCGATTTATGCTTTTCCTTTACGAGCAGTTAGTAGCCGCTCCATCAGGTCATCCTGTGGGCTTGCACCATATGCCGCGCTGCAGTTTTCCCTGACGATCTGGTAAATCTGATACCAGCACTGATTGACCTGCTTCATGTAATCGCGGCTCATGGAAACATAGGGCGATGCGATGGCGTTGCCCGTGGTGGGGTGCCGTGCCAGATAGCCCGTCTCGGATATGAACAGCTCGACGCTGATCCATCGGGCCACGCTCATGGCGTACTGCTGGATGAGCTGGGGATTCACCAGATGGGCGCAGCCGCAGCTTTTGAGCCAATTCCAAGTGTCCACATAGACTTCTTCGGCGCAGAAGTCCTCGCCGCCTTTCTGAGCGGCTTTCATAAAATCTTTGACCGGGGGCATATCGTTGCCCTCCAGCTCGGCGGACACCTGCAGCACCGTCGCGCCGTCAGCCGTGCCGTTGGCAATTTTGTCCGTCAGGGCTTTGCGTTTCGGACCGCTGCCGGGTCGAGCTCCGCCGCGCATAGTGCCGTCTTTGGCCATTCCTTCACCTCCGAGGGGTTAATACCCCGTTTGAATACGAATTTTTGCGCAAATGACCCCGCGCCGTTGCCCGGTGGCCGGGGCCGTAGAGATTTTGACCGCCCCTCCGGGTCAGCCGTGCGTGTGCCGATCTCCCATCTCCAGATGGATTTTGTTGTGGCAGGAACGGCAAAGGGACATGAGGTTGGCGCGGTCGTGTGTGCCGCCACGGGATACAGGGAGGATATGATGGACCTCTTCCATCAAGGTCACACGGCCTTCCTCCAGACACCTCTCGCACAAGGGGTGCTCCGCAGCGTAGCGATCACGGATGCGCTTCCATGCTCTGCCGTAGGTTTTGTTGACGGCGGGGCTGCGCTCATATTTGTCGTACTGCTGCCGCGCAGCTTTCTCGTGCTCCGGGCAGTACAGTTTATCTGTCAGATTTGGGCATCCGGGGTGGGCACACGGACGCTTCGGTTTTCTTGGCATCGGGATCGTCCTTCCTGATCTTCTCGCGGAGCCAGAAGCGGAGGATGTACCAGCACTGCTCAAGGTAGGTGACTTTTCGGTAGCTCATCCGGCACCTCCGTTTCTGGCATAAGAAAAGCCCTCACAGGATTTCTCCCGTGAAGGCTGTTCCATATTCTTTTCGCAGTTTAATACTACCACATTACAATAGGCACAAATAGTGCCATTTAGTGTCCAATTTCAGGAGTCCGGGATTTTTGTTGCCTCCAGCGCCAGCCTGTGGAGCTTGTGGACATAGCGGAGGTTGTAGCCGAGAGACACGGCGATCTGCTCCCATGACTTCCAGTTGAGGTAGCGCTCCTCCAAAATGAGTCGGAGATCGGTATCCGGCACGGCGTCGATGACCTCCCGGATCTCGGCTTTCAGATCAACCAGCTCGTCAATGTCATGGTTGATCTCATTTTGCAGGTCGATGATGCGATCCACAGTATTCGCCATCGTCTGCGACCCCTTGTTAGGGCTGTGGGGCATTCCGGTGTATGTTGCGGTAGCTTTCAGAGCCAGCTCATTCAGGGTGCGGAGCTGTTCGATCTTGCTGTTGATGCGCTGATCCAGACGGTACGCCTGATTGAAATATTCCTGTGCGGTCATGCCGATACCTCCATTCTGGCCATGCTGCGGACCCGCTTCATCAGGGACGGGCCGTCCAGCTCACTTAGGGCTTCAAACCACTCGGAGGTGAAGAAGCGTTCCAGCTCCGCCACGTCCTGCTGGTACTCTTTTCGCTGGGGGCGCAGGAAGTAGCGCTTGAGTGCCATGCGGTAATCCTTCACTGCCTGCATAATGATGGCGTTTGCCAATTCATGATAGGGGTCCATGCTCACACCTCCAGCGTTGCCTTGACCGCATCCATGAGCGCGGTCTGTGTTTTATCTTTCTGGCGGAGGGCTGACATGATCCTCTCGTCAATCGTGCCTTCCGCGATAATGTGGTGAATGACCACCGTGTGCTGCTGGCCCTGCCGCCAGAGACGGGCGTTGGTCTGCTGATACAGCTCCAGCGACCATGTCAGGCCGTACCACACGAGGGTGCAGCCACCGCTTTGCAGATTCAGGCCATGTCCGGCAGAAGCCGGATGGATCAGCATCACGGGTAGCTCTCCGCGATTCCAGCGCTCGATGCTGTCGGTCTTGTCCGCACGGGCGAAGGGAATGTGGAGATTGTGCAGCCGCTCGGTGATTCGGTCGAGGTCGTGCTTGAACCAGTAGGCCACAAGGACGGGTTTCCCGTTGGCGGCTTCGATCAGGTCCTCCAGCGCATCCAGCTTCCGGTTATGGAGCGGGATCACTTTCTTGTCCTCGTTGTAAACGGCACCGTTGGCCATCTGGCAGAGCTTGTTGGCCAGAGAAGCTGCATTGACGGCGTCGATCTCCTCACCGCCAAGGGAGACGACTAGCTCCTTTTTCAGGGTGCTGTATGTTTCCCATTCCTCGTCCGAGAGCGATACCCGGACCTCGTTCATCACCAGCTCCGGCATCCGCAGGTGATCTGCCGCCTTCATGCTGATCGTGATATCCGAGATGGCGTCGTAGATCTGCTCTTCTGCGCCGGGGAGGGGCTTGTACGAGTAGACGATAGTGCCGTTGCGCTTATCCGGGGCAAAGAAGCGGTTGCGGTAATGGGTGATGAAGCGCCCCAGCCGCTTGCCGAGATCAAGGAGCCGATACTCGGCCCACAGGTCCATCAAGCCGTTGCTGCTGGGAGTCCCTGTCAATCCGACAATGCGCCGGACGCCGGGTCGCACCTGCAGCAGGGCGCGGAAGCGTTTTGCCTGATAACTCTTGAAGCTGGACAGCTCATCGATGACCACCATGTCGTAGTCAAAGGGCAGATTGCTCTGCTCGATCAACCACTGCACGTTTTCCCGGTTGATGATGTACACGGAAGCATCCTGCATCAGAGCGGCTTTCCGCTCCAGCTCCGTTCCGACCGCCACCGAGAAGGTCAGGCCCCGGAGATGATCCCATTTGCGGATCTCCGCTGGCCATGTGTCCCGCGCCACACGGAGCGGGGCGATCACCAGCACCTTGCGGATCAGGAAACTGTCGAGACACAGATCGAAGATGGCGGTCAGCGTGATGACGCTCTTGCCAAGGCCCATATCCAGCAGTACAGCGGAAACCGGGTGCGTCAGGATGAAATTGGTGGCGTAGGTTTGATAGTCATGCGGACTGTATTTCATTGAGGACACCTCCGATCTGCTCGGTGCTGCTCACGCAGTACACCGAAAAGCCAAGTGCTTCTAACTGCCTTTTTCGCCTTACCTGCAGCGGACGGAGCTTCTTTCCATCAGCCTTAAGTTCAACGAAGGCCAGCTTTGCACCCGGAAGCAGGACGATTCTATCGGGAACTCCATCGAGTCCGGGGCTTACAAACTTCGGAGCCAGACCACCCATCAGCTTTACAGCCCGGACCAGCTTTTGTTCGATTGTTTTTTCTGCTGTCATAATTCCTCCATAAAAGCCTTTCTGCCTGAGTGGTGGAGGTCGTGAAGGTTATCCCCATATTTTTTCTTATAGGTTTTATTTTTGGTATTCCTAAAGAGGACTCTTGTATATAACCTTCACGACCTCCACACCACCCTCATTTCAGGAAGTCGTCAAAGCCGGAAACTGTAGAAAACTCGCGGGTTTTGAGCCGGAAGCCATTTATCAGGTTGCCGGAGCGGGTACGACGGCGAGTGAAGCCCTCGGTCTCCAGTGCGGTATAGAATTCTGCCGTACTGCGGAAATAGTCGCCCGTTTCATTGCAGTAGGAACGGTACGCCTGATACACCTCTCCCGACCGGGCAGAATAGGAAGGATCGATCTCGCAACACTCTGTCAGGAAGTGATCGAGCCAGTTGTTCTCCTCACGGTACTTGGCGGTGGCCTGCTCCACAACAGCAGGGAGCGGGAACTTAAAGTCGAGGTCGATCACGCGCTTGGCCCCTTCAATGATCCACGCGAGGACTGCCTCGCCTGCATTCTGGAAGAGGTAGTCGGCGTAGTTCTTGATGTCGCTCTTGCCCACGATTCGGGCGTTGAACGGCATGACGATCAAACGACGCCAAGTGCCTGCATCGATAGCCCCGACCTTCGGGAGGTGGTTGGTGTAGAGGACGAGCATATGGCTGGGAATGAAGCTGAAGGGGTCCTTGTACTTCTTTTCGGCATACACCTCGTCCGTGGAGGAGAGCTGCTTTACCGTCGAAGTGTTCATGCGGGTGCCTTCTTCCAGCTCTGCAGCGATGACCAGCCGCTTGCCCTTAAGCTCCGCCATCTCCGGCTTCACATTCCGCTTTGTACCCGTGGTCAGGGCGTCGGAGCTCATATTGCCGCTATAGGTGCCGAGCACACGGGCCAGCGTATTCCAGAAGGTGGATTTGCCGTTGGCACCGCAGCCGTAGGCGATGATCATCTGCTCGATCATCATCTTGCCGACGCAGGCGGTCCCAGCAATGAGCTGGGCGTATTCAATCAGGTCCTTGTCTCCGCAAAACAGCAGATCGAGCTGCTTGGCCCACAGGTCCGCGCCCTTATCGCTGGGCGAGACGGCGGTGACCTTGGTCATGTAGTCCTCCGGGCGATGGGGCATCAGTCCCGCCATGCCTTTGCGGAGATCGTAGGTGCCAGCGGGGGTGCAAAGCAGATAGGGGTCCGCGTCCAGCTCTCTCGGCGTAATCGCCAGCATGGGCCGGGCCTCCTTGAGTGTGTTCGTGATGTTCTTGGAACTGCGGCGGTCGAGGGCGAATGCTTTATACTCGGTTGCCTTGCTGAACTGTGTGTACGCCACGGCCTGCTCCTTTGAGAATTTGGCTTCGGCCTTTTTCTTGGAGGATGCCGAGGACAGCACATCCGCAGCACCGTTACTGGCGAGGGTTTTCCATGCTTTCTCGGCGGCAGCAGTGGCCTCCTCCAATTGATGCGTGGTCAGCTTCTGTGCCACCGCCTGTGCACCATGCTTGGACTCCTCCCATATCGTGCCGTTGAAGACGATATAGTCCGTGGCCGGAGAGTATCTGAGCTCCGACGCAGACACACGAGAGAGCACCTGAGCCTGCCCGACATCGGTGAAATCGTCCGGGCGATACTGGAACTCCGTGTTGTAATGCTCCGGCGCAACATAGCCATCCTGTTGCTGGACCTTGCGATAAAACTGCAAGGCGCTGCGCCAGATGGTTTTCAGCTCGTGCTCCTCCAGCGGAGGATCGCACTTTGCCGCTTCCTTCTGGAATGCGTCGTAGGCTTCGTCGGTGTTGCCGTAGCGCTTGAGCACCCGGCCAGCGAAGTGGGACAGTGTCGAATTGCGGCTTCCTTCCGGGATCACCGTAGAATCCGCCATCTCCATCGACTCAAAGGCGTAGTCCGCCAGATAGTCCATGATGGTGAGATCTCCATCAAAGAAGGCCACTTCCGGCTTGGTGGTGCCAAAGAAAAATCTGGCTGCGTCCAGCGCGTTGGGGTCGAAGAAGGTGAAGATCGCCTGCACCTGACGCTTCAATGCGCTGTAGGCAGTGGAGTCTGTCAGCTCCGGGATCGGAAAGAAGCAGTGGAATTTGGGCCGCGCACTCTTACCGTTTTTCACCTTGTTGTGGTTGCGGCTGTAGTGGACGGCAAAGGCTACATCCGGCAGCGATTCGTGGAGCTGCTCCGGCGTGATCCATTCAGCCGGGTCCTCACTGTGATCGTTGTCGCAGTCGAGTACAAGACAGGTGGTTTTGATGAAGTTGATATTATTGCGGTAGCCGTTTTTGTACTCCACGGCCACATAGTCGTGCATCACGGCAGCGGCAAGGGTGTCAGCGTCCGTGACCTCCACAGCGTGGGGGTAGGAGCAGTTTGAAGCCCTGCCAATACTGTCGGAGTGATAGAGAGTGAAGATCTGGCTCATCGGGTTACCTCCTTGCAGGCCACAGTGAAATAGCGGATCGGCTTCGCCTTGCGCTTGGCCTTTTCAATTTCGATGCTCATGCCTTTGGAGATGTGATCTCCGAATACCCACAGCTCGGCGCACTTCGTGAGCAGGACGATGTCCATGAACAGGGCGAGATTACGCTCGTGCTCGTCAGCGTCATCCATGAACTGCGGGAAGAACAGATGCGGGGCGATGGGAACATACCCGGCGTCCACAGCGTAACGGCAGTATCGACGGGCCGCTTCCTGATTGACGGTCGTGTTCCCACTCAGAGGAGAACAGATATACACGACAGGCCGGAACGAGCAGGTTTTCTGCGCCTCGCGCTCAATATTCATCAGGGCTTCATAGGCGGTCGGGTCCACATAGCCTTCCGCGTTATACAAATTGGGTCTCATATCCATACCTCAGTCTTTCTTGTAGAAATCGCAGACATAGCCGTCTGCCCGGAGCAGCAGGCCGTCCGCCCAGTGGGGCTGCTGTCCCATCGTTACGCAGATGTCCGTCAAATCCGTCTCGGCGGGAGCCTCGATCACGGCTTCATCATGAACATGCATCACAATGCGGTATCCTTTGGCGTCCAGCCGCAGCATGGCTTCTGCGAGAATATCCCGCGCTGTCGCCTGAACGATGTTCTCGACCAGCTTCGGGCCGTAGGTCTCAAGCCGGAGCCATTTCTTTTGGGTGCCGACGCCCTCGTAGGTAACTGCCTCGCCGCCGAAGCGGTTTTCACCGAGTTTGGGCTTCACGTAGGCCAGCTTCCGGCCAGACGGGAGCGTGACGAACATCATGCCGCTCCTGTATTCAAAGGTGATCCCGTAACAGCTTGTCACGGTTTTCTCGGCCACACAGGTTTTGGCAGCAGCATCCACATCCCACCACAGCCGGACGATCATGGGGTTGGCCTGACGCCAAGCGTCCACCAGCGGCTGCAGTTCCTGCTCGGCCACACCGTAGTTGAGAGCGCCCATTGCTTTCAAAGCACCGACCGCCCCGCCATAGCCGAGGGCCAGCTCCGCGATCTTGCCGCGCTGCCGGAGGTGTGCGTTCTGGCCGTGCTTCTCCACGGGAACGTGGAACATGGCACTGGCCGATGCGCAGTAAATGTCGCCGCCGTTAGCAAAGACCTCCTGCCGCCATTGTTCTCCGGCGATCCACGCGATGACCCTCGCCTCAATAGCGGCGAAGTCGGCCACGAAGAATCTGCAGCCCGGTTTCGGCACAAAGGCTGTGCGGATCAGCTCAGAAAGGACCAGCGGTACAGAGTCATAAAGCATCTCCAGCGCGGAGAACTGGCCGTCCCTAACGAGGGATCTGGCAGCATCCAGATCAGGCAGGTGGTTTTGGGGCAAATTCTGAACTTGGATCAAACGTCCGGCGTAGCGCCCGGTACGGTTGGCCCCATAAAACTGAATCAGCCCTCTGGCACGGCTGTCAGCACCGACTACGGTCTGCATGGCCGCGTATTTCTTTACGCTCGACTTGGCCAGCTCTTGTCTCAGTGACAGAGCCAGCTCCACCTCGCCGCTGGCCGATTCCAGCAGGTCCAGCACGGATGCTTTCGAGAGGGATTCCACCTCCACGCCCTGCTCTGCAAGCCACGCTTTGAGCTGTGCCGGGGAGTTGGGGTTGTCCAGCCCGGTGACAGCTTTCGCCATCTCCATATGGGTCTGCTTGAACTGCTCGTCGCAGGCGATGGCCTGCTGCACCAGCGTGAGGTCCAGCCGGATACCACGGTCATTGATCAGCTGGTCCAGCACATAGTTACGCCACTCAGAATCTGTCACGGGGAACTTGGCGAGACGGTCTTGGATGGCCATCTCCGTCTCAACATCACGGAGGTTATACGCTTTGAAGAGCGCCCACTTTTCCGGGGCGTCTGTCGGATAATGTCGAAACGTGTCGCCATCCCGCGTTTTGGCGGGGGTGCAGAAATAACGGATCAGGTCCTTGCCCTCTTTGAGCTTCTGCTTCTCCAGACCCAGCACTGCGCCGACACCTTCCAGCGAAAGCGGCAGGCCGAGGGTCGCCGCCCACACCATCGTGCAATGCCATGAGGAGGGGTCCAGATACGTACCTGTCGGATACCCCAAGTACCGAGATAGACACACGCGCTCGAACTGAGCATTGAAGGCCGTCTTGAGCACGGCGGGGTCCGTCAGCGCCGACAGCACATCGTCAGGAATCTGCTCTCCGGCAGCAAGGTCCACGACTTGCACGGGACCGCCGTCCACCGAGTAGCCAAACAGGAGGATCTCAAAATCCGAGTCCTCGCTGTAGCGGTAGACCCCGGCCTTGGCAAGGTTTGTGGCGGAGTAGGTTTCGATATCGATAGATAATGTTTTCATGGTCACCATCCCTTGTGGGAGGGCGGCGGCAAAGCGGAGAGCCCTGCCGCCGTTCCCGGTCGCTTAGTTGTAGTCCTTCATGCGCTTCTGGTGGTATTCCAGATCCCGCGCTGCCTGCTCACGCTCACGCTTCTCGCGCTTGCGGTCGTAGATGGCGCTCTGGATGGACGTGATCAGGAACACTACGCTGAAGCAGAGCCAGATGAAGATGAGGGCCGTGAGGAGGATCGTCTGAAGAGTCGTGATAGTCATGTTGGTCACCTTACCTTTCTCAGGACAGGAAGTCGTCGTCCAGATCGGTGGAGAAGTCATCCGCAGCGGAGGTCTTGCCACCAAGGGGCTCACCGTCGCGCACCTTCTGGATGTTACCGAGACCGCAGGCCACGCCCTTGTTGCCGTTGGAGTTGAAGGCGTAGAAGTTGATGGACACACGGGCATAGCAGCCGGAGTAGACCTCGTTGCGGTCGAGAATGGGCTGGACGGCGCGATCCACGATCTGCGGAGCCGTGGTACTGTTGGCGTTCACGAAGTAGGCGTTACGATACGCCTCATCGTCGCGCTCGGTATCGCCATCGCGGAGCGGGAGCTTGAGAGCGCCCTTGGGCGGGATTTTGCCGCCGAACTTGGCAGCGCCGTCTTTGATGGCGTTATCAACCGCCTGATTGATAGCGGCGATGGTCTTGACGTCATCCTTGGGGATGATCAGCGAAACGCTGTACTTGGGATTGGAGCCGTTGATGGAAGCAGGCTCCCACACGTGCTCATAGGACAGCCGGACGATTCCGGTGACCACTTTGGTGTTGTTAGTCTTGTTAGCCATAATTACATTTCCTCCGTAATTTCGTTAAAGTCGTGGTTGGCACCCACGGTCGTGATCGCTGGACGCTTATCGGATGCCGGAACGAGCGTCGGCCTGCCAGCAGGCTTGATGACCAAGCCGCCGAGGACCTCCTTGAAGGTCTGCTTGCCCATGAGCTTCTCCATCTCGGTGATGGGGATCAAGGATTTGCGGTAGATGTCGTGATACCCGGCAGCGGCGGCAGCATGGGCGACTGCATCCTCGTCGGTGTACTTGCGGTTGGTGCGGGACTCCACCAGCTTGAAGCCGGACCATTCCTTGCCGTGGTTGATGGCAGCGTCCTGTGCATAGGCCACGATCTCGTTGGCCCACTTGGTCAGGTCGTCCAGCTTGCCGAGAATCTCCTCGATCTCCTCATCCGTGAGGAGCGGGGGCTGGGCGAATTCAAACCGTGCCAGCTCCAGTTTGGCCTCTGCTCTGGCACGGCACTTGACCGCCGCTCGACAGAACTGGCACCATGAGCCGGGGGTGTATTCGCCCTCGCCCTTAAAGGCGAGATCGGCCTTGGGCTTCAGCGTGGTCTCTGCCCACTCCCGGAGCTCGTCCACAGAGATGGTCCAAGTGGACACGTTCTCACGGCGGGGCTGATAGATCGTCATCGCCACCTCGGTGATGTCGTACAGGCAGTCAAAGATGCGGAGAGCACCAAGCGCGTACAGCATCATCTGCGGATTTTGGTAGACATCGACGAGAACGCCGAGACCGTACTTGAAGTCGATGACGTGGAGCTGGGGACTGGCTACGATCAGGCAGTCACCAGTGCCGAAGCCGTCCGGCACGTAGCAGGAGAAGTCCAACTTCTGCTCGATCAGGACCTGCGGGTCAGGGCAGTTGAGCTTCGCTTCGGCCAGCGCCTCCATGACGAACTCCACATACCCGGTGGTGTAATCGTCCATCTCGTCGCTGTCGTATTTGCTGACGGGCTTCCGGGAGCGGAGCTTCAGAGCCTTGCGGAGCTTGTGCTCGGCCAGCGCATGGGCTGCACTTCCTTCGGCGGCTGCTTCTGACTCCTGATCGGCAAACTCCTGCTCCAACCGTGCGGAAGGGGTACAGCCCATCCAGCGGTGTGCGGAGCTGGCCGAGAGGAGCGCGTGCTGATTAGGTGGCATGGAGCAGCGCCTCCGCTTCTTTGAGCAGTGCGTCGTAGTCCTGCGGGTCCACCTTGCTCAAGTGGGTGGCACCGTGCTTTTGGATCAGGTCGTGGACCTCTGCGGTGAATCCCGCTCGGCTGATTTCACCCAGCCGCGCCCGGAGCGTTTCCAACGGGATCGTCGGCTTGGGGGGAGCAGGTTTCTCAGCAGCAGGTACAGCTTCCGGCTCTGGCCCGTTCACGGCCATTGCTTCTGCGACCGCCTGAATGCTGTCCGCGAGGGACCGCATATCCTCGACCACATCCAGCAGGAGCTTGATCCTACTCATCGCCGCCACCTCCTCCTGCCACCTCGGTGATGGAGATGGTGTCCACGCTGTCGCCGGGGACAAGCACCATCAGTCTCCGAGGGGGACCGAAGAGCCGGAGCAACAGTTTCTCCCGGAGAGTGACCTTTCGGCAGGCCAGCAGTCCATCGGTCCTCGGCGCTTTGGTAACGCTGATCTTGAGACCTCTGTTCACAGGTTTCATCCTTTCCGAAGGGCCAGTATCGTGTTGCCCTTCAACATACGGCCACGGGAGAGGGCAAAAGTTAGGTGGTTTTCAAAAACTTTTTCATTTTTTTCAAAGCGGCATCTCTTGCGTTAATCACTGATGCCTTTGCGAATCCCTTGCACGCTGCGTATTCTGTGATCGTCATTCCTTTATAAAAGAGGGCGTCGATCACATCCCGCTGCGCCGGGGTGAGCTTGTCCAGCAAGGGCAGCACAGTGCGTTTGGCAGCATCGGTTTCAAGCAGACGCTCAATCGCATCGTCATCGTCGGCATAGTCCTGACCCTCATACTCACAGGCTTCAAAGTGGTAGTGGCGGCGGGTCTCGGCGTGGTCGTTGTTGTACTCCTCCCGGTCACAGTCCTGAAGGATGGCGACCCATTCCTCCTCAACGTCGATGGTGATGTTCCCGGTTGCGGTCTTGTAGGTGAATTGCATTTCCTTGTCCTTTCCGCCTGCTGCGGTGGGCAAAGGAAACGACAAGGCCCGGTGCTGGTAAGCCCCCCGGACCTCATACAGCCTGAAAATGGGCGCACAAGGTTGAGGGTACCAACGACTCCTTTTTTCGAGGGAGAGGAGCGGGTATGGTATCCTTTGCCCATGTGCGCACACAGGCTCACGATATTTTTATTTCTCAAGCGGGAATCAGCCGCTGTGAGTGCAAATGAAAAAGGCCGGAACAAAACGGGTATGGTTGTACCCGCATTGCTCCGGCCTTAATGGTGGCGTTCAGCCCCGGCGGTCAGTCAGCAAAGCTCTTCCTGCCTGCGGCGTTCATCGCCGCTGTGCTTTCGACTTTTCAGTTTTCAGGGTCGCCATGTTGCAGAGGAAGAATCCTTTGCAGATGGGGCATCGCGCTGATACGGTGATCGGTGCCTTCCCGTCAGAGAGGACTTCTCCTCGGTGACAGTAGGGACAGATCAGATGGTGCTTGAGATCTTTTGCCATTTTTGTCCTCCGGCAATATGATGTAATCTTGTAAGCTAAATTGCTTACACTTTGGGCAAAAAAACCAGCGGGTGGTGAGACCCGCTGATGGGGCTCAACATACGAAATCGATGAAATCGTAGTAGGCCAGATTGTTGAGGTAGTCTGTGGGGTCGTTTTTAGTGATGAGCTTGAGCTCACGGAGACGATAGAGCGCGGCTTCCGGGGACACGTTGAAGGTGGTGGCCATGTCCGTGATCGTCTGGAAGTTCTGATAGACAGGGTCCTTCGCTGCGTTCCGAGCGTGTACGATCTTAACCGTGTCGCTGGGCATCATGAATGCGGAGGAGAAGTAGTTGGACTGCCACTCCATGCGCTCTGCGTCGGTCCAGTAGCGAGGATCGGTCTTGCTCGATTTGCCAGCGTCGATGCGGCACTGGATCATGGGTGGATGTGCATCCGTGAACATACAGGTCTGATTCGGGTCATAGGCAAAGAAGGCCGTATGAAAGATGTCATGTCCACCTTCGTGACCGAGAGTAAATCGATACCGATGCTCCTGCTTCGGGTCCTCAATGAGCCGCCGATCAATGATGACTGTCCGGGCATCCGCATGGATATACTCTGCCCGATTCGTCTCCGGGCAGAAAACCGGGACGCAGTCGGTGTCATTGAACACGGTCATCCCCAAGTAGACCCCGTTGTGGGAGAGGTACTGGTAGTCCGGCGTCATCCCCAAGTAGCATTCGATGAATTCCTCCATCTTCAGCTCCTGCGGCACCGTCAGTGCCTCCGGCTGGAAGTCACGCACGAAGTTGTGTGCGATGACTTCGATATCTCCTTTGCTCAGTACAGGCACACCGTTCTTCTTTTTTCTGAACGTAGGAAAATACATAGGCGAGAATTACCCCTTCCGATTTCGAAGCTCCTCAACGAACTTAAGCCAGTCGGCCTCATCAGCGTCCAAGTCTCTGGCAGTACGCAGGGCGGTAGCGACATACTCCCGGCCCATGATGTACTCCGGCAGGTCCGGCGCGACAGAGTTGCGCTTCTTTCCTGCAAGGTCAAACATGAGGGTCCTGTCTTCATCGCTCAGGAGCAGGATCGTGGAGATCTGTTCCAGCTTATCCATATCGGGGGGATTGCGGCGATCCTTCTCGATGTCGCTCAGATACGGCGCGGTGATGTCCAGCATCTCGGCCATCTTCCGCAGGGTGATCTGCTTTGCCTCCCGTTTCTTCTGCAAGAACTCTCCAAAATTCTTATACTGTGCCATTTCGTTCACCTTTTCTAAATTAAATAATCTGCCCCCGTCGTCTGCTGACTCCAGACGCGTGGTGTGGGGGCCACTCCTTACACAACATTTGATGTGAACACGGCTTCCCTATACCCGCCGCAGCTTGTGAGCTTGTAAGCAGGTGTGCTTACAATATACACTACGCTCAAATGATTGTCAAGGGGTAATTTAGAAAAGGAATGGCAATGCCGTTATGAGTACATTAATCCCGGCATTTTTACTTTGTCGCGGCCATCTCCGGGCATCTTCAGATCTCCGAGCAGGCAAGCGTATGTGATGGCGCTTTTCCCGAAGCGGCTGCGGAGGTTTTCGATGGTATCCTCCAGCCGCTCACGATGGTCGCGCTTCTCGTTATCGACAAAAATCGACAATTGCTCCTCCTCGCTTTTCGGGACCAAGTCGATGGCCCGGATGCAGACGGCGCGGACCTTCTGTGTCCAATGATATCGCTCCTGAAAGAGCTTGAATCCGGCAGCAGTCAATTCGCTGGGGAGCTGTGTGCGGAACGGCAGCTTGCACTGGCACTGCATTCCGGACAGGTCATTTGCCCTGATCCAGAGCTGAACACCTCGTGCAGTCAGGCCGTGGACGCGGAGTCGATGGCCCACATCCTGCGACAGTTCCAGCATCACATTAAACACCTCCTCTTCGTTTTCCAAATCCGCTGTGCAGGTGATGCCGTGGCCGACGCTCTTCACGGGAGATACGAAATCCTTGTGCATCACCCGCGACTGATCGGTACCGTTGGCGTAGCGCCATAGCGCCAGTCCATTCACACCAAACCATGACCGTAAGAGCTCAGGGGGCGTGGCAGCTACTTGCCCAATGGTGTGGATGCCGTATTTGGCGAGCTTCGCTTCGGTGGCGCGGCCCACATAGATCATCTCCGATGCGTCCAGTGGCCACACCTTGTCTCGGAAGTTCTCCGGCGTGATCTCCGTAACGGCATCGGGTTTCTTGAGGTCGGAGCCCAGCTTGGCGAAGATTTTGTTAAAGGACACACCGACGCTGACTGTCAGGCCCAGCTCCTCGCGAGTGGCAGCTCGGATCTGTTCTGCAATCTCCCTCCCAGTGCCGCATTGGTAGCGGCTGGCTGTAACATCAAGCCAGCATTCGTCCATGCCGAAAGGCTCCACCATATCCGTGTAGCGATAGTAAATCTCGTGGGCCAAGCGTGAGTATTTGATGTACTCGTCATACTGCGGAGGAACGACCACCAGATTGGGGCATCTCTGACGGGCCTCCCAGCAGACCATGCCTGTTTTCACTCCAGCGCGTTTGGCCAGATCGGATTTGGCGAGGACGATACCATGCCTGTCCTCAACAGAGCCGCATACGGCCACGGCTTTCCCACGCAGGGAGGGGTCCAGCATCATCTCGACGCTGGCGTAAAAGCTGTTCATATCACTGTGCAGGATCGCTCGTTGCTGCATACGGCTTCACCTCCTACGGCTTCCTGTGGCACTTATCATAGTTCTCTTAAAACGATAATTCAAGGTCGCATTTGTAGAGTATTACGCGAATTTATACTTGACATGAGTGTTTTCCCTTTATATAATTTGGCCATAACCAGAAAGGACGGTGCGCTATGAAAGCGAAGGTCATCCCGATCAGTGCTGCACAGGCACAGGGCTATAACGCAGCAGAAGAAAAAGAAAACAATGTCATCGGCGCACGGATCTCCGAAGCTCGGAAGAAACGTGGCATGACGCTTGCCGATATTAGCGCTACCCTTGAGGGCCTTGGCGTAAAGGTCTCGCGCAGCGCGGCCAGCAAATGGGAAACGGGTGAAACGGTACCGAGTGCATATCAGCTTGTTGCCCTGTTCAATGCCCTCGGCTTTGAGGACCGCATTTCCTTTTTTATGGACAGCTATGCTCCGGCGCTAAACGACGATGGTCTCCGTAAGGTTGAGGAGTATAAAGCAGACCTGATTGCCAGCGGGAAATACAGACCCGCGCCCAAGATCAGCCGTGTCATCCGCTATATCGATATGCCCGTCAGCAATCTGACGGTATCCGCTGGTACTGGTGCATTTCTGGATGAGGGCAACTTCGAGATGGTCAGCTTCCCGGAGGACAAGGTCCCCGAAGGCGCTGATTTCGGCATCCGGGTATCCGGTGACTCGATGGAGCCTGTGTATCACGACGGGCAGATCGTATGGGTGCAGGAGTGTGAGCAGGTCGGCATCGGGCAGGTCGGCGTTTTCATTTATGATAACGAAGGCTACCTCAAGGTCTATAACGAGCAGGAGCCGGATGCTGACGTTGCCGAGGAGTTTACCGATAGCTACGGCACGGTCCACCCGCAGCCCGTGATGGAATCGTACAATCCGAAGTATGATCCGAGGGTCGTCCGGCCCAGCGCAGTTTTTCAGATTGTGGGCCGGGTGCTTTAAGAGTCCGTTATTTGGGACACCAAAGAGTGTAGAATGGGGGTGTACAGCGGGGATAGTCCCCGTCAATACAGGCAAAGGGGGTTATACGATGGACACCATTGCACGGCTGAAGGAGCTGACTGAGGAGCGGGATATCTCCCTCTATCAACTTTCAAAGATCTGCGACATTTCATATTCCACTCTGAAAAACGCAGAATCACGGAACGGCCAGCTCTCCCTTGATTCGATTGAACGTATTTGTTTCAAACTCGATATCCCGCTCTATGAGTTTTTCATGACCGATGAGGATTGGGACGAGATCGAAGCCTATGCCATAAGGAGGTTGCATCTTCATGAAAATACAGAGAGAGCCGCGATATGAGGTGGAGCAGTATCTGCTGCCGAAGGAGCTTTACACTTCCGGGCCAATGCTACTCTCGAAGATAATCGGTGACGCCAATCCTGTCATGCGCGACTTCTACGCCAGAGCAGGTGAAGAGAGTATCCGATATAGTTTTGAAGAAACACACAGGGTTTATTACCGGGATGACTGCTCGGTGTTGGTGATACGCATTGGTATGCCGGAGCCTGAGCACGACCACCTGAGTCGTGCTGTTTACCTGTGTTACTGTGATAGAAACGGTGAAAACCTTTATTTCATGTCCGAGTTGGCGGCAGATGGCCGATACCTCCTGTGCTGCAGGCCGGACAGTGAACGTATCCGGCATATGCTCTGCAAAGATGCGCCGGAGGACGATTCGACAGAATTCGACATGGTTGCTGACCTTTATGGGGAGCTGGTGATAAAGGATGGTCTCAAACAACTTGAAAGTGTATGTGCCAGTTGATGTGGAATTCCGCGAGGACGGCACGATGCTCCCGCGCATCATCGTGTGGGAGGACGGAACAAAATATGAAATCGACCGGGTAACCGATATCCGGCAGGCGGCGGCAATGAGGGCCGGGGGCCAAGGTGACCGCTATACCGTGATGATTGACGGAAAGCAGAGCTACCTGTTCTTCGAGCGAAGTGCCAGCCTGACCGGGAACAACATCGGACGCTGGTTTGTAGAGAGACGGCAGTAAGGAAAATGCCGGGGCAGGAATACTCCGACCCCGGCACCTTTTTACTCAGCCTGCAGTATTACTCCTCATTCGCCCCTTCGATAGCGGCTTCGGCAGCAGCGGCAGCGGCTTCCTGCTCATGGCGAGCTGTCCAGCCACCCTTCGCCTTCGGAGCATACGCCTACACGACCTACATCACGGGCATGGCCTATGGAGTGGACATTTGGGCAGGCCAGATTGACGTGCGGCTACGGAAACACAAACCAGCCCTCCACCTGATCGCTGCCGTCCCATTCCGGGGCTTTGAGGATCGCTGGTCTACCGACTGGAAACGGGCATATCAGGAACTGCTGGAGCAAGCGGATCTCGTGAAGTGCATCTGCCCCGGATACAATGCAGGAGCCTATCAGCGTCGGAATGAGTGGATGGTGGACCACTCCAGCCGGGTGATTGCTGTGTTCAACGGGGAGCCCAGCGGAACGAAGAACACGATTGATTACGCAAAAAGGAATGGAGTTTTGTGTTGTTATCTCGAATTGTAAAATTCAGCGATCGCTGAATTTAGGTTGATTTTAACAAGTGCTTGTCGTATAATATCAAAGAAAGGCACCGACAAGAACGGAGGGCTGGAAATGGCCATTAAATATGATAGGCTCTGGACATTATTGAAACAGCGGGGGATGAAAAAAAAGGAGCTCTGCGAGATCTCAGGCATAAGTCACGCTTCCGTTGCAAAACTGGCTAAAAACGAAAACGTGAATACGGAAATACTTGAAAAGATCTGCGTAGGGTTAGGGTGCGGAATTGAGGATATTATGGAGTATTCTGAGGACTCTGCTGTTGCGAACGGCACCTCACCCCTAACCTCGCAAATTAAGCTCAAACCAATAGTAAAATGGGCTGGCGGTAAGACCCAACTCTTAAACGAGCTTATTCCTCGTATTCCCACATATACAGGAACGTATATTGAGCCGTTCTTTGGTGGTGGAGCTCTTTACTTTGCTCTTTGCCCCGAAAAGGCAATTATTGCAGATAGCAATCCAGAGCTTATTAACGCCTATAAACAGGTAGCAGATCACGTTGATGATGTGATTGGCCTCCTCTCAACCTACGAGAATTCCGAGGAATTCTTTTACAAAATGAGAGACCTTGATTGGGAGAGCTTATCCGGGATTGAAGCTGCCGCTCGGTTTATATATTTGAATAAAACTTGTTTTAATGGCCTGTACCGAGTAAACAAATATGGGCAGTTCAATGTCCCGTATGGCAAGTATAAAAAGCCGAATATTTGTGATGCAACTACACTTCGTGCTGCATCTGAAGTGTTGCGTAGAGCAACAATAATATGCGGAGATTATATTGAAGTTTTGCAGAATCACGCTAAAGCAGGGGATTTCATTTTTCTCGACCCTCCGTACATTCCTGTTTCTGAGTACGCTGACTTTAAGCGATACACAAAAAAGCAATTCTATAAAGAGGACCATGTTACATTGGCCAGCGTCGTACACGACCTTGTGAGCCGAGGATGCTACGTTCTTTTGACGAATTCCAACCATCCGCTTGTTCATGAACTTTATTCTGCATACCCTATTGATGTTATTCAAACCAAGCGGCACATTTCGTGTAACGGAAATAGTAGAAGCGGTGAGGATGTAATTGTTACCGCTTTTCCAGAAGCAGATACATTCCTCTCAGAGCAAATCAGAAAGTACCCTACTACACGGTTTATGGGCTCAAAGAGCAAGCTGTTAGAGGAAATCTGGAAAGTATCAGCCAAATTCCATTTTGAAACAGCAGTTGATCTCTTCTCAGGCTCTGGAGTCGTAGGCTATATGTACAAGGTGCAAGGGAAAGCCGTTATCAGCAACGATCACATGGCAATGTCATCAGTCTTTGCTAAGGCAATGATTGAGAATAATACGGTTATTCTTCCTGAAGAGGAAGCGGCCTTGCTTCTTCAGCCAGCGGATGATAGTGACCATTTTGTAGCTGAAACGTTCAAGGGCCTGTATTTCAGCGATGAAGAGAATGACCTGATTGATCACATCAGAGCAAATATCAAGCACATAACGGACCCGTATAAAAAAGCGATTGCTATGAGCGCTCTTATACGTGCTTGTTTGAAGAAAAGGCCACGTGGAATCTTTACGTATGTTGGCCATCGTTATGACGATGGGCGTAGAGATTTGCAAATGACCCTTGCCGAGCAGTTTATGGAAGCAGTTGTCACGGTAAATGCTGCTGTGTATGACAACGGGAAAAAGAATCTTGCACTAAACTGCGATGCAATGTCAGCCGACGTTGGTACACCAGACCTTGTTTATATCGACCCGCCGTATTATTCGACCCGCTCTGATAACGAGTATGTACGTCGGTATCATTTTGTTGAAGGACTGGCGCGTGACTGGCAGGGCGTTGAAATACAACAGCATACGCAAACCAAGAAATTCAAGTCATATCCGACCCCTTTCTCTACGCGAGCTGGGGCATATGATGCCTTTGATCAGCTTTTCAGTAAATTCTCACACAGCATTCTTATCGTTTCATATTCATCAAATTGTTTGCCTACAAAGGAAGAAATGGTTGACATACTGAAAAAGCACAAAACCCACGTTGATGTCGTCCCAATTGATTACACATACTCCTTTGGCAATCAGAAGGATGTAAAAACAAATAAGAATCGGGTCCAAGAATACTTGTTTATTGCATATTAAGCGGGAGGGAAAAAGATGGATGAGAATATTTCCATATGGCTTGTTGGCAATACAGGTCTTCGTAGTCCTGACCGCATTCAGGACGGGTTACAGGTGTTTGCTCAATCTCCCTATGTAGGTAATCTGCATGGGCGCGAGAATGAGGTGGGATTCATGAACTACCTCGATCAGAAGGGCATTATCCAAAACACAGAAGGCAAGGATGCAAGCGGAAGCCATGCGCGAAAATGGCGACTGATGTTTGCAAGGCACGGCTTCATTTATCCTCAAATAACGAGGAGTGATGGTTTTGAGCAAGAGGCGCTTGGTAGGCTCGACGATTTAACTCCTTTCGGGCGGGTGTTCTTGCAGGCGGATACTTTCCCTGCGGTGCAAGAGTGCTTTCTTAGGGCCTCCAGTGTTGAACAGTATAAAATGCCCGACGGTAATGGGTATTATTCTCCGCTTCGGTGGATTCTCGCGATTATGCTTGAGTTAGAGCGGCGAACAGGTACATCTGAGCTTTCAAGGATAGAATTCGCCCTTTGGGGCCATACCACTAATCCGACATACGATGTAAATTACGTTGTTGATCAGATTCTTGATCTACGCACACGACGCCAAGCAGCGCCAGCAAAGCGTCCCTTCGATAGGCAAGAGATTGCAAGGCGTGGGGAACACTACGACAAAAAGGCGTCGAATTTCCTCGATTACTCGGATATGAACATGAGATATCTTCGCATCACGGGTGTCCTTCAAAGGAAAGGACGCGGGTTAATGATCGTTCCTGCGAAGCACCTTCTGGCAGAGCAGCTGGCAAAAACCACACCAAGTACGGCATCATTACTCGATACGTTTACGATGCTCTGTAATGGTGCACCGCTCCCATCTGATAACACAGAAATTGCAATGGCAATACTGCAGGATCTCATGCAGCAGCTTCGTGAGCGGCACATAGTCTTTGACATTTCCGATCTTCCATTGACAAATGCAACGGAGATCAACATCGCTCGTCAGCGTTTGGAGAATATTCTTTCTCAGACAAATGAGATAAGCTATGCGGCAGAGCAGCGGGAAAAATGGCAAGAAATCTCCGATTACATGACACTACTCATCCGTGGCGGAGGCAAAATTGAATACGATGAGGATAACGTCATTGAAGTTCCAAGGGAGGAAGCGGCTGCTTACCTCGAATGGACGCTGTGGCGAGCGGCTTTGGCTATTGATCATTTAGCAAACAAGCCATACGAGGTACGTGGTTTTCGCCTCGACTCCGACTTTATGCCTGTTTCGACAGCGGGAGGCGGAAAAGGGGATCTGTACTGTGAATTTGAGAATTACACAATATTGACAGAAGTGACCATGTCTACTTCCTCACGTCAGGAGGCAATGGAAGGAGAGCCAGTTAGAAGGCACGTATCCGATGCAGTTCTCAACTATCCGAAGCCAGTCTATGGTATGTTTATCGCCGTAAGAATCGACACGAACACGGCTGAAACATTCAGGCACGGTGTCTGGTATGCCCAAGGGGACCAGCGCCAGCGATTGAATATAGTTCCTATTTCTTTGGCACAGTTTCAACGTTATTTCAAGATGATGTTTGAATCCGGAGAAGCAAATCCCGACAAACTGGTTGCGCTCCTTGATCTCTGCCTCAAAGGGCGCGATCTGATGGATGCGCCTGAATGGAAGAGGTACATAGAGCAATCCGTTGATCAACCGACGCACGAGCCGAATTTTCCACACGGGCTACTCTTTGGAACACTTGTTCGTGATTGTGAAAGAAATCGGATTGGTTGCGTTGTGGGCTTTGGCACCGCCTATGTTCTCATAGCGTTTGATGAAGGGACTGCTGATCCGAGAATAGTAGCTGTTGGGGCTGAAGAGTTTACGCGTGGCAGGTATGCTGTCGCTTGATACCTGAACAGAAATAGAGATAAGGAGGAAACCTGATATGCCTTCGTCAGTGTCATCACACGATTTCATCAAAGAAAAAGTCAAGGCGTTAAAAGATACATATCCATCTCTCCGAAGCAAACGTGATGAATACGTGTTTTCTGCGCTCTGCGTAAAAGCCAATTTCTACAAAAATCCTGCGCTCGTCCTTAATGAACGAGATTTCGAGGATATCATTGTAGATGGACAATATGACGGCGGTGTTGATGTCTTACTGAGTGACCCGAATACCGAGGGTGCGGATTTGATAATTGGCCAGTCCAAGTATTATGAGACAATCGCTTATGAAGACGTCCTTAACGCTATGCTGAAAATGGCCCTGTTTTATAAGGATATGGTTAGGGGCCAGTTTGAGCAGGTCAATGCAACTGTGCAACGGCGCTTTTTAACTCTCAACTCCGAAGTCGGAGAAGAATCAAAGATCCATTTCGTTTTCTATACGAGTGCGCCGCAATCAGGCATCCGCCGTGATAGAATAGAAAAGAAATTCCGGGAGCAGTTTACCGGAGTAACAAATATAGAAGTATCTATTCTCTTCGCCAGCGATATCGAGGATGAAATTAAGGAATCGGAATCCAGACGGCCCACAGTGGAAACGGGAAAAATCCGTATTGATGAGGCAGACAACTACCTGCTTTATGGTGACGGCGCTGCCATTGTGAATGTGTCTGCCTATTCAATTAAACAGCTCTACGCACAGCATAATACCAATCTCCTGTCTCGTAACCTACGCTACCATATAGCTGGGCGTGACATTGATAAGGCCATAGCTGACACAATTAACAATGACCCTGATTCGTTCTGGCTAAAGAATAACGGCATAACAATTATTTGCGACGATTTTGATATCGACGGAAAAGAAGTTCGTTTGCGAAACTTCTCTATTGTCAATGGTGGGCAAACGACTTATATGCTGCATAAGAGTCCAAGCATTAACAGTGACCACGATCTGTATCTGCCCTGCAAAATCATCAGGATCGTTGGTGACACTGAAGATGAAAAGAGCAGTTTCAGTCTTTCTATTGCAAAAGCGACAAACTCACAAAAAGCCATAAAACCTGTTGACTTGAAGGCAAATTCGCCAGAGCAGGTCCGTTTCGCTCAGGCGATGCGCGAGGTAGGAGTTTTTTATCAGACAAAACGGGGTGAGGTTGTTCCGTCTCAATTTAGAGACCCACATTTGAACTCTGACCTTGTAGAGATCGGAAAACTGTGCTTGGCTGCTGTATTTCAAGTTCCGGGAACAAGCCGGAATAAACCATCCGCCTTGTATCAGCCAAAATACTATGACCCTGTTTTCAACGGAAATCAGTCACAGATAGCCCGACTCTGTAAGGAGCTCCTTTATTATGATCACTATTTCCGTACATCCTTCCAGCGGGCATTCGACCGAGAGAATGCTACAGCTCCTAATGCAAGTGTAAGGATATCCTTTGCTCATAATGCACGTACCATTTGTGTTGCTTTTGCCGCTTTTGCTGCTCGATACAGGCAAGGAAATATTACAGATCAGGATTTAACACCTTTGTTTAGCTCTGCATCGTCTGAAAGTATCGCAGATACGCTTTATGAGAGTTTTCGAGAACTCGGACATATGCAATACTTCCTCTCACCGCAGGTGTTTGATAATAAGGATACGTGCGATAAGGTGCTGAGCAAACTGTTCAATATCATCATTGAGGCTGGCATTACGAGCTATACATTTGAGAGTCGACATGATTCGACACTCAATGCAACTAATTACCTCAAAAGGGATAAAAACTACTACGAAATCCTTAGTTCGCAGTGGCAGAGAACGGTTAGTGATCTGAGTGCGGTATTCAGCGAAGTAGGTATGTGACCCCAAATTGAACGATTCCCCTCTGTGAGAACGATACCCCTCAAATTGAACAATACCCCTCTGTGAGAACGATTTGTCCGGGAGAGGGGTGCCGGGAACACTCGAAAAAGCAAAAATGCCGCTGCGGAAATGACTCCGTAGCGGCAGCTTTTTTATGGCCGGATACCGAAAAAGCCCTGAAATCAGGGCTTTCGGGCAAAATGAAAAGGTAGGCAATTTCTATCAAAATTACCTACCTTTTGTGGTGGAGATGGGGAGAATCGAACTCCCGTCCGAAAGCATTTTAACAGGAACTTCTCCGGGCGCAGACGGTCATTTGCATTCCCTCGTCCGTGCGCAGACCGTCACGCTCACGGACTTGGTAGCTTCATTATACATGGCGCGCTCAAAGCTTTGCGCGCTCACGTTCACCACTAGTCGACGCTCCGTCCCAAGCCGTGGTCCTCTCAGGCGGAACGCTCGCTAATTAAGCAGCGAGAAGAACAGTATTATCGTTGTTCTTTAATTTATAAAGGTTGCCCGTTTTATGGATGTCAGGCGCATCCGCCCGCTATTCCGGCCTCCACGCCCCCGTCGAAACCAGTGCATCCCCATATAAGCGGCGATTCTGCATCGCCGCGGGAAAACTAAGTCAGATCAGCACTTCTCCGGTTCGGGGTACTCGACGCCGAAGGTCTCGACAGTGACCTTCTTCATAACCTGCGGAGTTCTGGGCTTGTCGTTATAATCCGTGCGGACGCTCGCAATCGTGTCCACAGCCTCGATGCCCTCGATGACCTTGCCGAAGGCCGCGTACTGCCCGTCAAGATGCGGGGAATTCTCATGCATGATGAAAAACTGGCTGCCTGCGGAATTTGGAGCCATGGTGCGCGCCATGGAGAGAACGCCGCGGTCGTGCTTCAGATCGTTTTTGAAGCGGTTCGCAGTGAACTCGCCCTTGATGCAGTAACCGGGGCCGCCCACGCCGGTGCCCTTCGGGTCGCCGCCCTGAATCATAAAGCCGGGGATGACGCGGTGGAAGATCAGTCCGTCGTAAAATCCCTTGCTGACGAGGGAAATAAAGTTATTGACGGTGTTCGGCGCAACTTCGGGATAAAGCTCTGCCTTGATAATGTCGCCGTTTTCCATCTCAAAGGTGACTATGGGATTACTCATTCGTAGTTCTTCTCCTTCATTATTCTGTCAATATCGCGGCGGGTCTGGCGCTCGGCCTCACTGTCGCGCTTATCATGCAGCTTTTTGCCCTTACACAGCCCAAGCTCGACCTTCACGCGGCTGTCTTTAAAATACAGCGACAGCGGGATGAGCGCAACGCCGTCCTGCATGATACGGGCGTTGAGTTTGACTATCTCGCGCTTGTGCATCAGGAGCCTGCGCGGGCGGACGGGGTCTTTATTGAAGATGTTGCCGTGCTCGTACGGGCTTATGTGCATTCCGCGCACGAACAGCTCTCCGTCCTTTATCGTGCAAAAGGCGTCCTTGAGATTCACGTTGCCTGCGCGGATGGACTTGACCTCGGTTCCTGCAAGCTCTATGCCCGCTTCAAACCGCTCCAGCACGAAGTACTCGTGGAATGCTTTGCGGTTGCTGGTTATTTCCTTCACGCCGAGCTTTTTCGCGGCCACAGCTCTCACATCCTTTCAGGCAATGCATATTATAGCACAGCGGCAGTGAAAATCAAAGAAAAATATGTGAATTTTTAATGCGCCGGTGCAGATGTAAGCCAGTTGACAGGAAAAGAACAAAAAATTATTGAGTTTCGGCAAAAAAATGTGGAAATTCCCCAAAGCCTATGCTATACTTAATAAGCACATTATGTAAATCATTTTATCTGGATGTGGTGTTTATGGAATACATAGAGAAACGTCTCGAAGGAGATATTAAATACAGCGGCGTGATCGTGAACGTCAGGCTCGACAAGGCGGAGCTTATCAACGGCGACGTTGTCAAGCGCGAGGTCGTGGAGCATCCCGGCGGAGTTACCGTGCTGCCTGTGGATGAGGACGGCAATTGTTACATGGTGCGCCAGTTCCGCTATCCCTTCCAGCGGATGATGCTGGAAGCACCGGCGGGCAAGCTTGAATACGGCGAGGATCCGCGCGGCTGCGCCGTGCGCGAGCTGTCGGAGGAGACGGGCTTCTCCGCAGACGAGATGATCTATCTCGGCGCTTGCTGCACCTCGCCCGGCTTTTCGACCGAGGTTTTACATATCTACCTCGCGCTCGGACTTCACGCGGGGGAGAGTCACCCGGATGAGGACGAGTTTCTGGATGTTGAGAAGCACAGCCTTGCGGAGCTTTCCGAGAAGGTCATGTCCGGGGAAATCGACGACGGGAAGACCATTGTCGCGGTGCTGAAGACGGAGAAATACCTGAAGCAGAGGCAGGCGTGAACATATCCGGACGTAAAGAGATAAATATAGTTGCCAATTCCGGTTTCCTGTGGTAAAATCAAAAATCGGGTGATTTGCGGCTGCAATTCACGCCGATGATATTGGAAGGTGTAAACTCTTGGAAAAATACGTTATTAAGGGCGGCAGCGTGCTGCACGGCGAAGTTGAAATAAGCGGAGCGAAGAATGCGGCGGTCGCAATAATCCCTGCGGCTCTGATGGTTGACGGCGTGTGCCGTATAGAGAACCTCCCCCAGATAAGCGACACGGATATGCTTCTGACTATTCTGACCGACCTCGGCGCGAAAGTCAGCTTTATAAATAAATCTACCATAGAAATAGACTGCACGAACGTCCATTACAGCGACGCGCCGTATGACCTCATGCGCAAGATAAGAGCTTCTTATTACCTTATCGGCGCTATGCTTGGCCGCTTCGGCACCGCGAAGACCACCATGCCCGGCGGCTGCAATTTCGGCGTCCGTCCGATAGACCAGCATATCAAGGGCATGACCGCGCTTGGCGCGGACGTTGACGTCCGCAACGGCTTTGTGTATGCGACCGCGAGAGACGGCAAGCTCCATGGCACGAGAATATATCTCGACAAGGTCTCCGTCGGCGCGACGATGAATATTATCCTCGCGGCGACGCTCGCTCAGGGGCGGACTATAATTGAGAACGCCGCGCGTGAGCCGCATATAGTTGACCTTGCAAACTTCCTCAACTCCATGGGCGCGGATATCCGCGGCGCGGGCACCGATACCGTCAAGGTAAACGGCGTCGAGAAGCTCCATGGCGGCTGCTACACTATCATTCCCGACCAGATCGAGGCGGGCACCTACATGGTCGCCGCCGCAGCAACCGGCGGGGAAGTGCTTGTGAAGAACGTCATCCCGAAGCACCTTGAGTGCATCAGCGCGAAGCTCCGCGAGACCGGAACCATCGTGCAGGAGTACGAGGATTCCGTGCTCGTAAAGGGCGCAAGCACCCTGAGAAAAGCGAACATAAAGACCCTGCCCTATCCCGGCTTCCCGACCGATATGCAGCCGCAGATGGGCGTGCTGCTGTGCATCGCAAAGGGCACTTCGGTCATAACCGAGGGAATATACGATAACCGCTTCAAGTACGTCAACGAGCTGCGCAAGATGGGCGCGGAGGTTCAGGTCGACGGGCGTGTCGCCGTGTTTGAGGGCGGCACCAAGCTGACCGGCGCTCCGGTTCTGGCCTGCGATCTGCGTGCGGGCGCCGCGATGGTCATTGCCGGCCTCTGCGCCAGCGGCGTGACCGAGGTCGAGGATATTCATTATATAGAGCGCGGCTACGAGAATTTTGTCGGAAAGCTCAAGGCGCTCGGCGCGGACATTGAGATCGTTGATTTCCCGGACGATAACGACGGGGCGGAGAAAATAGTTTCCGTCAGCTGATGAAGGTTTATGCTTTTGCCAGCGGTTCCGGCGGCAATTGCCTGCTGCTTGAGGGCGGCGGCACGAATATACTCATTGACGCCGGAATTTCCATGCGCAGAATCGCTAGCAGTCTGGCGCATGCGCAGCTTACAATGCGTGATATCGGCGGAGTGCTTATTACCCATGAGCACTCCGATCATATTTCGGGGCTTAAAATGCTGCTGAAATACCATGATATACCCGTTTTCGCGCCGCACACCGTGGCGAGCCGCCTCTGCGGCGCGCTGCCGGAGGCGGAGAGCGCGATACATATAATCCCCGTGGGCAGCGCGTTCGAGATAGGCGCACTGTGCATAACGGCGTTCCATACGCCGCATGATACGGACGAGAGCGTAGGCTACCGCGTCGAGGGCGACGGGGTGTACGCTCACGCGACCGACATGGGAATGGTCACGGACGAGGTGCTGGAGGGGCTTCGCGGTGCGGACACCGTGCTGATAGAGTCGAATCACGACGAGGATATGCTCCGCTACGGCGCCTATCCGTATTACCTCAAGCGCCGCATCCTCTCGGATCACGGGCATCTTTCAAACGAGGACTGCGCGCGTCTTGCACGCACTCTGGCGGACAGCGGTACGGAGCGCGTAATTCTCGGCCACCTGAGCCGCGAGAACAACACCCCCGCGAGGGCGATGTACGCCTCGGAGAAGGCGCTGGAGGGGACGGATACGCAGCTGTACTGCGCGCCAGTGCTCGGCTGCCTTGAGGTCGAGGTCGGAAGGAAAGCGAAATGCTTGCAGTAAAGCTCATATGCGTCGGAAAAATGCGCGAAAAATTCTATATTGACGCATTTTCCGAGTATTCCAAGCGTCTCGGCGCATATTGCCGATTCGAGTGCGTCGAGCTTGCGGAGACGCGGCTGCCGGATGCCCCTTCACCGAAGGAGATTGAAAATGCGCTCGATAAAGAGGCGGTAGAGATAATAAAGAACATCCCGCAGGACGCGTATCTTGCGGTTATGTGCGTCGAGGGCAGTCAGATGGCGAGCGAGGAGCTTGCGGAGCTTGTTGCACGTCAGGCGCTGTCGGGGCGGTCGAAGCTGTGCTTCGTCATTGGCGGGTCGTACGGCATATCGCCGAGCGTGAAAAAGCGCGCGGATATCCGCCTGAGCATGTCGAAGATGACCTTCCCGCATCATCTAGCGCGCGTGATGCTTGCCGAGCAGATATACAGAGCCTTCAAGATAAACGAAGGCTCGCGTTACCATAAATGATAGGAGCGAGCGTATGGACGAAAACGAAAAGAGCCAGTGGGGCAGAGCCGAGTTCGGCAGCCTTCTTGAGAAGTGGCCGAAGGGTGCGGACGGCGAGCCGGAAGAGCCGGTGCGTCTGTGCACCTGTATGAGCGTTGATATGAGCGATATGCTCAAAATAAATATGCTTGAGGCATACGGTATCCCGTGCCTGAAGGCTTATCCCGGAGACGGCGGCTTCGGCAAGCTGATCCTCGGTATGAGCGGTCAGGGCGTGGATATACTTGTGCCAAAATCCATGTACGAAGATGCTGTGGCGCTTTGCAATGAAGAAGGAGTTGTAGAAGATGACTAATTACAAAGAAGAGTATCAGCACTGGCTGGACAGCCCCGCTCTCAGCGAAGAGGAATGGAAGGAACTCAATTCCATATCAGGCGACGAGAAAGAGATAGAAAGCCGTTTCTTTGCTCCGCTTGAGTTCGGCACCGCCGGCCTCCGCGGCACGATGAAGCTCGGCCTGCACAACATGAACATCCATATCATCCGCCATGCGACTCAGGCGTTTGCAAACGTCATTCTCGAAGAGGGAATGGACGCGGCTGAGCGCGGCATAGCCATCGCGCATGACTGCCGCATAAACAGCCGCCGTTTCGCCGAGGAAGCAGCCTGCGTCATGGCTGCAAACGGTATCCGCGTGCGCCTGTTCGAGTCCCTGCGCCCGACGCCGGAGCTGAGCTTCGCTGTCCTGCATTACGGCACCGCCGCCGGACTCAATATCACCGCCAGCCACAACCCCAAGGAATATAACGGCTATAAGGTCTACTGGTCTGACGGGGCACAGCTCCCGCCGCAGAAGGCCGAGGCTATTGCAAAGCAGATGGAGGCCATCGACGTGTTTACGGGCTTCAAGACCTGCGATTACGACGAAGCCGTCAAGTCCGGCAAGATAGAGATACTCGGCGAGGAGACAGACGAGCTGTTCATGGAGCAGGTGCTCAAAATGGCTATCGACAAGCAGGCTGTTGCCGACGTTGCGGACGAATTCAAGATCGTCTACACGCCGTTCCACGGCTGCGGCTATAAGCTCGTCCCCGAAGTGCTGCACCGTCTGGGAATAAAGCATCTCTACCCCGTGCCGGAGCAGATGGTCATCGACGGCAGCTTCCCGACCGTTGCCAGCCCCAACCCCGAAAATCCTGAGGGCTTCTATCTCGCGGTCGACCTCGCAAAGAAGGTCGGAAGCGATTTGATAATCGGAACCGACCCGGATTCCGACCGTATCGGCACCATGGTTCGCCGCGGCGATGAATACGTCACCATAACCGGCAACCAGATGGGCATCCTCCTGCTCGACTATATCATCAAGGCGAAGAAGTCCACCGATACCATGCCAGAAAACGCGGGCGCGGTTGCGAGCATCGTCACCACCGGCATGGCCAGAGCGGTCTGCGAGGCGAACGGCGTCCACTTTGAGGACACCTTTACGGGCTTCAAGTTCATGGCCGAGCGCGTCGCCGAGTGGGAAGCCGCGGGCAGCTACAAGTATATATTCGCCTTTGAAGAGAGCTACGGCTACATGATGGGCGACTATGTCCGCGATAAGGACGCCGTCACCGCATCCATGATGGTCGCCGAGATGGCGGCGCATTACCATAAGCAGGGTATGACTCTGCTCGACGCGATGGAGTCGCTGTATGAGAAGTACGGCTGGTTCATGGAGAAGACCGTCAATCTCGTCATGCCCGGCGTCGACGGTCTCCAGAAGATGAAGGCGCTGATGGAAGAACTGCGCAGCCAGCCGCCGAAGGAGATAGAGGGCGAGGAGGTCGTCCGCCTGCGCGATTATCTCGACGGCAGCATCCATGTCGCGGGACTCGGCGTCGTCGGCAAGACTCCGTTCTGGGGTTCAAACGTCCTGTACTTCGAGCTTAAAGACGGCAGCAGCTTTATCATCCGCCCGTCCGGCACGGAGCCGAAGATAAAGGTGTATCTGCTCATCCGCGGCGGCAGCAAGGCCGAGTGCGAGGAGCGCATTGAGAAATATCTGCATTATGTCGAGGTGCTGAAGAGATGAAAAAGTACATCGACCTGTTTCTGGTCTTTGCCAAAATAGGTGTGATGACTTTCGGCGGCGGTTACGCCATGCTCCCTATGCTTGAGCGTGAGCTGATAGACAACCGCGGCTGGACTACCAACGAGGAATTGATGGACTATTTCGCCGTCGCGCAGTGTACGCCGGGCGTTATCGCCGTCAATACCGCGACGTTTATCGGCTATAAGCTGTACGGCAATCTGGGCGGCATAGTCGCAACGCTCGGCGTTGTGTTCCCGTCGCTCGTGATTATCACGACGATTGCCGGAGTGCTCACGAATTTTGCCGATATCCCCGCCGTGAAGCACGCCTTTGCGGGCGTCCGCGTGTGCGTGTGCGTGCTGATTTTCAACGCCGTCGTGAAGCTCTGGAAGGGCGCAATAAAGGATAAAACGGCGCTTGTACTGTTCGTTGTGATCTTCCTGCTGTCCGTGTTCCTTGACGTGTCCCCGGTCGTGTATGTTATCGCTTGCGCGGCGGCGGGCATATTCCTCACGAAAATGGGGGTGCGCGGTAAATGATGCTGTATCTCCGCCTTTTCTTCGAGTTTTTCAAGACCGGGCTTTTCGCCGTCGGCGGCGGCATGGCGACGCTTCCGTTCATGTACGACATATCGGATCGTACCGGCTGGTTCACCCATGCCCAGCTTGCGGATATGATAGCCGTCTCGGAGTCGACCCCCGGCCCTATCGGCGTCAATATGGCGACCTATGTCGGCTTCGCCACGGGCGGCGTTCCCGGCGCGATAGTGGCGACGCTGGGGGTAATCACCCCGTCCGTCATCGTTATACTTATAGTCGCGCGCATTCTGAAGTCGTTCCGCGAGAATGTCTATGTGGATTCCGCGTTCTACGGTCTGCGCCCCTGCTCCATGGCGATGATCGCCTCGGCGGGCATACTCGTCGTGAAGATAACATTGTTTGATCTCGACGCGTTCGGCGCGAGCGGCGCGCTGGCCGATCTGTTCAATCTCAAGGCGTGGGCATTGGCGGCGGTGCTGCTGGTACTGACGCGCTGGGTAAAGCAGACGAAGAAGCTACACCCGATATTGTTCATCCTGTTTTCGGCCGTGGTCGGAGTCGCGTTCGGATTCTGAGTCAAAGCAATAAGCCGAATATATACCCAAGCGCCGCGGAAACGGCGCAGTTTATCAGGCGGCCTGCCAAGTGCAGGCCGCCTTTTATGTCGCTGTCGGCGAGCACGGCATAGGTCTGAAAGTGCACCGATACGCCGCCCCAGCCGACGATACCAGCCGCTATCGCAAGGTTTGCGGGCGAGACGGCGAGGCCGCGCATCGAGCCGATGCCGCTGCCAAGCTCGAGAAACCCCGCCAATACCGCTCTCGCGGCGTGAAGCTCCAGCCCGGTGATATGCGCGAGCCGCCCTGCCAGAAGCGAGAAGCCGCCGTGAGCGTCCAGCAGCCCTATGATAACGCAGAAGCAGACGATGAAGCCGCATACGCCGAGTATGGACTGTGCGGCCTGACGCACGGATTCTACCAGCGCGCCGCCGCTTTCGCGCGGCATCTCCGGGGCGCTTCCGCGGTATTTGCCGTCCCCGCGGAAGAACAGCCCCGTTATGGCCGCGGCGAGAATATGGATTATGTACAGCCCGACGCCGAGCCGCGCGGAGCCGAACACTCCAGCACCGATGGAGCCGACGAGAAACGCGGGGCCGGAGTTACTGCAAAAGCCCATCAGGCGCTCCGCCTCCTCAAGACTCACAAGCCCCTGCCGCCGCATGTCGGCAATGTAGGCCGCGCCCAGCGGGTAGCCGCCCACAAGCCCCATGAAAAACGCCGTCGCGCCCGCGCCAGATATCCCGTATAGGCTTGCCGCGGGCTTCACCAGCCGCCGCGCCGCCGCCGTCGCGAAGCCGAGCCTGTTCAGAAGCCCCGACAGCACGAAAAACGGAAACAGCGACGGTATTATCAGTTCCGCGCATAGGCTGAGCGCATAGCGCCCGCTCTCGATCATCTGCTGTGGAGCCAGTATCATTTCAAGCATCGCGCACAGCGCCGCGATAGTTGCGATTTTAGCCTTCATCAAAAGCCCTCCCGGTTCGTCTTGTCCATGTATTATAGGTATGTCCCGCGGCATAGATTTATACGGACGGGGGTGACCGCAATGAAGAAAGCAAGGCTTGCAGCGGAATCGCTTGCCGACAGGCTTGATCTTCCGCAGGACGCGCTGCTCGGAAGCGGCAAGCTTACCGTCGCCGCGGGGCGGCGGGTGTTCATCGAGAACCACTGCGGGATACTCGAATACGGCACGGAGCGCATAAGCGTTGCGTTTGACCGCGGCAGGGTCGTTATAAACGGGGCGGGGCTGGAGCTTGTGGCGATGAGCGGAAAAGAGCTTATCATAAGGGGCAGGCTTCAGTCGCTGGAATGGGAGTGACATGAACAAATTTATCGACAGGGTAGGCGGAATCGCCAGACTCAGAATAACCGGCGTGAGGCCGGAAGGTGTCCTGAACGCCTGCGCCCTCGCGGGGATAGAGCTGTGGGGGCTGAATTGCGTTGACGAGTGCTGCATAGACGTTTTTGCGCACGAAAGCAGCCTTGAGGATATAAGAAAAATATGCATCCGCTGCATGTGCGGTGTCAGTGTTCTCAGCATACGCGGCGGGAGCCGCTGGCGGAAGCTCGCGCGGCGGCGCATTTGGCTTATAATAGCGGCGGCGATAATCTTCCTCGCACTTGTGATATCGTCACTGTTCATCTGGGATTTCGACGTCAAGGGCAATAAGAACCTGTCGAGCGGCGAGATACTGCGCAGTCTTGCAGAATGCGGCGTGACGGAGGGCACCTTCTGGCCGGGGCTGCCTGTGGATATCATACGGAGCGACATCATTTTAAAGAAGCCGGAAATCGCGTGGCTGACGGTGAATGTGAGCGGCTCGAAGGCGACAGTCCTCGTCGAGGAGCGCGCCGAGAAGCCGGAGATATATTCCGAGAGCAGCGCCGCAGATATCGTAGCCTCGCAGTCTGGCGTTATCCGCAGGCTTTCCGTTATGAACGGGAAGCCTCTCGTTTCGTGCGGACAGACGGTAATGAAAGGCGACGTGCTCGTCAGCGGTGCGATGGACAGCATCACCGGCGAGACGCGCAATGTCCGAGCGCTGGCGGACGTGCAGGCCGAGACATGGTACGAGCGTACCGCTGTGTGCCGCCTTGAGGAGCCCATAAAGACGGAAAAGACTAAAATCGCGCGCAGATTTGCGATAAAGCTTGGAAAAAGCCGCATAAATTTTTATTTTGACAGTGGAAAAGATATTGACGGATGTGATAAAATAACTAAAGAGTATAAACTCGGCATAAAAGGCCTGTTTACGCTGCCGGTCGGCATCATCACGGAGCGGTACATCTGCTATGACTATGCCGCGGGCGAGTGCTGCACCGCGCGGGAGCTTGAAGATAGACTCAAAGATTGGCTTGAAAACAGCATCGACGGGAAGATCGAGACCATCAGTTTTTCACATGCTGAAAGCGGCGGCCTGCTGCTTGTTACGATGCGCGCAAAATGCCTTGAAAATATAGCCGAGACTGCGGAGCTTTCGCAGCCGGGAGGGGAAACATATGATAGAGAAGACAATTGAAGTCGAGAGAATGGAGCACGTCATAAGCGTGTTCGGCTCGTTTGATCAGAATCTGCGCATAATCGAATCGGAGCTTGGCGTCAAGGTTCTCGACCGCGAAAATATGATACACATATGCGGCGAGGAGGAGAGCGTGATGCTCGCCGAGAAGGCGATAAACGGCCTTCTGACACTGGCGGCCAAGGGCGAGAATATCGACGCGCAGAACGTCCGGTATATCCTCAAGCTCGTCTCCGAGGGCAAGGAGACGAAGATACAGGAGCTTGCCGGGGACGTTATATGCATCACCGCCAAGGGCAAGCCCATAAAGCCCAAGACTCTCGGCCAGAAATCCTACTGCGACGCGATAGCGAAAAATACGATAACCCTCGGCATCGGCCCCGCCGGTACGGGCAAGACCTATCTTGCAGTTGCCGCGGCCGTCGCGGCCTTCAGAGCCGAGGAGGTCAACCGCATAATCCTCACGCGCCCCGCGGTTGAGGCCGGCGAGCGGCTGGGTTTCCTGCCGGGCGATCTTCAGAGTAAGGTCGACCCGTACCTCAGGCCGCTGTATGACGCGCTGTTCGACATGCTCGGCGCGGATACCTATCAGAAATATCTTGAGCGCGGCAATATCGAGGTCGCGCCGCTGGCCTACATGCGCGGCCGCACGCTGGATGACAGCTTCATCATCCTTGACGAGGCGCAGAACACATCCAGAGAACAGATGAAAATGTTCCTGACGCGTATCGGCTTTGGCTCCAAGGTCGTAATTACCGGCGACATCACGCAGATAGACCTGCCGGAGGACAAGACCAGCGGACTCAAGGTTGCGATGAAGGTGCTCGACGGCATCGAGGACATCGCAATATGCAAGCTTACCGGCTCCGACGTCGTGCGTCACCGCCTTGTGCAGAAGATAATCGAGGCGTACGAGGTCTACGATAAGAAAAATCCGGCGGAATCCGTCAAGAAGCTACCGCCGAAGAAATTCAAGAGGAAATAAGCATGGAGCATGAGATATATGTAAGCCGCGAGGTAAAGAACCTCGGCCATAATAATTCGGCGGCGCTGATAAAAAAAGCGGTGAACATGGCGCTCGACGCCGAGGGCGTGGATGTGCCATGCATTGTAAGCGTCATGCTTACGGACGACGAGGGGATACACCGCGTCAATAACGAGTTTCGCGGCGTTGACCGCGCGACTGACGTTCTGAGCTTCCCGATGAACGAACTGACGCCCGGCGAATTTGACGCTGAGGAATGTGAGCGGGATATGGACACCGGCGCGGTGCTTCTCGGCGATATGATGATATCCGTCCCGCGCTGTGAGGCGCAGGGCGAGGAGTTCGGGCACGGCTACGAGCGGGAGATAATGTATCTCACCGTGCACTCGATTCTGCATCTGCTCGGCTACGATCACGTTGACGAGGGCGAAATGAAGCGTCAGATGCGCGCAAGAGAAAAATTTATTATGGGAGAAGAATAATGACCAAATCTGCAATGATAACGATATGCGGCCGCCCGAATGTCGGCAAATCCACGCTTACGAACGCGCTCGTCGGCGAAAAGATAGCCATAGTTTCCAACAAGCCGCAGACCACCCGCAACCGCATAACCGCGATCGTGAACCGCGGGGACACGCAGTTTGTCCTGATGGACACTCCGGGCTTCCATAAGCCGCGCACCCGCCTTGGGGACTACATGGTTCAGGTCGTGCGCGAGAGTGTCGCGGATGTGGACGCGGTGCTGCTGATGGTGGAGCCTGTGGCGGCCATCGGCCCGCAGGAGGAAGCGCTCATCGAGCGCCTGCGCGAGAGCGGCGCTCCGGCGATACTGCTCATCAATAAGATCGACACCGTGGACAAGACCCGTCTTCTGGAGGTCATCGCGCTCTACTCCGCCGCCTATGATTTTGACGCCGTCATCCCCATCTCCGCCAAGACCGGCGAAGGGCTGGACGAGCTGTTTACGGAGCTTGAGAAGTACGCCGGCGAGGGGCCGCATCTCTTCCCGGACGATATGATAACCGACCAGCCGGAGCGCCAGA
>OIXH01000510.1_pt1 | contig 47454 bp, 43 predicted proteins | sample 1587741 | NCBI WGS metagenome assembly OIXH01 (sample SAMEA3888916, study PRJEB22519) | human gut metagenome | biome: human gut; feature: human-associated habitat; material: faeces | place: Denmark | collected 2011 | reverse complement strand
AACTGTAAACGATGTGGTTGCCTAATCTGTAAACCATCTTACTGCACTATACACACCGCGCGCCCGTTATCGGAATTTGTGCAGAATTTCGGATTTGCTCAGTTACTGTTTATTACAGCTTCTATTGTAGCTGAATTGTGCGCAAGAATCAATAGCGGGGCAATCAAAAACCCGATGCAGGGTTTGATCTGCATCGGGGGAGAATGTCAAACGGGTTTACTCGGCCTTCGGCTCGGCTTTCGGCTCGGCCTTCTTGCGACCGCGCTTGGCCTTGGGCTTTTCCTCGGCCTTGGGGGCTTCTTTGGCTTCTTCCTTCACCTCGGCAACCTCAACGGCGGCCTCAACCTTCGGTTCGGCCTTTTTGCGGCCGCGCTTGGCCTTGGGCTTTTCCTCGGCCTTGGGGGCTTCCTTGGCTTCCTCCTTCACCTCGGCAACCTCGGCGACGGCCTCAGCCTTCGGCTCGGCCTTCTTGCGGCCGCGCTTGGCCTTGGGCTTTTCCTCGGCCTTGGGGGCTTCCTTGGCCTCTTCCTTCACCTCGGCAACCTCGGCGACGGCCTCAACCTTCGGCTCGGCCTTCTTACGGGGGCCGCGCTTGGCCTTGGGCTTTTCCTCGGCCTTGGGGGCTTCCTTGGCTTCTTCTTTCACCTCGGCAGCCTCGGCGGCGGCTTCAGCCTTCGGCTCGGCCTTCCTGCGGCCGCGCTTGGCCTTGGGCTTTTCCTCAGCCTTGGGCGCTTCCTTCGCCGCTTCCTTCACGTCCCCGACCTCTGCCTGAGAAGCCGGGGCGGTCTTAGGGTTTTCGGGCGTCTCCTCGGTGAGCGTGAAGCTCGTCGCGGGACGGGTTACGTCCTCGTAGAGCGCCATGTACTTGCCGGCGGAGGAATACCAGCTATAGTCGCCGGTCATGCCGCGCACGATCAGGCGATACCAGACCTCGCGGTTGTTCTGATAGTAGTGCACGGCGCGGCGGACGGTGTGCAGCATGTCGTGCGCGTTGTAGTTGAAGAACGTGAAGCCGTTGCCCTCGTCGGTGAACTTGTTGTAGGAGAGCACGGTGTCGCGCAGGCCGCCGGTCTCGCGCGCGATCGGCACAGAGCCATAGCGCATGGCGATCATCTGGGAGAGGCCGCACGGCTCGAACTGGCTGGGCATGAGGAACATGTCGCTGCCCGCGTAGATGCGGTGCGCCAGCTGGTGGTTCATCGCGAAGCGCGCCGCCAGCCGACCCGGATATTCGCTCTCCGCCCACGAGAACAGGTTGGTGTATTTCGCCTCGCCCATGCCGAGCACGACGAGCTGAATACCGGTCGCCATCAGCTCGCGGATGACGCACTCGATCAGGTCAAAGCCCTTCTGGTTGGAAAGGCGGGAGATGATGCCCACCAGCGGCACGGTCGGGTCAACCGTCAGGCCGAGCTCCTTTTGCAGCTCCGCCTTGCAGGTCTCCTTGCCGCCGAGGTGATACGGATCGTAGTTCGCGTAAATCTGCGGATCCTTCGCCGGGTCGTAGTCGTTCACGTCGATGCCATTGAGGATGCCCACGAGCTGATCCTTGCGCGCGCGCAGGAGGCCGTCCAAACGCTCGCCGTAGAACGCGGTCTGGATCTCGTCCGCGTAGCTCGGGGAAACGGTGGTCAGCTCGTCCGCGTAGACAAGGCCGGCCTTCATGTAGTTCGCGCAGCCGTAGCACTCCAGCTTGTCCGAGGTGAACAGATCGTCGCCCAGACCGAGCGTATCCTGAACCGCCTTGATCGGGAACACGCCCTGATACTGCAGGTTGTGGATGGTGTACACCGTCTTCATATCCTGATAGAACGGGAACTGCGCGTACTGAATCTTGAGCAGCGCCGGGATCATGCCGGTCTGCCAGTCGTGGCAGTGGATCACGTCGGGCTTGAAGTCGAGGTGAACCAGCGCGTCGATCACCGCGCGGTCGAAGAAGCCGAAGCGCTCGTATTCGTCGCCGCCCAGACCGTAGATGTAGGAACGGCCGAAGTAATACTGGTTATCCACGAAATAGAAGGTCACGCCCTGATATTCGAGGCTCTTAATGCCGCAATACTGGCGGCGCCAGCAAAGCTCGACCTCAAACTCACATTCCAGCTTCATCTGGCTGACGTACTGCTCCGGGATGGCGGCGTACAGCGGCAGGATGACGCGCACGTCCGCGCCCTGCGCCTTGAGCACCGGGGAGAGCGCGCCGACCACGTCGGCCAGACCGCCGGTCTTAATGAAAGGGACACATTCGGATGCCGCAAAGAGAATCTTCATGGGAATTCCTCCTATGGTTTGATGAAAATGCGGGAACCGTCCACACATGAACAGCCCCCGCTTGGCGTTAAATCACAACGTTTTTGGCGATGACGATCGGGTAAGCGGCGGGCGCGATCAGGCGGCCGTTGCGGCGGATGACGCTCTGCTTATCCAGGATGCAGTGGTCGATCTCCGCGCCTTCCTGAATCTGCGCGTCCTGCATGACGATGGAGTTCTTGACGACCGCGCCCTTGGCGACCTTCACGCCGCGGAAGATGACGGAGTTGATGACCGTGCCTTCGATCATGCAGCCGTTGGCGATCAGGGAGTTGGAGCACTCGCACTCCTCCACATAGCGGGTCGGCAGGTCGTCGCGCACCTTGGTATACACCGGGCGATCCGCCGGGAAGAGCTGACGGCGCACGTCGCCGGAGAGCAGCGACATGTTGAAATTGAAGTAGGACTGGATGGAGTCGATCTGGCAGGCCAGCCCCTTGTATTCGTAGCCGTAAACCCGCAGGTTGCCGTCGTTGATGTTGCGCTGGAGAATGTCGCGGTCAAAGTCGTGCATGCCGTTGGCCGCCGCCTGCTCGACGAGCTGGCGCAGCAGCTCGCGCTTGGTGATGTAGACCTTCAGGGAGGCGCAGTCGCGGGTCGGCACGGAGGAACCGATTTCCATGCCCGTAACCTTGCCGTCCTCATCGACGGAGAGGAACGTGTCGTTTTCGCCCTCGGTGCCGACGGCCTTCGCGCCGTGCGCATAGAGCACGGTCACGTCCGCGCCCTTTTCAATGTGATACTTGAGCGCGTCGGTGTAATCCATGTTGTAGATCGTGTGGCTGTTGGTCAGCACGATGTATTCCTGACGGGAAAGGCGCAGATAGGTGCAGTTGGATTTGAGCGCGTCCAGCAGGCCGGAATAAACGCCCATGTTCTCGCGGGTCAGGAACGGCGGCAGCATCACAAGACCCTGCTTGCCGTGCAGATCCCACTCGCGGCCGGAGCCGATGTGATCCATCAGGGAGGAATAGTTCTTCTGGGTGATCACGCCGACGTTCTTGATGCCGCTGTGCACCATCGAGGAAAGCTGGAAGTCGATCACGCGGTAACGACCCGCGATCGGAAGGGCGGCAACCGCGCGCAGGCTGGTCAGCTCGCCGAGGTGAATGTCGTTTTCACCGGTAAAAATCAAACCCATGACGTCTTTCATTGTGGGTGCCCTCCTTACTGCTGCGCGCTGGCGTCAACCTGAACGCCGGCGGCAACCTTGTCCCCCGCGGGGATCACGGCGTTGTGGCCGACCACGGCGATCTTGCCGGTTTCCTCGCCGACCACCGCGCCCGCGCCGATGTGCGCGTTCTCCGCGACGATCGCGCGGCGAACCACCGCGCCGCGCTCGATGACCGCGCCCGGCATGATGACCGCGTCGGTGATCTCCGCGCCGGTTTCCACCGTCACGCCCGCAAAGAGCACGGAATGGTTGATGATGCCCTTGACCTCGCAGCCCTCGGTAATCAGGCAGTTGACGACCTTCGCGCCGTCGGCGATGTAGTGCGGCGGCATGCCCGGATTACGGGCGTAAATGCGCCAGCGCTTGTCGTACAGGTCGATCGGCATGGGCATTTCGAGCAGATCCATGTTCGCTTCCCAGAGGGATTCGATCGTGCCGACGTCCTTCCAGTAGCCGTCAAACGTGTAGGTGTAGAGGTTCTCCCCGGCCTCGAGCATCGCCGGGATGATGTTCTTGCCGAAATCGTTGTCGCTGTTCGGGTTGGCCTCGTCCAGCTCCAGATACTTGCGCATCTTGCTCCAGGAGAAGATGTAAACGCCCATGGAGGCCTTGTTGCTCTTGGGCTGGGCGGGCTTCTCCTCAAACTCGGTGATGCGGTTGTTCTCGTCCGTGTTGAGGATGCCGAAGCGCGGCGCTTCTTCCCACGGCACTTCGCGCACGGCGATGGTCAGATCCGCGCCGTTCTTGATGTGCTCGCGCAGCATCGCGTTGTAATCCATCTTGTAGATGTGGTCGCCGGAGAGCACCAGCACGTACTCCGGATCCCACTGCGCGATGAAGGGAATGTTCTGATAGATGGCGTTGGCCGTGCCCTTGTACCATTCGCCGGTCTTGCCGGTCTGGTACGGCGGCAGAACGTAAACGCCGCCGTTGGAAAGGTCAAGATCCCACGGAGAGCCGGAGCCGATGTAGGCGTTCAGCTCCAGCGGGCGGTACTGCGTCAGCACGCCCACCACGTCGATGCCCGAATTGGTGCAGTTGGAGAGCGGAAAATCAATGATACGGTATTTTCCGCCGTAGGGAACCGCCGGCTTGGCGACGTCCTTGGTCAGGATGCCCAGACGGCTGCCTTGGCCGCCTGCAAGCAGCATGGCAACGCATTGCTTTTTCCTCATTGTGAACACACTCCTGTGATATTGGGTTTATCTTGCCGAAAGCGCATTGGAAAGCCCCCGCGCCCTGAAAGCGCAGGGTTTTTCCGCTTATCTGCATTATATCATAATCTGCGCAAAAGGGAAAGCGAATTCATGTGATGTTTCCATGACAGCCCCCGTAAACAGGACAGTTTTTGAACACAAAATGTCCATCCGGGCGAATTTTGTCCCGCACGTGCCGAAGGCGGGACAAAAAGGCCGCAGGCCGAGGCTGACAAAAAAACGCCAAACCCGCCGTGCGATTGCAAAACCGCCCGCCGTGCGGTATAATGGAAAGCACTTGAAACGACGCGGGTATGGGGGACGGTATTTTGGGCGAAAAGATGCGGCTGGACAAGCTGCTTGCGCTGCTCGGCGAGGGCACGAGGAGCGAAATCAAGGCGATGGTGCGCGCGGGGCGCGTGACGGTGGACGGCGCGGGCGCGCGGGACGCGGGCATGCAGGTAGACGGAGCGCAGAGCGACGTTCGGCTGGACGGCAGGCGGCTTTGCTATAAGGCCGTGCGCCATGTGATGCTCAACAAGCCGTCCGGCGTGCTGACCGCCGCGCGGGATAAAAAGCAGAAGACCGTGATGGATCTGCTCCCGCCGATGTACGCGGCCATGGGCGCGATGCCCGCCGGCCGGCTGGATAAGGACACCGAGGGGCTGCTGGTTATCACCTCCGACGGCCAGCTCGCGCACCGCATTATTTCGCCCCGGCACGAGGTCGGCAAGGTCTATTATGCCCGGCTTGACGGCGAATTGACCGATGAAGACGTCGCCGCGCTCGAGGCGGGAATTCACATCCGCGATGCGGACGGCGAATTTGACGCGCGCCCCGCGAAGCTCAGGCGCGACGGCGGCGACGCGGCTTATATCCGCGTGACCGAGGGCAAGTATCATCAGGTTAAGCGCATGTTCGCCGCAAGGGGGAAGCATGTCGTCTACCTCAAACGCATGGCCATCGGCAGCCTCGCGCTCGACCCCGAATTGAAGCCGGGCGAGTGGCGTGAGTTGACGGATGATGAAGTCGCTCTCCTTGAAATTGAACAGTTCGACGGCGATTTTGGCACTTTGGATGGAATTGCGAATGAAACGGAATGAGTTTTCTTTATTGCAAAGCAAGGAAGAAGGCGGGAAATCCAAGAACCTCAGGTTCTTGGTGGGGGTTGGGGCAAAGCCCCAAAAAGGAGCTTTTCAATGGCTGAATATTACTACACCAATAACCCGACCAGCGAGCACGAGGAAAGGCATTTCACCAGCGTGTTTATGGGCAGGACGCTGGCCTTTGAAACCGACGCGGGCGTGTTCTCCAAACAGCATATCGACCCCGGCAGCGAAATTCTCTGTAAGAGCCTGCCGGAGCTGCATGGCCGCGTGCTCGATATGGGCTGCGGCTGGGGCGCGATGACCGTTATGACGCTTGCCCGCTTCCCGGCGCTGGATGTGACGATGGCCGACGTGAACGAGCGCGCGCTCGATCTCGCCGTGCGCAATGTGCAGAAAAACGGCATGCAGGCCAAGGCCGTCCTCTCCGACGGCTTTGAGCGCGTCGAAGGCGAGTTCGACGCGGTGATGACCAACCCGCCGATTCGCGCGGGCAAGGCCGTGATCTATCGGATGTTTGAGGATGCCAAGGCGCATCTGGCGGAGGGCGGCAGGCTGTTCCTCGTCATCCGCAAGCAGCAGGGCGCGCCGAGCGCGCTCAAGTTTTTGAAAGAGCTGTACGCCGAGGCCGAAACCATCGAGCGCGACGGCGGCTATTGGGTGATTGCATGCAGAAAGTAAGTGCATAGGACAAAGGAGGAATAGACCGTGGAATTTGACAGCAGTTTTTTTGATGCGGGGCTTGAGCGGCGCCATACGGACTGCGAGAAGTGGGACGGCATGGTGGACGAGCACCACGACCCGGAGATGATCCCCATGTGGGTGGCGGATATGGATTTCCGCTCCGCGCCCGCCATTGCGGATGCGGTGAAGCGGGTGGCCGAGCAGGGCACGTGGGGCTATACGCTCAGCGGCGAGCGGGATGCGCGGGCGCTGTGCGATTACTGGAAGCGCCGCCACGGGGTCGGCTTTGAGCCGAAGGACGTGCAGATGGGGCCGTGCGTCGTCTCCGAATTGCGGCTCTGCGTCCGCGCGCTGACCGAGCCGGGCGACGGCGTGCTCATCTTCACGCCGGTATACGGCCCGTTTTACGCCTCGATCACCGAAAGCGGCCGCAGGGTGGTGGGCAGCGCGATGCTCCGCGACGAGCGCGGCCGCTACACGCTGAACCTCGCCGACGCGGAGGGCAAGCTGGCCGCCCGCGAGGCCAAGATGGTCATGTTCTGCTCGCCGCATAATCCCTGCGGCCGCGCATGGACGGAGGAAGAGCTTGCGGGGGTCGTCAACCTGTGCTATAAATATGGGGTGCCGCTGGTCTGCGACGAAATCCACGCGGATTTTGTCTACGCGCCGAACGCGCATCACAGCATTTTGAATCTGCCGCATGCGGACGAGCTGGCGGTGATGCTCTGCGCGGCGAGCAAGACGTTCAACGTTGCGGGCTTGCAGCAGGCTTCGCTGGTCTGCAAAAACGAGCGGATGCGCGAGGCGATTGCGAAGGAATCCACGGCCTGCGGCGTGAAGAGCGGCAACGTGTTTGCGCTGGCGGCAACGCGCGCGGCGTATACGGATTGCGACGCATGGCTGGACGGGCTGAAGGCGTATCTGGTCGGCAACCGCGACTGTGTGACGGCCTACGCGAAGGCGCATTTCCCGAAGGTGATCGTCACGCCGCTGGAGGCGACCTACCTGATGTGGCTGGATTGCCGCGCGCTGGGGCTTGAGCAGGAGGAGCTGATGCGCCGTTTGCTTAACGCGCATGTGAAGGTGAACGACGGCCTGTTCTTCGGCGAAGGCGGGCGCGGCTTTATCCGCCTGAACATCGGCTGCCCGCGCGCGCAGCTGAACGCGGCGCTGGAATGCATGAAGGACGTTCTCTATTAAAAAACGCTTTGTATAAAATCGGCGGGCGCGCCATGGCCGCCCGAAAGCGATTTTGCAAAATATGTTCGATCACACATAGAAAGGGGATCTATTCAAATGCAGTACAACGAGAGACTTGACGCCGAACTGAAAGCCCTTGAGGGCGATATGATCGAAACGCTCCAGCGCTGGATTCGCGTGCCGAGCGTCCGCGCGGAGCGCAGCGCCGATAACGCGCCCTTCGGCGAGAACGTCCGCCGCGCGCTGGATACCGCGATGGCGGATTTGAAGCGGCTGGGCATGGAGCCGCGCGACGTGGACGGCTATTGCTGCGATACGGAGATCGGCCAGGGCGACGAGGTGATCGCCGTGCTGAGCCATCTGGACGTCGTGCCGGAGGGCGAGGGCTGGGCGCACGATCCCTACGGCGCGGAGATCATCGACGGCCGCATGATCGGCCGCGGCACCAGCGACGACAAGGGCCCCGGCGTGGCCGCGCTGTTCGCGATGAAGGCGATTATGAACGCGGGGATTCCGCTGCGCCGCCGCTGCCGCCTGATTCTGGGCTGCGACGAAGAATGCGGCATGCAGGATCTGGTATATTACGACCGTAAGATCGGCCTGCCGGAACGCGGCTTCTCCCCGGACGCGAACTTCCCGCTGATTAACACCGAGAAGGGCGGCCTCACGATGAAGCTGCACGCGGCGGTGAGCGACGAGCGCCTGATCGAAATCGCTTCCGGCACGCGCGTGAACGTCGTTCCCAATCAGGCGGTCGCCGTGATTGCGGGCGACTGGCGCGAGGCCGCGGCGGATGCGTTCGACGTGGAGGACGAGGACTGCGCGCTGGAGAGCGAGCTGGTCGGGGGCGACACCCGCCTGACCGTGACCGGCGTTTCCGCGCATGCGTCCGTGCCGGAGAAGGGCAAGAACGCCGCGAAGATGCTCGTGCATGTGCTTGCCAAGCTGGGAATCGGCGGCGCGCCGATCGCGCTGCTGGATGAAGCGGCTGGCCGCGAGTCCGCGGGCGAGGATCTGGGCATCGCGGGCAGCGACAAGGTTTCCGGCGCGCTGACCATCAACCTCGGCCTGCTCTTTGCCAAGGCGGGGAAGATCGACGTGACCTTTGACTGCCGCTACCCGGTGTTCTTCAACCCGGAGACCATCGGCGAGACCGTGCAGCGCCGCCTTGCGCCCGCCGGTTACACGCTCGATCCGATTCACCCGAGCACGCCGCACCATGTTCCGGAATCCAGCGAGCTGGTCGCCAAGCTGATGGACGTTTACAACACGATCAGCGGCGAAAACGCCAAGCCGTTCGCCATCGGCGGCGGCACCTACGCGCGCCATCTCAAGGAGGGCGTGGCCTACGGCATGCTCTTCCCGGGCGAGCTGGAGCTGGAGCATCAGGCCAACGAGAGCATCGACGTGGCGAACTTCGTCAAGGCCGCGCGCATCTATGCCTACGCCATCGTTGCGCTGTGCGCCTGAGCGGGAGGAAAAGACATGCTGTCACATTATGAAGCGCTGACGCGGATCAAGGCGGCGAAGCTCGTCGCCATCCTGCGCCATGTGCCTACGGAAAGGCTCGACGGTGTGGTGGAAGCGCTGATGGCGGGCGGCGTTCGCGTGCTGGAATTCACGTTTGACCACGACCGCGCGGACTGTGTGAAGGAAAACGCCGAAAAAATCCGCCATACGGTGGAAAAATACGGCGACCGCGTGCTCGTCGGCTGCGGAACGGCGCTGACTGTGCAGGAGGTGGAGGCCGCCGGTGACGCGGGCGCGTGCCTCGTCATCTCCCCGAACGTGGATTACGGCGTGATTCGCCGCACCCGCCAGCTTGGCATGGTCTCCATGCCCGGCGCGCTGACCCCGACGGAGATCGTCGCGGCGCACGGCGCGGGCGCGGACATCGTGAAGCTGTTCCCGGCGGGCACGCTCGGCGTGAGCTATATCAAGGCCGTTCGCGGGCCGCTTGCGTATATCGACATGTCCGCCGTCGGCGGCGTGAAGCCCGAAAATGTCGCGGAGTTTCTGGATGCGGGCGTCTGCGGCTTCGGCGTAGGCGGCCAACTCGTGCTCCCCGACGCGGTGAAGACCGGCGATTTCGCCGCGATTCAGGCGCGCGCGAAGGCGTTTACCGACGCGATTGCCCAATGGGAGGCTGCAAAATGTTCTTAATCATTGACGGGGGAACGACCAACCTGCGCGTGACGCTGCTCAGCGACGAGCGCAAGCCGCTGGACGCCATCGCGCGGGACGGCGGCGTTCGCCACACCGCGGTGGACGGGAACAACGGGCGCCTGAAGGCGGCGCTCGCCGAGTGCATCGACCAGCTTCTCGCCCGGAACGGGCTGGACGCGGGCGATGTGAAGCGCTGCGTCGCCTACGGCATGATTACCAGCGACATGGGGCTGCTCGAAATTCCGCACGTGCCCGCGCCTGCCTCGGCCGCCGATTTGCGCGACGCGATGCGCGCGCAGCGCTTCCCGGAGATCGCGCCGTTCCCGATTCACTTCATCCCCGGCGTGCGCAACTTCGCCGGACCGGTCGATCTGGATAATTTCGGCATGATGGATATGATGCGCGGTGAGGAGACGGAGGCCGTCGGCCTGTTCAAACTCCTTGAGCCGGAAACGAGCGCCATGTTCATTCTGCCGGGCTCTCACAATAAATTCGTCGCCATGAGCGCGGAGGGGAAGATCCTCGGCTGCATGACCTCGATCTCCGGCGAGCTGCTCGACGCGATGACCCATCACACCATTTTGGCCGACGCGGTCGGCGGCGCGTTCGTCTCCCCGGAGGCGTATGACGCCAAAATGGCGATGGAGGGCGCGCGGGCGTGCGCGCAGAATGGCCTTGGCCGCGCGGCGTTCTCCGGCCGCATCCTCAAAACGCTCGGCAAGCGCAGCCATGCGGAGGTGCAGAGCTACCTGCTCGGCGCGGCGCTGGCGCTCGACGTGCAGGCGATGGAGGCGTTTCTGCCGGATCAGCCGGAGGAAATTCCGATGCCGGATATCGTCATCCCGCTGCACCGGAACCTCGGCGCGGCGCTCGGCGTCGCCCCGGATATGAGCGCGCCGCGTGAGATCGTCGAACCGCGCATCTATGTCGCGGGCAAAGCGCCCGTGCAGCAGGCCATGATCGACGTGCTGGAGGCGCTCGGCCACGAGGGTGCGATTGCCGTTCCGCGCGAGCTGTCCGCCCGGATGGGCGTGACCGGCGCGGCGGAGATCGGGCTGTAAATCGACATAATCCGTTTTTGGCGGGGGAGGGGCATATGCCCCTCCTCTCAGCTTGTTGACATAAGCAAACTTGTCTTGGATGGCAAAATCAAGAAATTCAGCTATTCTTCCATTTGCGGAAAGGGCTATTCTCCCCCCTTTTTCGGGGGGAGAATAGCTTTTTGTCTACAGTCTGCGGGGGAGGGGCATATGCCCCTCCTCTTTTGGCATATATCGGGGAAGGGACGAGGGGGGAGCGCCATGCGGAGCATGCTGCATATTCAGTGCGCGGTGCGGGGGCTGCTGACGGTCAACGGGCAATTCTGCGGGCCGGTGGACGGCGGCGGGCAGACGTTTCCGGCGGCGCAGGACGCGGAAATCTTCATCGAATACATGCCGCTTGCGCAAAGCGCCGCGCCGCTGGCGCTGGAGCTGGTTTTGGCGGGCGGGGAAATCGTCAGGCTGGAACCCGCGGCGCGCGGCTATGCGCTCCTGTGGCCGGACGGCGTGATTCAGCTTGAACTGCGCCCGGACGCGCCCGGCGAGCCGGAGACGGGCGAAGCCGAGCAGGCCGCGCAGAGCGTGCTGCTGCGCTATCTGGCGCTGCGTCTGGCGGGCGACGCGGCGGCGGACGCGCTGCTGATGCATCCGGCCGCGGCAAAGGGTCTGCCCGCATATGACGCGGTGGTGCCGCTTCGGTTTGCGCCGCTGCGCGCGCCGGAGCGGTTTGACGAGCGCGCGGGGCTGGTCGTGCGGCTCGCGCCCAATATCGCGCGGGTGAACGCGGCGCTGGCCGTCACCGTGCCGACGGGGCAGGGAAAGCGGCTGATTGAGCAAATCGAGGTGATGTGAGCCACCCGAAGCGCTAAACATGGAGCAAATGCCGCGCAAAATACGCGACTTATCGCGTAGACGGAAAATAACCTGATCAGAGAGCTCCCTCCTAGAGGGAGCTGGCACGGCGTAGCCGTGACTGAGGGAGTCAGGCAGGAGCGCGCTCATCATCGGAGGTTACACAAAATTCCGAATTTGTTCATTTCACGTAAAAAGGTTCAACTAACATGGAAGGAAAAGGCGAATCCGTGTCGAATCATACGCGAAATAGCCTTTTTGGGCAAGGAACATTTTTTGTTCCCCGATCAAGAGGGAGCGTGTGAAACGTGTTGACGAAATGGATTATTTCCCGGATTCCGAACCATGAAGATGTGAAAAACGAGCGCGTGCGCAGCGCCTACGGCAAGGCGGCGAGCCTGGTGGGCATCGGCTGCAACGTGCTGCTCTTTGCGGGCAAGCTGGTCGCCGGTCTGTTCAGCGGCTCGGTCGCGATCATGGCCGACGCGGTGAACAACCTGTCGGATGCATCCAGCAGTCTGATCAGCCTGCTGGGCTTCAAGCTCGCCGACAGACCCGCCGACGCGGAGCATCCCTACGGCCACGGGCGGTTTGAATACCTCTCCGGCATGACCGTCGCGGTGATGATTCTCGCCATCGGCGTGGAGCTGCTCCGCAGCAGCGTCGGCAAGATTTTTGCGCCCGAGCCGATTGTGTTCAGCTGGGTGAGCGTCGGCGTGCTGGCCGCGTCCATCGTGGTCAAATGCTGGATGGCGGCGTTCAATACGAACATGGGGCGGCGCATCGGCTCGACCACGCTGGAAGCGACGGCCAGCGACAGCCGAAACGACGTGATTACCACCAGCGCGGTGCTGCTGTGCACGATGATCGCGCGGCTGACCGGGCTGGATTTGGACGGCTATGTCGGCGCGGCGGTGGCCGTGTTCATCCTCGTCAGCGGCGTTTCGCTGATTAAGGAGACGCTCAACCCGCTGCTGGGCAACGCGCCGTCGCCGGAGCTGGTCGCCCGTATCCGCGAGAAGCTGATGAGCTATCCGGGCGTCTTGGGCGTGCACGATCTGATGATCCACGATTACGGGCCGGGGCGGCAGTTCGCCAGCGTGCATGTGGAGATGTCCGCAAGGCGGGACCCGATTGAAAGCCACGAGGTCATCGACGGCATCGAGCGCGATTTTCTGAAGGACGAGCGGCTGCATCTGGTTGTGCACTATGATCCGGTCGCGACGGACGACCCGCGCGTGCCTGCGCTTCGCGACGCGCTGAGCGACATCTGCACGAAGATCCACCCCAAAATGACGATTCACGATCTGCGCGTCGTGCAGGGCGCGGCGCATGTGAACGTCGTGTTTGACTGCGTGGTGCCGTATGACTGCCAGATGAGCGAGACGGAGATTCGCCGCCGGATGAACGACGAGCTGGAAAAGGAATATCCGGGCTATACCTGTATCGCTACGCTGGAAAGAAGCTACACCGAATAAGCGGCGCGCCTTTCAGGAAGGAAAAACTTCTTGGAAGGCGCGTTTTCCCTGTTTGTTCATTTTTTTGGAAACCGTGAAATTTTGGCGCGCTCTGTTTCGTCTTATATACAGAAAGGCGGGAAGCGTATGATTCGAAAGATATTTTCGGTGCTTTTTGGGCTTTTGATTCTGGCTGTTGCGGCGCGCGCGGAGACGGGCGAGGAGATTGCGCTGGCGGCGTACCCCGGCTATGTCGTTGCGTCCAGCGATTCCGGCAACGGCTTTGGCGTGTTTGCGCTGGAAAACGGGAACGAGACTGCGCTGTGTATCGTGGAGGACGGCAGGCTGACGATTGCCAACGAGCGGGCGTTTAAGGCAGGGAAGAATGTAAAGGTCTATGTCGATACGGACGGCGAGTCGCTGTTTGTCGGGTACAACACGGAATATGAATATGTCACGCTGCATGCGGAGTATCGGGCTGAAGGGTGGACCCGATGCGATGTATTGAATCAGGAATCATATGGCAATGGGCGCACGTTGGAGACGATGCTGCTTGAACAGAACGGCATGCTGACGATGACAGTCGAATACCGCGACGAAAACGATAACCCGATTGGCGAGAGCGAAACGGTTCGGATTCCCGTCGGCGAGAATTTTGATCTGTCGCTCGGGGGGATCGACATGCTCAAATTGCCGCTTACGCCGGAAATGTGCGACCGGGAAGAAAGCGACCTGCCGGATGGATTCGCCGAACCGCTTTTGGTCGACGGCGAAACGCTGATGCAGATGGGCGCTTATCCGGAAGGGCTGATTCTGCTGGTTCGGAAAGCGGATGGCAGTCGATGCGCGCGCGTGTGCGATTGGGCGGAAGGCGTCGGGTACAGCAGACAGGATAGCGTGCCCCTCAGCGGCTCGGCAGGGCTGGACATCATTCATGCGGATGCCGACAAAATTTTTGTCGATGAAAATGGTCAGGAATATTTCTTCCGCAAAACAAGGCAGGGAAGATGGCTTCTTGCGGGCTGCATGGGCGGCGGCGTGCTTAACGTAGGCGTAGACTGTGCGCGCGTCAGCGATGAAGGCGGGACAGGAAAAAATGATGGCTATATCTACGGCAAAAGCGAGCCGCTCGATTTGATGAAAGTCTCCGTCGAGCAATGGCCGACCCGTCAGGAAGAAGCCGTCGCCCGGCTGGATACAGACGCTTACGCCTTCGTAAACAACGACAATCCCAAAGACCGCCTGCATCTGCGCGAGAAGCCGGACAGAAAGGCCAAATCGCTCGGCAAATTCTACAACCGAACGCCGGTGCAGATTCTCTCGTGGGACGGCGACTGGGCGCATGTGCGCATCGGCGCGGGCGACGCGAATCTGGAGGGCTACATGATGACCCGCTATCTGGTGCGCGGCGGCGGAAACCGGGATGTGAGCTGTGCGTTTGAGACGCTGATGACGGTAGAAGCGCTGGGGGACGGCGCGCCGATCTACCGTGTACCGGATGACACCGTGGAAATGTTTGGGCGGTTTCTTGGCGATTATGTCATCGGCGTATACGGTGACGACTGGGTGATCGCGATGACATGGGATGGCGACGTCGGCTATGTCCGCCGCGCGGATTTGTGGGCAGGAAACGGGTAAAAAACACCCGCCGCGCAATCAAAACGCGGCGGGTGCTGCTTTCTTGGAAGAATTACTTGCTCTCTTTGCCTGCGAAATACTCGTTGAGCGAGGCGACGAGCGCGTCCGCGTCGATGCCGTGCACGAGGCTGGCCTCGGCGATGGACTCGGCGGAGGCATGCGGGCAGTAGAGGCAGTGCATGCCGTAGGACATGAACACCGGAGCAACTTCGGGATCCATGCGCATCACTTCGGCGATGGACATTTCAGGAGTAATCATCGGGAAATCCCTCTTTCTATCTCGGATTTGATGGGTATAAGCCTTTCACTATCATACACCATCTTGCCCGAACTGGCAAGCAAAAATGCGGAGAAAAGCATTATTGCAGCGTGATGCTGTGCTTCACGCGGTCGCGCTCCTCGGCGCGCTTGGCGTTGTTGAAGCGGTCGAGCGTGCCGACCAGGTAGCCCGTGATGCGGCGGATGCGGTCAAACGGCTGATTCTGATAGTGATACGCCAGCTCGACGTATTCGCCGTCCAGCCGAACGTCAATCGCGTCCGGCTCGCGGCCGTAGAGCTGCTGCCCCCGCGCGATGTAGGCGTTGATTTCTTCCTGCGGACATTCGCCGCCGGTTATATTGACCCTGCACATGGCAAAGACCTCCCCATATCTGGTAGATGATGGGAACATTATACCACCAAATGTTGAATTGTAAAGAGGGAAACAGGAAATGAACAAATCCGAAATCTTGCATAAATTCCGATAACGGGCGCGCGATGCGCGCCCCTACAACGGTGCGAAAAAAGCAACCGCGTACCCGTAGGGGCGCGCATTGCGCGCCCGCGTTTTGTGCAGAATTTGTTTTTTGCTCAATTAATTATTGAGGGAAGCGGAACGCCCTCAAGGAGGGAGGCTCACAGCGAAGCTGCGGCGGAAGGCGTTTTACTTCGCGATAAAGCCGATTTTTTTCATCGCCTTGGAGAGCGTGCGCTCGGCCATACGCCCCGCGCGCTCCGCGCCCTGACGATAGACCGTTTCCAGATACGCCTTGTCGCTCATGTAGCGGTTGTAATCCGCCTGAATCGGTTCAAGCGTCGCCACAATCGCGTCGGCCACGGCGGACTTGAGATCGCCGTAGCCCTTGCCCGCGAACGACTCGACCGCGTGATCCATGCTTTCACCCGTCAGCGCGCAGAGCATCGCCAGCAGGTTGGAAACGCCCGGCTTGTTCTCCGCGTCGAAGCGGATTTCGGATTCGGAATCCGTCACCGCGCGGCGCAGCTTGCGGCGCACGACGTCCGGGCCGTCGAGCATGGAGATAAAGCAATCGTCCGGGTCGGATTTGCTCATCTTGCGCTTCGGGTCCTGCAGGCTCATCACGCGCGCGCCCAGCTTCGGATAGTAGCCCTCCGGGATGGTGAACACGTTGCCGTACAGGCCGTTGAAGCGGGTGGCGATGTCGCGGCAGATTTCAAGGTGCTGCGTCTGATCCACGCCGACCGGCACGAGGTTCGCCTGATAGAGCAGGATGTCGCCCGCCATCAGCACGGGGTAGGTGAACAGGCCGCAGTTGATGTTGTCCGCGTGCTTGGCGCTCTTGTCCTTGAACTGGGTCATGCGGCTCATTTCGCCCATGTAGGTGAAGCAGTCGAGCAGCCAGTTCATCTCCGCGTGCTGGTGCACATGGCTCTGGAAAAAGAGCACGTTCTTTTCCGGGTCAAGGCCGATGGCCAGCAGCAGCGCCAAAAGCTGGATGGACTGCGCGCGCAGCTTCGCCGGTTCCTGCCGCACCGTGATGGCGTGCAGATCGGCGATCATGTACAGGCAGTCGTATTGATCCTCCAGCAGCTTCCAGTTGCGCATGGCGCCGATGTAGTTGCCCAGCGTCGGCGTGCCGGAAGGCTGGATTCCCGAGAGGATGCGTTGTTTTTTCACCGGGGCAGTCTGTTGTTCCATAAAGCATAATCTCCTTTGAAGCGGCCTTTCCATTAAAAAGGCCGCGTGTGAATGTAGAATGATATTTCTATTTTAGCACAAAGGGAGAAACCGCGCAAGGAAAACAGCTCCCGATTGACTTTTGGCCGGTCGGGCGCTATACTGATTGCGTGTCTGCCCAAAGCAAACCGGGCATAACAACAAGAGCAACGAGGAGTCGTTATGGAGAAGCAAGATACGTTTCGCGCGGTGGTGCTCATTCCCGCCTACAAGCCGGATGAGCGGCTGGTTCAGCTCACGCGCGAACTCAAGGAAGAGAAGCTCGACGTGCTGCTGGTGGACGACGGCGGCCAGCAGGCGTTCGCGCATATTTTTGACGAGTGCCGCGCACTGGGCGCCGAGGTTGCCGTGCATGCGGTCAATCAGGGCAAGGGGCGCGCGCTCAAGACCGGCCTGAATGCCGCGCTGAACCTCTGGCCGGATCTTTCCGGCGTGGTGACGGCGGATGCGGACGGTCAGCATACCCTGCGCGACATCCTGCGCCTCATCGAAGCCATGCGCGAGCACCCGAACGCGCTGGTGCTCGGTTCACGCGAATTTACCGGCGACGTGCCGTTCAAGAGCCGCTGGGGCAACCGAATCACCCGGTTTGTGTATGCGCTCGCCAGCGGCGTGCACGTTTCCGATACGCAGACCGGCCTGCGCGGCCTGCCCGCCTGCGCCATCCCGGCGATGATTACCATCGACGGCGAGCGGTATGAATACGAGATGAACGTGCTGCTCAAACTGCGGGATATGAAGCTCGGCGTGTTCGAAGTGCCGATTGAGACGATCTACATCGACGATAATTCCGGCAGCCACTTCAACCCCGTGCGCGACGCGATCCGCATCTACGCGGTCATCTTCAAATATCTGTTCTCGTCGGTCACGTCCTTCGCGGTGGATTATCTGCTGTACTGGCTGTGCCTCGGCGTGTTCAAATTCGCGCCGCTGATCAGCTACGCGCTGGCGCGGCTGGTGTCCTCGCAGGTGAATTATCACCTCAACAAGCACACCGTCTTCTCCGGCCGCGGCGGCAGACATTCGATGGCCAAGTATTACGCGCTGGCCGTCGTGCAGGGGCTTCTAGGCGCGGGGCTGGTGCAGGTTTTGCCGACCGTGCTGCCGATCTCGGCGGCGGTGGTCAAAATTCCGGTCGATCTTCTGCTCTTTGCGATCAGCTACTTCATTCAGCGCGACTTTGTGTTTGATAAATGATGCGTGAAAAAAGCAGGGCGCGGCGGCGTGTGCGCACGCGCGTCGCGCTTTTTTTGAGCCTCGCCTCGCTGGCGGGGCTGTATCTGATTCGTCTGCTGGGGGCGGCGCTGCATGCGGCGGGGCTGTCCGCCGTGGCGCTTTCGACGGCGGGCACGCTGCTGTGCTTTCTGCTGCCCGCGCTGGCGGGGCTGTTTCTGCTGGACGGCGACCAGCGCGGCCTGATTGCGCTGCGGGCGCTGAGCGCGCAGCATGTGCTGTGTCTGGCGGCGGCGGGGGCGCTGTTCGTCGGCCCGGCGGCGCTTTTGGCCGAGCTTCCGGGGGCGGCGCTCCGGCTCTGCGGCGCGGAAACGGCGCAGGCGGCGGCCGTAACGCCGGATTCGGCGCTGTTTCTGCCGATGCTGCTGCAAAGCGCGCTGCTCGCGCCGATTTGCGAGGAGCTGTTCTTCCGCGGCTACCTGATGGGGGCGTTCGCCAAGGCGGGTCGGGGCAGGGCGATTGCGGCGGCGGCGCTGCTGTTCGCGGTGGCGCACGGCGTTGACGCGGCGTTTCTGCCGCGGTTCCTGCTGGGCTGCCTGCTGGGCGGCATGGCGCGGCGAACCGGGTCGATCCTCGCGCCGATGCTGATGCACGGCTGTTACAACGCGGCGGTGCTGCTGCTCGGCTTTGCGGGCGCTTCGTTTGCCGGGCACTCGCTGCTCTTCTGCGCGCTGGGGCTGCTGAGCGCGGCGCTCTGCTTCGCCATGGTCGCGCGCGTGTACCTCGCGCGGGCGAACCGCGCGCCGGTCGTATGGGGCGGCGCGCTGAGCCGAAAGGAGACGGCGAAGGTGGCTGCGGCCGTGCTGGCGGTGATCGCTGCCGTGGTGGTGACGGAGGTGACGAAGCCGTGAACATGGCGCTGATCTGCATGGGGCGGCTCAAGGAAAAATACTGGCGCGACGCGGCGAACGAATACGAAAAGCGGCTCTCGCGGTTTGGAAAGTTCGAAGAGATCGAGCTGCCGGATCTGCCCGAGCCCGCGAACAGCTCGCCCGCCGTCGAGGCGCAGATTTGTGAGAAAGAAGGACGGGCGATTTTGCAGAAGGTGCGCGAGGACGATATCGTCATCGCGCTGTGCATCGGCGGAAAACAGCTCGACTCCGTGCAGCTTTCCGAAAAGCTGACGCAGTTTGGCGATACCGGGCGGCGGGTGGTGTTCATCATCGGCGGTTCGCTGGGGCTTTCGCCGCAGGTGGTCGCGCGGGCGAATTTCAAGCTGTCGTTTTCCCCGATGACCTTTCCGCATCAACTGGTGCGCGTGATGCTGCTGGAGCAGACCTACCGCGCGATGAAGATCGCGGCGGGGGAACGGTATCACAAATAAATTTCGGATGCGTCAATCGCTTCCGATAGACAAACGGACGGGCGGAACCCGCGAAACGCGGGCGCGGCCAAAGAGAAGGCAAGAGCATGCGGTATGATTTTGAATTGGTCGGCAAGATTGGCTCGATGGCGCTGATTCGCCGCGAGGACGCCGACATTGATTACAACATTTTTTCCCGCCTGGGCAGCGAGCTAAAGCCGGGCATGATCTGGGTGACGAGCGGCGCGGCGGAGATCGGGCGGCTGGATTACATCAAGCGCACGGGGCGCGAGCTGACCTGCGACAGCGTGGACGCCAAGACGGATTACGCGGCGCAGGGGCAGAGCATCCTGATGGAGCAATACCGCCACTTCGTCCGGCCGGAATACTCCGTGCGTCAGGTGCTGGTGGAGCACCAGCATTTCAACGACCCGGAGAAGCGCGAGCACATCCGCAAGCTGTTTCTGCGCGCGAAGGAGCAGGGCGCAATTCCGATCGTCAACTACAACGACCCCGTTTCCGACGAGGAGAACCGCAAGTGGGAGCTTTCCAACCTGCGGCGCGAGCACCGCGAGGTGCACGAGTGTGTGGATAACGACGAGACGGCGGCGGTCATCGCGGGGCTGGTGACGGCCAGAACGCTGCTCATTATGACCTCGACGGAGGGCATTTACGCCGACCCGAAGGACCCGAAGACGCTGATTCGCGACGTGGAGGCCCGAACGCCGGAGGAGATGGAGCGCAAAATCCGCGAATTGCAGACGTACTGCATGGGCGCGTCCCGCGCGGGCGCGAACGGCGCGCACGCCAAGCTGGAATACGCGCTCGGTCCGGCGATGCGCGGCACGACGGTGATTATCGGCCATGGCCGCCACCGCATCAGCGACCTGCTGGAGGGGCGCGTCGCCTGCACGAGAATCGGGCTGGCGTGACGGCGCGCGCCCGCGGCATAAAACACAGAGGGTTTGAACGCGCCCTTTTGAGGCGCGGCGAAGAAAAGAGGAAGATCATCCATGAAGGCGAATTACCATACGCATACGGCACGCTGCGGCCACGCGACGGGCACGGACGAGGATTATGTGCTGGCGGCGATTGAACAGGGGTTTGACGAGCTGGGCTTTTCGGATCATGTGCCGTGGCCGTATCAGGACGGATACACGCACCCCAGCGTCCGCATGCGCGTGGATCAGATGCCGGGGTATCTGAACAGCGTCCGCGCGCTGGCGGCGCAATACAAGGATAAGATTCACATTCTGACCGGCTTTGAGTGCGAATATTTCCCGGATTACATGAATTGGCTGGCGGACATGCGGGCGGAAAACCATTTGGATTACCTGATCCTGGGCAACCACTTCGACCACGACGACGAATACGGCATGTATTTCGGCAATATCCGAACGGCGGCGCAGCTCCGCCGCTATGTGGATTCGGCGGTGAAGGGGCTGGAAACGGGGCTGTTTTCGTATCTGGCGCACCCGGATCTGTTCATGCGCGACTACGGCAAGCCGTTTGACGAAAACGGCCGCGCGGCGGCCAGGGAGCTGTGTCAGGCCTGCAAGGCGCTGGATATCCCGATGGAATACAACCTGCACGACCGCTTTCTCTCGCCCGTCACGCACAGAAGGAGCTACCCCGACGCACATTTCTTTGAAATCGTGCGTCAGGAGGGTGTGCGCGTGCTCATCGGCGTGGACGCGCACGAGCCGGAGGAAATCCGCAACCCGGCGCAGTGGGATTTGGCGATGAAAGAGCTTGAGCCGTTCGGCGCGCTGTTTGAGGATCACCTCTGCCTGTGAGTGACCCGCGCGCAAAAAGAGTTGACAGGCGCGCCGCGTTGGCGTATGCTTGAGAAAACACACGCGGGAGGTTTGAAAACATGGTTTTTTTGGATAAATTGCGCGCCTCCATGGCCAGGTTCATGAGTGGGCGCTACGGCGCGGATCAGCTCAGCATGGCGATGGTGATCGCGGCGCTGGTCGTTTCGATTCTGGGCACGTTCACCGGCGCGCGGGCGGTCGCGATGGTGCTTTCCGACGCGCTGCTGATCGTCGCGTTTTTCCGCATGCTCAGCAAGGACAGGTATCGCCGGGCGCACGAAAACGAGGTCTACCTGAGCAAGACCGAGGGGGCGCGGCGCGGCTTTACGGAGTGGCTCAACCGGGTGAAGAACGGCAAGAAATACCGCTATTTCACCTGCCCGAAGTGCAAGCGCCGCCTGCGCGTGCCGCGCGGCGTGGGCAGCGTGACCGTCACCTGCAAAAACTGCGGCGCAAAATTTGATAAAAAAGCGTAAACAACAAAGGAGCTGTCACGGAGAAAACGAGCGACAGCTCCTTTTGCTTTCCGTGCGTCAGCCAAAGGGAGGAATGACATGAAGGTTTTTTCGAGAAAAAACGCGCTGCTGCTGGCGGCGCTGCTGATCGCGCTGGCGGCGGCCTGCGCGTTTGCCCTCAGCCGCGCGCAGACGGCCGTCATGCTGGAAGAGACGGCGTTCGCGCCCGACGGCGAGCGGGACACGATGACCGTCAGTCTGGAAGCGACCGAGGATCTGCGCACGATCAAGGGCGAAATGCGCCTGACGGCCACCAACCGAACGGGCGGCGATCTTTCGGAAATCGTGCTGCGCGCATACGCGAACGCGATTCAGCCGGGGAGCGTGACGCTTTCGGAGGCGACGGTGAACGGCGCGCGCGCGTCTATTGGCGCGGACAGCGACGATCCCTCCGTCTGGCGGATTGAAACGCCTTGGCGCGCGGGCGAAACGGCGGAGGTCTGCTGGCGGGTCTCCCTGATTGTGCCGCGCGGGGAGGGCGAGATCGGACGGACGGATGACAGCGCGCTGCTCATCGGCGCGCTGCCCACCCCGGCGATGTGGGAAAACGGCGCGTGGCGCACGGACGGCTATGACGAACTGGCCGGGACGAGCTACGGACAGGCGATGGATGTGCGGATGACGCTGACCGTGCCAAACGGCGTGCAGGCGGCGTTTGGCGGCGCGTGGGTCGGCGAGCGGGACAACGGCGACGGCACCCGAACGCTGACGATGCAGCTTTCCGGCGCGCGGGAGATTTCCTTTGCGCTGCGCACGAAGGGCGCGATGCGCCAGACGACGGTGGACGGCGTGCTGGTGACGGCGCTCGCGCAGAACGCGCGCACCGCGTCGCGGCTTTTGGATCTCGCGGCGGACGCGCTGGAGGATATCGGGCAGCTGGGGCTCGCCTACCCGTTCCCGTCGCTGACGGTGGCGCAGGCGAAGACGGCGCGCGCGGACGGGGCGGTCGGCTCGGCGCTGATCGCCGTCGATGCGGACGCGAAGACCGACGTGCTTCTCTCGCGGGTGACGCGGCTGTGCGCCCGGCAGATTTTCGGCGTTCAGGTGGAAAACGACCCGTGGAACGCGCCGTGGCTGAGCGAAACGCCGGCCTCCTGCGTCGAGCTGATGGCCTATTGCCGGCGGGAGGGCGAGGCGGCCTATGAAAAGCGGTTCTACGGCGAAATCGAAATCGCGACCCGGCTGACGAGGCCGCGGGGCGTGACCATCGGCGCATCGACGGAGCGCTTCGGCGGCGACGGCGAGATGACGCAGGTGCTGCGCGACGCGGGCGCGGCGGGGCTGATGGGGATCGAGCAGGCCGTCGGTCAGGCGGCGTTCCTCAGCGCGCTGCAACGCTATGCCGAGCAAAACGCGGGCGGGGTCGGCACACTCGAAGCGCTTGAGGCGGCACTCGAGGCGGCGACCGGGAGCGATTGGAGCGGCTATCTGGCGGACATGCTCGCGTCCTGACGCGCGGGCAGGGCGAGCAGGAGCAGCAGCGCCGCGCAGAGCGCGCCCAGAATGGGGTAGCCGCTTTGCACGATGCGCCCGAAGCCGACGCGCGCCAGCGCCGCGCAGAGCAGGGCGCTGAGGATCAGCCGCGCGCCTGCTTTCAGCCCGCGCGGCAGGAGGTTGGCCATCGCGCAGAGCATGGCGCAGAGCGTGGAGAGCGCCGCGGCATACAGGCAGAGGGCGACGAGCAGATAGCCGCCCGACCCGAGGCGGTGGCTGAGCCAGACGAAGGGGAGCGGCTGCATCGCGACGCTCTGAAGGTGCCTTTGGCAGACGAGCATCCCAAGCGTCAGCAGCAGACCGAAGAGCAGGACGAGCAGCGCGACGCAGGCGCGGCGTTTTCGCGCGGAAAGCGCCAGCAGCGTCGGCAGCGCGCCCGCCATCATGGCGGCGTTCAGCGCGGCATAGAGCGCCCCATCCAGCGCGGCGCGGAGCACCCGGTCGGGCGGCCCCGCCGGGAAAAAGCAGGCCTCGCCCTCCGGCAGACACAGAAGGCGGACGAGCAGAACGGGCGTCAGCGCGCAGAGCGCCCCGCCGACCGCCGCTAGCCCGCGCGCCTCATGCGCGGCGAGCCAGACGGCCAGCGGCAGCGTGATGAAAAAACCGGCGGCATAGGCCGGGCGGATCGGCCAGACCAGCGCGGACAGCTCCGCGCAGGCCGCCAGCATCGCGCCGCCCGTTACGGCGGAGAGCAGGAAAAACAGCGCCGTGCAGACCCCGCCGACGCGCGCGCCGAAGCGCGACGCACACAGGCCGGGAAGGCCGGTCTGCCCGGCGGCGGACAGGCGCTCGGCCAGACAGAGGAACAGCGCGGCGAGCGCCGCCAGAGAAAAGGCGACCGCGACGAAGCCCATCGCGCCGTGCGCGGCGAAAAAGCGCACGATTTCCCGGCCGGAGGCAAAGCCCGCGCCGACGACGCTGCCCAGCAGCGCCAGCGCGCAGCAGAGGATGTCCATAAAAGCCCTCCCTTCGATTGAACGCGGTCATAGGTATGAGGAAGCCGGGGAAAAAAGAAGGCACGTCTTTCCTTTTCGGGGGATTAGCGGTATAATGGTTCAATCACCGGGCGAAAAGGACGATATCGGCGTTCGGGGGCGGCGCTCCCGGCGCGACTTCAAAAAAGAAAGCTGGAAAAATCATGCAGCGGTATCACTTTTGTGAAATTGATCTGGCAGCGATCCGCCACAATGTCGGCGTGATGAAAAGCCACATTGCGGGCGGCGCGCGGTTTTTGGCCGTCGTCAAGGCGGACGCATACGGACACGGGGCGGTGCCTGTCGCGAAGGCGGCGCTGGAGGCGGGGGCGGATATGCTGGCCGTCGCCATCCCCGAAGAAGGCATTGAGCTGCGGGAGGCGGGCATTGCCGCGCCGATTCTCGTGCTCGGCGGCATCGAGGAGAGCGCGGCGGAGGCCGTCGTGCAAAACGATTTGACGCAGGTGGTCTTCGACGAGCGCCGCATCCGCGCGCTGGCGCAGGCGGGGCAGAAGCTCGGCCGATGCGCGGAGGTGCACCTCAAGCTGGATACGGGCATGAACCGCATCGGCGTGCGCACGGCGGAGGAAGCGCAGGCGCTGACGCGGCTGATCGACAGCCTGCCCGGCGTGGCGCTGACCGGCTGCTTTACGCACATGGCGACCGCCGACGAGCCGGATCCCACCGGTACGCTCCGGCAGATCGAGCGGTTTGAGGCGCTGTGCAAGGCCGTCAAGGCGGCGCATCCCGGCGAAATCATCTGCCACGGCGCGAACACCGCGAGCATCTTCCGCTATCCGCAGCTTCATGCGGACATGGTGCGCGGCGGGCTGGCGCTCTACGGCTATCCGCCCGTGCCGGAGGCGACGGGCTTGCAGCCCGCCATGCGCTGGGTGACGCGCGGCATATACGTCAAGACGATTGCGCCGGGCGACCGCGTGAGCTACGGCGGGACGTTCGTGGCGACGCGGCCGACGGTCGTGATGACCCTGCCCGTGGGCTATGCGGACGGCTATCGCCGGGGAATCTCGGGCAAGGGCTGCGTGCTCGTGCGCGGCCGGCGCGCACCGATTCTGGGGCGCGTGTGCATGGATCAGATGATGGTGGACGTTACGGATATCCCCGGCGCGCAGGAGGGCGACGAAGCGGTGCTGCTCGGCCGTCAGGGGGATGAGCAGATCGACGCGGAGGAGATGGCTGCGTGGCTGGATACGATCAGCTACGAGGTGCTCTGCTCGCCGAGCAAGCGCGTTCCGCGCGTGTACATCAACGCATGAATAAGGACGAGTTGCGCAGTCAGATGCGCCGGATGCGGCGGACACTGAGCGCAGAAGCCCAGCGCGAGGCCGAGGAAGCCGTCTTTGCGCGCGTTTCGGCGCTTGGCGCGTATCGGCGCGCGCGGACGGTGATGGCATACGCCGCCGCGCGGGGCGAGCTGCCGCTGGAGCGCGTTCTCGCCGACGCGCTGGCGGCGGGCAAGACGCTGGTTCTGCCCCGATGCGCGGGCGAGGGCGTGATGCACGGCCATCGGGTGGACGCGCCTGACCGCCTTGTAAAGGGCGCTTACGGCATTTTGGAGCCGGGGGCGGACTGCCCGCGCGTCGAGCCGGCGGAGATCGACCTGATTCTCGTGCCGGGAACGGCGTTTGACGTCCGCGGCCATCGCATCGGGCAGGGCGGCGGCTATTACGACAGATACCTGAACAGAACGCGGGCGGTTCGCGTCGGCGTATGCCACGACTTTGCGCTGCTGAGCGCCGTGCCGAGCGAGGCGCACGACGCGCGCATGGATATCGTGGTGACGCCCGGCCGCACCGTCATCATACGGGAGGAAACGACATGAACAGCAAGAAGACGAAAAAGCCCCTCCGCCGCGCGAAGCGCTGGGGCGCGCGCATCTGGCCGATGGCGGGCAGACTGGCCGCGATTCTCGCCGCGGTGACGGTGATGGGGTTGATGTTCAGCGCCTTGCAGGCCGTCGGCTCGATGGCGCTTCGGGCGGTGATTTCGCTGGCGATACTCTCCGGCGTGCTGCTGATGCTCTACAGCGAGGGGCTGACGCGCGGCGTGGCCGACGCGGACGCGAGCTACGCGGCGGATAAGCTCGAAAAGCTGGGCAGGCCGCTCTCGCACCGGGAGGAGGCCGCCTGCTATCAGCCGATGAAGGCGCTGTGCGCCTGCCTGATCGTGTTCGGCGTTCCGCTTGTTTTGGGCGCGTATCTGGCGGCGACGGCCGAGCCGTATACATACGCCCTGCAGGATCTGCCGTCGTGGCTGACGGGCACATACGGCGCGCGCGAGGACGTGATGGCGCCGCTGGCGGCATATGCGCAGACCGCCTCCGTCTCCGCGCGGGACATCATCCGGCTGATCGTGCGGCTGACGGTGCTGATTTACATCAACCTGTTCCCCGACCCGCAGACGATGGCGCAGCTGGTGGATCAACTGACGCCGCTGATGGCGCTGAGCTATCCCGCCGCCTGCATGATCGGCTACCTGCGCGCGCCCGCCGTGTACGCCAAGCGGCAGAGCATGCAGCGCCGCGCCAAAAAGGCCGCCGTGCGCAAGGCGCAGAAGAAGAGCATGGTTTCCGAGCTGCTGGGCAGCGGCGGCGACGTGCACTACGGCCAGCGCCCGCAGCAGGAGGAGCACAAGAAGAAGGAACTCATCTGACTGCGCCGGGTTGAATTTGACGGTTGCATCTGATATAATAAACGGAGCATAAAGGCTTTTTGGGGAGCCTGCTGTAAGGAGTATGAAGCGATGAGGATCATCGGCGGGGATGCGCGCGGGCGCACGCTGGTCGCGCCGGCCGGGGAAAAGACGCGCCCGACGCAGGATTATGTGCGCGAATCGCTGTTCAACATCATCCGCTGGGATGTGGAAGACGCGCGGGTGCTCGATCTGTTCGCGGGCACGGGCGCGCTGTCGCTGGAGGCGGTCAGCCGGGGCGCGCGCAGCGCGGTGCTGGTGGATGCGGACAGGGCGGCCTGCGCGGCCATTAAGAAAAACATGGAGACCTCGCGGCTGGGCGAAAAATGCCGCCTGATCGCGCGGGATTACCGCGCGGCGATGGACGCGCTCGCCGCGGAGGGCGCGCAGTTTGATCTGGTTTTTATGGACCCGCCTTATAAAATGGAGAATACGGGCGAAATGTGCGCGGCACTCTATGACAAGGGGCTGCTCAGCGGCGCGTTTTTGCTCGTGGTGGAGCACAGAAAGGGGCGCGCGCCGATGCTGGATGCGCGCTTTGAGGCTTTTGATCTGCGCCACTACGGCGATACGGAGATCACCTTCGTTCGCCGCGCGCAGCGGGCGGAAGAAGGAGGCGCGTGAATGGATACCCTGCTTTACGCGGGCAGCTTTGACCCGGTGACGCGCGGCCACATGGATGTGATCCGCCGCACGGCGGCGCTCTGCTCGCAGCTGGTCGTCGCGGTGATGCACAACCCGGAGAAGCACGGCTTTCTTTCCGTGCCGATGCGGGTGGAGCTGCTGGAGACGGCATGCCGCGAGCTGCCCAACGTGCGGGTCATCGCGCACGGCGGGCTGCTGGTCGATTGCGCGCACGAGGTCGGGGCGCAGGCGGTCATTCGCGGGCTGCGGCCGCTGGGCGATTTTGAAAGCGAATACCAGATGGCGCAGGTGAACCGGAAGCTCGGCGGCGTGGAAACGCTGCTCATCACCACCAGCGACGACTGCGCGAGCATCTCCTCGAGCATCGTGCGTCAGGTGGCGGCCTTCGGCGGGGATATTTCGCCCCTTGTGCCGGAGGGGACGGCCGGAAAAATTCTGAGCGCGCTCTCCGGCCGTCAGGCATAAGAACACCCTACTTTAAGCATATATACAAGGGATTGAATATGGACAATCAACGCAGATATCGCAGACCCAATTCGGATGTGAAGGAGGATAAAATGGATCAGAGGGAGCAGGAGCAGCGCCCCGTGCGCCGCGAATACGGAAGCTCGGCCGCGGCGGACAGCATCGGACAGGCGCGCCGGGTGATCGATCAGCTGGAGGCGCGCATCAACGACGCGCGCCGGGTGCCGATGTCCAAAACCCTGAGCATCGTGGACGCGGGGGAATTGATCGACCTGATCGGCCAGCTCCGCATCGTGCTGCCGCACACCGTGGTGCAGGCGCAGGCGATTTTGGAGCAGCAGAAGCAGATCCTCGGCGACGCGAAAGCCGAGGCGGACAGAACCGCCGACAAGGCCGACGAAATCTACACCACGACGGTGGAGAAGGCCAAGCAGTTCGAGCAGGAGGTCAAGGCCGACGCGGACGCTTACGACAAGCAGATCCGCCAGAAGGCGCAGGAGGATTCCAACGCGATTATTGAGGACGCGAACACCCGCGCCAACCAGATCATCTTCAGCGCCCAGCAGCAATCCCAAAAGCTGGTGGATGACAACGAAATCACCCGCCGCGCGCAGGCTTACGCCGTGGAGACGCGCGAGCGCGCCGAAAAGGACGCGGACAGCATCTACAACCAGGCCTGCGCGCAGGTGGACAAGATGCTCTCCGGCGCGGCGGCCGCGCTTTCCCGAAGCGCCAGCGAGCTGGCGGCGCTCAGAGACAATCTGCTGACGCAGGGCAGCGCCCGGCAGCAGGACAGATAAAGGTTGGAGGCAATACCGATGAACGAGAAAAACACGCTTTATATCGTCGTTCCGTGCTACAAGGAGCAGGAGGTGCTGCCGGAGACGAGCAGACGCCTGCGCGAAAAGATGCGCCAGTTGATGGACGAGGGCAAGATCAGCCGCCGCAGCCGCGTGATGTTTGTCAACGACGGTTCCAGCGACAACACGTGGGCGATCATCAGCGAGCTGCACGAGAAAGAACCGGAGATGTTCTCCGGCGTGAACCTCTCCCGCAACCGCGGCCACCAAAACGCGCTGCTGGCCGGTCTGCTGACCGCCGTGAACGACGCGGACATGATCGTTTCGATGGACGCGGATCTGCAGGACGACATCAACGCCGTGGACGAGATGGTGGATGATTACCACAAGGGCTACGACGTGGTTTACGGCGTGCGCAGCAAGCGCGAAACCGATACCTTCTTCAAGCGCTTCACGGCGGAGGGCTTTTACAAGGTGATGAAGGCGCTGGGCGTGGATATCGTCTTCAACCACGCGGATTACCGCCTGATGAGCAGGCGCGCGGTCGAGGGGCTGGCGCAGTTCACGGAGGTCAACCTGTTCCTGCGCGGCATTGTGCCGCAGATCGGCTACAAGTGGACGACCGTGACCTACGAGCGCGCCGAGCGCTTCGCGGGCGAGAGCAAATACCCGCTCAAGAAGATGATCGCCTTTGCCGCCGACGGCATCACCAGCTTTTCGGTCAAGCCGATCCGCCTTGTGTTCTCCACCGGCGTGGTGGTGTTCATCGTCAGCCTGATTATGCTGATCTACGCGCTGGTCGCCAAGCTGGCGGGTCATACCTCCGTCGGCTGGACCTCCCTGATGGGCTCGATCTGGCTCATCGGCGGTATTCAGCTTCTCGGCCTCGGCGTGGTCGGCGAATACATCGGCAAGATCTACAACGAGACCAAGCGCCGCCCGCGCTTCATCATCGAAAGCGTGCTGAACAAGGCGGATAACGAATAATGAACGGCGAAAAGCATATCATAACCATAGCGGCGCTCGGGCCGGACAGCGGCGAGATGCTCACCCTGGGCGTGTACGACGCGCTGAAAAGAGCGGACAGGCTGCTGCTGCGCACGGGCAGGCACGGCGTGGCCGAAAGGCTGACGCGCGAGGGCGTGGCGTTTGAAACGCTGGATGCGCTGTACGAGCGGACGGAGGATTTCGACGAGCTCTGCGAGCTGGCCGCCCGCGCGATCATCGACAGGGCGCGGCAGGCGGAGGCGCTTGTCTACGCCGTCAGCGAGCCGCAGAGCGACGCGACCGTTCGCGCGCTGGCCGACGCGCTGCCGGAGGGGTTTGCGCTGCGGGCGCTGGGCGGCGTCACGCTGTCGGACGCGGCGGCCTGCGCGGTGATTCCCTTCGGCGTGAACACGGAGAACCTGCGCACGGTGACGGCGCTTTCCACGGCGGAGATGCGCGTGCAGGCAGATTGCCCGCAGGTCATCACCGAGATCGACAACCGCTATCTCGCCTCGGATGTGAAGCTCTGGCTGAGCGATTTGTTTGACGACGAGACGACGGTTTATTTCCTGCAAAACGCCGCTGAGCCGGGGGCGGCCGCGCAGCCGATTGCGCTGTGCGAGCTGGACAGGCAGGCGCACTATGACCACAGGACGGCGGTGCTCGTGCCGAAGGTCGGCGTGTTCGAGCGGCGGCGCGCATCCTACGAGGATTTTGTGCAGGTGATCGCGCGGCTGCGCGCGCCCGGCGGCTGCCCGTGGGACAGGGCGCAGACCCACCACACGCTGCGCCAGTATATGATCGAGGAAGCCTGCGAAGCAGCGGACGCGATGGACGGCGACGACGAGATGAAGATGGCCGACGAGCTGGGCGACGTGCTGCTGCAGGTCGTGCTCAACAGCTGCATCGGTGCGGAGCACCGCGCGTTTACCGACCGCGACGTGACCAGCATGGCCGCGCACAAGATGATTACGCGCCACGAACACGTTTTCGGCAAGGCCAAGGCGGAGAACGCGCAGGCGGTCGTCTCCGTTTGGGAAAACGCGAAGAAGAAGGAGCGCGGCGAGCAGACGGCGCTGGAGCGCGTGCTCGACGTGCCGCTCTCCCTCCCGGCGCTGATGCGCGGGCAGAAAATCGTCCGCCGCGAGGCGGGCGCGAAGGGGCAGACGCTCGACGGCGCGGCCATGCTGGCGCGCGTGGCCGAGCTGGCCGGACAAACGGGCGGCGATCGGGCGGCGCAGGAGGCGCGGCTGGGCGAGATGCTGGAATGTCTCTGCGCGGCGGCCGAGGCGCAGGGGCTGGACGCGGAAACCGCCTTGCGCGGGCAGACGAAAAAGCGCGTGGAGCGACTGCGCGCCGAGGACGAAAAAACCTTGTGAAACCGATAAAATTTTTATAAAAATTGCGTTTCCTCTTGCAGGAAAGAGGGAAACCATGTAGAATATGTCATAGTCGCCGATATGTGCGATTGATGTTAAACAAACACGTCAAGGAAACGGTGACGTTGTTTCAAGGAGGATTTTTTACACCATGAATAAGAACGAACTGAGCGCGGCGATCGCCGCGAAGGCGGGCCTGACCCGCAAGGATGCCGAGGCTGCCCTGTGCGCGATGAGCGACATCATTGCCGAAAGCCTCAAGAACGGCGAGAAGGTGCAGATCGTTGGCTTTGGTGCTTTCGAAGTCAAGGAGCGCCCGGCTCGCAAGGCCCGCAATCCCAAGACTGGCGAAGAAATCCAGATCGGCGCCCGCCGTTCCCCGATGTTCAAGCCGGGCAAGGCGCTCAAGGAAGCCGTCGAAGGCTAAACAGAAATTCCCGGAAGGTTGCTTCCGGGTTTCTTTTTTCTGAACGCCCTCGGTCGGCTTTGCTGGGGGCGACTCCTTCAGTCAGCTTCGCTGGGAACGACTCCTTCAGTCAGCTTCGCTGACAGCTCCCTCTAAGAGGGAGCTCTTTTGGGCGCTTATAAACACCTTGACCTCCCTCCTCGAGGGAGGGGGACCGCCCGCAGGCGGTGGAAGGAGTTACACGACGAAGTTGTGACGGAAGGAGTTGCCCGCAGGCGGTGGAAGGAGTTACACGACGAAGTCGTGACGGAAGGAGTTCCCGCCCGCAGGCGGCGGAAGGAACACAGAAGAAGCCAGCCGTTACAAAAAGAAAAAAGGAGGTCATCTCCCATGGATTATATCTTCAAACCCATGTCCTATGTGCTCGTGATTCTCTTGGGCTATCTGCTCAAGCGCGCGGGCTTCTTTGGGCAGAACGACCATCGAATGATGAGCAAGATCATGGTCAACATCACCCTGCCGTGCACAATCGTTCAGGCGTTCGACGGCTTTGAGCGCGACGCCGGAATGTTCGTCATCGTCGGCATCGGCCTGCTCTGCGCGTTCGTGCCGATTCTGCTGATGTATCTGACGACGGGCGGCGTTGAAAAGCGCCTGCGCGCGTATCGCATGCTCAACATCGGCGGCTACAACATCGGCTGTTTCTCGCTGCCGCTGGTGCAGGCGTTTTTCGGCAACACGGGCGTTGTGGCCGCCTGCATGTTCGACACGGGCAACGCGATTATGATGACCGGCGGCGCGTATGCGATGACCTCCACGCTGCTCAAAACCGGCGGCGAGCAGCGGGAGAGCGTCGGCGACATCCTGATGAAATTTGTCAAGTCGCTGCCGTTCGACGCCTATATGCTGATGATTCTCCTCGCCGCGCTGGACGTGAAGCTCCCTTCCGCGGTCTTCACGCTGACGCGTCCGGCCGGACAGGCCAACGCTTTTATCGCGATGATGATGATTGGCATGATGTTTGAACCGGCGGGCGACAAGGTGCTGCTGCGCGAGACGGCGCGGGAACTGCTCGGGCGCTATCTGTTCGCGGCGGTCAGCGCGGCGCTGGTGTTCTTCTGCACGCCGTTTGAGCTGGTCGTGCGGCAGACGCTCTGCATCGTCTGCTTCGCGCCGCTTTCGTCCCTCGCGCCGATTTATACCGACCGCTGCCACGGCGATACGGCGCTGGCCAGCTTCACCAATTCGGTCTCCATCGCGGTGAGTCTGGTCATCATGTTGGCGCTGGGGCTGGGGTTTGTGCTGTGAGGGAGAGGCATAACTCCTTCCACCGCCTGCGGGCGGTCCCCCTCCCTCGAAGAGGGAGGTCAGGTTGCGTTTTTTCAAAGTTTTTCTTGAAAAAAACAGCATCGTAATACCTCCTGAAGAGCTCCCTCCTTGAGGGAGCTGTCAGCGAAGCTGACTGAAGGAGTCGTCACCCAGCGAAGCTGACTGAAGGAGTACGAAGCTGACCAAAGGAATTCGAAAACCCCTTGACCTCGACCACGGTTTAAGCGGTATAATACAAAGTGCAGCGTCAAACATTTGGATTCAGGGAGTGATTACCATGGAAAAAGCGAAGGTCTATTACACCGATTTTCGAACGGTCGCGTTCGGCGACGGTCTGCCCACCAAGCTCAAGAAGCTGATTAAAAAGGCGGGCATCGGCCAGATGGATATGGACGGCAAGTTTGTCGCCATCAAAATGCATTTCGGCGAGCTGGGCAATATCAGCTTCCTGCGCCCGAATTACGCTCGCGCGGTCGTGGACGTGGTGAAGGAGCTGGGCGGCAAGCCGTTCCTGACGGACTGCAACACGATGTACCCCGGCAGCCGCAAAAACGCCCTCGAACACCTCTACTGTGCGTGGGAGAACGGCTTCACCCCGCTGACGGTCGGCTGTCCGGTCATCATCGGCGACGGGCTCAAGGGCACGGACGATATCGGCGTGCCAGTTGCGGGCGGCGAATACGTGAAGGAGGCGCGCATCGGCCGCGCCATCATGGATGCGGACGTGTTCATCAGCCTGACCCACTTCAAGGGGCACGAGACGACCGGCTTTGGCGGCACGATCAAGAACATCGGCATGGGCTGCGGTTCCCGCGCGGGCAAGACCGAGCAGCACTCCAACGGCAAGCCGAGCATCGACGAGGACGTGTGCCGCGGGTGCCGACGCTGCCAGCGCGAGTGCGCCAACGGCGGGCTGGTGTTTGACGAGGAGAAGCGCAAGATGCGCGTTGATCACGCGCATTGCGTGGGCTGCGGCCGCTGCCTCGGCGCGTGCAACTTCGACGCGATCAGCTTTGACGAATGCGACGCGAACGAGCGGCTTAACGCGCGCATGGCCGAATACACGAAGGCCGTCATCGACGGCCGCCCGAACTTCCACATCTCGCTGATTGTGGACGTATCCCCGAACTGCGATTGCCACTGCGAGAACGACGCGCCGATTCTGCCGAATATCGGCATGTTCGCGTCTTTCGATCCGCTGGCGCTGGATCAGGCGTGTGTGGACGCCTGCATGGCGGCAAACCCGATGCCGAACAGCCAGCTTTCCGACAACATGAAGAAGCCGGGCTTCGCCGACTGGGGCGACCCGTTCCGCAACTCCAGGCCGGAATCCGAATGGCGCAGCTGCCTTGAGCACGCCGAGAAGATCGGGTTGGGCACGCGGGAATACGAACTGATTAAAATGTAAACGGCGAAAAAAGAAATAATACTAATTCTTGTTAAAATGGCTTAATCCGCGCACCATCTTTTTCGCTCTGACTTTGCCTCGTTCCGTTCAACGTACCTCCAGTACGCCTCACTTCACTTGGCTTCGTCAGAACAAAAAATCTGATGCGCTCTGTTAAGCATTTTAACTGCGAATTAGTATAAACAATCCCGACCGCGGCGAAACGCGGTCGGGATTGTTATGCCTCGCGACGAATGATTTCAAAGGTCAAAAACAGTCCATAAAGACGGTATAATTAGAATAATCGAAAGAACTTGCATGAAAGCGGAATCCGTTTTATCATAGAAGGGAATCAACCCTGTGAGGAAACGGAGGAAAAAACGATGTCGCAAATTCTGGGCAACCTGAGCGCGCTGACATGGCAGATGGCGGCCATGTGGGCGATTGGCGGCGTGATGATCTATCTGGCGATTTGCAAGGAGATGGAGCCCACGCTGCTGCTGCCGATGGGCTTTGGCTGCATCCTGTGCAACCTGCCGAACTCCGGCGCGGTGGAGGTGCTGGAAACCCTCTTTCAGGCGGGCGTGGCGAACGAGCTTTTCCCGCTGCTGCTCTTCATCGGCATCGGCGCGATGATCGACTTTGGCCCGCTTCTGGCCGACCCGAAGCTGCTGCTCTTCGGCGCGGCGGCGCAGTTCGGCATCTTCTTTACGCTGTCGATGGCGAGCCTGTTCGGCTTTGAGCTGCGGGACGCGGCCTCCATCGCCATCATCGGCGCGGCGGACGGCCCGACCTCGATTTTCGTTGCGAACGTGCTGAAAAGCAACTACACGGCGGCGATTATCGTCGCGGCGTATTCCTACATGGCGCTGGTGCCGATTGTGCAGCCCTTCTGCATCCGCCTGATTACCACGAAGAAGGAACGCATGATCCGCATGGAATACACGCCGGGCAAGATCACGAAGACGACGCGCATCCTGTTCCCGATTGTGGTGACGGTGATTGCGGGCATTGTTTCGCCGCAGAGCGTGGCGCTGGTCGGCTTCCTGATGTTCGGCAACCTGCTGCGCGAGTGCGGCGTACTGCGCAGCCTCTCGGAAACGGCGCAGAACGTGCTGGCCAACCTGATCAGCCTGATGCTGGGCTTGACGGTGGCGGTGCGGATGCAGGCGGCGAGCTTCCTCGTGCCGGAAACGCTGATGATCCTAGGGCTTGGCCTGATCGCGTTTATGTTTGACACGTTCGGCGGCGTGCTCTTCGGCAAGCTGATTAACCTGTTCGCCAAGAAGAAGATCAACCCGATGGTCGGCGCGGCGGGCATTTCCGCGTTCCCGATGTCCTCCCGCGTGATCGCGAAGATGGCGAAGGAGGAAGACCCGTATAACTTCATTCTCATGCAGGCGGCGGGCGCGAACGTGGCCGGTCAGGTGGCCTCCGTCATTGCGGGCGGCATCATTCTGGCGCTGGTCGGGCCGCTGGTGTAAAAGGAGGCGCGGATTATGAAGCTCGATACACAGGCTTTTCTGAACTCGCTGGTGTTCATGGGCGAGGGCATGCTGGGTATTTTCGCGGTGATGCTGATTATCATCGGCGTGATCTATGCGCTCGGCCACTTCACGGCGGGGCATGGAGAATAAAAACTTAACGTGGCCTTAACGGCCGGAAAAGGCAAAAAAAGCGTCTGTTCCAAAAACGATGGACGGAAAAACGGTCATGCTTCGGCGTGACCGTTTTTTCGCAACCTAAGATTTCCGAAAAGGCGCGTCAGGATGCTGTGGACATTGACCGCCAAAACGGGTATAATGAAGGCAAAACAAAACGAGGAGAGAAACAATATGGGCAAATATACGGGCGTGATTTTTGACCTCGACGGCGTGATCTGCTTTACGGACAAATATCACTATCAGGCGTGGAAGGCCGTTGCGGACAAGCTCGGCATCTATTTTGATGAGACGATCAATAACCGCCTGCGCGGCGTATCCCGGATGGACAGCCTTGAAATCATTCTGGAGCGCTACGACGGGAAGCTGACCGCGCAGGAGAAGGAAGCGCTGGCGGAGGAGAAGAACGCGCTGTATCGCCGCCTGCTGGCGAACATGTCCCCGGCGGATCTCTCCGCCGAGGTGAAGGAGACGCTCGATGCTCTGCGCGGCATGGGGCTGAAGCTGGCGATCGGCTCTTCCAGCAAGAACACGAAATTCATCCTGTCGCGGCTGGGGCTGGGCGACTATTTCGACGCAATTTCCGACGGAACGAACATCACCAGGAGCAAGCCCGACCCGCAGGTTTTCCTGATGGCGGCGGATTTCATCGGCATGAAGCCGGAAAAATGCCTCGTTGTCGAGGATGCGAAGGCCGGGATTCAGGCGGCCGTCGCGGGCGGCTTTGACAGCGCCGGTCTTGGCGAGGCGGCGGCCTGCGGCATGGCGACGTATGCCATGAAGACGTTTGAGGATTTGAAGGGGATTTGCGGGTAACGCCTTCCACCGCATGCGGGAACTCCTTCCGTCACGACTTCGGTGGGGAACTCCTTCCACCGCCTGCGGGAACTCCTTCCACCGCCTGCGGGCGGTCCCCCTCCCTCGAGGAGGGAGGTCGGGGTGTTATAAGTGCTCAAAAGAGCTCCCTCTCAGAGGGAGCTGTCAGCGAAGCTGACTGAAGGAGTCGTCCCCAGCGAAGCTGACTGAAGGAGTACGAAGCTGCCCGAAAACACACCCATATTTCGCAAAAAAAAGACTCTTTTCCGAATACTCGAAAAAGAGTCTCTCTAAAGCAAGGGGGATTCGCTCAATACGCGATGACGATGCCGCCGTCGTTGGCGTACATCGAGGAAAGCGCGGAGGTCGGGGTCAGGATGATTTCGCCGATGGCCGGGCACTTCTCGCGGATCATGTCGCGCACCTGACGCGCGCGCTCCGGGCAGTTGCAATAGGAGATCACGAGCCGCTGAGAGGCGGCCGCCAGCCCTTCGGTGTGCTTGCGGCAGGTTTCCACCATCTGCCCCAGCGCGCCCTTGATGCCGCGCGCCTTGCTGATGTTCTTGATGGCGCCGTGGCCGTCGTCGCTCATCAGCAGGCGGATGGAGAGCACGTTGGCCAGCAGGGCGACGGTTCTGCTGATGCGCCCGTTCTTGACGAGGTTATCCAGCGAATCGAGCACGAAAAGCGTGTGCATGGAGCGGATCTTTTCTTCGACGAGCTCGACGATCTGCTCAAAGCTCTTGCCCGCGGCGATGAGATCGTGGATCATCAGCGCGATATAGGTTTCGCCGGCGCTGGCGCTCTCGCTGTCAAAGACGTGCACCTTCTTTTTCGGCATATCCTCCTGCGCGAGCTGAACGCCCAGCGAGGCCGCGTTGTGCGAGCCGGAGAGCTTGGCGGACAGCGTGACGATGAAGCAGTCGCCCTCCGTGGCGCGGATGTCCTCAGCGTACAGGTCGGGGGACGGGCAGGCGGAGCGGACGGGGTTTTTGCTCGCCTTCATGGCGGCCAGATACGGCGGAATATCGACCGTACCGTCGTCCACGTAATGCGTATCGTCTATGGTAATGGTCAGCGGCGCGATCTTCGCCTGCGTTTTTTTGAGCAGCTCGGGGGAGAGATCACAACAGCTATCTGCAAGAATGGTCATACAAGAGCCTCCCAATGATTCGATCAGTCAAAATCTGGTTTCCCTATTATTATAAGATTATTTCAGAAGTATGTCAACCACTGTACGGCACAATCTAGTATTGGATTCTACATGGAATCCGCGATGGAAGCCGAAAAGCGTGAAAGGAGAACGCCATGAAGAGCCTTCAAATCGCCGCCATTCACCATATCCCGTGGCTGGAGGATCGCCACACGCTCAGCGACGGGCGCGTCTGCATCCGGCTGACGACCGCCGCGAATGAGTTTGACGCGGTGACGCTGCGCCATGCCTTCCACTATGCCGAGGGCGAACCGTTTGCCCACGCCACCGATATCCCGATGGAGCGCATGTGGCGGGATGAAAACCGCGAGGTCTGGCAGGCGGTGTTTGCGCCGCGCGACCCGCGCATCGTCTATGCGTTTATTCTGCGCGCGGGGGACGTGACGCTGCTGCACGATGCGGACGGCACGCGCGCCGTGCCGGAAAACCCCGCGTGGGTGAGCGGCTTCCACTATGCCCACGCCTATCCGGCGAAGGAGAAGCCGCAGTGGGCGCGCGGGTGCGTCGGCTACCAGATCTTTCCGGATCGCTTCCGCCGCGTGGATGTGCCGGGGGAGGAGGCCGTCGAGCCGTGGGGCAGCAAGCGCGTGGCGAACGAATATCGCTTCGGCGGCAACCTCAAGGGCATTTTGGAGGCCGTGCCGTATCTGGCCGAGCTGGGCGTGGGCGTGGTCTATATGACGCCGATCTTCCTTTCGGATACCTCCCACCGCTACAACACGTTCGACTATTACCAAATTGACCCGCTGCTCGGCTCGCTGGAGGATCTGCGCAATCTGGCCGACGCGCTGCACGCGCGGAACATCCGCATCGTGCTGGACGGCGTGTTCAACCACTGCGGCTTGGGCTTCGCGCCGTTCAGGGACGCGATGGAGAAGGGCAAGGCGTCCGAATATTACGACTGGTTCTTCTTCGGGGCGCAATACCCCTGCGGCTACATGACCTTCGGCGAAAAATGGGCGTACATGCCCAAGCTGAACATGCAGAACGAGGCCTGCGCGGCGTATTTCCTCGACGTGGGGCGCTATTGGCTGCGCGAGGCGCACGTGGACGGCTGGCGGCTGGATGTATCGCCGGAGGTCTATCCCGATTTCTGGCGGCAGTTCCGCCGCGCCGTGCTGCAAACGAAACCGGACGCGATTATGATCGCCGAGTGCTGGCACGATTCGCGCGAGTGGTGCACCGTGGGCGACATGTTCGACGGCACGATGCACTACGTTCTCTCCGAGGCGATTTGGAAATTCTTTGCCGAGCGCCGCTGGTCGCTGGCGGAGTTTGACGCGGGCGTGAACCGCGCCATGATGCTCTATCCGCAGGAAGTGCAGAATTCCATGTGGAATTTCCTCTCCAGCCACGACACGGCGCGCATGCTGACCCGCTGCGGCGGGCGCGTGAAGGCCATGCGCGCGGCGGTGTTTTTCCAGATGACGCATCCCGGCGTGCCGGTGATCTATTACGGCGACGAGCTGGCCATGCGCGGCGGCCCCGACCCGGACTGCCGGCGGAGCATGACGTGGGACAAGGTGGACGGCAACGCGATGCTGGCCTATTATAAGCGGCTGACGCACATGCGCGGCGAAAGCGAGGTGCTGCGCGAGGGCACGCTCAGAACGTGGGAGGTCGGCGAGGACGGCCTGTATGCCTATCTGCGCCAGACCGAGCGGGAGACGGTGCTGTGCGCGCTCAACACGTCCGAACGGGCGATTCGCCGGATGATTCGCCTGCCGGAGGCGCTGGCGGGCTGCAAGGCCGTCCGCGACCTGATGACCGGCAAAACGCATAACGTGCAGGGCGGCTATGTGACCCTCGCGCTGGGCGCGTGCGAGGGCGCGGTGCTCGGAAGGGCGGAGGCATGAATACGGAGGATGCGTTTACCCCCGAACAGATGACGGCGGTTGTCGGCGCGCTGCACAATGCGTCGATGGAAAAATGGATTGGCGCGGGGCTGATCTGCATCATCGGCGCGGTCGTCATCAAGATCGTCATACAGGCGCTCAACCGGCTGGTGGCGAAGCTGCCGCTGGATAAGGCGATGCTCGGCTTTTTGACGGCGGCGGCGCGGATTGTGATGGTGATTGTGCTCGCCACGATGGTCGCCGGTCAACTGAACGTGCCGATCACGAGCCTGGTTGCGCTGCTGAGCCTGTTTGCGCTGGCTGTTTCGCTCTCTGTGCAGGATGTGCTGGCGAACGTGGTCAGCGGCATGGTCATTTTGATTGCCAAGCCGTTTGTGGCGGGCAATTTCATCAGCACGCAGAACGCGGAGGGCACGGTGGAGCGCATCGGGCTGATGTACACCCATCTGGTCACGGCGGACAACAAGGCCGTGATGATCCCGAACAAGGAGATTTCGACCGAGCGCATCATCAATTACACGGCCAAGGATTACCGCCGCGTGGATGTGAAGCTCTGCATCGGTTCTGAAATCGACACGGACGCGGTGCTCGACGCGCTGGCGGCGGCCTGCAAGCGCGCGGAGGAAGGGCGCGAGGCGATCAAGCCGCCGTTTGTGGGCATCAACGCCTATCAGGCGGGCGGCATTGAATACGTCGCGCGCGTCTATGCGCCGACGGAGGCATATTGGGACGTCTATTATCGGTTCATGCTGCTGATTCGGCAGGAGCTGACGGCGCGGAAGATCGTCGTGCTGTCGGATTCGACCTACATCAAGAACGCAGGCGCATAAAAGCGGGCGATTTTTCGAAAAAAGAACGGACGCGCCACGCGCGTCCCCAGACTGTAGAAAAAGGGCTATTCTCCCCCGAAGGGGGGAGAATAGCCCTTTCCACAAATCTTTCAATGCGCGGAATCAGGCCGCTTACAGCAGCGCAATCACCTGAGCAACGCCCGTCGCAAGGGCGACGGAGACGGCCATACCGAAGATGAAGCCCACCATGCCCGCCAGCTCGCGCACGGAAACGGTGCGCGCCTCGCCGATACGGTCTGCGCAGTTCGCAAAGGCAACATTAGAATTCAGCATTGAGAAAGACCTCCTTTTTCTGTCTAAACAGGAACAGAAACGTATATCAACAGAAGCGGCTCACGCCTGCTTTGCGGCGCTTTCCTTCTGTCGGCAGAGATGATAGCACAAAAGAGCGGCTGTTGTAAATGGGGGAAAAAGAAGTTTGGCAGTCTCAGACAAAACGAAGAATAACGACTGAAATTAGACAAAACGAAGATTGGAAAAAATCTCCAAAAACAAAAAAACAGCTTATGGCGCATTGAGCAAAAGACAAAGTTGTTCATGCGACATAAGCTGTTCGTATTTTGGGTCTGACAGAAAAATGACAAGCAGAACACAAAAAAATCCGGCCGGGGAAAATCCCGGTCGGATGAATGAAATATCTTAGCTGTTCGCTTCCGCGCGCTTCTTGGCGGCGAGCTTCTTGCGCAGCTCGGTTTCCAGCACGCGCTTGCGCATGCGCAGGCTCTTCGGGGTGATCTCCAGCAGCTCGTCGTCGTCGATGAACTCCAGGCATTCCTCGAGCGTCAGCGTGCGCATGGAGGTCAGCTTCATGGCGGTCTCCGCGCCGGCGGCGTTGCGGATGGAGGTCAGGTGCTTCTGGCGGCAGACGTTGACGTCGATATCGCCCTGACGCGCGTTCTGGCCGACGATCATGCCGGTGTAGACGGCGGTGTTCGGGCCGCAGAACAGCGTGCCGCGATCCTGCGCGTAGAACAGGCCGTACATGACCGCCTCGCCCGTCTCGGTGGAGACCAGCGCGCCGACGCTGCGGTGCGGGATATCGCCCTTGTACGGCTCGTAGTGGTCAAACACGGCGCTCATCACGCCCTCGCCGCGGGTATCGGTCATAAACTCGCTGCGGTAGCCGAACAGGCCGCGGCTCGGCACGGTGAACTCGAGGCGCACGCGGTCGGTGCCGGACATGTTATCCATCACGCCGCGGCGGCGGCCGATCTTCTCGATGACGGCGCCCGCGTACTCGCTGGGCACGTCGGCGACCATCCGCTCCATCGGCTCGAGCTTGTTGCCGTTCTCGTCATAGTGGAAGAGCACCTCCGGCTTGGAAACCTGAAACTCGTAGCCCTGACGGCGCATATTCTCGATGAGCACGGAGAGGTGCAGCTCGCCGCGGCCGCTGACGCGGAAGGAATCGGCGGAGTCGGTCTCCTCCACGCGGAGGGAAACGTCGGTCTGCAGCTCACGCATCAGGCGGGCGCGCAGGTGGCGGGAGGTGACGTAGGTGCCCTCGCGGCCGGCGAACGGGCTGTCGTTGACGGAGAAGGTCATGGCGACGGTCGGCTCGGTGATCTTGACGAAGGGCAGCGGCTCGACGGTATCCGGCGCGCAGATGGTGTCGCCGATCATGATGTCCTCAATGCCCGTGACGGCGACGATCTCGCCCATGCTGGCGCTTTCCACCGGTACGCGCTTGAGCCCCTCGAACGAGAACAGGCTGCTCAGGCGGAAGTTCTCGTGGAGATCGGGGTTGAGGTTGTTGCAGCGGGTCGCCATGCTGTTGAGCTTGAGCGTGCCGCGGGAGATGCGGCCGATGCCGATACGGCCGACGAACTCGTTGTAGTCGATGGTGGAGATGAGCATCTGCACCGGCGCGTCCGGGTCGCCCTTCGGCGCGGGGATATACTTGAGGATGGTCTCAAACAGCGGGCGCAGGTCCTCGCTCGGCACGTTCGGGTCGAGCGTCGCGGTGCCGGCGCGGGCGCTGGCGTAGACGACCGGGGTATCGAGCTGGCTTTCATCCGCGCCGAGGTCGATCATCAGGTCGAAGGCCTCGTTGTAGACCTCCTCGCAGCGCGCGTCCGGGCGATCCATCTTGTTGATGACGATGATGACCGGCAGGCCGAGCGCCAGCGCATGCTGGAGCACGAAGCGGGTCTGCGGCATCGGGCCTTCAAACGAGTCGATGAGCAGCAGAACGCCGTCCACCATCTTGAGCACGCGCTCGACCTCGCCGCCGAAATCGGCGTGGCCGGGGGTATCGACGACGTTGATCTTCACGTCCTTATAGTACATGGAGGTATTCTTCGCCAGAATGGTAATGCCGCGCTCCTTTTCGATGGCGTTGTTGTCCATCACGCGGTCGGCAACCTGCTGGTTTTCGCGGAAAACGCCGCCCTGCTTGAGCATCTCGTTGACGAGCGTGGTCTTGCCGTGGTCAACGTGCGCGATGATGGCGATGTTGCGGAGGTTTTCACGAATCATTTCCAAATGGAAGCCCTTCTTTCTGTTGATATGTCGGTTTTATGTCAGTAGGGGGGAATGTCAGCCTAAACGGGATGCGGTTTCCGCCAGCTCCAGCCCTTCGTTGTTTTCAAGCGCCCAGCGGATCGACCACTCGTTTTCAAAGAGGATCACGTCGCGCTCGCGCGCATCCTTGGCCAGAGACGAGGTGCTGGAGAGCTTCAAATCCTCGATGGCCTTCGGCGACTTGGTGATCCAGCGCACGAAGCGGTAGGGGAGCTGCTGGCGGCGGATCTCGGCGTTGTATTCCGTCTTCAGGCGGTGTTCGAGTACCTCGAACTGGAGCACGCCGACCACGCCGACGATGATCTCCTCAAAGCCGATGCCCGGCCGCTTGAAGGTCTGAATCGCGCCTTCCTCGCTGAGCTGCAAAACGCCCTTGACGAACTGCTTGCGCTTGAGGCTGTCGATGCTGCTCACGCGGGCGAAGAACTCCGGCGCGAACATCGGAATGCCGGGGAAGCGGCGCTTTTTGCCCGTGCAGAGCGAGTCGCCCAGCGCGAAGATGCCGGGGTCGAACAGGCCGATGATGTCGCCCGGATAGGCGTTTTCAACGGCCTCGCGCTCATCCGCCATGAACTGCTGCGGCTGCTTGAGCTGAATCATCTTGCCGCTGCCGCTGTGCCAGACGGTCATGCCCTTGGTGAACACGCCCGAGCAGATGCGCATGAAGGCCAGACGGTCGCGGTGCGCCGGGTTCATGTTGGCCTGAATCTTGAAGATGAAACCGGAGAAATCCGGGTCGTCCGCCGCCACCGGCCCCACGTCGCTCTCGTGCGAGGCGGGCGGGGTGGAGTATTCGAGGAAGCGGGTCAGGAACGGCTCGACGCCGAAGTTGGTGATGGCCGAGCCGAAGAACATCGGCGTCAGCTCGCCCTTGCGCACAAGATCCAGATCGAAGGAATCGCCCGCGATATCCAGCAGCTCGATTTCATCCATCAGGCGCTTGTAGAGGCGCTCGCCGAGCAGCTCCGGAAGCTGCGGATCGTTTAGCGGCACATCCTGCTTCTCCACGCGCGTCTTGCCGTGGTCGCCGGATTCGTAAAGCTCCACCATCTGGGTATCGCGGTGGTAAACGCCCTTGAAATCGCCATCCGTGCCGATGGGCCAGTTGATCGGGCAGGCGCGAATACCGAGCACCTGCTCCATCTCCTCCATCAGGGCAAACGGGTCTTTGCCCGCGCGGTCCATCTTGTTGACGAAGGTGAAAATCGGGATGTTTCGCAGGCGGCAGACCTTGAACAGCTTGATGGTCTGTGCCTCGACGCCCTTGGCCGCGTCGATGAGCATTACGGCGCTGTCCGCCGCGACGAGCACGCGGTAGGTGTCCTCCGAAAAATCCTGGTGGCCGGGGGTATCGAGGATGTTGATGTGGTAGCCGTCAAACTCGAACTGCATGGCCGAGGAGGTCACGGAAATGCCGCGCTGTTTCTCGATATCCATCCAGTCGCTGGTGGCGTGTTTGTCGCTCTTGCGGGCTTTGACGGAACCGGCGGTGCGAATCGCGCCCGAATAAAGCAGCAGCTTTTCGGTCAGCGTCGTTTTACCGGCGTCGGGGTGGGAGATAATGGCGAACGTCCGGCGGCGGGCGGTTTCGGCCGCGAGCGAACCGGGCATCGGCGTATCAGGCATGGGTTGATCCTCCTTGGGGCGATGTAAAGGAGCGAGAAACACGCTCCCAGGCTACTTTCAAACAATCATATAGTATATCATAAAGGATTCGACTTGAAAAGCGAAAAGGTGCAAAAAAAACGGGTGTGAAAATACAATATTCGGCAGAACGGGCGCGCCCCGAACGGGGAGAAACAAAAAAACCGCCGGCGAAGCCGCCGACGGGGGAGAGCGCCGAAAGGACGATCAGGCGTGTTTTTCGCGCCGCTCGAACGCATGCATCCAGTCGGCCTTGAAGTAATAGAGCGTGAACACCAGCGTGCTCAGTCCCCAGGTGATCGGATACGCCCAGGAGACCGTCCGCAGCACGGGGAAGAACTTCACGGCGACGGTGACGTAGATGACCCGGATGATGCACCAGCAGAGCATCATAACCAGCATCGGCACGGTGGATTTGCCCGCGCCGCGGAAGATGGCGGCCATGCAGTGCGAATAGGCCAGCAGGAAGAAGAACGGCGTCGTCGTGCGCTCATGCATCACGCCGAAGGCGATGGATTCCGCGTCGCCGGTGAACAGGCCGATCAGCTTCGGGGAGAAGATGAAGATCAGCAGCGCGACGGTCTCCGCGATCGTCACCGAGCAGAAAATGCCCACGCGAATCCCCTTCTTCACGCGGTCATACGCCTTCGCGCCGAGGTTTTGGCTGACGAAGGTGGTCAGCGCCATCGTGAAGCAGGTGACGGGCAGGAAGCCGAAGCCCTCGATGCGGCTGTGCGCGCCGCAGCCCGCCATGGCCGCCGCGCCGAACTGGTTGATGTTGCTCTGCACGACGACGTTGCCGATGGAGATGATGCTGTTTTGCAGACCGGCGGGCAGGCCGTTTTGCAGAATTTCGAGGAGCGCGCGCCTGTCAAAGCGGATTTTCCGCAGGCTGACGCGGTACGCGCGTTCGCTGCGCATCAGGCGGAGCAGGCAAAGCGCCATGCTCACCAACTGGGAAATGGCCGTCGCCGCGGCGGCGGACCACACGCCCATGTGGAACACGCCGACAAAGAGCAGGTCGAGCACGACGTTGACGAGGGAAGAAATAATCAGGTATTGCAGCGGGTGGCGGCTGTCGCCGACGGCCTGCAAAATGCCCATGCAGATGTTATAGAGTACGAAAGCCAGCGATCCGGTGAAATAGGTGCGAAAATAGCTGATGGAATCGGGCAGAACCGTTTCCGGCGTATCCATCAGCCGCAGCATCACCGGGGAGAGCGCGACGCCGACAATCGTCAGCAGCGCGCCCGCGACGAGGCCGAAGGCCAGCAGCGTGTGGATGGTCTTTTGTATGCGGTCGTAATCCTTCGCGCCGAAATAGCGCGCGATGACGACGCCCGCGCCCATCGAGACGCCGTTGACCAGACCGACCATCAGGAAGATCAGGTTGCCGGAGGAGCTGACGGCGGCCAGCGCTTCGCTGCCCAGAAAATTGCCGACGATCAGGGAATCCGCCGTGTTATAGAGCTGCTGGAACAGGTTGCCCAGCAGCAGCGGGAGCGCGAAGGAGATCAGCGCCTGCGAGATCGGGCCTTCGGTGAGCGACGTGGGGGTGTGAACAGTTTGAAAACGCATGACAGCAAAATTCCTTTGTGATTGACTTTGAATAAAATAAACGCCATTCTCATTATACGCTTCAGTTGACAGATTTGCAACCGATCGGGCGGGCGAAAATAAAAAGGGGACGGATGCGGGCGCGATTTGAGCGCGCACGGCGGCCGAAAAAGATGATTTTCGGCGGAGGCTTCCCCTTTCCGCTTGCCTGCGCAGGATGCGTATGATATACTTTCTGTAAACAAAGAAGAACGAAATGGAAGTGTTTGCCGTGCTTGCAAGTGTTCAGAGTATGGGGCTGACGGGCATACAGGGCTACCCGGTGACGGTGGAGGCATATTGTGTGGACGGCATGCCGATGTTTGAAATTGTCGGTCTGCCGGATGCGGCGGTGAAGGAGAGCCGGGAACGGGTGCGCGCGGCGATGTCCGCCTGCCATACGCCCTTCCCCGTCGCGCGGCTGACGCTCAACCTCGCTCCGGCGGATGTGCGCAAGGAGGGACCGGCCTACGACCTGCCCATCGCGCTGGCGATTCTCGCGTCGATGGGGCGGCTGGACGCGGAGACGATGGCGGGCATGGCGGCGGTCGGCGAGCTGTCGCTCTCCGGCGGGGTGATGGGCGTGCGCGGGGCGCTGTCGATGGCCATTGCGGCGAAGGAAAGCGGTCTGCGCGCGATCATGCTGCCCGCGTCCAACGCGGCGGAGGCCGCCTGCATCGAGGGGCTGGACGTTCTGCCGGTCGCGCACCTGAGCGAGGCGATCGACCACCTGCGCGGCAGGCGGAGGATCGAGCCGCTGCGCGCCAGACCCTATGCCGAGCTGCTGGGCGAAAAGAAAATCCTGTGTGATTTCGCGGATGTGCGCGGCCAGAAGGGCGCGAAGCGCGCGCTGGAAATCGCGGCGGCGGGCGGCCACAACGTGCTGATGATCGGCCCGCCGGGCAGCGGCAAGACGATGATGGCGCGCTGCCTGCCGGGGATTCTGCCGGATATGACGCTGGAGGAAGCGCTGGAGGTGACGCGCATCCACAGCGCGGCGGGCACGCTGGCGGCCGACGCGGGGCTGATGACCGAGCGGCCGTTCCGCGCGC
>OIXH01000506.1_pt1 | contig 47853 bp, 43 predicted proteins | sample 1587741 | NCBI WGS metagenome assembly OIXH01 (sample SAMEA3888916, study PRJEB22519) | human gut metagenome | biome: human gut; feature: human-associated habitat; material: faeces | place: Denmark | collected 2011 | reverse complement strand
ATATCTGGGGAATGGTATACGAGGAACTGGAGCCTTACTTTTCAGGAGATATTTCTGCCAAGGAGGCAGCAGAGCGTCTCCAGAACCGGGTACAGCTGTATCTGAATGAGAGATAAGCTTTACGGATAATTGTCAGTATGATAGAAGAAGCTATTATATCTGTAGGTTAAAAATCATCCAATAGTTACCGGCGTGTTCTATGCAGTCTGCTCCTACGGTACCCTTTTTTCTGGTGACAGATTTTAACAAGTTGTTTAACCCTGCACCATGTGGAACGTTATCCTTTTTTTCAATAAGTGCTTTTGTTGTGTAACCGTTTTTAAAGAAATTTGTTATTTCATCAGAACTGATAAACTTCGGTACCGGGTTTCTGATTTCAAACTGAGTTTGACCATCGGCAGAGGATAAATGAACATAAATTTTATCTCCTGGTGAACATGCTTCAATAGCATTCTGCATTAAAATGCTTAAATAGTCTGAGAGGTCAACTTCACTGGCATGACTTTCTAATTTGTCAGATACTACATCAAACTGTATGCCGATATCTTTCTTCTCAGCTTGACAGGAAAGATTATACAAGGTCGCAGCTAAAAGAGGTTTGTCAATCTGTAAGAGAGGATAGGCGTGCAGGGGTTTGCTATATTCATATGTATAAGTTTGGATGCATTTTTTTAATTCATCATAATTGGTGCAGGTACTTGACAGAGTCTGAAGATTTTGCAGACGGTTGGAATATTCATGCTGGCTGTTGCGGATTTCGTTTATTAAAGACTCGTAGATAGGTAAGTTTTTTTGATATGATGAGAGTTCGTGCCTTTGCAGATTCATTTTCTGGTCGTAATACAGGACAATGGCATTGGAAACAATGAGTATAAAAGTAGTAATTATGATGGCGCTTATATTTGTGTAAAGCCTGTTTGGGTTTGTCTTGAGAAAGAGGAGAATACTAACCAGAATTAAGTGAGTATTCAATAATACAAAGCGAAATGGTACAGCAGCTTCTGAAATAAATGAGAATATCTTAGCAGGTTTACATAAGCACAGAAGCAGTGAAAGGCACATCACAAGAAAATTCCCCCAGATTCCAAGGTATGGAGAATTTATAACAGCGGGAAATAAGGATAAAAGGAGTGCCGCAAAAAACTGTATGGCGAGAAGGGTATCGTAAGTGAGAATATATAGAAAAAGGTTGTTAAGACCTTTGCTGTTACGATTGGTGCAAAAGAAATAAAAAATGTATACAATTTGTCCGATTATTAAGGAAGCGACGGCATAGTCTTCCGGTATGATGCTTAGAATAAGAGGAATTATAATGGCCGCAAAAAGATCAGTTTTTGTGGGAATGTGGGATTTAGAGACATATGCCTTCATGAAAATATAATAACATATGAATTCTAAAAATGATGTAATATATGAAATAAACATAATCTATTCCCCTTTCATGCATAACAGGCACTCATCTACTTTTTTTATATAGGTTCTTCCTATGGAAATGGATGTGCCATTTATTCGCACATACTGTGAGATACGATCGTAGGATTGCACGTAGTCTCTGTTAATAATGTATTTTTTATGGCATCTTATAAAGTTGGAATCCAGTATGGAAGCTAACTGTACCAAGGTATATTGCCTGGTATTGATTTTACCCTTTGTGGTAAAAACAAGAAGGGTATGAGCTTGTGACTCGATATAGTAAATATCCTCTGGAGATATTCTGTGAAGAATTCGATTGGTATCGGTCAGTTCGATAGTCTGATTCAAATAACCGGTAAGAAGCATCTGCTCCAGCTGAAAGAGAATATCTTTGTCTGTATAAGGCTTTGAAATATAGTTGTAGCAGTGGAATTCAGAGAGAGCAAAGGATTCTTCGTGGGAAAGTGCAGTAAGAAAAAGGATGGGGACACGATAATAGCAGGGGAATCTACGGGCTGTTTTTGCAAGAAAAAAACCTCCGCGATCCGTATTTCCGCCAGACAGTTGGACATCAAGCAACAATAATGTAAAAGGGATGTTTAAGGAAACAGACTCGTTAAGTAGATGCTCTGCAGCATGATAACTGCAGGCGGACTGCACAATCCAGCCCGGATATTCTTTTTTTATACATTCACATAACATATTAAGCTGTATAAGATCATCTTCTACGATTAGGACGTTTTGCATAGAGTTACCCCATGTACATTTCTTGATGATGATTTTAACAAATTATAAAGAAATAATCAAGATTATAAAGATTGCTCTATAACATTGTTTATTTATCAGCTTGGGAGGGAATATATTTGCACGTATTTTTATTGTGGGATAGGGCAAACAACTTCTTAGTCTCGCTTCTTATGTCAAAACTGAAGATAGATAAAAATGACGAAAAGAAATCAGCACTTATACTATATAGTTTATCCTGCCTCTTAAATGAAGCAGGAAAAATAGCAGTGCTGACAGTCTTTTTTCTTGTGCAGAGAAGATGGGCAGAATTTATTACGGCTTTTATAACAATAGCTTCACTGCGCATATTTTTAGGAGAAAGTCACAGAAAAACAATTCTGGGATGTTGGATGCAATCTTTTTTGACGTTTGAAACTATAATTCTTTTATCCGCGAAGATTTCTGTTAATGGCTATACATTTTGTCCTATACTCCTTTTGGGATTATTCCTGATCTGGAAAGAGCTGCCTTTGATTTCGGATCAAAGAACAATCTATGGAGAAGCACAGTGCATGAGATTTAAAAGCAAATCCCTTACAGTCATAGTGATCCTGCTGATGCTTATATACTATGTTCCATATTGTATAGGCAATGTCATGCTATGGACTATGTGCTTTCAAATTCTTGAGAGCCTCCTGGTTGTTTTATACAGGAAGTTTCAGGGCTCTTCTTTATAATATCTTCCGCACATCCCGCAGATTATCGATGACCCAGTCAATACTGTCCGGTACCTTTATCCCTGAATTTCGGCGATAGAAGCAGGTCTTCATGCCATAACGAAGTCCTCCCTCCATGTCAGAAGTTAAGGAATCGCCGATGATGACAGCATCGGAAGCAGTCAGAGGATGAGAGGAAAACAAGCCGTTTTCTGACTGATTGAGTTCCCGGAAAGCGTAATCAAAAAAGTCCGGGGAAGGCTTGGAAACACCGACCTTTTCGGAAACAAAGATGTGGGAAAAGTATTTTCGCATATCCGCTATCTCCAGACGGTGGAGCTGCTGGGCATATGGGCCGTTGCTTGCGGCACATAGCACATACTTCTCCTTAAGATAAGAAAGCATGTCATAAGCACCGTCTACCGGAATCGCACTGTCATAGATAGCTTTCCGGAAATAGTCTTCAAAGACAATACCGTCAAAAGGAATGTGCAGGGAATGAAAAATATTGCACCAGCGTATGTTATGCAGTTCATCAAAAGTAAGGGTACCCTGTTCAATCTGATGCCACAGTCTGTTGTTTTCCTCTGTAAAGACTTCAAACATGTATGGTTCATAAGACTTTAATCCAAAGTGGGCAAAGCCGGTCTGCATGGTCTGCTTCACGTAGGCATCAAAATCAAGCAGGGTATTGTCAATGTCAATAAAGACCAGTCTCATAATTTCTTCCTTATCCATAAATCTTATCCGTAAATACAGCTGAATTCGCGGAAGTCCGCTTCTCCGGCCACGGCATAAAGTCCCATCACTACGCCGGTAAAGCCGCTGGCAACTTCGCTTGAAAGATATTTGGTGAAGCCTTTGCCAAGGTAAACGGTGGCATCGTCCGTAATCACATAGAAGCGGTATTCCAGTGCATCCGCTTCCACGGAAAGAGTAAATTTGTCACCGTATACAGGCAGCATGGTTTCCACATGGTGAATGCCGCCGATATTTAACCGGAGCATAGCCTCCAGCCCTTTTTCCGTCCGGCAGAGCGCCAGCTCATAATGCTCGTTTTCATCCATATAGAGAGTGATGCCGGCTTCCCCTTCTTTCAGATCCACCTCTACGGAAAGGTTCATAATAAAATCACGCTGTCGTAAACCGATAAAGGTGGGAGATTTGGTTTCATTTAAGGTGGTGGAGGTGCCCCTCAGGGTAAGTCCGTTTTCCGGGAAATCATAGTTTTCCATATGCGGATGCCGTAAATAGCACCAGTCTAAATTCCAGTCCGTATTGTCAAATGTGTAGCGTTTCTTTTCATGCTGGGCAAAACTGCCGGGAATTTCATAGGATTCGTCTGTTGTACCGTCATTGCCGGCGGTGAACCAGCCGTCCTCATGGAAAGTTATGGGGGTTAAAAAGACTTCCCTGCCCAGATGATGATAGGGCTGCCATACGCCAATCTGGCGGAAGCCAAGGGTTACTATATACCAGTTACCGTCATGATTTTGTATCAGATCACCGTGACCGATACCCTGGATGATGAAAGGAGCCTTGTTACGGTTGGTGAGTAGCGGATTTTGCGGATAATTTTCAAAAGGCCCCCATATATTTTCTGCCCTTGCATAGGTTACCATATGTCCGTATTCGGTGCCTCCTTCGGCTGCCATGAGGTAGTAGAAGTCTCCGATTTTGTACATATGGGGGCTTTCTAAGTAACGGCCACCGCTGCCGGACCAGATGGGACGGGATTCACTTAATTTTCTGCCGGTGGCAACTTCAATTTCACACTGCATGACACAGCCTTTGCCATTTTCATCATTGCCGTTGCTGATAAAGAAGCAGCGGTCATCTTCAAAATAGAGAGAGGGGTCAATGCCGCCCTGATCCACTACGATGGGGTCGGACCATTCTCCGTGAATGTCATCGGTATATACATAGAAATTTTCCTGGGTGGTATTGTTGTTGGTCACCATGTAGAAACGGTCCTTGTGGAAACGGATGGTGGGGGCAAACACGCCGCCGGAGCTGTTGATATCCTCCAGCATAACCTGACTTTTCCGGGTGAGAACATGTCCAATCTGCGTCCAGTTTACCAGGTCGTCACTTTCAAACAGGGGAACGCCCGGGAAGAACTGGAAGGAACTGCTGACAAGGTAAAAATGTCCGTTTGCCGCGCAGACGCTCGGGTCGGGATAGAAGCCTTTGATGATGGGATTTTGATAGCGCATAAAATATCCTCTCTTTCCTGTTTACAGTAGGTAGATAATGGTAACGTTTTTATTTTTACTCTATCATAAAGTTTCCGGAGAGTAAACCAAAGGTTTGCATTTTTAAGAAAGGTGTGCTACACTTGCACGGTACAAAAAATAACACGAATATGGACGGTTTCAGGTGTCGGATAGGAGCGGGAGCGGTTTCACCGTAAGGGAACAGATGGTGGAAACGGCAAACTTCGGATCCGGTGAAAAGGGAAGCAGGTGAGAGGCCTGCACGAACTCGTCACTGTATTAAGGGAGTTCTGCACGGGCATAGCGGGTATCCGGGAGATTTTCCACCCGGACACAGCGTGCAAAGTCACTGGGCGAAAGCCTGGGAAGACGGATGCGGGGCGATGAGCTTAGAGTCAGGAGACCTGCCTGAAATTTGGTACGAAATAACCACGAGGAATTGGTCAGGTACACTAAATTCTCCAATCCCTTCTGCTCATGCATGAAGGGTTTTTTGTCATTCTGTATTCGTAAAAACGCCAAGGAGGAGAAGAAAATGGCAGAACAAAATAACAAATCAAAAAAGGGTCTTATTATCGGAATCGTGGCACTGGTAGCCGTAATTGCGGTTTTGGCAGTAGTATTCTTTGTATTCCGTGAAAAGCCCACCAAGGGAGCAAAGGCAATTACCATTGAAGTGGTAGATGACCAGGGAACCAAGACAACTTATAATCTGAACACCGATGCGGAGTACTTAAAGCAGGCAATGGAAGAAGCTGACGGTCTTACTTTCTCAGGCAGCGAGAGCGACTATGGTCTGTATCTGGAAACCGTAAACGGTCTGACCGCTGATTACAATGCAGACGGAGCTTACTGGAGCATTTATGTGAACGGTGCTTACGGCAACTACGGTGTGGACAGCCAGCCTGTTGCAGACGGTGATACCTATACTCTTCAGTACGAGAAATATACAGAATAGGATTTCTCATTAAATGGAAAAGAAAAAAAATCCATTTCAGGTAAGTGTACGGGATATTGCACTGATTGGTATGATGACGGCAGTAATCGAGGTCAGCAAACTGGTGCTGGCAGCAGTGCCCAACGTGGAGCTGGTTACCTTCTGGATTATCATGTTCAGTCTGTTTTTCGGACCGAAGGTGATTTATTCCATACTGGTGTTTATCCTGATTGAAGTGAGTATCTACGGTGTGAATGTGTGGGTCATTATGTATTTGTATATCTGGCCCACACTGGCACTGCTGGTGCTGCTCTTCAAAAAAAAGGACTCCATGCTGGTGTTTGCCATTTTGTCCGGGTTTTACGGTCTTTTGTTTGGGGCATATTGTTCCCTGCCCTATATCGTAATCGGCACTGTGGGAGGCGGCATCAAAAGCGGTCTTATCATGGCGTTCAACTGGTGGGTGGCAGGCATTCCCTACGATATCCTGCATGGCATTTCCAATTTCTTTGTCATGCTGGTGCTGTACCATCCCGTGCATAAAGTCATGCAAAAGATAAAAGTGAGTATGATATAAAAAGAAGAAGAAGGAGCCGGAGGCGATGCCTCCGGCTACTTTTATAATACCGGAAAATAAATATGAACGCAGAACTTTTCGTTTTCTTCAAATATTTCGATTAAACCATTTCTTTTTTCTAAAAGTCTTTTTACACTTTTTAATCCAATCCCATGAGAATCTGAATATGGTTTGGTTGTATGCAATTCGGGATTTGTATCTAAAACAGAGGAAAGAATAGTATTCTCAATCAGCATACTGATAGCATTGGGCCTTGGGAGGATTTCAACAAAAATCCGACGAAATTCCTTGGGGAGTTTTTCTTCTGCTTCTATAGCGTTGTCTAAGATATTAGATAAAACAACAATCATTTCAATATCATCGAAGGTATTGGCAAGGGCAACCCTGACAGAAAAAGCAATCTCCTTATCATGACATAAATTATTTTTCTGTATCAGCATAGCATTTACGAGCTGATTTTGACAAAAAGTAGTACTTTCTGCATTTAAGCGTTCTGAAATCATTTTATGTATATCTTCTATTACTTCCTCAACTTTGCCTGTTTTTAAAAGCGATTCATAAGAAAGAAAATAATTTTTCATATCATGTCGAATTTCCCGAATTCGCTGTTCACTTTCCTGCATGTAATGCAGCTGCTTTTCCTGTTGTTCCATGGTAAGGTTCAAAAGTTCATATTCCTGTAATAGCCGGCTCTTTGTCTGCAGCCGGTGAAAAAGAAATAATGTTACAAAAATAATGATAAGCATGATACAGGTAGAAATCAGTCCCAATACTTCCAGAATATCGTTTTCTTCCGACAGGTAAAACAGAATATAATAATTAATCAGGACCACTAAAAAACTGCATAGCAAGAAAAGAGAAATAATGGTATATCCTTCACTGGAAAAAGCAGGGGAAGATTTTAGTTTTCGCCGTATGGAAAATAAAATCATAAGTTCTGATAAATAAATCAGAATTAAAATGTAAATACGGGTAATAGAACCGGGAACAGATAAGTCAGAAAAATTTTTGTTTGTTGTCAAGGTGCCTATATAAAAGAAAATATTTCCTATGAGAATATCAAAAATATTAAAAAGAAGAATGGCAAGAAATTTGTATATCCATTTTCCGCTATAGCATACGAGGGACAGTGCAAAGACGATTCCCATGGATAGCAGAGAACCTGCCAGATTGGGCAACAAAGAAAACGGAGAATATGTGAGAGGAAAATATAAGAACCCGGCAATCAGAATATAAAGAAATCTATATTTGGCTGAATGCGAAAAAACAGTCTCTAAAGTAAGGATAGAAAAGACAAAATATAACAGGCAGCTAAGAGCTTCCGTAAGATTATACAGTATAGTCATTATGAAAATTCCTTTGGTATTTTAAGAAGGCGTTCTTAAAAGTTTCTTTATAAGTTCTGGAAATGGAAATAAGAGTACCGTTATCCATTATAATGTGTTGGCTGGTAAAAACAGAAATATAGCTCAAATTCACTAAAAAGCTTTTATTTGGCTGGGCAAATCCATGCGCAAGGAGCTCGGCGGAGTAATCACTTAATTTCCCACGGATTTTATATTCTTTCTGTGTACTGTGAAACATAACATAATGGGCATTGGATTCACATAAACGCAGGGAAGAAAGTGGCACAGTCACCTCGATGCCATTAGAGGTCACGGAAATGACACGGTTGACGCGTTGGTTCATTTCCCAAAATGCGGAGAGCGCGGCGGGAAGTTCTTCATCTAAATATTCTTTCCGAATATAGCGAAAAGGAGAATATTGGAAAGAAGCAAAAACAGGTTCATATAAACCGCTTATAAAGATAATGGAACATTTGGAATCCATGGAGCGTATTTTTCGAGCAAGCTCCATTCCCGATACTTCCGGCATTTTAACATCCAAAAGATAAAGTTCAGCATATGGAATATTATCCGCAAATATAGAAGAATTGGAAAAAGTCAGGATATCCGCATCCACTTTTGCATCAAAAAAGTTTTGCGTTATTCTATGTATTTTATCTAAAAAGATAGCTTCATCATCACATATACATATCCGGTACACCTTTTATAACTCCCATACTTTATACAATCTTAACTGCACGACTGTTATTTTACTTAATAACAGTATTTTACATTATTTTTTGCAGCCTTAAAAGAGAAAAGATATGTTAATTTTGCCTATTTTATGTCGTATATGCCAGAATGTTGCAGGAGTTACCTGAATTTGTTATGAATAAGACAGGTAGTTTGATACAAAACGGGAGAAAACAATAATGGAAGAACTGACAAAGAGATTGCTGGCGATTTCGGAACAAAATCACAATGAAGAAGTTGTTTTGTACGGAATACAGGTTATAGCGGATGGAATATTGTCCATTTTAGGGCTGCTTATATTAGGTGGAATTTTAGGAAAAATGGAATATACCATCTTGTTTATTATTTTCTCTTACCTGATATCCCGCAGCACAGGGGGATATCATGCGCAAACCAGAGCAGGCTGTGCTTTGCTAACTCTTGGGATGTATTTGATTGCGGTCTATGTGCCGGAAGTGCTATGGATGAAAGTATCCCTGCAATTCACTGGCATTATGTTGTTAATTATCCTGCTTTTAATTTGGTTCCTTGCACCGGTGGAACATCCCAATAAACCATTGCTGCCTGAATTTTTTGTGCGGAACAGATACATATCGAGGATATATGTTGTTATCGTTTCTGCACTTATTGTTTATCTGAAAAAAAAATGTAATATGCTGGGTATGTTTTTACTGGTAAACCTTGGGGAGGTGGCAGTCTCCATGACAGCCGGTAAAATTATATACACTATGAGCAAAGGAGTGGGGGGAGATTAGTATCTTTTGCAGTAATCTGAGGAAAAAGGAGGGGAAAACAATGAGAAAAGAAATTGCGGAAGTATGTATTAAGGTTGCGGAATATGCAGCAAAAAAGGCAGTTGTAAAGGCTTCGCCGTGGAACCATTATCAGAATGTAGAGACAGAAGCTGTAAGAAACTGGGTGGAAAAGGAAGAAAAATAGAGACAAATGAAAGAAAGGGAGATATACTATGAGTAAAAAAATCAAGAGATTTATTGCCGTAATTGCGATAGCAACCATGATATTAGGAACGGGAGTAGTTTCTAATGCATCCGTAGATGAACATGAATGCTCTTATTCTTTGGTTGAATGCAAAGATCAGGGAATTACAACGGTAGCAACGCATCAATACGTAACAAAAATCGAAAATGGAAAAGAAATCATGGCAACTTGTACGGTATCCTATCATGCTTTTTTGGATATCTACAGATGTGGATGCGGAGCACAGAAAACATCGCCCCATGGATTTAGCATTCATAGCAGTTGTGGACAGCATTAGGATAAACTGATATCGGTTATATATAAGAGGCTGGCAGTGATATAGCAATAATTGCCAGCCTTGGGACCAAATCAATTAATAAGGAGACCAGCAAACATGAGGTTTAGAAAGATTGTCACAACCCTGGTACTTGCTTCTTTGTTCCTCGGCGGATGTACCGGATTGAAAAGTACGAACGACAGAATGACGGAACAGTCCGTGGGAGCAACGGAGGGACAGACGGCAGAAGCGGGAAGTACGGAAGACGCAGGACATGCAGCCGGACAGGATGGGAATACGGACGAACCGGAAGTACTTTATTCGGTGGAAGAGGTGGCATTTCCGAACCCGATTTCCCAGATTGACCTCAGGGAAGGGGAAAAGTGCTGGTATTATGATGTCTTTCAGGCAGGAGATATAGTGGCGTGCAGCGACCGGGGGTACAGTGGTAATTATGAGAACTGGTACTTCTATACCCAGATTTACGACAGTACTGCAGGTGAGTGGGTTACCTTTGACGCCACAAACAACAATTATAAGGCAGAGGTTGACGGGGTAACTTATTACGGCATGCAGAATGTGTACCGTTCTCTTGACGATAAGCTGTATACCAATGCGTATATTCCGGATGTGGAGGGCTATCTGTGCGAAACAGACCAAAACGGTTTCCGGCATATTCTGTATGCCATTCCGGAAATAGAGCAGGAAATAGACGGGGATTATGAATGGTTTCTTGATAAGGAGAAAAGACTGTATCTGTATTCGGCAGAGGAGAAAACAGTACGGTGCTATGATGCGGAAGGAACACTTTCCCGGACAGTGGAGGTGCCCGGAACAGTTTATGGCATTATGCAGGGAAACGCCGGAGAAGATGTTTACTGGTATGGTACCAATCTGAAACTCAGACCCGTAATTGGCAGCTTAAGCACAGGAGAAATAACGGCAGAGGACAACCTGGAAGAACTGGCATCGGATTATAAGGCAGTTATGGCAGGGGACGGAACCGTTTATCTTGCAGACACACAGAACCTGTTCCGGCTGACGGACGGCACTCTCCGGAAGGTATTTGGTTTTGTGAAAAACGGGTACATTATGAGCTTCATGTATGACATGGGACAGACGGAAGAGGGGAGCCTTTCCCTGCTGGTGGAAATGGATAACTGTATTACCAGACTTTCTATGACGGAGGTGGATTTCCTTCCCGAAAAGAAGGAAATTATCTATGCGGACCTTGTGGGAAATGCTGCTCTTGCAAAATCCATAGCACGGTTCAACAGGCGGAGCGAAAAATACCATATTACCCTGCAGCTGCCGGAAAGTATTGACGACAGGGCATCTTTCAGTCAGGAGGTACAGATTGCCCTGGGAACCGGGAAAGGACCGGATTTAATAGGGAACGCACTTCTTACAGATATTGATGGATATGTGGAAAAGGGTTACCTGGCGGAAGTGGGGGACATCGTGGGAGAGTCCTCTCTTTACGTGAACGGAGCGCTGGATACTTGCAGGGTGAATGGAATTCTGTACGGCATTCCTTACGACTGTTCCTTTGACCTGGTGGCTTACAGCAAAGATACTGTGGGGGACAGACAGACTCTTTCCTTACAGGATTTTGTGGGACTTGTGGAAAAGTCCGGTGCGGAAATCGTACAGGAGAATGTAGGCGGCACCGGTATTATCTTAAACTATGTGTTGGCTGACGAAAAAAATACCGCTTACATAGACTGGGAGAACGGGAAGTGTGACCTGTCCTCGCCGGACTTCCTGAAAATCCTGGAGTTTGCAAAGAAATATGCAGATACCGGAAGGGCAGAAAAAGATGCATTTGCCTATATGACCTTTATGGGATTTGATGAACTGCGCCGGGTTAAGGAAATTTTCAGCTACTTTGACGGCAAGGCCTCCCTTATCGGTTATCCGAAGGAAAACGGCAATGGTATTTATGTGTCCACAGACAGTATTTACCTCAGGGCAGGTTCGGAAGCAGCAGAGGGGGCGAAAGAATTTCTGCGGTTTCTTATTTCGGAAGAAGAACAGGAAAAATATGCGTCCTACAATTTTGCCCAGTCACAGGATGACGGCATGTCCACAACCATGCTGGCAAAGGAAGGAGCCTTTCCCGTGGTGAAAAGCGCCTACGAAGGAATGATACGTGCGGCAGAGGAACGGGATGCGGATAATGTCAGATATCTGGGGGAACTGCCTTATACGGAGGACATGGTAGAGCAGATTTATTATATTATTAACCATGCAGAGCCGAAAAATGCCTATATAAATCAGCTTGAAGGTATGGTGGCAGAAGAACTGCAGCCGTATTTTGCAGGTGATATTTCGGCAGAAGAGGCGGCTGAAAAACTCCAGAACCGTGTGCAACTTTATCTGAATGAGAAGTAATCGTTTCCCGAGAAATGTGCTAATGGATAGAGAAAAATAAAGGTGAGTATTTTTCGACCTTAAAAGAGAAAAGATATGTTAATTTTGCCTATTTTATGTCATATATGCCAGATTGTTGCAGACGTCACCTGAATTTGTTATGAATAAGACAGGTAGTTTGATACAAAACAAGAGAAAACAATAATGGAAGAACTGACAAAGATTGGACGGAAAAGTATTGCACAAAGATTTTTCAGTAATGCCGAATCAGGGAATTATGGAGAAACCGGATATTATTTTTGGGGTGAACCTACAAATTCTTTAGACGAAAATGGAGTTAATGAGATCAGGACTATTATAAAACAGGAAAGAGACAGGGGAGCATTGATATTGTTGTCAAGTCATAACAATGATGATATAATGGAATTAGCGGATAAAGTCTATAAAATGGAATCAGGTGAAATCAAAGAATGGAATAATGAAAAATCCTGAAAAAAACGTGTCCAAGGAAGTGAAGGAGGCTCGTCCGAAACATTTTGGCAGAGGAGGCTATAATGAAGAAAACCACTTTATGTATATTGTGTGTTTGTGCTACCATCATAGCAGGATGTGGAATAGAAAATGATAAACCTGTGAAAAACACAGAAGAAAGCAATACTATAGAAAGTGAAAGCGGAAATCAAGATGGAAATGCGGAAAATACAGGAGGGGAGATTTTAAATAGCGAGTCAGAACCGGAGGATAATAAAAAACCACTTACAGATTATTCTCTGGTAACAGGGGAACATGATGGATATAATGCAATTCTGGATGTAAACGGATATCAGTATTTCTTTCTCATGGCAATGCAGCCGGAAAATATAGAATTACAATCTCCGAAAGAGAGAGAAGAAGAAAGATATGGCGAAAAGGTCAAGGTATTTTCTATCGTTGTGTCGGACGGAAAGTCAGAAGAAGAATTAGGATATATCTATGGATTTTTATTTACACCTACATCTGATTGTTATGTAGAACCGGAATTCCAAAAGGGAAATAAAATATGTGGTAAAATTGCATCTTGCGAGGAAGGAAGAGTATCCATATACAAAGCAGAAGAAGTAGACAGGGATACCTATATAGAATTTACCAATGTTTCTGAGAAAGAGTCAGAATATACTATATCGCAAGATACGCAGTACATTATATTGGATGGGAATTTTGCAAGTACATCTGTAACATGGGAACGTTTTCAAGAACATCTTACAAGGGAAAAAAACATTTTCTATTATTTTATAGAAAATGAGGGAGTAATCACTCAGATTTGGGAGCCATATATTCCATAAACAAAACAGAAGTGTCAGAGGTAAAGTCTTAAACCGGATAGCTTAAGGAATCTTTACCTTTGACATTTTTTAATTTATTGGTATGCAGGCTTTAATTAAACAAAATAAACCTTGCTTAGAGAACTGAAGATTGCAGTAAGCGCTTCCGGGAAAGAAGCGCAGTACGATGAACATGCACAAGAACGGCTTCACAGCAGAGCAGATAGCGGCGGCTATCGATAAGGATTTGGAAGAAGTAAGAGCCGTTCTGACGGATTTTTGAAATTGCCAAATTCCCCATATGGTGGTATGATTTCGGTAGCGTAGAGAGGTCGGTGCGGAAGGCGGCGCCGGCAAGGAAAGGGTATGATAAGTCAGATGAGAATGCAGGAGAATTACATAAATGCGCTTGACATCAGGTGGTCATACAACCATGCCAAGAAGATGGAAAAAATCTGTTCCAATCCCAAGTTAGGATACCGGACATCAGGCTCCGGGGCGGAGCTGAAAACCGGCGACATGCTGGCGGAAACGATGCGGAAGCTTGGTTTTCCCAAAGTATATAAGGATGCCATAAAAGTGGATGCATGGGAGTTCAACAAAGCGGAACTTACCTTTGAAGACAGACATGGAAAGATAAGAAAGGTACAGCTCGGAGCTTACCAGACCCATTTTGTGACAGAGGGCGGGCAGAATTTCACCCTTGCCTATGTGGGGAAGGGAACCAGACAGGACTATGAAGGCATAGACGTAAAAGGAAAACTGGTGCTGGTGGACATTAACCAGCGCGATGAATGGTGGATAAATTTCCCGGTTTACCAGGCACACCTGAACGGGGCGGCAGCCGTCATTGCGGTGCAGACGGGCGGTTACGGAGAAGTGGATGATGCGGCGCTCAATGCGCAGGATATTGCGGGACCCGCCGATGCCCCTGCCTTTTCCATATCCCGGAAGGATGCGGAGCACATCAAGCATGCATTGGGAGAAAACAAAGAAATAACGGTTACCCTGGATGCGGTATCCAAGGTGGAAAAGGACCGGACAACCTATAATATTGTGGGCGAAATTCCCGGAAAACATCCGGAGCGGCGGATTATGCTTTCCGCCCATTACGACTCCTATTTTGACGGATTTCAGGATGATAACACAGCTATAGCCATGATGCTCTGCATCGGAAAAACGCTGCTTCAGATTGGCTATCAGCCGGAAAATACACTGACCTTCTGTGCCATGGCAGCGGAGGAATGGGGCATTTCCGACACCCAGTTTGACTGGTCGACGGGAGCCTATGAGCAGGTATTTACCGTGCATCCCGAGTGGCGGGGCAGCGTGATTGCAGACTTAAATTTTGAACTGCCGGCGCTGGCACACGGAACGAGAGCACGGATACGAAGCACGTATGAATACGTTCCGTTTTTAGAGGAATTTCTGAAGGATTTGCCCACTCTTACCCGGGCGTATCCGGAGGAAACAAGAGTAACGGCGCCGATAGAAACCTGGTCGGATGATTTTTCCATTGCGATTTCCGGTATTCCCTCTATGGTGGATGATTTCACGGGCGGCAGCTTCATGCAGACCAATTATCATTCCCAGTTTGACAACGACGGTTACTATGACGAAGATGTGTATCGGATGCATCACGAACTGTTCGGACTGCTTCTGATGGCGATTGACAAAACGGCGGTGGTTCCGCTTTCCTTTGCGGGCGTTATGAAAAAAGCGGAGGAATGCATAAGCGATGAATGGTGCGAAAAATGCGGAGCGGACAGGGACGGCTTTGTGAAAGCGCTGCGGAAGGCGGCAAAAGCAGGAGATAAGGCTTATGAGAAAGTCTTAGAAGCAAACAGGGAATATGCACAATATAGTGCAGCCTTACAGAACGATGCCGGGGACAAAGAGGAAAATCCGGCTGCCAAAGCAGATGCGCTTTACGAAAACAACCGCAATCTGGAAAAGGCATTGCTCCGGGCATTCCAGAAGGTGCAGGATACCTTTGTACGGATCGACTGGCACGGCATGGTATTGTTCCCACAGGAAATCCTGCAGGAGCATCTGACGTTGCTGGACGGTGCCATCGGAAACCTGAAGGAGGGCAAAATTTCCGCAGCCCTTCGTAAACTTTATGAGATAGATAACAATTCTTATGCCTTTGCATTTGATAAAGAGGTGTACGAGTATTTCACAAGAAACAGCTTAAATCAGCCCAAGGACAGACTGAAATGGGGCTACGGCAGAATTATCGGACACGAAGATTTGTTTGATGTGGTGGAAGCGCTGATTGGAAAAACAGACGCCGACTGCAGCAAAGAAATTGCATTTTTGCAGGAAGCCTATGAGCGCCAGGTGGAACTGTTCCGAAACGAGATAACCGAAATGAAAAATAAAACAGAGGAGATAGTAGGAATTTTAAAAGAATTCTGACAGACTATGGAAAGTGATAATTTATATAAGGTAAAATTTGAGGACCTTCCCAAACTGGAGGTTCTCCTTAACAAATGTTTCTCAAAGGACCCCCTCTATGAAACCCTGATACCGGACGAGGAGGTGCGCAAGCGTCTGACACCGGAGCTTTTTAAGTGCGATATGACGGAATTTTACGAAACCTGTGAAATCTTTGCGGACAGCGAAGAATTAAACGGCGTGCTGGTGGTGTCCGATGAAGCAGAGCCTTACAATGTGCTGAAATATTATTTCAGCGAGGCAATGGCTTCCCTTAGGACGGAAGGCTATCTTTTGAAGGAAGACCATTCCCTGAAAACACTGTTCAATTTTATTTTGGGAAGGGATTACCTGAATTCCAGTTGGACGGAGCAACTTCACGTAAAAAACAGGATACATATCATTTACCTGGCGGTGGACCCCGAAATGCAGCACCACGGCATTGCGGCAAAGCTGATTGAGGAAACCATCCACTATGCGGAAGAGCATAAAATGATGCTTTCCTTAGAAACCCACAACCCGGAAAACGTGGCATTTTACCAGCAGTTTGGGTTCAAAACCTACGGCGTGCTCAACAAGCACTTTGACTTGAAGCAGTACTGTCTTATCCGCGAAGCGGGAGCTCCCGTTCCTTAATCCTCTTCTTCTTCTATTTTAGAGCAGGGCAGGGAAAAGATAAATTCCGTGCCGACGCCTTCCGTGCTGATGACATTGATATGTTCTCCATGGGAGGCGATGATTTCTTTTACGATGGAAAGTCCCAGACCGGTTCCCTTTTTGTCTTTGCCGCGGGAGGAGTCCGATTTGTAAAAACGCTCCCAGATGAGTTTTAAGTCATCCTTGGGAATGCCGATGCCGCTGTCTTTTACAGACACGAGCAGCTTGTTTTTCTTTTCGGAGGTCTCGATGCGGATGACGGAATCGGAATGGCTGAACTTGATGGCGTTGTCCAGAAGGTTATACAGAACCTGTTGGATTTTGCCCATATCCGCATTTACATACATGGTATTGCCGGTGAGGATAAGCTCAATGGCAAGTTTCTTTTTTCGGCAGGTGCCCTCAAAGGAGGCAGCCGTATTCCGGATGACTTTGTTGATGTCAAAGTCTGTCTTGTCCAAAAGCATTCCCTTGGTATTTAAGTTATTCAGAGTAAGCAGACTGTTTGTGAGCTTGGTCAGACGGTCTGTTTCGTTCAACACAATCTGCAGATATTTTTCATGCAGCTCCGGCGGAATGGTGCCGTCAATCATGGCTTCCAGGTAGCCCTTGATGGAAGTAAGCGGGGAGCGGAAGTCGTGGGAAACGTTGGCAACAAACTTTTTCTGGTCGTCCTCGGAACGGGCAATTTCGCTTGCCATATAGTTCAGGCAGGCAGCCAGATAGCCCATTTCGTCCTCGCTTTCTACCTGAAATTCATAATGCATATTGCCGGAAGCGTACTGCTCGGTAGCATAGGTAATCTTTCGCAGCGGTTTGTATACAATCTCCGTAAAGAAAATCAGGATAATCATGGACAGGAAAAACAGAATGCACATGGTGATGTAGGAAATTGTCAGCAGGCTGTTGGAAGACTCATAAACGGATGCCATGGAAGCATGGATGACCACATAGCCGTTTACCTTGTAATTGGTGGTAATGGGCGCAATGACATTGAGCATGGCTTCATCATAATAATCGAAAAAATTGCTGACATTGTAGTAAGAATTCGCAGTGAGCGTCGGGTCGAAATTTTCGATAATCACCACTTCATCCACGTTGAGAGGATACTCCGTGGTAAGTACCATACGGCCGGACGGGTTAATAATCCAGATGTCGGAGTCTAAATAAACGGACAGGGCATCCAGCTGGTTTTTTACAGACTCTAAGGAAGTATCACTGGTATACAGACCGGAGCCGTACCTGTCTGCAATCAGTGTAGCCTCAGAATAGAGTGTATTCGCTTTTTCTCTGGTAAGCTGTTCTACCGTCAGCTTCGGCACAAAAACGGAAATAATAATAAACCCGAAGATGCCGAAGATGACATAGGCAAGCAGGAATTTTAAATACAGCGTTTTTTTCATTGCTTAATTTCCTTTTACCTCGAATTTATAACCGATGCCCCATATGGTGGAAATTTTCCAGGAGTCGTGGTCCTTGATTTTTTCCCGCAACCTTTTGATATGTACGTCAACGGTGCGGGTGTCGCCGATATACTCATAGCCCCAGATCTGGTCCAGGAGCTGCTCTCTGGTGAAAACATGGTTGGGAGAAGACGCTAAGAAGTACAGAAGCTCCAGCTCCTTGGGGGGCATGTCCACTGTGTGACCCATATAAATAACGGAGTAATTGGTCTGGTTGATGATTAAATCCGGATATTCCACGCATTTTTCGCTGACAGCGGGTTTGGCGGGAGCAGCCGGTTTGTAACGGCGCAGAACTGCTTTTACGCGGGCAACCAGTTCCTTGGAGTCAAAGGGCTTTTCCATGAAATCGTCCGCACCCATTTCCAGTCCCAGCACCTTATCAAAGACTTCGCCCTTGGCGGAGAGGATAATAATGGGAACCTGGTTTTTGGCGCGTACTTCACGGCAGACCTGATAACCGTCGATACCGGGAAGCATGAGGTCTAATAAAATCAGGTTGGGCTCAAAGGTATTTACGGCAGAAAGGGCGGATTCACCGTCCCCCACAATCATGGTTTCAAAGCATTCTTTTGTGAGATACAGGGAAATCAGCTCCGCAATATTTTCATCGTCATCCACGATTAAAATTTTCTGTTTGCTTACCATAGAAGCCTCCTTTTCAAATTCTGTTTATGAGTTACTTAAAGGTTACGATTGTGACACCTGCGTCACCTTCGCCGTATTCGCCTAAGCGGTATTCTTTTACATACTTTAACCGCTTCAAGTGGTTCTGAACGGCGCTTCTGAGAGCGCCGGTGCCTTTGCCGTGCACCACGCGGACAGTGTTTAAGTGGGACAGGTAGGCGTCGTCTAAATATTTATCCAGTGCTGCAACCGCTTCATCGCAGGTCATGCCGAGCAGGTTGATTTCGGGAGAAATCGTCATGGACTTGGAAAGACCGGACCTGCCGTTTCCCTTGCCGAAGCTCTGGGGCTTTAAGGATTTGGAGGACTGGGTTGCCGTATCGTCATCCGCAAGCAGCATCAGGTCATTGACGTTCACGGAAGAACGCATAATGCCGCACTGCACGAAAAGATTGCCCTTGGCATCGGGCAGGGTGCTTACGGTTCCCTTTAAGCCTAAGGAAATGACCTTGACGGAGTCGCCCTTTTTCAGCTTTTTCGGGTCTAACTTCGGAGCGCTCTGCTTCGGCGGCGTCTTTAAGGAAAGACGGTCGTTCTTTTCATCAATTTTCTTGCGCAGGTTCTGACGCCTGGTTTCCAGCTGCTTGATATCGGTACCGGCATTGGCCTTGTTGAAACTGGAAATGGTTTCGTCTGCCACGTCCTTGGCTTCCTGCAGGATATTGCGGGCTTTTTCGTTGGCTTCCCGTAAAATGCGGTCCTTTGCCTGGTCGATTTTCTCGTTTTTCGCTTTTAACTGCTGCTCTAAGGTCTTGATGCGTTCCTTGTAGGCAGTGATTTCTTCTTTTTCTTTTTCGATGTTCTTCCGGCTGTTTTCCAGATTGGCAATGACATCCTCGAAGCTCTCGTCCTCTTTGCTGATCTGTTCCTTTGCGGCATTGATAATGTCGTCGGAAAGCCCTAACTTGGAAGAAATGGCAAAGGCGTTGCTTTTGCCGGGAATGCCGATTAACAGCTTATAGGTGGGACGCAGGGACTCCACGTCAAACTCACAGCAGGCATTTTCTACAAAAGGAGTGGAAAGCGCATAGAGCTTCAGCTCGCTGTAGTGGGTGGTCGCCATGGTCCGGATACCTCTGTCGTGCAGATGATTTAAGATGGCGATGGCAAGAGCTGCACCCTCCGTAGGGTCCGTGCCGGCGCCCAGTTCATCAAAGAGGCACAGGGAATCTCCATCCGCATGTGCTAAGATGTCCACGATGGTCACCATGTGGGAAGAGAAGGTGGAAAGGCTCTGCTCGATACTCTGTTCATCGCCGATATCCGCGTAAACCTCCCGGAAAACGGAAAGCACGGAGCGGTCGGCAGCGGGAATATGAAGCCCTGCCTGTCCCATGAGGGTAAAAAGTCCCACGGTTTTTAAGGAAACCGTTTTACCGCCGGTATTGGGACCGGTGATGATCAGCAGATCAAAATCCTTTCCCAGGGTAATGTCAATGGGAACGACTTTCTTTTTGTCAAGCAGCGGGTGTCTGCCCTTCCGTATCCGGATGGCATGATCTTCTTCAAACAGCGGCATGGTGCCGTTGTAATCCAGAGCGAGCTTGCCCTTGGCGAAAATAAAATCCAAGGTGGTCATGACCTTCTGCCCTGCAGCCATTTCGGCGGTATGCTCGCCGGCCATAGCGGAAAGCTCCGCTAAAATTTTCTCGATTTCCTTCTGCTCTTCGATGCCGAGCTGGCGCAGCTTGTTGTTTAATTCCACAACGGCGGCTGGCTCGATAAAGAAGGTGGAGCCGGTGGAGGACTGGTCGTGGACCATACCGGAAACCTGTCCCTTGTACTCTGCCTTGACCGGCAGACAGTAACGGTTGTCACGCATGGTGATGACAGCGTCCTGCAGGTAGGTGCGCAGGGAGCCGTTTACCATGGAATTTAACTGGGAATGAATTTTCTCGCCGGTAAGGGCAATCTCCCTGCGGATACGCTTGAGCGCGGGGCTGGCATCATCCGCCACTTCCTCCTCGGACAACAGGCACCGGCGGATTTCTTCGGAAACCGGTGTGAGGGGGGAGAGGGCATCAAAATAAGAAGACAGGGAATCTCTTTTTTCAGTGTCCTTGTCCTCTCTGCCATATGCCTTGATACGGGCGGTATTTTCTAAAAAATCAGCAATTTTAATCAGCTCGGGAGCTGTTAGGGAGCTGCCGATGTCAAGGGATTTTAAGGAATATCCCAAATCCCTGTTGCCGCCGAAGGAAGTACTTCCGAAGCGCAGCAGCCTTGAGAGCGCATCCGCCGTTTCCTGCTGGGCGGTGCGGATGGCATGTATATCCGTGTCGGGAACAAGGCTGCGGCAGCATGCTTTTCCCGGTTCGGAGTCGGCTTTTTCGATAAGCCGGTGGATTATCTTGTCAAATTCAAGAGTGTGTAATGCTTTATTGTTCATCTTTTTCCTTTACCATATCGTTAATCAGGTCCATGATGGTGGAAATGGCGCTGAGCTGGTGGCTCTGTTTCATGGCGCTGATATAGCTCTGTCTGTTGCAATACAGCTCCTGCACTTTTTCCACTAAAAGAGTATCCGTGAGGTCGTCTTCGTCAACCACCATGGAAAATCCCTGTGCTTCAAAGGAACGTGCATTGAGTAACTGGTCGCCCCTGCTCTTGGAAGAGGGCAGAGGAATTAAAATATTGGGTTTGCCGAGAGCTAAAAGCTCGCAGATGGCATTGGCGCCTGCACGGGAAATCACCAGGTCCGCCATGGCGAAAACATCCTTTAACTCGGCTTTCAGGTATTCAAACTGCTTGTAGCCGGGCGTGTTCAGCAAAAGATTGTCCATTTTGTCCTTGCCGCAAAGGTGAACGACCTGAAAATCCTTTAAGAGAGCGGGCAGGGCATTCCGGACGGCTTTGTTGACGCTGGCTGCACCCTGACTGCCGCCGATAACCATAATGACCGGCTTGTTGGCGGTAAAACCGCACATGTCGAGTGCTCTGACTTTATCACCGGAGAAAAGCTCCTCGCGCACGGGGGAACCGGTAAGAACGGCTTTTTTCTCCGGCAGAAGCTTAACAGTTTCCGGGAAGTTGCAGCAGATTTTGGTGGCTGCACCTAAGCAGAGCTTGTTGGCAAGTCCCGGCGTCATGTCGGACTCATGCAGGATACAGGGAATGTGCAGGGTATGGGCCGCACGTACCACGGGCACACTGACAAAACCTCCCTTGGAAAATACCACATCGGGCTTGAGCTCCTTCAGAATTTTATGTGCCTGGGCAAAGCCCTTCATGACACGGAAGGGGTCGGTAAAATTCTTGGGGTCCATGTAACGGCGGAACTTTCCGGTGGAAATGCCGTAATACGGTATGCCGAAGTCGGCAATGAGCTTTTTCTCAATTCCGTCATAGGAGCCCATATAATATACTTCAAAACCCGCTGCCTGCAGATGAGGCAGAAGAGCTAAATTCGGTGTAACGTGTCCGGCGGTGCCCCCGCCTGTCAGTACGATTTTCTTCATAATAATCCTTCCCTTCCCGAATGACAGGTTTCGCTTAAACTTCATCCGAAACACTGCCATGTTTGAAATCTTTTACTGCTGCTGCATGGATTCCAGTGCTCTTGCAAGCTGGTCGGGGCAGGATGTGGACTTGTAACCGCAGCGAATACCCTTTAACTTTTTGATGGCGTCTTCGGGCTTCATGCCCTCCACCAGACGGGAAATGCCCTGCAGGTTGCCGTTGCAGCCTCCCGTAAAGCTTACGGAATCGATAATTCCATCCTTGATTTCTATATCAATGGCAGAAGAACAGGTGCCGCTTGTCTTATATTTCATAATCATGACCTCCCAAATGGAACAAATTTTAATCTAAAATAAAATTATAGCAGAAATATGTATAAAAATCAAAATATTTGTGGAACCTGCAGGAATATTGTCAACGAATTTCCGTATACAACATATTGTTACTTCCCTATAAAAGAGATAAAATGTAGAAAATGTGTTTAAGGAGGGAATTATGTTAGCTACATTTCAAAAAGAACTGCTGTTAAGCAGTCTGATGTTTGTTTTTTTAGTATGCAGCATATTGGGTAAAATTATGTTGGGAGTCCTCTATCAGAATATGATTAAAGAGACGGAAAATATGCGTGCCACGAAGAATAAAAGGCTGAAACAGTGCAAATTAAAATTTGTGAACTGTTACCGCTTAAACCACGGCGTGGCAAACGTGCCGGTTTTTGTGGACAAGTACCTAAATCAGATGAAAATAGGGCCGGTTTCCGTGAATACCTTTTATCATCTCTGCGGACAGACCATGCTTCTGTCGGTGCTCTGCGCCGGAATTGCGGTCTGCCGCAGCATTACGAAAAGCGCCGGACTGTTTGCCGTTCTTCCTTATTATATTGTCAGTTTCCTGGGGCTGTATCTGCATTTTGCCGTATCGGCGGTCATGGACATCCGGGGCAGGCGCCGGATGCTGAAAATTAATCTTGTGGATTTCTTAGAAAACCATATGTCCATGCAGCTTGCGGAAGCGGAGCTTGCGGAGGAGGGGGAAGAGGCGCAGGATATCCGGAAGACACAGAAAACGGAGGGAAGAGTAAAACCTAAGACAACGGCTGTCGCAAGGGAGGCAGAACCGGAGCCGCAGGAGGCATTTTCTTCCATGAACGAAAAGGAGCTGGAGGAGCTTTTAAAGGAGTTTCTCACGCTGTAGAAAGCATAATAGGATGAAAGTATGTATTTGCACCATAATCGGATATCAATTTCTTGCATTTCTACTCTTATTTTGCGCAATTTTCTCCCATTTTTGCGCAACTTTACCTTGAATTTTGCATATAATTCTGCTACACTTGGGTTTGGTTAATTTAGGAACGCCTTTTGAACAAGGGAAAGGAAGTAATGATATGAGTACAAAAGTTACATTTGACTATGGTAAGACAAGTCCTTTCATTTCTGCAGGAGAGATTGAAAAGATAAAGAAGCAGACTCTGGATGCAAAGGAGGTTCTGCTTTCCAAGAGCGGTGCAGGCAGCGACTTTTTAGGCTGGATAGATCTGCCCGTTAATTATGACAAAGAAGAGTTCGCAAGAATCAAAGAAGCAGCAAAGAGAATTCAGGCTGATTCCGATGTCCTTTTAGTAATCGGTATCGGCGGTTCCTACTTAGGAGCACGCGCAGCCATCGAATCTTTAAGACACAGCTTCTACAACATGGTAGACAAGAGCATCCGTAAGACACCGGAAATTTATTATGTAGGAAACTCCATCAGCTCTACCTATATTAAGCACCTTATGGATGTAGTGGGAGACAGAGATTTCTCCATCAATATGATTTCCAAGTCCGGTACCACCACAGAGCCCGCTATCGCGTTCCGCGTATTCAAGGAAATTCTGGAAAAGAAATACGGCAAGGAAGCGGCTGCAAAGCGTATTTACGCAACCACCGACAAGGCGAAGGGAGCCCTGAAGCATGTAGCGGATGAAGAAGGTTACGAAACCTTTGTTGTTCCCGATGACGTAGGCGGACGTTTCTCCGTTCTGACCGCAGTAGGTCTTCTTCCCATCGCAGTCAGCGGCGCTGATATCGACAAGCTGATGGAAGGTGCTGCAAGCGGCAGAAAGCTTGCGCTGGAAAATGATTTTGAAGAAAATGATTCTCTGAAATATGCGGCGCTCCGCAATATCTTATTAAGAAAAGGCAAGAAGGTTGAAATCCTTGCAAACTATGAACCCTGCCTGCACTATGTTTCCGAATGGTGGAAGCAGTTGTTCGGCGAAAGCGAAGGCAAGGATCAGAAGGGTATCTTCCCCGCAAGTGTGGACCTTACCACAGACCTGCACTCCATGGGACAGTTCATCCAGGACGGTTCCCGCATTATGTTTGAAACCGTTATGAACGTAGAAACCCCGAAGGAAGAGCTTACCATCAACGAAGAACCGGTTGATCTGGACGGTCTGAACTACTTAGCCGGAAAGACGGTTGACTTCGTAAACAAGAGTGCCATGAACGGTACCATTTTAGCGCATACCGACGGTCAGGTTCCCAACTTCATCGTAAACATCCCCGAAATCAACGAATTCTACTTAGGACAGTTGTTCTATTTCTTCGAGTTTGCATGCGGTGTCAGCGGATACTTAAACGGTGTAAATCCTTTCGACCAGCCCGGTGTGGAAAGCTACAAGAAGAACATGTTCGCACTGCTCGGAAAACCCGGCTACGAAGAACGCAGAGCAGAACTTCTTCCCAGATTATAAGCTATACAATTTGAAAAAAATGCATTATAATAAAACGCAGGTGTCTCGGCATCTGCGTTTTATTGCGCTATAGGAAAATTCGTTGAATTGGCCTAAACACCTGATTTGATAATAGAATGGAGAAAGGAATAAACCTTATGGATAAAGTAAAGATTGTCATATTAGAAAGGAACAGTGTCGGTGTGGACACACCGGTGGACTGCTTTGAGGAGCTGGGCGAGGTTACCTGTTACCCCAACACCACCACGGCAGAGGAAGTAAGAGAGCGCACGAAGGATGCGGATATTATAGTGGCAAATAAGGCACGCCTGAATGAGGAGTCTTTAAGGGAGTCCCCCAATGTAAAGCTTATCTGCGAATTTGCCACCGGCTTTGACAACTGTGACCTGGCTTATTGCAACAGCCGCGGAATCAAGGTTGCCAATGTGGCGGACTACTGCACGGATATGGTAGCACAGCATACATTTACCCTGATGCTTACCCTTTTGCAGAAGCTTCCCCATTATGATGAATATGTAAAATCCGGCGCCTATGCGGCGCAGGACCGTTTTTCCAATTTTGATGAGCCATTTACGGAGCTGGCCGGCAAGACATGGGGCATCGTGGGCATGGGACATATCGGCAAAAAGGTGGCGCAGATTGCCACTGCCTTCGGCTGCCGCGTGATTTTCCATTCCGTAACCGGCAAGAGTACCGTCACAGAATACGAACAGGTGGACAAGGATACTCTGTTAAGAGAAAGCGATTTCCTTTCCCTGCACTGCCCGCTGAGCGATTTAACCCGGGATTTTATTGACAAAGAAGCGCTCTGGAAGATGAAAAAGACCGCAGTGCTCGTGAACGTGGCAAGAGGCCCCGTGGTGAACAACACCGATTTGTACGATGCGCTGATGAATGGGGAAATCATGGCAGCAGGCTTAGACGTACTGGAAAAGGAGCCATTGCAGCTTTCCAATCCTTTGAGTAAAATTAAGGACAGCAACCGGTTAATCATTACACCGCATCTGGCATGGGCAAGTGTGGAAGCCCGATTCCGCTGCGTCAACGAAGCATACTTAAATGCGAAAGCATTTTTGAACGGAGAGCCGCGCAATATAGTGAACGCGTAGATACCGACAGAAAAGAAAGAGGATGAATATGATAAATAAGTGCAAAGAATTGATGATAAAGTACCGGGAAATTCTGGTTTATCTTATTGTGGGCGTGCTCACCACCATCGTTTCCTGGGTGGTATGCTTTTTATTGAAGCTTCCGCTTGACCCCACTGTCACCTGGCAGAATTTTGTAATCAACACCGGCGGCTGGCTTGCCGGCGTACTGTTTTCCTATCCGCTGAACCGGAAATTGGTGTTCAAGAGTACCAATCCCCATGTGGTAAAGGAGTTTTTACAGTTTGCCGGTTCCACCGTATCCACCTGGCTGCTTGACATCGTCATCATGGAAGTAACGGTCAACGTGCTTCACATGGATTACTGGATTGCCAAGATTTTCATTTCCGCAGTTTTGGTTACCATTATCAACTATGTGCTGCGTAAAGTCCTGATTTTTAATAAGAAGAAATAGAGTTTATTTACCAAATCCGAATAAGCCTTTCTTTTCGTAGGGCTCTGCCTCTACGGAAAGGAGCTTATAACCGGTGGGCTCCATTACTTCCTGCAGCTTTGCTTCGTCTAAAGGTTCTTCGCTGATAACCACGCATTCGCCCTTGGAATGGGAAGAATTTACCTTCTTTACCTTGAATGCCTGGCGAATCGCATCGTTTACATGGGATTCACACATCCCGCACATCATACCGTCAATTTTTAAGGTTGTCTTTGTCATAGTTTTTTTCTCCTTTTTATTTTGCTATATGGTTATTGATATAACTTACAGAAATTTAACCGCAGGGCATTGGATACCACGCAGAAGCTGGAAAGGCTCATGGCTGCGGCGCCGAACATGGGATTTAAGGTAAGCCCCAGACTTACAAATACGCCGGCTGCCAGTGGGATGCCGATGATATTGTAAATAAATGCCCAGAACAGGTTCTCATGGATGTTGCGGAGAGCGGAACGGCTTAGCTTGATGGCAGCGGGTACATCCGCAAGGGTACTCTTCATCAGTACCACATCCGCCGCGTCAATGGCTACATCCGTACCGGCGCCGATGGCAATACCGATATCGGCAGAGGTAAGAGCGGGCGCATCGTTGATGCCGTCGCCCACCATGGCAACCTTGCCTTTTTTCTTAAGGTCGCGGATAACGGCTTCCTTGCCGTCCGGCAGAACACCGGCAATGACTTCGTCCACACCGGCTTCGGCGCCGATGGCTTTCGCGCTTCTTTCGTTGTCACCGGTCAGCATAACCACATGGATACCCATGCTCTGCAGTCTTTTAATAGCGGCGGGACTGTCCTCACGGATGGCGTCCGCAACAGCGATAAAGCCTAAGAAGCGGCTGCCTTTTAAGAAGGCAAGAGGTGTTTTGCCCGCGGCGGCAAGCTCGTCTGCTTTCTTTTTGTCCGCTTCGGAAATGGAAGTCCGGCTTTCCATAAATTTCACACTGCCGCCGCAGAGGGTTTCGTCCTGCAGGGAAGCGGTCAGACCGTTGCCGGGGAGAGCGGCGAAATCGGAAACATCGTCCGCTTTGAGGGCATGCTCCGTGCCGTAATCACAGACGGCTTTTGCCAGAGGATGCTCACTTTTCTGCTCCAGAGAGAATGCAGTCTGTAAAAGCTCCTCTTCGGAAACACCGTCAGCCGGGCAGATATCGGTGACCTTCGGTTCTCCTTTGGTGATGGTGCCGGTTTTATCCAGGGCAATGATTTTGACCTTGCCGGCTTCTTCCAGGGAAACGGCAGTTTTAAAGAGAATACCGTTTTTGGCGCCCAGACCGTTGCCAACCATAATGGCGACGGGAGTGGCAAGCCCCAGCGCACAGGGGCAGCTGATAACCAGAACGGAAATGGCGCGGGCAAGCGCATAAGGGAATGTTTGCCCGATAAGCAGCCATACAATCAGGGTAATCAGGGAAATGGTCATAACCACCGGTACAAAAACACCGGAAACCTTATCCGCAATTTTTGCAATGGGAGCCTTCGTGGCGGAAGCATCCTTCACCATTTTGATAATCTGGGAAAGGGTGGTGTCTTCCCCGACACGGGAGGCTTCGCATGTTAAAAATCCAGACTGGTTTATGGTGGCGGCGGAAACCATGTCGCCCCTTACCTTGTCCACGGGAACGCTTTCCCCGGTGAGAGCCGCTTCGTTTACGGCTCCGCTGCCGTCCGTCACGATGCCGTCCACGGGAATGCTCTCGCCGGGACGTACCACAAAAATGTCACCTTTCTTTACCTGCTCAATGGGAACCGTCATTTCCCTGCCGTCCCGGAGGAGTACGGCGGTCTTGGGAGCCAGCTTCATAAGGCTCTTTAAGGCGGAAGTGGTCCTGCCTTTGGAATGGGCTTCCAGCATTTTACCCAGAGTAATCAAGGTTAAAATCATGGCGGCGGACTCAAAATAAAATTCGTCCATCAGCACCATAATGCGGTCCATATCCTGCTTTACATAGGCATCCGACATCATAAACAGGGCGGCTACGCTCCAGATAAAGGAAGCGGAGGAGCCTAAGGCAACCAGCGTGTCCATGTTGGGAGCACGGTGCCAGAGTCCCTGAAAGCCGCTGATGAAAAATCGCTGGTTAATCACCATGATAATGCCGGCAAGCAGAAGCTGGATAAGTCCCATTGCCATGTGGTTGTCTGCGAGGAAGGACGGCAGCGGCCATCCCCACATCATATGTCCCATGGAAAAGTACATGAGAATTAACAGAAAAATCAGGGAAGCGATAAAACGCTTCCTGAGAGCAGGCGTTTCCGTATCCTTTAATTCATCGGCTTCCTCGGAAACGGAAGCATTTTTTTTATCTAAGGAAGCCTTGTATCCGGCTGCCTTTACGGCTGCCATGATATCTTTGGGAGAGGCAGTTCCTTCCACTCCCATGGAGTTGGTCAGCAGATTGACGGCGCAGGTCGTAACACCCGGCACCTTGGAAACTGCTTTTTCCACGCGGGCACTGCAGGCTGCACAGTGCATACCACTTACATGATATTGTTCCATATAGTATCCTTCCTTTTCTATAAATAGGTCATTTCCGTAAATAAGCTGACCGGTTACCGCATCAGCTTCTGCAGTGTCGTAACCAGTTCGTCAATCACTTCATCCTTGCCGTCACGGATATCCCTGGCAACGCAGGTGTGGATGTGACTGGCAAGGAGTTCTTTATTAAAGGCATTGACGGCGGCACTGACGGCAGCGGATTGGGTTAAAATATCGTTGCAGTACGCATCGTCCTCGATCATGGACTGGATGCCACGGATTTGTCCTTCAATTCTTTTCAGACGGTTTAAGAGCTTTTTTTTCTGCTCCTCCGTCCGCATGGTATTCTTATCGCTGCAACAACAGTGTCTGCTATTTTCACTCATAATAATCCTGACTCCTCCTGAATGGTGCTGTATACCCTGCCGGGGTATTTAAAAGATATACCCCTACGGGGTATTTGTCAAGAAAAATAAATTTATTTTTGCACATCTTTCAGATGATTTTACAAAAGCTATTGGAAGATTTTTTTCGGTGTGATATAATTTTTAAGTTAATGAAAAAGAGAGGATGAATACGTATGCTTCCATATTTTTTCCCGGACAAACTTCCGGCTATTGCGTTTGCGGGCATTCTTTTTACCTTTGCGGCAACTTGTATTTTTATCAGTAAGTTTGCGGGATTTCTGCCAAAAGATCAGGGCAGGGAATTCGCCGTGGACGGCAAAAAATCCGCCGGCAAACCGAGAGGAGCGGGCATTATCTTTGTACTGGTATTTGCGGTGTGCACACTTTTGTTTTCCGATATCAGCCTTGAGCTCTGCATTTACCTGATACTGACCGTTATCGAAATGCTGACCGGCTTTTTTGATGATACGGCGGAAAAACCATGGGGAGAGTGGAAAAAAGGTATTCTGGATTTATTGGTGGCAGTGGCGGTTTCCGCTACCTACATTTATTACAACGGCTGCGGCATTACCTTCTTCGGTATGAATTTTACCCTTCATCCGGCGATATTTATGATTTGCGCCATCATTCTGGTATGGGTGTCCATCAATGTGACGAACTGTGCCGACGGCGTGGACGGGCTCTCCGGTACGCTTACCATTGTGACTCTCACGACGATTTATCTGATTGGAAAATTATTGAATACGGGAAATGATCTGTATTTTTCCATACTTTTATTCATAGCATGTATTTTGGGATACCTGTGGTACAACGCAACACCCAGCCGGCTTTTGATGGGGGATGCGGGTTCCAGGGCCATGGGTGTTTTTATCAGTATTGCCGCCTTAAAGACGGGAAGTCCGTTCCTGTACATTCCGGCTGCTTTTATGCTGATTGCGGATGGCGGACTGGGGCTGCTTAAGGTTTCCCTGATCCGTGTCTTTAAGATTCATATTTTAAGAAATACATTAACACCGCTTCATGATCACGTAAGAAAAAAGAAAGGCTGGTCCAATACGCAGACGGTATTCCGGTTTGCCATCCTGCAGATTGTAATATCTGCGGCTGTCATATACGGTCTGCAGCTCGTCTTAAAGTAAAACAGTTAGTATGGGGATCGGAAAAGGAAAATAAATATGGGGAAATATTCAGAGGGAAAAGATTATAAGGTTATTGCGTTTATCGTTGCTTTTTTTCACAATGACGAGCGCATGGATATGATACGGGCGGTAGCAAGGGAATGCGGAAAGCATAACTGCAAGGTTGTGTTTTATTCCACTTTGTCCGATTTTTACAATCATGACCTGACGGATATGGGAGAAAAGAAGATTTTTGATGCCGTGTCCGTGGAGAGGTACGATGCGGTTGTACTGATGGCAGAGTCTTTCAAGCAGGATGAGGACTACCTGCGTATGGTAAAGAAGGCGCAGGAGGCAGGAGTGCCGGTTGTCAGTGTGGACAAGGAGCTGACAGGCTGCATCAATATCCACTTTGATTATAAAAGTGTTTTCCGGGAGATTGTGGAGCATATGATAGAATACCACGGTTACCGGAAAGTGAATTTTATTGCCGGTTTCCGGAATAACACTTTTTCAGACGATCGTCTTGCGGTTTACCGGGAGGTGCTGGAACGAAACGGCATTCCGTATGACCCGGAGCGGGTTTATTACGGTGAATTCTGGAGTGATCCGACCCTGCAGGCCATGGAGGAGATGGGAAAAAAGGGTTTCGATGATATAGATGCCATAATCTGCGCTAATGATATTATGGCGATTGTGGTGGGCAATTACCTGATGGAGCACGGCTACCGTATTCCGGAAGATATTGCGGTCAGCGGTTTTGACGGTATCCGCATGGAGAAATACTGTGTTCCCCGGCTGACGACGGGAATATACAATCTGGAAGGCTTCATTAACACATTTTTTCATATTATTGATGAGGAGCTACAGAAAGAGGACTGTCCGAAGGACTGGACGATTTACAACAAAATGCAGCTGGGAAGATCCTGCGGCTGCGACGGTGCCCTGCCGGAGCATGCTGCCTTTGAAATGGTACGGTTAAAACAGGATATGGATTCGGAGATTAAATTCCAGGGAACCATGGGCCAGATGGTTACCAACTTTGCCAACACGGAGAGCGATACCAAGGTTTTCTTGGAAATGCCCCAGTATATTAAGGACATGCGGTATAAGGATTTCTGGTATTGCATGAATGTCCTTGCATTTAAGGCAGAGGACACCAATTATGCCGCAAAAATGAAAGTTATGCATTACCACTGTTCGGAAACAGAGGGAACCGGCGGCGAAAAAAACATTGACATGGATTTCGGGGAGCTGATACCGGATCTGGATACTTACCTGCAGAAGACGGATTACCTGCTGGTCATGACCATGCATATGGAGGGAAAAACTACCGGTTATACAGTGCTGAACTTCGATATAGAAGAATTCTGGGCAACCGCCTATGCAACTTTTCTGGTGAATTTCCGCCATCTGCAGGAAATGCGCAATACATATCGTATGATGCTGGATACCTACCAGAAGGATCCACTGACCGGACTCTACAACAGAACAGGCTTTTACCATGTGGTACAAACACTGATGGTAAATTCCTCCGATCTGGAAATGAGTGTTATCATGATGGATATGGACCACCTGAAAATGATCAACGATAACTTCGGACACATGGAAGGGGATTATGCACTGCAGACTCTGGGAAATATTGTGAAGAACAGCATCGGACAGGAATTGGCTGCCCGCATCGGTGGAGATGAATTTTTAATTGTGATGACCGGGGAGAGTACATCGGAGCGTGCAGAGGTGATTGCCAACACGGTGAGAGAAGGTATCCGGCAGCACAATCTGCAGCACCCTGACAAGGGGTATGAACTTCAGGCGAGCATCGGCACCTATACCAACCACGTAGGCAACCATATGCTGGACTACTTTATGAAAAAAGCGGACGATGTTATGTATGCCATCAAATACTGTCACCACAGGGAAGTGCCTGTGACACAGGAACCGTAAAAAAATACCGGGCATTCTGCCCGGTATTTTTTTGCCCTGAAACATCATACATATGTATAGACAGTGTGTTTGCAGGGTATGGCATGTTAAATTATATCTGGGCTTTTATGATTTTGGTGGGGATAGTCTATGCGGCGTTTACCGGCAATATGGCAGCCGTGACGGATGCGGCGCTTTCCTCCGCCGGAGAAGCGGTTTCATTGTGCATTACCATGGCAGGGGTCATGGCATTGTGGATGGGACTGATGAAAATTGCGGAAAAATCGGGGCTGATTGCCCGGCTTACCACCGGAATACAGCCCTTATTGTCCTTTCTTTTTCCGGATATTCCGAAAAAACATGAGGCAAGGCAGTATATTGCCACAAACTTCATTGCCAATATATTAGGGCTTGGCTGGGCATGCACCCCGGCGGGCCTAAAAGCCATGGAGGCGCTGGCAAAGCTGGAAGAAGAGCGCGGCACGCCCGGCTTCGGAAACCGGAGCAGCAGCGCCGGATATACGGGAGAAAGAAGCACCGCTTCGGGGCTGGAAACAGGATGCAGCGGGGAGCGCGTGGCAAGCCGGGAAATGTGCACATTTCTTATTCTGAACACTTCGTCCCTTCAACTCATTCCGGTGAACATGATTGTGTACCGTACCCAGTACGGCAGCGCCAGTCCCACCGCCGTTATTGCACCGGCTATTCTGGCTACCCTTGTCAGTACCGCAGCGGCGATTGTGTTCTGCCTGTTTTACGGCAGACGTCAGAAAAGGAGATAACCATGGCAAATGTCTTTGCAAATTTTTCCTCCATCATTATACCGGTTGTTATTTTTTACATAGTTGCCCAGGGGATTTTCTCGAAAATCAAAGTATATGAAGAATTTATAGAAGGCGCTAAGGACGGATTAAAAACGGTGGTTCAGATTTTACCTACGTTGGTGGGACTGATGGCAGGTGTCGGGGTGCTGCGTGCCTCCGGCTTTATGGGGGCGCTTGGCAGGCTGCTTGGCGGCGTGACGGAGCGCATCGGCATTCCTGCGGACATTGTACCCCTTGTGCTGGTAAAGATGTTTTCTTCTTCGGCGGCAACCGGACTGGTGCTGGATATTTTCAAGACCCACGGCACGGATTCTTACATCGGCATGCTCACTTCCATTCTGATGAGCTGCACGGAAACGATTTTTTACACCATGTCCGTGTATTTTCTGGCGGCAAAGGTAACCAAAACACGGTATACGCTTGCCGGCGCCTTATTTTCGTCCTTCGTGGGACTCATAGCCAGCGTCATTCTCACGGGCTGGATATGCTGAAAGCGGAAGATACTGAAAAAGCGGGGCAGATGTCCCGCTTAGATGAGTCCGTAGGTTCTTAAAAGGAACAGCCAGACGGTAATGGAAAAAGAACTTAAGAAGGTGGTGGAAACCACCACACTGGAGGTTAACGTACCGTCATGCCCCATATTTTTAGCCATAATATAACAGCTTACGGTGGTAGGCGCTCCCAGCATGATGAGAACGGCTACCATTTTTTCGTCCCGGAAACCAAGCGCCGCCGCTATGGGAAGCAGAAGGGCGGGCTGGATAATCAGCTTTATTAAGGAAGAAACAATGGTGGGACGGATTTGCTTTATGGCTTTTTTTCCCTCAAAACCGGCACCCAGACCGATAAGGGCGAGCGGCGTGGCAAGAACGGAAATATTACTTAAGGTTTTGCCGAGCATGGAGGGAATGGGAAGCCGTATCAGGGATGCCAGCATGCCCAGGGCGATGCCGATGATAATGGGATTGGTGAGAATGCCCCTGACGGACTTCTGCAAGGATTTTTTGTTAAGTCCGCCGGAGGACGGACCGGTAAATGAAAGGACAAGCACCGCCGCAATGTTGTAAAGCGGAACGGTGCCGATAATCATGAGGGGCGCCATTCCGGCATTGCCGTAGATGTTCTGGATATAAGCAACTCCCAGCACGGCGGCGCTGCCGCGGTAGGATGCCTGGATAAATTCGCCCATGGTATCTTTATTTTTACAGAAAAAGTGGGAAACAACCCAGATTATCACGATACAGGAGAGGGTGGCAAGGAAACAGTAGAGCACATATGTGGTGTCCCAGACCTTGTAGAAATCCGACTCTGCAATGTCACGGAATAAAAGGACGGGTAGGGTGATCTTATAGTTGAAGCTGTTCAGGGTTTTTACGAAGGGATCATCCACTACCTTAAGCCGGCGCAGCACATAGCCCAAAACCATCATTAAAAAAACAGGTACCGTTGCATTCAGACTGAAAATCAGATTTTCCATAGCTCTCTCCTCCATGGAGAGTATAGAGGGAAATCCGAGGTTTGTCAACGAAACAGCAGCTCCCGCAGGGTGGTAAAGTCGGCGGGACCGGTTTCCAAAAAGAATTTGTGGAAGCGTAAATCGGAATATTCCTCCTGCCACAGTTCCCGGGCGGTGTCCTGCAGGCGCAGGATTTCCAGATAGCCGATGTAGTATTTCATGTAGTTGGCAGGCTCCTCCGCAATGTATTCGTACACGTTCCGGGCAGTAACGGCATCCGAAATGCCGAGGGAAGAAAGCACATGCGCCACCTGCTCTAAGGAAGCGCCCTCATAGTGAATGGAAAAGTCTAACAGGGCAGAAAGGCAGAGCTGCATTTCCCGGTTGGCTTTTTCAATCCGGCAGCCGTAGGCAAGGTCCTCTGCCCCGTTTTCGGTATACAGTTCCGCTGCATAATCGTAGCCTTTCATTTCCACATAGACCGCCCAGCCCTCCTGATAACCGCCGTACCAAAGGAGCCGGCACACCGGAGCGGTATCCGACGGCTGCCGGTAACGGGTGCTGTAGACGGATTGGTAAAGGTGTCCCGGGTAGCCTTCGTGAGCAAGGGTGGTATAAAGCTCCAGCCCCTTGGGCGTACTTTTTTCATTGATGTAAATCACATTGTTTTCCGTATCATCCAGAGGCGGCGTCAGGTAAAAGGCAGGCGCACAATAGTCTTCTAATGCCGGGGAAACGGTCTTGACCGCCGCACCGGGCAGGGCTGCAGAGCCTCCGAAAAGGGAAGATACCTTTGTGGAGGGAAAAACGGGAAAATCCTCCTGCATCCTTTTCTGTAAATCGGCAAGCATGGCATCCGCATCCTTTAAGGGAAAAACATTCTCCTTACGGGTGGACAGCCAGAGGACGGCGGCGTTGTCCCGCTCCTTAAGCAGGTTCTGCATTTCCCGGTAAGAGGTTTCAAAGCGGGTATACAGAAGGGCTTTCACCTCCTCCATGCTGAGGGAGGAGCCGGTGTTTTTTTCAAAAAGCCAGGTATAATAACCGGTGCCCTGCGGCAGATAATACAAACCGGTGGGAATGGTTTCCCGTTCGGTGACAAGTCCGGCAAGACCTGTGGATAAATTGCGGTAGGCAGGCAGCATGACGGTGGATAACAGTTTGTTGTTTTCCTTTATGTAACGCACGGCTTCCTCATCCGACAGGATGCCGGCAGAAGCTAAGGCTGCCACCCGCTCTTCAAAGGTGGTCTGCAGAAAATGACTGCCGTCCGCAAGTGCTTCTTCCGATAAGATGGTATTGCACTGTTCTGCCACTTTTAAGAGGGAAGCATCCGCCTGGGGAATACCGGCTTCTTTTTTCTCCGTTTCGTAGGTGAGCAGGGAAGAAAAATAAGCGCCGGTCTGGGAAAGCAGGGAAAGGTAATCCTCCACGTCCCGTTTGTCGCGGAAGGTGTATTCCGCTAACAGAATGGGCAGCTCTGACTGCATGCCGGAGGAAGGGGAGAGGGGCTCCGCATAGTAGGGAAAGTCATAGCCCTTCCGGGACAGGGACAGCGACCGAGAAAGCAGAAGACAGGCATAGGCGGAGTCTTCGTCCAGCTTTTCCGGGGAAACGGAGGAAAGCACAGCCAGATACCGGTCCAAATCCCTGCGGGCTTCTTCCTCCGATGCCTGCGAATAACAGGACAGGACGGGCGTGTATTCCGAAATGCCATAGTTTTCCGGCACGGCAACCGTATAGTGCATATTTAAGGTGTTCGCCGTCATTTCCTTTTCAAACATTTCTTTGGAAAAAGCATCGAAGCGTTTCTGGTCCTTCCCGGATGAAAAGAGAAAAAAGGCGGAAAGAAGCAGGGCAGGGATGAGAAGAAGGGGAAAAACTTTTTTAAGGGACAATCTATGTAACATATCATTTCCTATATGAAAAAACAGTGTCTATTCAATATATGAAAAAGAATATGCCGTATACCACTTCTCTTCCTGAAATTGAAGGATGCAGAATATTTCCCCGTAATTCATAGAATTCATGAGGTCAGTTCCTGTTGAAGAAAGAAAAAAAGTATGGTAAAGTATAAGCGATTATTAAAGTAAATCCACAGAAAGGCATGGGTAAAAACATGAATAATTTAGAACTGCAAAAAATGGCAAATGAAGTCCGTAAAGGTATTATCACCGCAGTTCATGCTGCAAAAGCAGGACATCCGGGCGGATCATTGTCAGCCGCAGACATGTTCACCTATCTTTATTTTGAAGAAATGAACATTGATCCTGCAAATCCTGATATGGAAAACAGAGACAGATTTGTACTGTCCAAGGGACACACCGCTCCCGGTCTTTACGCGACACTGGCAGAGAGAGGATTTTTCCCGGTGAAAGACCTCCCCACACTGCGTCATTTAGGTTCTTACTTACAGGGACATCCCTGCATCCACATTCCCGGTGTGGATATGTCCTCCGGTTCTCTCGGACAGGGCATTTCCGCAGCAGTCGGTATGGCGCTCGGTGCAAAGCTGGACAATAAGGATTTCCGTGTATACACACTTTTGGGCGACGGAGAAATTCAGGAAGGACAGGTATGGGAAGCAGCTATGTTTGCCGGACACAGAAAGCTTGACAACCTCTGTGTCATCGTTGACAACAACAACCTGCAGATTGACGGACCTGTTGATGAGGTCTGCTCTCCTTACCCCATTGACAAGAAATTTGAAGCCTTCAATTTCTATGTCATCAACATTGATGCCCATGATTTTGACCAGATAAGAAGCGCAATGAAGGAAGCAAGAGAAATGAAGGGCAAGCCGACCTGCATTATCATGCACAGTGTAAAGGGCAAGGGCGTATCCTTCATGGAAAACAATGCAGACTGGCACGGCAAGGCTCCGAATGATGAAGAGTATGCGGTAGCTATGGCAGATTTGGAGAAGATTGGCGAAGAACTTGAGAAAGCAGGTGAACAGTAATGGCAGATGTAAAGAAGATTGCAACCAGAGAAAGTTATGGCAACGCCTTAAAAGAACTTGCGGAAGAATTTCCCAACTTAGTAGTTCTGGATGCCGACCTGGCAGCCGCTACCAAGACCGGTATTTTCAAGAAAGCATATCCCGACAGACACATTGACTGCGGTATTGCGGAAAGCAACATGATGGGTATTGCGGCAGGACTTGCTACCGTAGGCAAAATTCCTTTCGCCAGCTCCTTTGCCATGTTCGCAGCAGGACGTGCTTTTGAACAGGTGCGCAACTCCATCGGTTATCCGCATCTGAATGTAAAAATCGGCGCAACACATGCCGGTATTTCCGTCGGCGAAGACGGTGCAACCCACCAGTGTAACGAAGACCTGGCGCTGATGCGCACCATTCCCGGAATGGTTGTTATGTGTCCTTCCGATGATGTGGAAGCAAAGGCAGCTGTTCGTGCGGCGCTGGAATACGAAGGCCCCGTATATATCCGTTTCGGCCGTGCAGCCGTTCCCGTAATCAACGACAGACCCGAATACCATTTTGAAATCGGCAAGGGTGACGTTGTAAAGGAAGGTAAGGACGTTACCATCGTGGCAACCGGTATCTGCGTAGATTCCGCACTGGGCGCCGCTGAGCTTTTGAAGGCAGAAGGCATTGATGCGGAAGTGGTAAACATCTGCACCATCAAGCCTCTGGATGAAGAGCTTATTGTAAAGAGTGCAAAGAAGACCGGTAAGGTCGTTACCGTAGAAGAGCATTCCGTAATCGGTGGATTAGGCAGCGCCGTATGTGATGCCCTCTGCAAGTCCTACCCGGTTCCCGTATGCAAGATCGGTATGCAGGATGTATTCGGCGAGTCCGGTCCCGCAGCCGCTCTGATTGAAAAGTACGGTCTGGATGCCAAGGGTGTCTGCAAGTCCGTAAAAGAATTCTTAGGCAAATAAATTTTCCATAAAAAACCTTCTTTGTTGCGTATCTATAGTAAAGAATGATAGAATATGCGCAAGGGAGGTTTTTTTATGAAGAAAAGAATGTTGACGAGTCTGCTCTGTATAGGTATGGCGGCTGCTCTGGCAGCCTGCGGCACGGATAAGCAGCCCATAGGGGGAACAAATGCCGGTGATGACCCGGAACGCAATGTACTTCCGGTGGCACCGATCGGAACGGATATAGGGGAAGAAGAAATGAGCGGAGAAAAAGAAATCACGGCAGAGGAAATGGCACAGCTTAAGAACGGCATGAACGGCTTTGCGTTCCGTCTGTACGATGCCCTGCCCGGGGATGGCAACCGCTTTTATTCTCCCTACAGTCTCTGCAGTGCACTTGCCATGCTGAATGTGGGCGCAGACGGAGAAACAAAAACAGAAATAGAAGAGACGCTGGGCATTACGGATTTTGAGGAATGGAATAAAGAAATGCAGGCGTATTTATCCAAAAACTGGACAGATGACACGTTTGTCACAACGGCAAATTCCCTGTGGATGGCAAAGGACGGCATCTGGGCGGAAAACATGGAGCAGGATTTTGCAACGCCTGTCAAAAGGTATTACAAGGGCGAAGTTTATGAAGCGGATTTTGCCTCCCAGCCGGAATCGGTAGTAAAAGAAATCAACCGGTGGACCAGTGAAAAAACAGAAGGCATGATTGAAAAAATAGTATCGGACGTTCCGGGAAATACGGTTCTGATGCTTTTAAATGCCGTTTACTTTGAAGGAAAATGGGAAATTCCCTTTGACAAGGACGATACCTATGAAGGTACTTTTCATGGTAAAGATGCGGACAGCACCGCGGATATGATGCGCATGTACGGTGAAAGATTCCGGTATACGGACAACGGCAGCATCAAGGGTATCAGCATACCCTACGAAGGCGGCAGCGTGCAGATGAAAATTTTCCTGCCGTCGGACGAAAATGCCTACATCGGGGATTTGCTGAAGAATTTGTCTGCGGAAGAAAAACAGGAACTTTTAGATTCCCTGGACAACGGCTCCTATGAAGACATTGCCCGGCTGGAGATGCCGAAATTTACCGATGAAGAAGAACTGGAGGGCCTGGACGGCATTTTACAGGATATGGGTATACGGTCTGCCTATACGGAAGGAGCGGATTTCTCCAAAATTGCGGACAATGTGGCGCTTTCCACCGTTATTCACAAGGCAAAGGTGATTGTGGATGAGCAGGGAACAAAGGCAGCAGCCGTAACAGGAGCCATGGTGGAGATGACGGCTCTGGTTGAGCCTGAACCGGAAATTACCTTTATCGCAGACAGGCCGTTCTTCTACGTCATAGAGGATGCGGACACCGGCATGATACTCTTTATGGGCCAGATGAATAACATGAAATAACAGCAGTCAGGGCAGAACTTTCAATTCGGGTTGCCTGAAAAGCTTAATTATGAGGAGAAGGAAATGAGCAAAAGAAAAGGAAATGCGGCATCGGTCGATTTTATTTTAGGACTGGTGTTTTCCATCATCGGAAGTGTTTTTGTCATTGTAGCGGTATGCTTTGCCGTATTTCAGGTACAGTTTGAGAAAAATGCGGTGGAAACAAGAGCTGTGATTACCCGGATAGAGAGCTACCGTGACGGACAGGGGGACAGCCACCACAATGTCTGTATTTCTTATGAAGCAGACGGACAGACCTATGAGGCGGTACTGGAATCTTACGTCAGCAGCTGGTATGAAGGAAAAACCATTGAAGTCCTGGTAAGCAGAGACAATCCGGGAGAGGTAAGGGCGGCAGCGACAAGCTGGCTTTTTGTGCTGATCTTCGGGCTGGTTGGTTTTATATTTGCTGTCATCGGTATCATTATGTCCGTTCTGTATGTGCGGAAAAAGAAGAAAAAGAAATGGCTTAGGAATAACGGCAGAAAGATACAGGCGGAGGTGACCGGCGGTCGTGTCTGCTACAATTATACCGTCAACAACAGACACCCTTTTGCGATAGAATGCCGTTACGAGGATACCGGATACGGACAGGTATATCTGTTCTCTTCTGAACCGACATGGTTAAATCCCAATAATTACATAGGCAGCTATGTGGATGTTTACGTGGACTCTTCCGATATGAGCCGCTATTTTGTGGATGCAGACAGCCTGAAACTTCAGGAAAACAATGCCGTTATTCATGATTATCGCTGATTATTTTGTGAAAATTGCGTGAAAAGACTACCTTTTCTGAAAAAGATAGATTATAATATTGGGTATGCGAAAAGGAAGGAGATATCCCCATGTCACAAAAAGACGTAAAAAAAGAGCAGTCATCAGAAAAGGTGATGACCCGGTACGATAAAAAGGTACAGAAAAGAAAAGAAGAAGCCGAAAGAGCCAAAAAGCAGGCTAAGACAGAAAAAATAATAGGCATTGTGATTGCGGCAGCCATTGTAATCGCACTTGCCATGATTCCCGTGAAATCCTACACGGCGGTACATTCCACTTATCTTACGGTAGGCGGACACGACATTACCAGAGTAGAGTTTGACTATTACTACAACCTGGCAAAGAACGATTATCTGAACACCTACAGCAGCTATCTTTCCTACATGGGACTGGATACCACCAAGGATTTTGCAAAGCAGAATTACAGTGATACCATGACCTGGAAGGATTACTTCAGCTCCCTGGCACTGGAAACCATCAAGCAGAACAAGGCGCTGATTGACGCAGCGGAAGCAGAGGGCTTTACCTATGATACCGCCAAGGATGTGGCAGCCTTTGAAAGCTCTGCAAAGGAAGCCGCTTCCAACAGTGATGTCAGCATGGCGCGTTATTACAAGGCAACCTTCGGTTCCTATGCAACTTTTGCACGCATCAAGTCCTTTGTAGAAGACGGTTATTATGCAAACGCTTACTATAAAAAGCAGTCCGATGAAAAGGCACCTGCGGAAGACGAAATCCAGACCTATTATGAAGAAAACAAGGATACCTATGACAGTGTAGATTATCATATGACGGAAATTGCAGCGGATATCCCGTCCTCCACCGATGCGGACGGCAATGCCGTAGCCGCTACCGATGAAGAAATCGCCGCCGCAATGGCAGAGGCAAAGACCAAGGCGGATGCAGCACTGGAGACCATCGGTACGGACGGCGAAGCTTATACCGGAAAGCTGAAATCTTCCGTTTTAACCAGACTCGGTGACTGGCTGTTTGATGCAGACAGAATCGAAGGTGACACAACCGTCATCGAAGACACCGACAACCACAAGTACTATGCGCTGCAGTTTGACGGCAGATATCTGGCAGATACCACCACGGCAAACATCCGTGTTATCATGAGCACTACTGTAGCCGGTGAAGATATCCTGAAGGAATACGAAGAGGCCGGTGCAACCGAGGACGCCTTTATTGCCCTGGTTGACAAATACAGCGAAGATACCTACAGCAACAACGACGGCGGTCTTTACAAAGAACTGAAGAGCTCCTCTCTGGACAGCAATCTTTCCGAATGGATTTTTGCAGGACATAAGGCAGGAGACACCACCGCACTGACAGACAACGGAAGTAATTACGTGCTTTATTATGTAGGTGACGGCCGTCCCGAATGGCAGGTTAAAATTTCCGAGACCCTGACTACGGAGGCAATGACCACTTACTTAACCGAGTTAAAGTCCGGTTATGAAGTATCCGACCCGAAGGGACATCTGGCTTACTTAAAGAAGCAGGCAGCAGCCGACAGCGCAACCGATGCGGACGGCGAAACCACTCCCGCTTCCACAGAGGAAAGCGCTGCAGAATAAAGAAAACCCGGCAACGGACAAATAGTAAATGCAAATATTAAAAATGCAGGATGAAAGTCCTGCATTTTTGAGTAAACGGTGTGAAACAGCACCCGCACGGAAAGGCATGGTTTGTATATGGCAGAACCGGAAAAAAATCCCCAGTCCGATTTTATGATGGAAAAAATAAAAGAACGCCCGGTCAATAAGAAGAAGCTGTTGCGCAGGACGGTGACCACCGTTGCCATGGCAGTTATTTTCGGCATGATTGCCTGCGTTACCTTTCTGACACTGGAGCCGGTTATCAGCAATCTTCTCTACCCGGAAGAAAAGCCGGATGCGGTTATTTTTCCGGAGGAACAGGAAGAAATCAGCCCTGAGGATATGCTGGTGGAGGATGCCCCCACGCCCTCCATTCAGGAAGCGGTGGAATCGGTTATTTTAGAGGATGAACAAATCCAGAAGATTCTGGACGAAATCGTTCTGGACAAAAACAATTACGCCCAGCTTTACAATGCTCTTTATGAGTATTCCACGACCTTAAACGAATACATGGTGGAGGTGACGGCAGTTTCTTCCAACGAGGACTGGCTCAGCGATACTTATGAAAAAGAAGGTAAAACCTACGGTGTAGTCATTGCCAACAACGGGAGAGAATATCTTATTTTAACAGATAGAAATACCGTGAAGCAGGCAGGCATCATCCGGGTTACGTTCCATGACGGTGTGCAGGTCAAGGCAGAGCGCAAGCAGTCGGACGTCCAGACCAATCTGACAATACTGTCAGTATCCATGGACGACATTCCCGATGAGAAAAAGGACGACATTAAGATGGCAACCTTAGGCTCATCCAATTTCCGGCAGGCAGCCGGTACACCGGTGGTTGCCATGGGAAGCCCCCTTGGAATATCGGGATCCATGGGCTACGGCATGATTGCTTCCTCAGGCATTACATTAAGTAAGGTGGATGCCAATTACAAGATATTTGCCACGGACATTACCGGCAGTACAAGTGGAATCGGTGTGCTTTTCAATCTGCAGGGACAGATTGTGGGCATCATCACCACGGACCGTTACAGTCCGGACAGTAAAAACATGATTTCCGCCATCGGTATTTCGGAGCTCCGCAAGCTTATTGAAAACATGTCAAACGGCAAGGATGCGGTTTACGTGGGCATCAGCGGTATTGATGTCACTACGGAGGCCCATGAGGAAATGGAGGTTCCCTTCGGCGCCTACGTGCGGGAAACCGCCATGGAATCCCCCGCCATGCTGGCAGGCATCCAGAAGGGTGATGTTATTGTGGAAATCAACGGCGAGGCAGTGACTAAGTTCTCCGATTATACGGCGATTTTACTGCGCAGCACGCCCGGCGATACACTGAAGGTGAAGTTCATGCGCTCGGCACAGGGCGAGTACAAGGAAATGGAAACGGAAATCACCGTCAATGCCGCGAAGAAATAATATCGCCGCGAAAAGTTCGGCGCAAAATATGAGGAAATGGCAGACTGCCGCAGGGCAGTTGAACATAAATATCGATAGAAAGGTTTGGACAATTTTATGAAGTATATTAAGGATTACAAAGAGGGCGACAGAGTTTTTGACATTTATTTATGCAAGCACAAGCAGTCTGCCGTAACAAAGAACGGAAAGCCGTACGAAACCGTGATTTTACAGGATAAAACCGGCACCATTGACGCAAAGGTCTGGGAGCCGAACAGCGCCGGTATCGAAGACTACGATACCCTGGATTACATAGAAGTTTACGGGGATGTAAATAATTTTCAGGGCGCCCTGCAGGTAAATGTGAAGCGCATCCGTGTCTGCAAGGATGGCGAATTTGACCCGGCAGATTATCTCCCGGTCAGCAAAAAAGATAACAACAAAATGTACCAGGATCTTTTAGGACTGGTGGACAGTGTGGAAAATACTTACCTGAAGCAGCTTTTACAGGCATTTTTCGTGGAAGACGAGAAGTTTATTAAGAAATTCCGCCGTTCCTCCGCAGCCAAGACCATGCACCACGGCTTTGTAGGCGGTCTTCTGGAGCATTCCTTAAGCGTGGCAAAGATGTGCGATTATCTGTGCGGCTGCTATCCCCTTCTGAAAAGGGATTTGTTAATTACTGCCGCGCTGTTCCATGACATCGGCAAGGTAAAAGAAATTTCCCTGTTCCCGGAAAACGATTACACCGATGACGGTCAGCTTCTGGGCCACATTGTGATGGGCTGCGAAATGCTGACGGAAAAAATCAGGGAAATTCCCGATTTTCCGCCCGTGCTGGCTTCCGAACTGAAGCATTGCATTCTGGCGCACCACGGTGAGTACGAGTACGGCTCTCCCAAGAAGCCTGCTCTCTTTGAGGCGGTTGCCTTAAATATGGCGGACAACACGGATGCCAAGATGGAAATGATGACCGAAATTTTCGGCAACGTTTCCGATACCAACTGGCTGGGCTTCAACAGAGTCTTTGAAAGCAATCTGCGCGGCACAAGGATGGAATAGGAAAGAGAACGTGGACGTCCGGCATTTTGAGCGGGCGGTTTACGCCCTGAAAGGAAAAGATTACGATGGCATATGAAAAGAACGATATGGTGACGGTGACTATTGAAGATGTGGGTATGGAAGGAGAAGGAATCGGTAAAATCGATGGTTTTCCCCTTTTTATCAAGGACGCCGTTGTAGGTGATACCGTAGAAGCCAAAATTATCAAAAGTAAAAAGAATTATGCATATGCGAGAGTCGAGAAGGTGGTAACACCTTCTCCTTTTCGTGTAGAGCCGCCCTGCAAAAGCCACAGACAGTGCGGCGGCTGCCAGATTCAGGCACTTTCTTATGACAGACAGCTTGCTTTCAAACAGGACAAGGTAAGAAACAATCTGCTACGCATCGGCGGCTTTTCCGAAGCGGAAGTGGACCGGGTGATGGAACCTGTGGTCGGCATGGAAAATCCGTTGCGTTACCGCAACAAGGCACAGTACCCCTTCGGCACGGACAAACAGGGCAACCCCATTACCGGTTTTTATGCCGGACGCACCCATTCCATTATTCCCAATACGGAGTGTTATCTGGGCAGGGAAGAAAATAGGGAAATCCTTCAGGCCATTCTGGACTACATGAAGGAATATCATGTGAACGCCTACGACGAGGAAACCGGGAAGGGGCTCATCCGCCACGCCCTTATCCGCACCGGTTTTTACACCGGAGAAATCATGGTATGCCTTGTGATTAACTGTAAGGGGAAGCAGGAAAGCTATCTGCCCAGGCAGGATAAGCTTGTGGAAAAGCTGGCGCTTATCAAGGGTATGACAAGCGTGTCAGTGAGCATCAATACGGAAAGAACCAATGTTATTATGGGCAAAGAAATCCACACCATCTGGGGCAGCGATACCATTACAGACAAAATCAGGGTACGCGATACCGGAAAAGTGGACATGCCCTACACCGGAGAGGAGCTGACGTTCTCCATTTCTCCCTTATCCTTTTATCAGGTAAATCCCATGCAGACGGAGAAGCTTTACAGTCTGGCATTAGAGTATGCCGGTCTTACCGGAAAGGAAAGTGTCTGGGATTTGTACTGCGGTATCGGCACCATTTCCTTATTTATGGCACTGCGTGCCAAAGAGGTGTACGGCGTGGAAATCATTCCGCAGGCCATTGACGATGCCCGGCAGAATGCCGTCCGCAACCACATTGCCAATGCAGAATTTTTCGTGGGAAAAGCCGAGGAAGTACTTCCTGCCGCCTACGAAAAAGAGGAGAGCCACCCGGATGTCATCGTGGTGGACCCGCCCCGCAAGGGCTGTGATGAAAAGTGCCTGGACACCATGTTAAAAATGGCGCCCTCCCGCATCGTCTATGTGAGCTGTGACTCCGCCACTCTCGCCCGCGACTTAAAGCTGCTCTGCACCGGCGGCTACCGCCTCGAGCGCGTGCGCCCGGTCGACCAGTTCGCCCATACGGTGCATGTGGAGACGGTAGTACTGCTTTCTCACAAAAAGCCAGACGGACATATCAACGTAAAAGTTGAGTTTGGCGAGGGTGAGGGAAAAGTTCCGCTTGATAACATCGCTAAAAGAGCCGAAACATACAAGCCCAAAGAGCGAGTGACCTACAAAATGATAAAGGAGTACATAGAAGCTAAATATGGCTTCAAAGTACATACCGCATATATTGCAGAGGTAAAAAGAGATTTGGGCTTGCCGATGTACGATGCTCCTAATGCGGTAGAAGAATTGAAACAGCCGAGGAAGCATCCGACAGCGGAGAAAGTGGAAGCGATAAAGGATGCGTTGCAGCATTTTGAAGTTATTAAATAAACAGTATTTTTCTACGAAAGGAGCATTCCTGTAATTCAGAAATAATGCCAATTGAATAAAAAAGAACCTCAAGGTATGATTGAGTTGCATCTTGGCGGATGTAAACAAAACAATCAAAACACCGGAGGTTCAAAATGAATTTAACACAGAATGACAGACTAAAGCAAGTAACAAGTGACACTTTAATTGTTGGAGTGGACGTTGGATCAAAAACTCACTTCTGCAGGGCGTTTGACTGGAGAGGGTTTGAGCTTTCAAGAAGAGTATTTAAGTTTAGCAACACCGGAATGGGATTTATTACTTTCCTTCGATGGACAGAGGAACTCATGAATAAAACTGAAATGAAAAAGGTTATTGTCGGCTGCGAGCCTACCGGTTGCTACTGGCTTACTTTTCAGAAGTTTTTACAAGACCATGATATTCAGCTTGTAACAGTAAATCCGTTTACCGTAAACAGAAGTATGGAATTAGATGATAATAGTCCGGAAAAGAGTGATTTGAAGGATCCCAAAACAATAGCGTTGCTTGTGAAAGATGGAAGATTTTCAACTTCTTATCTTCCAAGTGGAGTATATGCGGAGATCAGAGAAGCATCTGTTTGCAGGGACCAGATCATGAAGCAGCATGTACGTCTGTCAAATCAGATACAGGGATGGATTCAGAAGTTCTTCCCGGAGTATTTTGAGTGTTATGCTGATTGGGATTCAACCAGTGGACTGATGCTTCTTAGAGAAGCTCCACTTCCGCAGGATATCCTTAAAATCGGTGCAGGTGGAATCAATCAGATATGGCGAAATGCAAAGGTGCGTGCGGCAGGAATAAAGAGAGCTCAGACCCTGGTAGAAGCTGCACAGAATAGTGTAGGATTGGAAGCCGGTGAAGCTGCAAGACTCGAGATATGGGTTCTTGTAAATGACTACATCCTTAAAGCAGAACAGCTAAAAAGATTAGATGAATATCTGGAAGAAAAAGTAAAAGAAGTACCAAATGTGGAGAAACTGCTCGCCATTAAAGGAG
>OIXH01000501.1_pt1 | contig 48016 bp, 49 predicted proteins | sample 1587741 | NCBI WGS metagenome assembly OIXH01 (sample SAMEA3888916, study PRJEB22519) | human gut metagenome | biome: human gut; feature: human-associated habitat; material: faeces | place: Denmark | collected 2011 | reverse complement strand
AAAAAGCGCGGGCTTTTTTCTGGCATCCAGAGAACGCTTGAAAATGCGGTACGCCTTGATTTCCTCCACAGGCACGCGCAGTGCCTTTGCCAGCTTCTTTCCGCTTTCCGTTTTCATGCTCGTGTTCATGAAATTTTGGACATTTGCGGGGCTGTAGGTCTTTTCAGAGGCGTTGACAAGGTAATCCGCCTCGATCAGAATCTGATAATCCATGCCGTCGATCCCCGTCAGGGTGTGATGATGGCCTACCAGATAGGCGATCCGCTCCACCTGCGCTTCGGTCATGCCGGAATCGGCCAGAAAGGTCCTGACGATGGACGGACCTTCTTTTTCCTGCAATTTTCCGTCAGCACGACCGTATTTTTCACGGCAGAAGGGACAGGCAATGTCGTGGACGATGGCGGTCGCCTCCAGCAGATATTGAGTGTCCGCGTCTAGCCCTTCCAGCTCGCCGATGGTCTTGGCATAGGTCCATACGGTGATGAAATGGGTGATGTCGTGAAGATTACCGTTCGAAAAGACGATCATTTGTTCCATGAGCTGCGAAATGGTTTTCATCTGTAACCCCTCTTATTCTTCAATATCCGCAAACATCAGCAGGTCAAAACAGGGGTAGCTTTCTTCGGTCTCGCCGTCCGCTGATCCCAGAGACATGCCGGTGCAGGTGCCGTACATCGTGATACGCTGGCCTTCCTGATAGCCTGGTTCTTCCTTGCAGGTGACCAGAATGATATCGGAATAATTGCCGCTTTTCCTGGTGAGCGCCATACGGGCCAGCCAGCCGTCGCCGGACTCTGCGGCACTGAGAAAATAGGCGTTGTAGCCCATGACCTTGCCCTCGTAGCCCGCTATTTTTTGCACAAGGGTAGCATATCCGGGTTTGACCGCTTCTTTCTTCAGTTGCTTGAGCGTGTCCGCAGCCGACCAGTTGCGGCTGACGGTGTAGATCAGCCGGCGGTCAGTCAGGGATTTTTTGGAGAAGATCAGCCCGATCTCGTAAACGCCCTCCTGCTTCAGGGTAAAATCGATGGAAAATTTGCCTTCGGAGGTAACTTTTTTGGTGCCGATGGCTTCACTGTTCAGGAAAAGCTGGATGGTAGCCCCGGGTTCGGAGGTGCCGGAAATGGTCAGGGTATCCGTCTCAATGGAATCCGGCACGTCATTTTTCAGAACGACCGGCAGTAGAGTGCGGGAATAGGTGACGGGATAGGCCAGCTCCACCACATCTTCGCCCTGATTTTCGCCGGTCAGGGTCAGCAGGTACACGCCCTCTTTGGGCAGCGTCACCGGCATTTTGAACTTGCCGTTTGCCCCGACGGTCACTTCTGTCAAAATCGGATCGGGGTAATTGAGTCCCATGGTGACCGCCGTCAGCTTTACGCCAGGTGCGGCGGTCCCGGCCAGCGTAAAGGTATTCTGATTGGTCTCCACCGGGGGAGTGTCGGTGATGTTGATCTGGGCGCTGGCCGCGGCGGACATGGGTTTGACCTCGATAAAGCGGAAGGTCTCCCAAATTTTGTTCAGCGTGCGGTTATCCTTGCTGGTGGTGGAACGGCCATGCACTTGCAAGTCCAGCGTGATCTGATAGCCATTGCGGATGGTGCGGCGCATAAAGCCACGGTACAATGTTTCGCCCGCTTCCCGGCGGCGGTAGGTCAGCACCAGAAAACGGCCTTCGGAGCTGTTGTTCCACTCGGCAGCGGAGAAGTCATAGCCGTCGTATTCGTTGCGGGGAGAGTGGCTCAGCCGGTAGCTCTGGCGCACATCCGTGCTCTGCTCATTCACATCGTAGATCAGCGCAATCTCGTCGCTTTGTTCGGCCGTCAGTTCAAAGCACAGATCCTCGGCTTCACTCCAGCATTGCAGAAGTACGCCACGGTCTTCCATGTCCTGCTGCACTTCCGCCGCCGTCTTGCCCCGGGCTTCCAGCCACGTGGAAAAATTTTCCAGATAGCCGGGACGCAGCACCACCGGGAAAGTGTCAGGAATATCAACGCTGGCAAAAATATCATCCAGCACATAAATTTCAGCTGAAGCCGCGCCGCAAAGGCACAGACAGAGCAGCAGCACCGTCAGGATCGCCGCCATTCGCTTTCCCATTCAACGTCACGCCTTTCTTACGCAATTCGAAATTGCCAAAATTCGATTCGTATCATTTTATCATATTTCAGCCGCCCTGTACATGCTTTCTCCCAAATGGCAAAATCGGGGAATAAAAAATATGGGCGCTATCGATAATGGATGGAGAGTTTTTGATTGCTTCTTTGTTTTCGCCGTGTTATGATAAGAGAGGAAAACATTCGAATTTTGACGAAGGAAAGGCTGGCGGAGTCTGCATGAACATTCTGCACCTGAAATATGCGGTGGAGGTCGCCCGCTGCGGGTCGATCAACAAAGCGGCGGAAGCCCTGTATATGAACCAGCCAAACCTGAGCCGCGCCATTAAGGACCTTGAAAATTCGCTGGGCATCACCATTTTTGGCAGGACGGCCAAGGGCATGTACGTCACGCCCGAGGGCGAGGAATTTCTGGGCTATGCCCGCAAAATTCTTCGGCAGATCGACGAAGTAGAGAGCATCTACAAGGCCGGTGTGCCCATCAAGCAGCGTTTTTCCATTTCTGTTCCCCGGGCCAGCTACATTTCCGAGGCGTTCGCTCAGTTTTCCAAAAGCCTGACGAACGAGCCCGCCGAGCTTTTTTATAAGGAAACCAACGCCCAGCGGGTCATTACCAATATTCTCAAGGCGGATTATCATTTGGGCATCCTGCGCTACGCCTCCAATTATGACAAATATTTCAAGGAGATGCTGACGGAAAAGGGGCTGGTGTGGGAACTGATCACCGAGTTCCGCTACGTGCTGGCCATGAGCAAGGAGCATCCGCTGGCAAAACAGGATGAGGTGCATTTCGACGACTTGAAACCCTATATTGAAATTGCTCACGCGGATCCTTACGTGCCGTCGCTGCCGCTGTCCGTGGTGAAAAAAGAAGAATTGCCCGACGAGACCGAACGGCGAATTTTCGTGTTCGAACGGGCCAGCCAGTTCGATCTGATGGCAGAAAATCACGAGACGTATATGTGGCTTTCCCCGGTGCCGCAGAAGCTGAAGGATCGCTATGGACTGGTGGAGAAAAACTGCCCCGACAATAAAAAGACCTATCGGGATCTGCTGATCTACCGCAAGGATTATCACCTTTCGGATCTGGACCGGCGTTTCATTACGGAACTCTGTCTGGCTAAGCGGCAGTATATCTGACGGCTACGCACCCGTTTATATCGATAATGATTATACCAATATATCAAACAAGCAATTCCGTTGGAGCTAAAACGGGGTTATAATTGATACGGTTCCTTGGGACTTTCACCCGAAACGCAGGGAGGGAGTGGAGCATGAAGCAATCGGCATTGACCAAGGCCACGCTGGGCCGTCTGCCCGGTTATCTGCAATACCTGCAGAAGCAGGGCTTCCAGCCGGGAGACGCGATTTCTGCCACCACGATCGCCCGGGAGCTCCGGCTGGGCGAAGTACAGGTTCGCAAGGATCTGGGCGCGGTCAGCGGCACGGGCCGTCCCAAGGTGGGCTATAATGCGCTGCAGCTGATGGCTGAGCTGGAAAGCTGCCTGAACGGTCAGGAGCGGTGCGTCGCCGTCATCGTAGGCGCGGGCCGTCTGGGCCGGGCGCTGCTGGATTACGAGGGCTTCGGCAACTACGGCGTGAGCATTCTGGGCGCGTTTGACCGCGACGAGGAAAAGCTGGGCTTTTCCGCCAAGGGCAAGCCGATCCTCCCTATGACGGAGTTGGAAGCTTTTCTGCAGGAACAGCATGTGCGCGTTGGGGTTGTCACCGTGGGCGAGGATTCCGCTCAGGAGGTGTGCGACCGTCTGGTGCAGGGCGGTGTAGAGGCGATCTGGAGCTTTGCTCCGGGCCGGGTGGAGTTGCCGCAGGGCGTGATGCTCAAGCAGGAAAATCTGGCGCTGTCGTTGGCCCATCTGAAAATGCAGCTGGGCTGAACTCGTTCCGAAATCGCCTTCATTCGAGGGAGGGGAGTGCAGATGAATCTGGAACGCGTCATTGCGGTTCGAACCAATGAGACCGTCTACCGGGGCGGTGATCAGTGCGTCAAGGTGTTCGGTGACGGCTTCACCAAGGCCGACGCGCTGGGCGAGGCATTGAATCAGGCTCGGGTAGAGGAATGCGGCCTGCACGTTCCCAAGGTGCTGGAAGTCAGCCAGGTGGACGGAAAGTGGGCGCTGGTCACCGAGTATGTGGAGGGGAAAACACTGGAACGGCTTATCGCGGAGGAGCCGGGCAGGAAAGAGGAACTGCTGGAACGGATGGCCGAGCTGCAGGTAGAGATGATCTCCAAATCCTGCCCGCTGCTCAGCCGCCTGCGGGAAGAACTGGCCGGACATAAGGCCTTTGCCGAAGAGCTGCAGGAGCGGCTGCAAAGCCTGCAGAACAGCAAGAACGGCTACCTGTATAAGCTGAAAAGCCGCAGTGATAAGCAGGCCGAGGCGGAGAGCCGCCAGCGCAACAGCGAAAAGCTGGCCGGTGAGAAACTGCAGCGCGCGCAGGTGCTTTCCGACCTGGAAAAGAACTACGAGAGCTTTAATAACAGTGTTAAGTTTGTGATGAAGCAGGCCGGCGCGGGTGCCCTGCGGGGCATCGTGGGTCCGGTATCCAGCCTGATCAAGACCGAAAACCGCTATTCCACCGCGGTGGAGATCGCGCTGGGCGCGGCGATCCAGAATATCGTGGCGCAGGATGAGGGCGCGGCCAAGCGGGCCATCGCGCTGCTGAAGGAGCGGGGCGCCGGACGGGCGACTTTCCTGCCGCTGACCAATCTCAAGGCGAACCCGGTAAGGGAAAGCGACCTGGCCGCCCGAGGCGGCTATGTGGGCCTGGCCAGCGAGCTGGTGCAGTGCGATGACCGCTACCGTGTGGTAATGGATTCCCTGCTGGGACGCACCATTGTGACGGAGGACATTGACGCCGCGACCGCCATCGCCAAGGCGTACAGCTACCGCTACCGGGTGGTGACGCTGGATGGCCAGGTGGTGAATGCCGGCGGTTCGCTGACCGGTGGTTCTGTCAATAAGAACGCGTCCATTCTTTCTCGCCGGGGAGAGATAGACGCCCTGACCGCAGAGGCGAAGAAATACGCAAAGCAGGCGGAGGAGCTGGAGGCCCAGCTGACCGAGCTGCGCCGGGAGACCGATACCATTCAGGCGACGGTGGACGGCATAGAGGCCGAGGAAAAGACCGCGCGGGAGGATCTCATTTCCGCCCAGACGCTGGTGGACCGCCTGGCCGCCAATGTGGAGGAAGCCGAACGCCTGAACGAGCAGGCGCTGCGGGAATACGATGACCTGACCGCCCGTATGGAGCAGCTGCGCCAGCAGAAGATCTCCGGCGGCGAGCTGGTGAAGAAACTGACCGAAGAGGTGGAGCGGCTGACCAGGCTTTCGGCCGAGGGTATGGCTGCCCACGAAATGTTGACTGCGGCCATCACCGAAGCTGCCGAAAAGGTGACTGCCCTGCAGATGGAGGACATCGCCCGGCAGAAGGACTGCGAAGCCGTCCAGATGGCCATTGAGCAGATGGAGGGCCAGCAAAGCGGCAGTGAGGCCGCCCTGGCCGCCTTGCGGGAACGACAGGAGCAGCTGAAAAAGGATAATGAGGCCATCCGGGAGGAGATCGAGCAGATCACCGCCGGGGCGCAAAGCGGCAGCAGCGAGATCGAGGAGCTGCGCCGGGATATCAAGGACGCCGATGCACAGCGTGACCAGCTGGAAATGCGCCGCAATATCCTCTCCAAGGAAAACAGCGATGTCATCTCCCGCCGGGAGGCGGCCGCCAGCGAGCTGCTGCGCCTGCAGGAAAAGAGCGAAGGTATGCAGGAGCAGCAGAACAGCATCAGCGCCAAGATGTGGGAGGAATATGAGCTGACCCGCAGCGAAGCGGCCGAACAGGCCATCCCGCTGGAGGATGTGGGGGCGGCGCAGAAGCGCCTTTCCGAGCTGCGCGGCAAGATACGGGCGCTGGGTGCCGTGAATGTGGCAGCCATTGAGGAATACGAGGAAGTGAGCGGCCGGTACCGCTTTATGAAGGAGCAGATAGACGACGCCGAAAATGCCAAGAAGGAGCTGACACGGCTCATCACCGAGCTTTCGGCCCAGATGAGCGCGATCTTTACCGAGCGTTTTGCGGGCATCAACCGCTACTTTGGCGAGATCTTCCGGGAGCTCTTTGGCGGCGGACATGCCGAGCTGCGCCTGACCGATGCCACCGATCCCCTAGAAACGGGCATCGAGATTATCGTGCAGCCGCCCGGCAAGATCATCAAGAATCTTTCCGCCCTTTCCGGCGGCGAGCAGGCCTTTGTGGCCATCTGCATCTACTTTGCCATCCTGCGGGTCAATCCCGCGCCGTTCGTTCTCATCGATGAGATAGAGGCGGCACTGGACGATGTGAATGTCGGCAAGTTTGCCGCCTACCTGCACCGCATGACCGATCATACCCAGTTTATTTCCATCACCCACCGCCGCGGCACCATGGAACAGGGCGATGTGCTGTACGGCGTCACCATGGAGGAGGAGGGCATCAGTAAGCTGCTGCGGCTGGATGTGGCCGAGATGGAAAAGAAATTTGGCAAGAGCCTGAACTAAGGAGAACCAATGGGATTTTTTGATATTTTCCGCAAAAGCGTAAAAAAGACCAAGCAGAGCCTGAGCCTGGAGCTGGATAGTTTCTCCGGGAAGATCACCTTTGATACCCTGGAGGAGCTGGAGGAGATCCTCATCCTGGCCGATGTGGGTGTGACCACAGCGGGCAAGATCTGCTCCCGGCTGGGCGAGCGCATCAAGCGCCGGAACATTGATTCCACCGAGCTGCGGGAGAATCTCTGCGAGATCGTGACCGAGCTGATGGAGCCGGATGAGCCGCTGGTGACGGAGACCAAGCCCAGCGTGGTGCTGGTGGTCGGCGTCAACGGGGTGGGCAAGACCACCTCCATCGGCAAGCTGGCCTATTGGCTGCAGGGCCAGGGCAAAAAGGTGCTGCTGGGCGCGGCGGATACCTTCCGGGCGGCGGCCGGTGAGCAGCTGGGCGTCTGGGCGGAACGGGTAGGCTGCCAGATGATAAAGCACGCCGAGGGCGCCGACCCCGCCGCGGTGGTGTATGATAGCATCACCGCCGCTAAGGCCAGAAATGTGGATGTGCTCATCTGTGATACGGCGGGCCGCCTGCACACCAAAAAAAACCTGATGGAGGAGCTGGCCAAAATAGACCGTGTGCTGGAGCGGGAAGCCCCCGGCTGCAGTCGAGAAACACTGCTGGTGCTGGATGCCACCACCGGGCAGAATGGGCTGAACCAGGCGCGGGAATTTGCCGCGGCCTGCGGCGTCACCGGCATCATCTTGACTAAACTGGACGGCACTGCCAAGGGCGGTGTGGCCATCGCTATCCGGGATCAGCTGGGGCTGCCCATCAAGTTTGTGGGCACCGGCGAGAGCATTGGGGACCTGACCCCCTTCAGCGCTGCAGAATTTGCCCAGGCGCTGCTGCTGAACGAGGACGAGGAATGAAGCTGATATTAGCGACCAAAAACGAGCACAAGGTGGAGGAATTCCAGCGCATCCTGGCCCCGTTGGGCTGGCAGGTCATCCCGCAGGATGAGGTCTGCCCACCCGATCTGGACATCGAGGAAACAGGGAAGACCTTTGCCGAGAATGCTTATCTTAAGGCGATGGGCATTTACCGGGCCACCGGCCTGCCCACCGTGGCGGATGATTCCGGCCTCTGCGTGGATGCTCTCGGCGGTGCGCCGGGGGTGTATTCCGCCCGTTACGCTGGGGAGGGGCACGATTCCGCCGCCAATAACGCCAAGCTGCTGCGGGAGATGAAAAAGATCCCGGATGAAAGGCGCACGGCACGGTTTGTCTGTTCCATTTGCGCAGTGTTTGGGGATGATGACATTGTGCAGTGCGAGGGCGCCTGCGAAGGGACCATTGCCCGCCGGCTGCACGGACAGAACGGCTTTGGGTATGACCCGCTGTTCATGGTAGGGGAGCGCAGCTTTGCAGAGCTGGACGGCCCCGCCAAGGATGCCATCAGCCACCGGGGACGGGCGCTGGCGGCACTGTATGAGAAGCTGAAAGACAGAAAAGAAGGAGAATGATATGATGGATTCCAAAACGAGAGCCAAGCTGCGCTCCTATGCCAATACGGTAGAGGCAATTCTGCAGGTGGGCAAAAACGGCATGGGCGAGGCGCTGCAAAAGCAGGTGGATGACGCCCTGACTGCCCGGGAGCTTATCAAGCTGACGGTGCTGGAGACCGCCCCGGAGACCCCCAGGGAGATGGCGGCGACCCTGGCGGAGGCCACCGGCGCCGAGGTGGTGCAGGTGGTGGGCCGCAAGGTGACCCTGTACCGCAAAAATCCAGAAAAGACCATCATTGACCTGCGGTAACGGAGGGGAGAAAAGTGGCAAGAATCGGTTTTTACGGCGGTACCTTCAATCCCATCCACCTGGGCCATGTAGGGGTATGCCGTCAAGCGGTAAAGCAGCTGCGGCTGGATTGCCTGCATGTTATCCCCGCCTTTATCCCGCCGCATAAGGCTTCGCCTGATCTGGCCGCAGGGGAGGACCGGCTGGCAATGTGCCGGCTGGCCCTGCAGGGGCTGCCGAATATCCTGGCGGATGACTATGAGCTGACCCGCGGCGGCGTCAGCTATACCATCGAGACCATGCGGCATATGCGGGAATGCTACTCCGAGGACGATTTTTACCTCATCATGGGTACAGATAACTACCTGACCTTTACCGCATGGCGGGAATGGCAGGCGCTGGGCAGAATGTGCACGCTGGCGGTGGCCAGCCGGGAAGAGGACGATAAGGAAGCCCTCTATCAGCAGGCCCGCCTGCTGGCGCGGGAAGGGGTGCTCAGCATCTTCTTGGATAATCCCGTGCGGGTGGTGTCCTCCACCGAAATAAGGCAGATGCTGCGCGCCGGGGAGCCCTGCGGGGATCTTTCGCCTGCGGTGGCGGAATACATTGCCGCCCACGGCCTGTATAAGGGGGAGGACCAATGACCCGGCAAGAAATGAGGGAAGCCATCCGCCCGCTGATGAGCGAGGAACGCTACCGCCATTCCCTTGGGGTGGAAAAGGAAGCAGAACGCCTGGCCCGCCGCTGGGGAGAAGACCCCGAAAAGGCGGCGATAGCGGGGATACTGCATGACTGCTGTAAGGAAATGCCCCTCCCAGAAGCATTGCAAATCATGAGGCGAAGTGCTATAATGACCGAAATCGATTTCCGGGAGCAGCCGCAGCTCATTCACGGCTTCGCGGCAGCGGAAATTCTGGGGCGCTACGGTGTCCGTGATAAAGATATCGAAAACGCGGTGCGCTACCACACCACCGGCCGGGCCGGTATGAGCCGCCTGGAAAAGATCGTGTACCTGGCGGACCTGACCGAGGAGGGGCGGCACTACCCTGATGTAGCCGAGATGCGCCGCTGGGCCGATCGCTCCCTGGATGGGGCGATGCTGTACGCGCTGTGCTATACCATCGGCAAGCTGTGCCGCCGGAAAAGCCCCCTCTGCCGGGAAAGCTGGCAGGCCTACAATGAATATGTAAAACTCTGCAAGGAGGAAAAAGAATGAATTCCAAAGAACTTGCTCTTTCTATCGCCAAATTTCTGGATAGCAAAAAGGCGACCGACCTGGAGGTCATCCAGATCGGCGAGCTGACCACCATCGGGGATTACTTTGTGGTGGCCACTGCCAGCAATACCACACTGGTCAAATCGCTGTGCGAGGACCTGGATGAATACCTGGGTCGCCAGGGCATCGAGCCCAAGCGCATCGAGGGCCGCAGCTCCGCCCAGTGGATCCTAATGGACTACCGCGATGTCATCGTGCATATTTTCTATGCCGAGACCCGCAATTTTTACAGCATCGACCGTGTATGGGCCGATGCCCCCCGCCTGCCGCTGGAGCTGGAAGGCGAGAAAAAATAAATTTGATCAAGCGCCCTAAGCGCCGAATGAGGTTGGGAGGACAGACCGTTGAAACACGAATTTAAGGAAATTGAACCGAAGTGGCAAAAAAAGTGGGAAGAAGCCCATGTATTCCATGCCGAAAATGACTACACCAAGCCCAAATACTATGCGCTGGTGGAGTTCCCGTATCCTTCCGGTCAGGGACTGCATGTCGGCCATCCGCGTTCCTACACCGCGCTGGATATCGTAGCCAGAAAGCGCCGGATGCAGGGCTATAATGTGCTGTACCCCATGGGCTGGGATGCCTTTGGCCTGCCCACCGAAAATTTCGCCATCAAAAACCACATCCACCCGGAGATCGTCACCGCGCAGAATGTGGCACACTTTAAGGCCCAGCTCAAGAGCCTCGGCCTCTCCTTCGATTGGGACCGGGAGATCAATACCACCGATCCCGGCTACTACAAGTGGACCCAGTGGATCTTCCTCCAGCTGTTCAAGAAGGGCCTGGCCTACAAGGCATCCATGCCCGTGAACTGGTGCACCAGCTGCAAGTGCGTGCTGGCCAACGAGGAAGTGGTGGAGGGCGTCTGCGAGCGCTGCGGCAGCGAGGTCATCCACAAGGTAAAGAGCCAGTGGATGCTGAAGATTACCGCCTACGCCCAGCGCCTCATTGATGACCTCTCCGATGTCAACTATCTGGAGCGTGTTAAGACCTCCCAGATCAACTGGATCGGCCGGTCCACCGGCGCCGAGGTTGAATTTGATACCACCGGCGGCGATGAGCTGCTCATCTATACCACCCGTCCCGATACCCTCTTTGGCGCTACCTACATGGTTATGTCGCCGGAGCACCCTTACATCGAAAAGTGGGCGGACCGCATCACCAATATGGATGCTGTCCGGGAGTATCAGGAGGTCTCCGCCCGCAAGTCCGATTTTGAGCGCACCGAAATGGCCAAAGATAAGACCGGCGTGCGGCTGGAGGGCGTGGCGGCTATCAATCCCGTCAATGGCAAAGAGATCCCCATCTTTATTTCCGATTATGTTCTGATGAGCTACGGCACCGGCGCCATCATGGCGGTACCCGGCCACGATACCCGTGACTGGGAGTTCGCCAAAAAGTTCGGTCTGCCTATCATCGAGGTGGTAAAGGGCGGCGATGTGGAAAAGGAAGCCTTTACCGATTGCGCTACCGGCATCATGGTCAATTCCGGTTTCCTGGATGGCCTGACCGTGGAGGAAGCCAAAAAGACCATTATCAAGTGGCTGGAGGAGCAGAAGAAGGGCGAGACCAAGGTCAACTACAAGCTGCGTGACTGGGTATTCTCCCGTCAGCGCTATTGGGGTGAGCCTATCCCGCTGGTGAACTGTCCCAAGTGCGGCTGGGTGGCCATCCCCGAAAGTGAGCTGCCCCTGCGCCTGCCGGAGGTGGAAAGCTATGAGCCCACCGATAACGGTGAATCCCCGCTGGCCAAGCTGACCGACTGGGTAAAGACAACCTGCCCCTGCTGCGGCGGTCCCGCCGAGCGTGAGACCGATACCATGCCCCAGTGGGCCGGTTCCTCGTGGTACTTCCTGCGCTACTGTGACCCGCACAATGTGAATGCGCTGGCCGCCAAGGAAGCGCTGGACTACTGGATGCCGGTAGACTGGTACAACGGCGGCATGGAGCACACCACGCTGCACCTCTTGTACTCCCGCTTCTGGCACAAGTTCCTGTATGATATCGGTGTTGTTTCCTGTAAGGAGCCCTATGCCAAACGCACCAGCCACGGCATGATCCTGGGCGAAAACGGCGAAAAGATGAGCAAATCCCGCGGCAATGTGGTAAATCCAGACGATGTGGTGGCCCAGTACGGCGCTGATACCTTGAGAATGTACGAGATGTTCATCGGCGACTTTGAAAAGACCGCCCCCTGGAACACCTCCTCCATCAAGGGCAGCAAGCGCTTCCTGGAGCGTGTGGCCGCCCTCACCGATATGATGACCCCCGAGGAAGGCTATTCCCCCGAGCTGGAGGGCAGCTTCCACAAGATGATCAAAAAGGTCAGCGAGGATATTGAGGGCCTCAAGTGCAATACCGCCATCGCTGCCATGATGAGCGTGCTGAATGAAATTTATGATAAGGGCAGCGTCACCCGCGGCGAGCTGATGACCTTCATCACCCTGCTCAATCCCTTCGCCCCCCACCTCACCGAGGAGATCAACGAAGTGCTGGGCAACAGGGAAATGCTGGCGCGGGCCAAGTGGCCGGAGTACGACCCCGCCAAATGCGTGGATGCCGCCGTGGAGATCGCGGTGCAGGTCAGCGGCAAGATCAAGGCCCGCCTTATGATCCCCACCGACAGCACCGAGGAAGCGGTAAAGGCGCTGGTAATGGCCGATGCCAATGTGCAGGCTGCTTTGGCTGGCAAGACCGTCATCAAGGAAATATATGTGAAGGGTAAGCTCTACAATATCGTGGCAAAATAATAAATTGAAGGGCCTTGTTCAATAAAAATCTCTTGACATAGTAAAATGCCTTATTGTATAATCTATGTGTTATCCTGTTATTAGGATATAACTCCAGCCGTAGGGCGTAGGGAGGGAATAGTAAATGGCAGAGATCAGAGTAAAAGATAACGAGTCGCTGGATAGTGCTCTCAGACGGTTTAAGCGTTCCTGCGCTAGATCTGGCGTTCTGGCGGAAGTCCGCAAGCGTGAGCATTATGAGAAACCTTCCGTTAAGCGCAAGAAAAAGTCCGAGGCTGCTCGTAAGCGCAAGTACAAGTAATCTTGATCTTTATTGCAACCGGAATAAAGGCAGATGGGTTTATCCTCGTCTGCCTTTTCCATTTGCACAAATCGGGGAAAGAGCGGGAAATGGGGCTTTCTTTTCCCCACTCAAGTTGCTATAATAGAGCCGAACCAACCGAAAGGAGCGTGAGCCCTTGCCGCTTTTGACCCCGCAATACGATTTCCACCGCATCGAGGAGATCCCAACGGATTTTTTTATCCGGCATGGCATCCGTGCCCTGCTCTTGGATGTGGATAACACCCTGACCGGTGATAACAGCCAGGAAATAAAGCCGGAGGTGATGGACTGGCTGGAGCGCCAGCGGGCGGCCGGGCTGCGCCTTTTTGTCATTTCTAATAATCACGAGCTGCGGGTCGCGCCCTTTGCCAATCGCCTGGGGCTGGGCTACATTGCCGATGCCGCCAAGCCCAAAAAGAAGGTGGCCCTGGCCAAGATGAAGGAGTTTGGTGTCAGCCCGCGGCAGACCGCCCTCATCGGTGACCAGCTTTTCACCGATATCCTGTGCGGCAACCTGTGCGGCTGCGTCACCATTCTGGTGGAGCCCTACGCCGAAGAAGGCTACGGCCTGTACCGCATCAAGCGTCCGCTGGAAAAACCGCTGCTGCGCCTTTACCACCGCCGCAAAAGGAGGAATGCCGAATGATAAGAATAGGGCCTGCCGGGAACAGCGAAAGCTTTACCGCCATGGGCTATAAATCCACCCCGCAGATCCCGGAATACCTGGAAAAGATGGGCCTGAATGCCTACGAATACCAGTGCGGCCGCGGGGTGCGTATCAATCGTGAAGGTGTACTGAAGCTGAAGGCCGGCTGCGAGGCGCGGGATATCCAGCTTTCGCTGCACGCACCGTATTACATCTCCCTTTCCAGCGTGGAGGAAGAAAAGCGTCAGAACAGCATCAAGTACATTCTGGAATCCGCCGAAGCCGCCGACCTGATGGGCGCCCGCCGCATCGTGGTCCACTCCGGCTCCTGCGCCAAGATCAGCCGGGAGGAAGCGCTTTCCCTTGCGGGAGAGACCTTAAAGCAGGCGCTGGCAGCGCTGGATGAGGCCCACCTGGGGCACATCATCGTCTGTCCGGAGGTTATGGGCAAGTTTAACCAGCTGGGCACGCTGGAGGAGGTCATGGAGCTGTGCCGGCTGGATGACCGCCTGCTGCCCTGCATCGATTTCGGCCACCTCAATGCCCGCACGCTGGGCAGCATCCGCGGGGCGGAGGACTACGAGCACATTTTGCTGACCATGAAAAATGAGATAGGGGAGCAGCGCATGAAGTGCTTCCATTCCCATTTTTCTCAGATAGAGTACACCGAAAACGGCGGGGAAAAACGCCACCTCACCTTTGCCGATACCACCTACGGCCCCTACTTTGCGCCGTTGGCAGAGGTGCTGGTCAAGTACGACAGCCAGCCCACCATCATCTGTGAATCGGCTGGAACCCAGGCGGAGGACGCCGCCACCATGAGAGATCTTTATAACCAAGCCGCAGAAAGGAAGAATCAAGCATGAACCGCATTGAAAAACTGATGAAAGCCCTGCCGGAGGGGGCCGATGCCGCTCTCATCACCTCCGATGTGAACCGCCGCTACTTTACCGGACTGGGCTCCACCGCCGGCACACTGCTGGCGTTCCGGGATGCTGCCTACTTCATCATTGATTTCCGCTATATCGAGGTCGCCAAGGCCACCGTCACCGGGGCCGAGGTCATCCTGCAGGATAAGCTGTACGACCAGCTGGGCGAGCTGCTGAAGAAGCACGGCGCCAGAACCGTCGCCATCGAAACCGATTACATCACCGTGGGCAGCCTGGAGCAGTACCGTTCCCGTCTGCCGCAAGTGGAGTTCCTCACTGCCGCCGCCCTCAATGATAAGATCCTGGAGATGCGCTCCCTCAAGGACGAGGAGGAGATCGCCGCCATCCGCAAGGCGCAAAGCATCACCGATGCCGCCTTCCTGGAGATCCTCGATTTCATCAAGCCCGGCAAGACCGAAAAAGAGGTTGCCGCCTACCTGGAATACTGCATGCGCCGTCTGGGCGCGGATGGCCTTGCCTTTGAGACCATTGCCGCCGGCGGTCCCAATTCCGCCAAGCCCCACGCCGTCCCCGGCGACCGTCCCCTGCGGCAGGGCGACTTCTTCACTATGGATTACGGCGCCTACTGGGGCGGCTACTGCTCCGATATGACCCGTACCGTTGCCGTCGGCGAGCCGACCGAGGAGATGCGCCGCGTGTATGATACCGTCCTGGCCGCCCAGCTCCTCGGCATCGAAAAGGCCGTCGTGGGCGCTTCCTGCCGCGCCGTGGATGCCGCCGCCCGTGAGCTCATCTACAATGCCGGCTATGAGGGCTGCTTCGGCCACAGCCTGGGCCATTCCGTCGGCATCGAGATCCACGAAATGCCCGGCTTTTCTCCCTCCATCGCCCCGGAGACCACCGCCAAGGAGGGCATGGTCATCACCGTGGAACCCGGCATCTACCTGGAGGGCCGCTTCGGCGTCCGCATCGAGGATATGGTTTGGCTTGCCCCGGATGGCACAAAAGATTTGACAAACAGCCCCAAAGAGCTCATTATCCTGTGAAAAACCCTTGCATTTATGCACCGGTATATGTTAAAATCAGATAGTTAAATCCGTACATTATATCCTGGAGGTTTTTGTATTATGGTAAGTGCAGGCGATTTTCGCAATGGTGTGACCTTTGATATGGATGGAAATGTCTATCAGATCATCGAGTTCCAGCATGTTAAACCCGGCAAGGGCGCCGCTTTTGTCCGCACCAAGATCCGCAATGTGATCACCGGTGCTGTCACCGAGCGTACCTTCAACCCCTCTGATAAGTACCCGACCGCCTATATCGAGAGAAAGGATATGGAATATCTGTATTCCGATGGCGACCTGTACTATTTCATGGATCAGGAGACCTACGAGAATATCCCGATCAACAAGAGCATTCTCAGCGATAACTTCAAGTTTGTCAAGGAGAACACTGTTTGCAAGATCCTTTCCTACAAGGGCAGCGTGTTCGGTGTAGAGCCTCCCTTCTTCATGGAGCTGGAGGTCACCAAGACCGATCCCGGCTTTGCCGGCAATACCGCCACCAATACCCTCAAGCCCGCCACCCTGGAAACCGGCGCCGAGATCAAGGTACCCCTGTTCATCAATGAGGGCGATATGATCCGTGTGGATACCAGAACCGGTGAGTACATGGAAAGAGCGTAAATCTCATTTTACGCCGGTTGTCATTATCTACACCCATACCATAAGGGAGGTTACAAAAATGACTGTTATTGAAAAAGTTGCTTATCTGCGCGGCCTGGCCGATGGCCTCAAGCTGACCGATACCACTGCCGAAGGCAAAGTTCTGCTCAATGTCATCGAGGTGCTGGATGACCTGGCGCTCTCCGTTACCGATCTGGAGGACGCGGTAGAGGAGCTGGGCGAAGTCGTCGATGCCATCGATGATGATCTGCAGGATGTGGAAGACGCCCTGTATGAGGAAGACGATGAGGATGAGGACTACGACTTTGATGAGGACGATGATTATGGTCTGGATGACTATGATGAGTTCGATGATGAGGACGAGCCCCTGTATGAAGTAAAGTGCCCCACCTGCGGCGATACCATCTGCGTGGATGAAAGCATGCTGTGCGAAGGGGAGATTGACTGCCCCAACTGCGGCGAAAAGCTGGAGTTCGATCTGGATGACCTGGATTGCGAAGGCGACTGCGAAGGCTGCACCGGCTGCGATCTGGATTGACCTTCCAAGATAAGCCATACATCAACTGGTGAAGTATGAGGCATTTGTACTTCACCAGTTTTTTGTCAGGCACCGTTACCGCTTTCAGCATTAGTTATAACTAAAATGATATTTTTTTATTAAAATTCGGCGGTAAAATAGCGGCTTTTTGGTTGAAATTACACCCAAAAGCAACTAAAATAAATGATGTACCACTATGGGAGAAGCAAATGGCAGCACAGAACCGTAACTGCAAAGTAAAAAGACTGGCTTTGATGGGCCTTTTGTTCGCGCTGGCCATGGCACTCAGCTTCCTGGAGTCGCTGCTGCCCGCTTTGCCCATGCTGCCGCCGGGCATCCGGCTGGGCCTTTCCAATATCGTCACCATGTACGCCCTGTTTGCGCTGGGGCCGGTCAGCGGCTACACCATCGCGGTGCTCAAGTCCCTGTTTGTGCTGCTTACCCGCGGGGCGGTGGCCGCCGCCATGAGCGCGTCCGGCGGGATCGCCTCGGTCACGGTCATGCTGCTGCTCAGCCTGCTGCCGGGCATTCGCCGGCAGTATCTGCTGCTCAGTGTTTTCGGCGGCGCGGCGCACAATATGGGCCAGCTTATTGCGGCTCGGTTCATCATCAGCAATCAATATGTTTGGTACTACTTGCCGGTTCTTTTAGCGGCGGGACTGCTCATGGGCGCCATCACCGGGATGGCCCTGCGGGTTGTCATGCCCTATCTGGACCGCTTAAGCCTAAAATAAACAATTAGGAGGGATACCTGTGGCTATGTTCCATTCGCTTCCCAGCATCCATGTGAAGCACCAAAAGAACACAGCCGAGTTGGAAAGCGTGATCATGCCGGTCCCGGCCGAGGTCACCATTTCCATGTCTCAGCACATCGGCGCCCCCTGCAAGCCTGTCGTAAAGGTTGGCGATACCGTTAAGGTCGGCCAACTCATCGGCGATAGTGAAGCGGCGGTTTCGGCACCGATCCATTCCAGCGTATCGGGTAAGGTCAAGGCCATCGAGCAGATCTTCAATGCCCGCGGCGCCAAATCGGAAGCCATTGTCATCACCACCGATGGCGAGCAGACCATCGATGAGACCCTCACTCCGCCCGCCATCGGCGCGGAGCTGGAGGATGTTCTGGTGGCGGCGCGCGCCTGCGGTCTGATGGGACTGGGCGGCGCGGGATTCCCCACCAGCGTCAAGCTGGCCGGCCTGAAGAGCGTAGCCATCGATACCCTTGTCATCAATGGCGCCGAGTGCGAACCCTACCTCACCTGCGATTACCGCATCATGCTGGAAAAGACCGACCTGCTGCTGGAGGGCGCGGAGCTCATTCTGCGCCATATGCCGGGCGGCCGCGCGGTCATCGGCATCGAAAATAACAAGCCCAAGGCCATTGAGAAGATCAAGGCCGACGCCGCGGCGAAGGGCAGCAAGCTGGAGGTGCTGGAGCTCAAATCCCGCTACCCCCAGGGCGCCGAAAAGGTCATCGTTTACGAGGCCACCGGCCGTGTCATCCCGGAGGGCAAGCTTCCCAGTGATGTCGGCGTGCTGGTCATGAATGTCGGCACTGTCATCAAGCTGGCGGAGTATGTCAAGACCGGCCTGCCGCTTACCAGCCGTATGGTCACGGTGGATGGCGGCGCGGTAGCCGAGCCGAAGAATGTCTGGGTTCCCATCGGCACCAAGCTGGAGGACATCATCAATTTCTGCGGCGGCTACAAGGGCGAACCGGTCGAGATCATCCTGGGCGGCCCCATGATGGGCACCTCCTGCCGGGATGACCAGACCCCCATCAGCAAGACCAATAACGGCCTGCTGGTCTTTAATGAAAAAGAAGCCAAAATGGCAGCCGAGACCGCCTGCATCCGCTGCGGCCGCTGCCTGCGGGCCTGTCCGCTCAGTCTCAGCCCCGCGGCGCTGGATCGCGCCTATCATGCCGAGGATGTGGAGGCCCTGAAGGCGCTCCATGTCAATCTGTGCATGGAATGCGGCTGCTGTGCCTATGTCTGTCCTGCCAAGCGCCATCTGGTCGCCTATAACCAGTTGGGCAAGCAGATGATAAAAAAGTAAGGGGGAGGGGAGTAGAATATGACTGATCGTAAACTGTTGGTTTCCGCCGGGCCTCATGTCCGCGGCGGTGCCTCCACCACCTCCGTCATGGGTGATGTCCTCATTGCCCTGCTGCCTGCCGTGGTGGCGTCGGTACTGGTTTTTGGCACCCGCGCCCTGCTGCTGGAGGTCGTTTGTGTGGCGGCTTCTATCCTGTTCGAGTACCTGTTCCGCCGCATCACCAAGCGCACTAATACCATTTCGGATTTGAGCGCCGCCGTGACCGGTCTGCTGCTGGCAATGAACCTGCCTGCCGGGTTCCCCATCTGGATGGCCATTGTCGGCTGCTTTGTCGCTATTGTTATCGTCAAGCAGCTGTTCGGCGGCATCGGCTGCAATTTCGCCAATCCCGCCATCACCGGCCGTATCTTCCTGCTCATCGCCTTTGCCGGGCAGATGACCACCTGGCCGACCGCCAATTCCTACATTCCCGGCATCGATGCCGTTTCCGGCGCGACCCCCCTGGCCCTCATCAAGGAGGGCGCTGTGGATAGCCTCCCCGCCGTCAAGAACCTGCTCTTCGGTATCCGCGGCGGCTGCCTGGGCGAAACCTGCGCCATTGCCCTCATCATCGGCTTTGTTTATCTGGTGGTTCGCCGGGTCATCACCCCCACCATCCCGCTGGTGTATGTGGCTATCATCGCGCTCATGAGCGTCGTTCTGGGTTATGATCCCATCTATATGATCCTCACCGGCGGCGTGCTGCTGGGCGGCATCTTCATGCTCACCGATTACTCCACCTCTCCCGCCACCGAGTGGGGCAAGGTCGTATTCGCGCTGGGCGCGGGCATTATCACCATGCTCATCCGCAATTCCTCCGGCGGCTATCCGGAGGGCGTATCCTTCGCCATTCTGCTTATGAATATCATCTGCCCCCACCTCAATAAGATCGGGGCCAAAAAACCGTTTGGAGTGGGAGGTGCTGAGAAATGAAATGGGAAAAGCTGAAACCCATCGTCGTCCTCACCGCCATCTGCGTCATCGTTTCCGCGGCGCTGGTGGGTACCTACGGCCTCACCAAGCCCGTCATTGACGCGGCCAAGGCTGCCGAGGCCAATGCGGCCCTTTCCGCCGTTCTGCCCGATGGCACCGACTTCGAGGAAGTCACCGTCTCCGCCGAAAATGTCCTCAATGCCTACAAGGCCGGCAATGGCGCTGGCTATGTATTCCAGGCCCAGGGCAAGGGCTTCGCGGGCATGATCACCGTCATGGTCGGCATCTCCTCCGACGGTGCCATCACCGGCACCCAGGTCATGGAGCACGGCGAGACCCCCGGTATTGGCGACCGCATCGAAAAGGAAGCCCACTTCCAGGAGCAGTATCTCGGCAAGGATTATAACCTTGAGGGCATCGAGTTCCTCTCCGGCGCCACCTTCTCCTCCAAGGGCTTCAATGCCGCAGTCGGCAATGCCTTTGTCGCTTACGGTGAGCTGGCCGGTATCTCCATCGAAGCTCCCACCGAGGAAAAGGTCTATCCCGAAGCCGAGCTGATCACCGAGATGCTGGGCGAGGGCTACACCGAGCTGGAGACCCTCCCCGAGGGCGTTGACAGCGCCTATCAGTCGGAGCTGGGCTATGCCTTCAATGTTCACGCGGCCGGCTTCAGCGGCGATCTGCACATCCTCGTCGCCATTGATAATAACGGCGCCATCATCGCCTCCAAGCTGTATCAGCACACCGAGACCCCCAATGAGTACGAGGGAATTGACGGTTCCAAGCTCGCCAAGAGCTCTTACAGCAAGAAGTGGATCGGCGTCACTGCCGAAACCCCCGATAGCGAGCTGCCCATGGTATCTAAGGCAACTTATACCTCCAATGGCTACAAGGAAGCTGTTAAGCTGGCCTTTGCCGCCTTTGAGACTGTGAAAGGAGCGTGAGGAACCAAATGAGTAACAAGCTGAAAACCTTCACCAATGGTATCATCAAGGAGAACCCCGTTCTGGTTCTGGTGCTGGGCACCTGCCCCACCATCGCTACCTCCACCTCGGTCCTCAATGCGCTGGGCATGGGTCTGGCGGCCACCTTTGTACTGCTGGGCTCCAATATCGTTATCTCCCTGCTGCGCAATATCATCCCCAATAAGGTCCGCATTCCTTGCTTCATCGTCGTCATCGCCGGCTTCGTTTCGGTGGTGCAGCTGCTGCTCCAGGCCTATGTGCAGAGCCTCTATCAGAGCCTCGGCATCTTCCTGCCGCTTATCGTAGTAAACTGCATCATCCTCGGCCGTGCCGAGATGTTTGCCAGCAAGAATAATATCATTGATTCCGCCCTCGATGGTTTGGGCATGGGCCTGGGCTTCACCCTCGCTCTGTTCTGCATGGCCACCGTGCGTGAGATCCTCGGCAGCGGCACCTGGTGCGGCATCACCCTCACCGCCAACCTGTTCGATCCCATCGCGATCATGAAGCTCACCCCCGGCGGCTTCCTCGTCTATGGCGTGCTCATCGCCATCATGAATAAGTTCGCCAAGCATAAGCCCAAGAAGAAACTCGATTGCGCTGCCTGCGGCGCCTGCGCCGGTTGCGCCGGTGGCTGCCCCTCGGCAGAGAATAAGGAAGGAGGCTGTGAAGCATGAAAGAAATGATCGTCATTCTGCTTTCTGCTATTTTGACGCAGAACTTCGTCCTCTCCAAGACTCTGGGTATCTGCCCGTTCCTCGGCGTTTCCAAAAAGCTGGATTCCGCCGTCGGCATGAGCGTCGCCGTTACCTTTGTTATGGTACTGGCCACCGCCGCCACCTGGCCCATCCAGACCTATCTGCTGGATCAATACGAGCTGGGCTATATGCAGACCATCGTATTCATCCTGGTCATCGCCGCGCTGGTACAGCTGGTGGAAATGGCCCTCAAGAAGTTCCTGCCTCCGCTGTATGAAGCCCTCGGCATCTATCTGCCCCTCATCACCACCAACTGCGCCGTGCTCGGTGTAGCGGTGCTCAATATCGATGAGAAGTACAATTTCGGCCAGTCCATGGTCAATGCACTGGGCGCCGGTCTCGGTTTTCTGCTGGCAATGGTCCTCTTCGCAGGCGTTCGCGGCCGCATGGAGAACATGGATATCCCCGAATCGTTCCAGGGCCTGCCCATCACTCTGATCGCTGCCTCCATCGTATCTATGTCCTTTATGGGCTTCTCCGGTGTGGTAGATGGTCTGCTGAAGTAAGGAGGGGAGATAACTATGACTGGTATTATTATTGTCGGCGCTATCGGCTTGATCTGCGCCATCCTGCTGGTAGTGGCCTCCCATTTCCTCTCGGTCCCCATCGATACCCGTGTGGAGGACATCCGCGGCTTCCTGCCCGGCGCCAATTGCGGCGCCTGCGGCTATGCCGGCTGCGATGACTACGCCAAAGCCGTTGCCAATGGCAGCGCCAAGCCCAATCTCTGCATCCCCGGCGGCGCTTCCGTCTCCGCTCAGATCAGCGAATACCTGGGCGTCGCGGCGGAAAACACCGAGCCCGTCAAAGCCACCGTCCGCTGCAGCGGCACCTGCGAAAAGTGCGGCGAAGCCGAGGATTACCACGGCCCCGCCACCTGTGCGGCCTGCGCTGCCCTGCACCGCGGCAAAAAAGCCTGCGTCTACGGCTGCCTGGGCTATGGAGATTGCGTCAAGGTCTGCAAATTCGGCGCGCTCTCCATCGTGGATGGCGTTGCCCATGTGGATGAAAGCCTGTGCACCGGCTGCGGCGTCTGCGCCAAAGCCTGCCCGCACCTGCTCATCGGCATGGTCCCGGTCAAAAATCATGTCACCGTGCGCTGCTCCAGCCATGATAAGGGCGCTGTCGTCCGCAAGGTCTGCTCCGCCGGCTGCATCGGCTGCATGATGTGCACCAAGGTTTGCCCCACCGGCGCCATCACCGTCACCGATTTCCTCGCCTCCATCGATCCCGAAAAGTGCACCAATTGCGGCGCCTGCGCCGAAAAGTGCCCCGTCAAGGTCATCACCGTGGCGTAAAAAAATTCGTACACTCCATCAAAATGCCCCCGCAAGGGGGCATTTTTTGCTAAATTAAACTCTTCCATTTTGTATGTTCCTCCAAAATTCTCCCAAATAGTTGACACACCCTGCCCAAAAGTGGTAACCTGTTTATACCAATCATATCCCCATGGGGATATTTTGTGTTTGCGCCAGCAAACACAACCCCACCTGCGGGAAAAATAAAAAGAAGAGAGGTTTATTCTAATGAAAAAGATTTTAAGCCTGGTGCTGGCACTTCTCCTGCTGGCCGTCATGCTGCCCACCACCGCCTTAGCGGCAGGAATTACTACTGATGATGATTTGATTGCAGCAGTGAATGCTGCAGCGGATGGCGATACCATTACGCTTGGTGAGGGTACATTCGACCTCGAAAAAATTTCTGTAAAAGATGGTAGAAACTTGACTTTCGTTGGCGCTGGTCAGGACAAAACAACACTTAATTACGGAAATGAGTACAAGGCCGGTTATTCCGATGCTGGTGGTGTTGGTTGTTATAGTTTTGACGGTGCTGGTAAGATTACATTTAAATCTGTAACTCTTCATGATAAGTATGCTAAGGATGATTCCAGTGATTATTACCGTGGATTTATTCGTCCGGCCTCTATGAGCTTTGAGGACTGCAAGATTACAAATGTTATTAGTATGTTCGGAAATGGTGCGGTTACTTTCAAAGGCTGCTTGTTTGAGTCCTCTTATACAAAGTGCTTTAATGTGAAGTGCTATACCGGTACATCTTTCTCCTTTGATGGATGCACATTCAAATCTCCTTATGGCTTTATTGATGCATACCGTCAAAACACACTGGACGGCGTTTTAGAGGTAAAAATTAATAATTGTCAGTTTATTGGGACTGGTTCTGCGGCTGCTCCGAAACCCGCTGTTCGTTTGTGTGATTATAAACATGCTCAAGAAGGTGGCGCTTGGAACCTCGGTTTCACAGGAAACAATACTACGGAGAATATTGCGGTAGACAGCAAAACAGGATCGGCTCTTTATGGCTGCCGCTTCTACGAGGGATATGAATTGCTGGGTACCGTTTCTGTCGATGGTACAACAGTTTGGACCAAGGGTGAAAAGCAGGAACTTCCTCCTACTCCCCCCACCCCTCCCACCGGCGGCACCATCACCATCATCGTCCCCTCCACCGAGGACACCCCCAAGACCGATGATCAGAAAAACCCCTCCACCGGCGCCAATGATATGGTCGCCGCCGCGGCCGCTCTCATGGCTGTCGCTGCCCTTGGCATGTCCATCCTTTCCCGCAAAAAATAACGCGTGTCCCCCTCTTTCGGGAGCCCCTTCGGGGGCTCCTTTTTCCTGCCATTTTACTGTAAAGATACCCCAGCATTTAGGTAAAACGCGCCCATATTTCCCCATAATCGTAAATTTTTCGTGAAAAAAAGTGAAATATTAACCTCTCACCTGCAAAGAAAGGCCCATTTTGCCGTATTAGTGGGGGGGAGCTTTTCGCCGCAAAAAATCTCTCCCGGCACTTTCTTCCGCCGCCCTTTTGTGGTACAATCTATTTTGGACTATTTTGGAGATTTGCGAAAAATTTTCGAGACGATAAAAGGAGACCACCATGCCCCAGCACGATAACCAAACCTACCAGCAGTTAAAGCGCGCCATCCTGCAGCGGCGCTTTTCCCACCTCAATCCCATGCAGCGGCAGGCCGTCTTGGCCGTGGAAGGCCCGGTTCTCATTTTGGCCGGGGCCGGCAGCGGAAAAACCACCGTCCTCATCCACCGCATCGCCTGCCTGCTCCAGTTCGGCCTCGCCTCCGTCCGGCAGGATGATATGCCCCCCCTCAGCGAGGAGGATTGGCGCATCCTGGAGCTGGCCGCCGCCGATGGCAGCTACATGGAGCGGGCCGGGCAGCTCATCGCCCACGATGTCCCCGCCCCCTGGAATATTCTGGCCATCACCTTCACCAATAAAGCCGCGGGCGAGCTACGCGCGCGCCTGGCGGGCATGCTGGGCACCCGTGGCGAGGATGTGCACGCCGCCACCTTTCACGCGGCCTGCTCCCGCATCCTTCGCGCGGAGATAGAGGCCCTGGGCTACAACAGAAATTTCACCATCTACGATACCGATGATTCCGTCCGGGTCATCAAAGACGCCATGGCCGAGCTCCACATCAGCGATAAAAACTTCGCGCCCAAGGCCCTGCTGGGCAATATCAGCCGCGCCAAGGATAAAATGCTCACCCCGGAAGGGCTGCGCCAGTCGGCGGGGGATAACTTTGCCCTGCAGGTGACAGCCCGGATTTACGGCCGCTACCAGCAGATGCTGAAAGACGCCAACGCCCTGGATTTTGATGACATCATCCTGCTGACGGTCAAGCTGTTCCAGCAGTTCCCGGAGGTGCTGCAAAAGTACCAGCGCCGCTACCGGTACATCATGGTGGATGAGTACCAGGATACCAACCACGCCCAGTATTTGCTGGTCAGCCTGCTGGCCGCCGCCCATGGCAATCTTTGTGTGGTCGGCGATGACGACCAGAGCATCTACAAGTTCCGGGGCGCCACCATCGAAAACATCCTCTCGTTTGAGCAGCAGTTCGGCCAAACCAAGGTCATCCGCCTGGAACAGAACTACCGCAGCACCGGCACCATTCTGGATGCTGCCAATGCCGTCATCAGCCGCAACAGCCAGCGCAAGGGCAAGACCCTGTGGACCCAAAACAGCAGGGGAGAGAAGGTGCTGTACCACAAGGCGGCCGATGAGCAGCGGGAGGCCCACTTCATCGCCTCCACCATCCGCAAAAACCACGAAAAAGGCGCCAAATACAGTGACCATGCCATCCTGTACCGGATGAACGCCCTTTCCAGCACCTTGGAGCAGATGTTCATCCGGCAGGGGATCCCTTACCGCATCATCGGCGGCCTCAAGTTCTTTGACCGCAAGGAGGTCAAGGATATTCTGGCCTATCTGGCGGTGCTGAATAACCCCGATGACAGTCTGCGGCTCCGCCGCATCATCAACGAGCCCAAACGGGGCATTGGCGAGGCCACCATGAATACCGCCCAGCAGGTGGCGGAAAGCCTGGGACAATCGCTGTACCGCACCCTGCAAACGGCCGAGGAATATGCCCCTCTTTCCGGTAAATCCCGCGCCTTGATGGAGTTTACCGCCATGATGGACGGCATTGCCGAATCGGTGGATGAGGTCCCCCTCATCGAAACGCTGGAGCAGGTGCTGGACCAAAGCGGCTATGTAAGAGCCCTGGAGGCCAAAAACGATATGGAAAGCCGCGGCCGGCTGGAGAACATCGGCGAGCTCAAGACCACCATCCTGAAGTACATGGAGGAGACCGAGGAGCCCAGCCTTTCCGGCTTTTTGGAGGAGATCGCCCTTTACACCGATCTGGATAATCTCTCGGAGGATGATGACAAGGTCGTGCTGATGACCCTCCATTCCGCCAAGGGACTGGAGTTCCCCTATGTTTTCATCACCGGCATGGAGGAGGGCATCTTCCCCGGCCAGCAGGCCATCTACGAGCCGTCCGAGCTGGAGGAGGAACGCCGCCTGGCCTATGTCGGCATCACCAGAGCCAAACGGGAGCTTTACCTCACCGGGGCCGCCCAGCGGATGCTCTTCGGCCGAACCACCCGAAACCGTCCCTCCCGCTTTGTGGGGGAGATCCCCGGAGAACTGATGAAGACCGAGGATGAGACCGAGCGCTTTGGCAGCTATCACAGCGGCTATGGCGAACGGACCGGTTATGGCTCCGGTTACGGTGCCCGGCAGACCACCGTCTACCAGCCCAATAAGCTGGGCAGCAGCCCCGCCCCGGCCCCGGCGGCTCCCCGGCCCCGGCCCGCCGTCCCTGCCGCCGAGCCCTTTACCCTGAAAACCGGCGACCGAGTCTATCACAAGACCTTCGGGGAGGGTTCCATCCTCAAGATAGAGCCGATGGGAGGCGATCATCTTCTCACCATCCATTTCGATAAAGTCGGCGCCAAGCGGCTGATGGCCACCTTTGCCCGGCTGGAAAAACGATAATTCCCTGCAAGGAGGAAATACTATGCCAAAGGTCACCCTTATCACCCATACTCCGGATCCGGAAATGACCATCGCTTCGGCCGCGCGGCTGTGCTACAGCCCGGCCACCATAGCCCAGGTGCAGGAAAAGCTGACCCCCGAAAAGGCCGGGGAATTTGTGGAGATGCTGGCGGGCCTGGGCCACCAGAGCCCCATAGAGCACGCGGTTTTTACCTTCGGCATTGAGGGCGTGAGCCGTGCCCTGCTGGCACAGATCACCCGGCACCGCATTGCGTCCTTCAGCGTGCAGAGCCAGCGGTATGTGCGGGAGAATGACTTTGAGGTGGTGGTGCCGCCGCAGATCGCCGAGGTGCCGGAGGCGAGGGAGGAATTTGAGCTGGCGATGCAGGAGAGCATTGCCCACTACCAGAAAATAGCCGAGCTGCTGAAGGCCCGCCGGGAAAAGGAGCTGCTGGCCGAGGGCCTGAGCCCCAAGGCGGCCGCCAGCCGGGCGGAGAAAACCGCCATAGAGGACGCGCGGTTTGTGCTGCCCAATGCCTGCGATACCAAGATGATAGTGACCATGAACGCCCGCAGCCTGATGAATTTCTTTGAGCTGCGGTGCTGCCAGCGCGCCCAGTGGGAGATAAGAGAGGTGGCCGACCAGATGCTGCGGCTGTGCCTTTCCGTGGCGCCGCATCTTTTCAAAAACGCGGGGCCGGGCTGTGTGCGGGGCGGCTGCCCGGAGGGCAAAATGACCTGCGGAAAAGCCGCTGAAATGCGGGAAAAATACGCCAGAATGAGGGAAGAAGCCCATGGATAAACGGATGCCGGCTTTTGTGCTGTGCCTGGCGGCACTGGTGCTGGCGGCGGCCAGCTTTTTGCGGCTGATGCAGGACCGGGCGGCCGAGAGCATGGGTTTATTTATTGTGACGGCGGCGGTGCTGCTGGCGGCGGTGGTGGTTTATCTCATTTACCGTACCCGCAATAAAAGGGAATGAGGAGGACAGAATATGGAACACAAGCTGTATGTGATAGAGGGGCTGGATGGCAGCGGCAAGGCCACCCAGGCCACCCTGCTGACCGATTATCTCACCGGGAAGGGGATTCCCTGCCGGAAACTTTCCTTCCCGGACTATAACGACCCCTCCAGCACGCTGGTCAAGATGTATCTCCATGGGGAGATAGGCACGCTGGAGGAAGTGAACCCCTACGGGGCTTCGCTCTTTTTCACAGTGGACCGTTACGCCAGCTACTGCCGCCACTGGCGCCCGGACTATGAAGCAGGCAAAATACTGGTGGCGGACCGCTACTCCACCTCCAATATCCCGCACCAGATGTCCCGGCTGCCGAAGGAGGAGTGGGACAGCTTCCTCGACTGGCTGTGCGATGTGGAATACAACAAAGCCGGGCTGCCCCGCCCCACGGCGGTGGTGTACCTGGATGTGGACCCGGAGGTTTCCCGCCGGCTGCTCTCTGAGCGTTACCACGGCGATGAAAGCAAGCGGGATATCCACGAGGCGGACTTTGCCTACTTACAGCACTGCCGAGCCGCCGCCTTGTACGGGGCCGAAAAGCAGGGCTGGCATATCCTGAGCTGTACCGAGCAGGGCGAGATGCTCCCGCGGGAGGTCATTGCTGAAAAGATCCGCCTTGCGCTGGGACTGGAATAAAAAAACAGCGCCTTTGCCCGGAAGGGGGGACGCTGCATCCCCAGGGCCCGGAGCTTGGGGCAGGCAGAAGAACCGCAGGGCCGGGGGACATGGCCGGTGCCGAATGCCGCCGGAGAGTGTGCGAAGGACTTTGCTGAAAAACTGTCTTGCGCTGGGACTGGAATAAAAAACAGTACCTTTTCCCGGCAGGGAGGACGCTGAACCGTATCGCTGAATTGCGTGCGAGGGACTTTGCCGAAAAGATAAGAAAAATTACAAAATCCAAGGAGTTTTATGCTGAATTTCAAACCGATCACACTGGAAGCCCGGCGGGACCTGCTGCCCTTTTTGGGCAAGGAGCACCACAGCGCCTGTTACCAGAGCTTTGCCACCATGTACCTGTGGAGCGGCATCTACCAGACCCGCTACTGCCTGACCGGCGAGTGGCTGTTTACCAAAAGCGGCCGGGAGGACGGCTATGGCTTCCCCTACGGGGATGGCGACCTGAAGGAGGGCATCACCCTGCTGCGGCAGGATGCCGAGGAGAACGGCAAGGAGCTGTGGTTCTTTGGACTGCTGCCCACCGAAAAGGCGTGGCTGGAGGCGAACTACCCCGGCGAATTTACCTACACCGCCAGCCGTGATGACGCCGAATATATCTACGAGGCCGATAAGCTGATGACCTACGCCGGCAAAAAGCTGCACGGCAAGCGGAACTTCTGCAACCGCTTTGAGGCGGCGCACCCCGACTGGAAATTTGAGCCCATCACTGCCGAAAATATGGAAGCGGTGCTGGAATTCCACCGCCGGTGGCAGGTGGAAAACGAGGGCGGCGACGAGGGACTGCACAAGGAGGGCTGCGTGGTTCGCTGTGCCCTGCGGGAGCTTGATGAGCTGGAAATGACTGGCGGTGTGCTGACGGCCGGGGGAAAGATCTACGGCTTTGCCATTGCCAGTATGATCAACGAAACGATGATGGATGAGAACATCGAAAAGGCGGATGGCGAGGAGCCCGGCGCCTACCCCATGGTGTGCCGGGAAATGGCCAAGATGATGAAGCAGAAGTATCCCGGACTTGTGTTTATCAACCGGGAGGAGGACACCGGGGACGAGGGGCTGCGGCGCAGCAAGGAATCCTACTGCCCGGTGATGCTGCTGGAGAAATATGTAACCCGAGAGGCAAAATGAGCCGGAAAGGAGCCGCCATGCCGCATGTGATCTATGCCCCGGCCGGGAAAAAGGATCTGCCCCGCCTGCGGGAGATCTTCCTGCGGTGCTTTGGGGAGGAGGCCGCCCCGGAGATGGAGTATGTTTTTTCCCGGTGCGGGGACGCGCTGTGGAAAGCTGAGCGGGACGGAATACCGGCGGCTATGCTGGTGGCCATGCCGGTGACCATTGCGCTGCCGGAGGGAGAGTGGAAAGCGCGGTATTTCTACGGGGTAGCCACCCACCCCGACTACCGAAAACAGGGTCTGTGCGGCGGGCTGCTGGCAGCCTGCTGCCGGTGGATGGCCGAGCAGGGGGAAGCCGCCGCACTGCTGCGGCCGGATAGTGAAAAGAACCGGCAATTCTACCGGAAAAATGGCTTTGCCGATTGCAGCACCGTGGGGGTGGGGCAATTTACCGCGGGGGGCGGAGAGCCCCTGCCCTGCGCTCCGACTGAACCGGAACAGTATGACGCCATCCGGCGAAAAATGGCCCCCTGGGGGCTGCACTGGGGGAAAGAGGGGCTTGCCACCCAAAAGGGATGGATGAAGCTGTATGGCGGTGATCTGTGGCTGCTGGGAGCCCCGGAACAGCCAGTGGGTAGCGCGGCGGTGAGCCGCGAGGGAGAGACCCCACTGGTGCGGGAGTTGCTGTGCCCCGAAGCCCTGCGGGCGCAGGCACTGGAGGGACTGTGCAAAGCGCTGGAAAGCCGGGAGCTGCGATTGGCGCTGCCGGGCGCGGAGCCGGCGGACGGCCTGCGGACCGAGCCGATGATGATGGCGCGCGAAACGGCGGAAATCGGCCTGCCGGGGGAGATATATACCCCGCTGGCGATGGACTGAAAAGGGCGCGGCGGAACCCCCGGCGGTACCCGGAATAGAACGAAAATAAATTTGCTGAAGGCCTGAGCTCGATGTAGACGAACGGAAAGGCACAATGAGGTAATTCGGAAGCACTGGGAGCAGGACGAGAATGAATTTGCCGAAGGGCGATGTTACGCCAGCAAAGGATGAAAGGGCGTGGCAGGATGATCCTGCGGCGCTTGGAAATAGAATAAAAATTCATCTGCCGAAGGGGGCGGGAATGTCCCCGGACGGCAGAAACGATGCAAGGAGGAAACGACGATGACAGCTTATGTATTTTTGGCAGAGGGCTTTGAGGAAGTGGAGGCGCTGACCCCGGTGGATATTCTGCGGCGGGGCGGCGTGACCGTTAAGACGGTGGGCATCGGCGGCAAGACCGTTACCGGCAGCCACGGCATCCCGGTGGGGTGCGATATCGCCGAGGAGGATGTCATCCCGGATGAGATCGATATGATGGTGCTGCCCGGCGGGATGCCCGGTACCACCCATCTGGGAGAGTCGCTGACCATCCAGGAGGGGCTGGCCTATGCTGCCCAGGAGGATCTGTGGGTCGCGGCCATCTGCGCCGCCCCCAGCGTGCTGGGAGAAAACGGCCTGCTGCACGGCCGGAAATATACCTGTTATCCGGGCTTTGAGAACGACGAAAAGTACCACGGTACCTATACGGCGGCCCCTTTGCAGCAGGATGGAAAGATCATCACCGCGAACGGCGCCGGCAACGCCATGACCTTTGCGCTGTACCTGCTGGCGGCCCTGCAGGGCGAGGAAAAAGCGCTGGAAGTGGGCCGTTCCATCCAGATGAAGCTGTAAACAGGAGAAAATAACACGATGATAGACAAGAAACCGGAAGTCCTGGCGCCGGCGGGCGACCAGGAACGACTGGAAGCGGCACTGCGCTTTGGGGCGGACGCGGTATATCTGGGCGGCAAGCTCTTTAACATGCGCGCGGGGACCAGGAGCTTTACCCAGGAGGAGCTGGCCGAGGCGGTGAAGCTGACCCACCAAATGGGCAAGCGCCTTTACCTGACCTGCAACACCCTGCTGAACAATGAGGAGGCCGATCTGCTGCCCCGGTACCTGGCCGAGGTGCACGAGATGGGCGTGGACGCTGCCATTGTGAGCGATATAGGGGTGCTGATGGCCGCCCACCGGGCTGTGCCGGAGCTGGAGCTGCATATCTCCACCCAGGCCGGGGTGACCAACTGGCTGACCGCCACCGAGCTGCACCGCCTGGGAGCCAAACGGGTGGTGCTGGCCCGGGAGCTGCCGCTGACCGAAATAGAGGAACTGTGCCGCCGCATCCCGCGGGAGCTGGAGGTGGAGGTCTTTGTGCACGGGGCCATGTGCATGAGTGTTTCCGGACGGTGTTTGCTTTCGCAGTACCTGACCGGGCGGGACGCCAACCGGGGCGCCTGCACCCAGCCCTGCCGCTGGAAGTACGCCCTGATGGAGGAAAAGCGCCCCGGGCAGTACTACCCGGTGGAGGAGGACGGCCATTACAGCTATATCCTAAACGCCAAGGACCTGTGCCTCATCGAGTACCTGGATAAGCTGGCGAAAGCGGGGGTTCATTCCTTCAAGATCGAGGGACGGGCGAAATCGGCCTACTATACGGCGGTGACCGCCGGGGCCTACCGGGCCGCCACCGACCTGATGTGGCGGGATCCGGAGCATTACCGCTGCCCGGACTGGCTGCGGGAGGAAGTGACCAAGGTGAGCCACCGGGACTATACCACCGGGTTCCTGTTTGGACTGCCGGAGGCCGGACAGTGCTATGAAACGGGCGGGTATATCCGCCGGTGGGAGGTAGCCGGGGTAGTGACCGGCTACGACGCCGAAAACCGGCGCCTGCTGTGCGTGCAGAGGAATAAGTTTGCGGCGGGGCAGCCGCTGGAGCTGGTGCTGCCACTGCAGGGAGTAAGGACCTTTACCCCGGAAAAGCTGTATGACGCCGAGGGCCGGCCGGTGAACTGCGTACCCCATGCCGCGGCGCCCTTTATGATGGATTACCCGGAGCCGCTGCCGCAGGGCACCCTGCTGCGGATGACGGTGGAATAACAGCCCGAAGGAGGGAGCAAAATGCCGATGTGGAAGCTGGCGCCTGCCTGCAAGGACTATCTGTGGGGCGGCGAGAAGCTGCGGGAAAAATATCATATCGAAAGCGACTGTGAGCCGCTGGCGGAGGCCTGGATGCTTTCCTGCCACCCGGACGGCATGAGCCGCCTGGCCGAGGGCGAAATGAAGGGCCTGACGCTGCCGGAGGCCGCCCTGAAATATCCGGGGAACTTCTTTGGGACGCGGTGCGCGGAATTTGAGGAGTTCCCGATGCTGGTGAAGCTCATCGACGCGAAGAAAGATCTTTCGGTGCAGGTGCACCCGGATGACGACTATGCCGAGCGGATGGAGCGCCAAAGCGGCAAGGCGGAGATGTGGATGGTGCTGGAGGCGGAACCGGGCGCGGCGCTGTATTATGGCTTTGCCCGGGCGGTGAGCCGGGACGAAATAGAGAAAAGCTTGGCCGAAAATACCCTGATCGACCTGCTGCGGCGGGTGCCGGTGCAGCCGGGGGATGTTTTTTACATTCCGCCGGGGACGGTGCACGCCATTGGGGCGGGGATGGTGATCGCGGAGATCCAGCAGAGCTCCAATGTGACCTACCGGCTGTATGACTATGGCCGCTTGGGGGCAGACGGTAAGCCGAGGCCCCTGCATGTGGAGCGATCGCTGGCGGTGCTGAAGCCCGGTCCGGTGGAACAGGACTGGGACTTTGGCGGGCACCTGGGACAGCATAAAAACTTTACGGTGGATCTTTTGCAGAACGAAGCCGTGGGCTGCTGCGATGGGGAGAGCTTTGCCGGGCTGCTGGTGACGGCCGGGGAGGGAGAGCTGCTGTGCGGCGGTGAAACCAAGCCGGTACGGGCCGGGGAGTGTGTGTTCCTGCCGGCGGACGCCGGAGAATGGCGGCTGCGGGGCCTGGTGACGGCGCTGCTTTGTTATTTGGGCGAAAGCATTGCATGAGGGAAAAGACGGTGCTATAATAATGCGCATAAAAAGCGGGTCTGCCGCACCCAAAAGCAGCGGACGCAAAAAGAGAGGGAGGGGAGCAGATGGTAGTCAATCCTGGAAAAAATGAGATGATAGAGGTGGAGGGAAAGCAGTACCGCCGCCTGTGCATCAAGACTCATGTCATCACCGATGCGGACAACATTACCGATGTGGTGATGAGATACGCCGCCCCTGAAATGCAGGAGGGCGATACCCTGTTTATCACCGAAAAGGCGGTGGCCTGCACCCAAAAGCGGGCAATCCCCATGAAGGAGATCAAGCCCCGGCCACTGGCGAAGTTCCTGTGTAAATTTGTGCTGAAAACGCCCTACGGCATCGGGCTGGGCATCCCGGAGACGATGGAGATGGCCATAAGAGAATGCGGGACTTTCCGCATCCTGGTGGCGGCTGCCGTTTCCGCGGTGGGTAAGCTGTTTGGCATCCGCGGGTGGTTCTACAAGGTGGCAGGGGAAAAGGCGCGTTCCATTGACGGGCCGTGTGACTGCACACTGCCGCCCTACAACGAGTATGTGGTGCTGGGCCCGGCGGACCCCGATAAGGTGGCGGCGGAAATTTACGCCGTGCTGGGCAAGCCCATTTTGATCACCGACATCAATGACATCGGCGGTGTCATTATGGGCGCGGCGCCCCTTTCCACCGACCGTGGATTGATGGCGGCGATCCTGCGGGACAACCCCCTGGGGCAGAGCCACGAGCAGACCCCGATGGGGATCATCCGGCCGGTGGCGGAATAAACCCGAATAGCAGGCGGCGGGGCGGTATGCCTTGCCGCCTTTTGGCAGGGAAGCGCGGGGGGAGAGGCGGCCCGCAGGGCGCTCCGGCGCAGCCGGAGCCAGCGGCCGAAGGCCGCTGAAACCGCCCGGAGGGCGGTTTGCCCTGCGGGCCGTAAGCCTGCGGTCTGTGAAAACCGGCGGAGGAGCAAAATGCGGGCCTGCGGTTGATAAAGGGCCCGGGCCTATGGTATAATTAAAAATCAAGCAAAAGCCAAAGGGAGGAAACCTAATGAAAGAGCTTGCCATTTTTGGCAGTACCGGTTCCATAGGGTGCAGCACCCTGAATGTGGTGCGGCGGGAGCAGGATCGCTTTGCGGTTTCCATCCTTACGGCAGGACATAATTTGCAGCGGCTTACCGAGCAGATACGGGAATTTACCCCCCGGCATGTGTATATCCTGGAAAAACAGGACGCCGAAGCGCTGCGGGAGCAGTTCCCCGGACTGGATATCTACTGGGGCAAGGATGGGATGGAGGCGATCAGCCGGCTGACGGACTTTGATATCGGAGTTTCGGCCCTGGTAGGAGTGGCGGGACTTCGCCCCACCTGGAATATGATCCAAAACGGGAAAACGGTGGCGCTGGCCAATAAGGAGGTGCTGGTGGCGGGCGGCCGCCTGGTGATGGAAGCGGCCAAAGAATGCCGCGCCACCCTGCTGACGGTGGACAGTGAGCACAGTGCCATCATGCAGTGCCTGCGGGGTGAAAACCACGCGGAGATTGAGCGGATATTGCTGACGGCTTCCGGTGGACCGTTTTTTGAGAAGGAAATTACCGATGATATCACCCCGGAGGAGGCGCTGCGGCACCCCACCTGGAAGATGGGACCCAAGATCACGATAGACAGCGCCACCATGATGAACAAGGGCTTTGAGGTCATCGAGGCCCGGTGGCTCTTTAATGTGCCGGTAGAAAAGGTGCAGGTGGTCATTCACCGGCAGAGCATCGTTCACTCGATGGTGGAATTCCGGGACGGCAGTATTATGGCGAATATTGCCCCGCCGGATATGGAGATTCCCATTGCGTATGCGCTCTCCTATCCGGAACGGATGCCCGCGCCGCACCGGCTGGATATCTTTGCGATGAAGGCGCTGGAGTTCCAAAAGCCGGATGATGAGAAGTTCCCCTGCCTGCGGCTGGCCATAGAGGCGGTCAAGAGCGGACACAGCGCCCAGGTGGTCCTGAATGCGGCGAACGAGGTGCTGGTAGCCCGCTTTTTGGCGGGAGGGCTGCGGTTTACCGATATCCCCCGCGGGGTGGGGGCAATGCTGGAGCAGCACACGGCCCACGCGCTGGGAGGCGTGGATGAGGTGCTGGCGCTGGATGAGGAAATACGGCGAAGAACCGAAGAATGGATCGAGACGAGACAGTGAGGTGACGGCATGAAGGCAGCGATTGGGCAGGACAGCCACCGCTTTGAGGAAACGCCTGGCAAACCGCTGATTTTGGGCGGCGTGGTATTTCCCGGGGAGACGGGGCTGCTGGCCAACAGCGACGGTGATGTGGTGCTGCATGCCATCACCAATGCCGTTTCCGGTATTACCGGGCGGAATATACTGGGCAGGGTGGCCGATGAGATGTGCCAAAGCGGTATCACCGATTCAGCGGAATACCTGCGGGAAGCCCTGAAATCACTGGAGGGGAGGATCGTCCACCTCAGCATTTCGATGGAGTGCCTGCGGCCGAAGATCAGCCCGATGATCTCCGCAATGCGGGAAAAGATCGCCGAATTGCTGGGGGTGGAGCCCGCGGCTATCGGTATTACCGCCACCACCGGCGAGGGACTGACCGACTGTGGAAAAGGGCTGGGCATTTCGGTGCTGTGCATCCTGACAGTGGAGGACGGACCATGCGAAAGGTGATGGAAGCGGCCTATGCCAAGGTGAACCTGACCCTGGCGGTGACTGGCCGGCGGGCGGATGGCTACCACACCATCGAGTCGCTGTTCCAAAGCGTGAGCCTGTGTGATAAGCTGACGCTGGAACAGCGGGAGCGCGGCTTTTGGCTGAATGAAACGGCCGGGATCCCGGCGGAGGAGAATATCATCACCCGGGCGGACCGGCTGCTGCGGCGGGAGTTCCCGAACCTTGGCGGAGTTGCCGTGACGCTGGAAAAGAATATCCCCACCCAGGCGGGACTGGGCGGCGGCAGCACCGACGCGGCGGCCTACCTGCGCGGGATGGACCGGCTGTACGGGATGGGCCTGGGCCGTGAAAGGCTACGGGCGCTGGCGGCGGAGCTGGGCGCTGATGTGCCGTTCTGCATTGATGGCGGGGCGGCGGCAGCGGCCGGGATCGGGGAGAAACTGACCCCGGTGGAAAGCCATTTGCCGCTGTGGCTGGTGATCACCAAGCCGAAGGCGGGGTGCTCCACCCCGGCCATGTACCGGCGGATCGACGAGATGGGAGAGAGCCTGCGGCAGCGCTTTACTACCCCAGAGGCGGCAAAGGCGCTGGAAAAGGGCAACCTGGTGGGGCTGTGCGGCAGCCTTTACAATGTATTTGAGGAAGTGACGGCCCTGCCGGAGCTGAGTGAGATCCGGCAGGAGCTGCGGCAAAGCGGAGCCTTGGCGGCGATGATGACCGGCAGCGGCAGCGCGGTATTTGGAATATTCCCGGAGGAAGATGCAGCTAAAGTGGTGGCGGAGAAAATGGCCGAAAGCCGCTGGGCGATCTGCTGCCGGGGAATAGGAAGGCCGGAGTAAGCGGAAAACGGCGGCGGGCGCCCGCAGCGAGCGAGGGCCGGACGGCCTGTGGAACACAGGCGGCCGGCCCGAGACAAAGCGGAGGGCGACCGCCGCAAGAAGGGAGAGCGGAGCGATGGTGAGCGGCATCATACTGGCGGGGGGAAGCAGCACCCGCTATGGCACCGGGGAAAACAAGACGCTGGTGGAACTGCTGGGCCGGCCGGTGCTGGAATACAGCCTGCGGGTATTCATGGCTGCGGCTGTGGTGGATGAAGTGGTGCTGGCGGCCAAAGCCGGTGAGGAAGCGGCCCTGCGAAAGCTGGCGGAGGGTCTTTGCCTGCAAAAGCCGGTGACGGTAGTGACCGGTGGGGCAGACCGGGCAGCTTCGGTGGAGAAGGCACTGGCGGCGGCCCGGGGAGAGCGGGTTCTCATTCAGGATGGGGCGCGGCCGCTGGTGACCGAGCGGATGCTGGAGGACTGCCTGGCGGCGCTGGAGGAGGCGGACGGAGCGACCATTGCTACCCCGAGCCGGGATACCGTAAAGCTGGCGGATGAAGAAGGCTATGCGGAGGCGACAACCGACCGCAGCCGGACATGGCTTGTTCAAACGCCGCAGGCCTTTTACCGGGAGGAGCTGCTGGCGCTGCACCGGGCACTGGGCGATGGGCCAGAAAGAGGACAGATCACGGATGACTGCATGCTGTTGGAGCGCGCCGGCCGACGGGTAAAGCTGGTGCCGGGCAGCTGCAGGAATTTGAAGATCACGACGCCGGAGGATCGGGAGCTGGCGGAATTTTACCTAAAAAAGGAACCGAATGAATGAATGTAAAAGAGATCAAGGACCCGGCTTTTCTGCGGCGGATGGATGAGAAAGAGCTCCAGAAGCTGTGCGGAGAGCTGCGGGAATTTATCATAGAGGGTGTATCTCATACCGGCGGGCACCTTTCCTCCAATTTGGGATTGGTGGAGCTGACGGTGGCGCTGCACCGCGTCTTTGAGGTGCCGCGGGATAAGATCATCTTTGATGTGGGGCACCAGTGCTACACCCATAAGCTGCTGACCGGACGGGCAGCGGCCTTTGATACGCTGCGCTGCACCGATGGCCTTTCCGGCTTCCAGTGCCGGGAGGAAAGCCCCTGCGACTGCTACGAGGGCGGCCATGCCGGGACATCCCTTTCAGCGGCGCTGGGCTTTGCCATGGCGCGGGAAGCAAGGGGAGAGCACCATGCTGTGGTGGCGGTGATAGGGGACGGCGCGCTGGGCAACGGTCTGGCCTATGAGGCGCTGAACCACATCGGGGACTACCAAAAGCCGCTGATCATCATACTGAACGACAACCGCATGAGCATCAGCGCCAATGTGGGGGCGCTGCACAATTCGCTGGAGCGGATAAGACTGCACCGCGGCTACCGTAGCGCCAAAAGCCGCACCAAGGCGGCGCTGCGGCGCATCCCCGTGGTGGGGGACGCCATGGTGCACGGCGTGGAGCAGGTAAAAGAGGACCTGAAGCGGCTGTACCTGCGGGACGGTGCCCTTTTTGAGGAGATGGGCATTACCTACTACGGGCCGGTGAATGGGCATGACCTGGGAGAGCTGGACGCCTTTTTGCGGGTGGCAAAGGAGACCGAGAAGCCGGTGCTGCTGCATGTCGTCACCGAAAAGGGGCGTGGGTGCGATTTTTGCCGGGATGACCCCGATGGTATCTGGCACGGGGTGGGCGCCTTTGATGCCCAAAGCGGGCGGCGGTTGGTGGCCGGCGGTACCACCCAGGGAAAGGCCATTAGTGAAACGCTGATGAAGCTGGCCGCGGAGGATGAGCGCATTTATGCCATTACCCCGGCGATGACTACCGGCGCCCATCTGACGGAATTCGCGAAAAAATACCCGAAACGGTTTATCGACGCGGGCATTGCCGAGGAGCACGCGCTGGTGCTGGCCAATGCCCTGGCACTGAGCGGCATGAAGCCCTATGTGACCATCTACTCCACCTTTTTACAGCGGGGATATGACCAGGTGAACCACGATATTGCCCGGATGGGCGGCGATGTGGTGGTGGGCATTGACCGGTGCGGCGTGATAGGGGAGGACGGTGTTTCTCACCAGGGCATCTTTGATGTTTCTCTGTTGCTGCCGATCCCCGGCATTACGCTGGCACAGGGCAAGGATGCCGCGGAGAGTGCCCGGCTGTTGGCCACGGGATTTGCCACGGAGGGTCCCTACCTGCTGCGGTACAGCAAAAACACCACGCAGGAGCAGGCGCTTTGCACCGAACCGCTGCCGGTGGGGCGCTGGGAGCGGCTGCATACGGGCGAGATGACGGTGATCTCCTACGGGGACTTTGTGGGGGAGGCCGAGGAAGCCCGGCGGCTGCTGGAGCTGGACGGCATCGCAATGGGGCTGGTGAACGCAAGGTTCCTGAAGCCCTTTGATACCGAAATGATGGATGCCCTGCTGGCCGAGGGTAAGCCGCTGTTGATCTACGAGGAGGTGGCGGCCATTGGCGGGCTGGGGAGCCTGCTGCAGCAATATGCCGCCGAGCGGGACAGCAAAACGCCGGTGCATGTGCTGGCGCTGCCGGACCGGTGGATCTACCACGGAAAGCGGCGGGAGCTGCTGCGCCGCATGGACCTGGACGCCGCCGGACTGCGCAAAGCGGTGCGGGAGCTGCTGGGCAGATAAAATAAAAAAATCACCCGACGGGGAGCGGAAAACGCCCGGCCGGGTGAATTTTTTTGCACTTTTTCTGTGTTTATATTACCACATTTTTGGCAAAAAATCAAGTCTTGTCCCGGGGTGGCGATAGGTGTATTAAATATATACTGTGATGAGGCGGGCGCACCGGAGCGGCGAGGGCTGTCCGGAAGGATCAGCACGAGTGAAGCACAGGGGCGCCCGCCGGAGGGGCGCGGCAGAAGCACAAAACAAACAGGAGGGCAAGAATATGAATGAGAACATGAGCGTGACAGCGGAGGTTTCGGCCTTTGTGCGGGCGTACCATACAGCGGGAGGTGGGGAAATTTGCAATGACCCGCTGGCGGTAAAGCTGCTGGGGGTGGGGCGGTTTGGGCAGATCGCGGCGCAGATGACGGCAGGGAGGGAGTGGTTCCTGCCGGGGGATACCGGGATACAGGAGGAAGCGCTGCGGCGTATTTTGAACCAAAAACTGGGCCCTGCGGTGTTGGCGCGGGCGGCCTGGTGGGAGCAGGAGCTGCGCCGGGAACTGACCATGGGGCTGAAGCAGGTACTGCTGCTGGGGGCAGGACTGGAGAGCCTGCCCTGCCGCCAGACAGCGGAGATGGGGTGGATGAGCTTCTACGAGGTGGACACACCGGCAGTGCTGGCGGAAAAGGAAAAGCGCCTGCGGGAGGTGGGGATCACTACACCGAGGAATGTGTACCGGGTGGGGGTTGACCTGGCCGAAGATTGGGAAAAGACCCTGCTGGAGATGACGCCCTTTGCTACGGAACAGCGTACCCTGACCGCCCTGCTGGGAGTGGTGTATTATCTGCCGCGGGCGGCGATGGAAGCGCTGCTGAAACGGCTGGCGGCCATCACCCCGCGGGGGAGCAGTCTGCTTTTTGACTGCCCGATGAGGGACTTTGGAACCGGCGAGGATGCGGCCGGGCAGCAGCGGGCGCTGGCGAAAAGCGCGGGGGAAACGATGGAGCAGGGTTATACCCTGCCGGAGCTGGCGCTGATGCTGGAGCGGCATGGGTTTCTCATCTACGAGGATATGGGGCCGAGGGAGATCACGGAACGATTCTATGTGGGGTATAATGAGGGCCACCCGGAGAGCCCGGTGCTGCCGCTGCCGGGGACGGCACTGGTGCTGGCGGCGCGGCACTGAGGGCATTTTGACGGAAAGGACTTGGCAAGGGGAGCGGCGCTGTGGTAAAATAAGCCCATAATGAAAGGGGGCGGCAGTATGCCCAAAAAGAATACCCGCAATACCAAGGGCCGCATCGTGGCGGCGGCGTGGAAGCTCTTTTATGAACAGGGCTATGAGGAGACCACGGTGGAGGATATCATTTTTGAATCCGAGACCTCCAAGGGGTCGTTCTATCATTACTTTGATGGTAAGGATGCCCTGCTTTCCTCCCTTTCGGTTCTCTTTGATGAGCGGTACGAGGAACTGATGCAGCAGGAGCACGGCGATATGGACTGCATAGGACTGCTGTGCTGGCTGAACTATGAGCTGTTTGTGACCATTGATAATACAGTTTCCATTGAGCTGCTGAGCAGGCTTTTTAGCAGCCAGCTGGTGACCAAGGGAGAGCGGCACCTTCTGAGCCGCAACCGTACCTACTATAAGCTGCTGCGGCAGATCATCACCCAGGGGCAGGAAAACGGCGAGCTGACCACCGACTATACAGTGGGGGAGATTGTGAAGGCTTACGCCATGTTTGAGCGGGGGCTGATGTACGACTGGTGCCTTTCCAGCGGGGAGTATTCGCTTTCCCAATACACTAAAACCATGATGCCGATGTTTTTGGAAGGGTTCCGGAAAAAATAATTTTTTACTGGTTATAAACAGAACAGAAAATCGTCTATATATAAATGCTTTAATTAAGAGAAAAATAAGATATTTAACGATTCGGCGTACAGAATAAAGTCTGTACGCCGTTCTGTATTTTCGTCTACTAATTTGTGTGGTATACTTCGTGCATATTAACAGTAACCCCAAAGGAGAGACGGAAAATGTTAGGTTCTCAAGTAGTTATTCTGATAACCATAGCGGTATACCTGATTGCCATGGTGCTCATCGGTGTATACTTTGGCAAAAAGGGCAGCGGCAACAGCAGCGATGACTTTTACCTGGGCGGCCGCAAGATGGGCCCGCTGGTGACGGCCATGAGCGCTGAGGCCAGCGATATGAGCAGCTACCTGCTGATGGGTCTGCCGGGACTGGCATACCTGTGCGGCCTGCCGGAGGTTTCCTGGACCTGCATCGGGCTGGCGATAGGCACCTACCTCAACTGGCTTATCGTGGCGCGGCGGCTGCGGCGCTATTCGGCCCGCATTGGGGCCATCACCGTGCCGGACTTTTTCTCCCGCCGGTATGGCGATAAGAAAAACCTGCTTTCCGCCATTGCGGCGGTGGTGATCCTGGTTTTCTTCATCCCCTATACCGCTTCCGGCTTTAAGGCCATCGGTACGCTGTTCAACAGCCTGTTTGGGGTGGATTACCATACCGCGATGATCATAGGCGCTATTGTAGTCATTGGCTATACAGTGCTGGGCGGTTTTATGGCGGTTTCCTTCACCGACCTGATCCAGTCCATCTTTATGACCATTGCGCTGATCGTTGTAGTGGTGTTTGGCATCCAACAGGCGGGCGGTGTGGATACCGTCATTGCCAATGCCGAGGCGCTGCCCGGCTACCTGAGCATGACCAAGGGCTATGATGTGACCACCGGCGGCGCGGCTTCCTTCGGGGGGCTCAGCATTATCTCCACGCTGGCGTGGGGTCTGGGCTACTTTGGTATGCCGCACATCCTGCTGCGCTTTATGGCCATCAAGGAGGAAAAGAAGCTTAACGATTCCCGTCGGATCGCGACCGTTTGGGTGGTGATCTCGATGTTCATTGCGGTGGCTATTGGTGTGATTGGTTATAGTGTTTCGGTGGCGGGCAAGGTGCCCTTCCTGACCAACAGCAGCGATGCTGAGACAATTATCATTAAACTGGCGGACCTGATGAGTCAGCACGGTACCCTGCTGGCCATTGTGGCGGGCGTAATCCTTTCTGGTATTCTGGCGGCGACGATGTCTACCGCGGACAGCCAGCTGCTGACGGCGGCCTCCAGCGTTTCGCAGGATCTTTCTCAGAATGTGTTTGGCATCAAGCTGAGCAGCAAGACCGAGATGATCGTGGCACGGGCGACAGTACTGGTTATTGCGGCCATCGGTATTATCCTGGCGTGGGACCCCAATAGCTCGGTATTCCGGGTGGTTTCCTTTGCCTGGGCAGGCTTTGGCGCGGCATTTGGCCCGGTGGTGCTGTTCTCGCTGTTCTGGAAGCGCAGCAACAAGTGGGGCGCCCTGGCCGGTATGGTTGCCGGCGGCGTGATGGTATTTGTATGGAAGTACCTGATTGCCCCGATGGGCGGCGCGTGGGCCATCTACGAGCTGCTGCCGGCCTTTGTGGTGGCGTGCATTGCTCTGGTGGTGGTTTCTCTGCTGACCGAGGCCCCGGAAAAGGAGATCGTGGAGACATACGAAAGCGTGTGTGCCAAGAAGGTAAAGGCGTAAGCAAAAGTGATAAAAAGGCACCGGTATCCCAGTGGGGTACCGGTGTCTTGGTGTTACAGGGGGTTAGTGACCTTCCGCAGCGATCATGTGCATAGCGTGCTCCAGTGCGCCGATGACAGCGGAAAGGTTTTCCCGGGCGGCTTTTTCGGAGCCGGGGAGATTGAGAATGAGGCTGCGGCCACGGGTGCCGGCTACGGCTCGGGAAAGCATGGCGCGGGGGGTAATTTTAAGGCCCTCCACCCACATGGCCACCGGAATGGCCCGAATTTCGCGGTCCAGGACGGCCAAGGTGGCTTCGGGGGTGACATCCCGCGGGGAAAGCCCAGTGCCGCCGGTGGTGATGATGAGATTGATGTGACGCCCATCGGCCGCAGTGGTGAGCTCGGTTTGGATTTGGGGGATCTCATCCGGGACAATGGCGGTGTAGGTAACGGTAAAACCGGCTTTCTCCAGCATGGCGCAGATGGCGGGGCCGCTGGTATCCACCCGCTGGCCGCGGCTGCCCAGATCGCTGACGGTGATAACTGCTGCTGTATATGCCATACTTATGTTCTCCTGTTTTTTTGAATTGGTTTTTATCATACTCCACCGGGGCGGGAGCTGTCAAGAATAAGTGGGGATGAGGAACGAGACGGATGATGAGAAGAAAATTGACGATGCTTTTTCGATATTGACGAACGCATTTACCATTATGCCGAACGGCTCCATTGAAAGAGGGCGCCGGTTTTTGCTATAATCGGTTATACTCATATAAGAATATCGAATGGGAGGCTTTTGCGTGAAGCTCATCAAAACAGAGGATGCCGTAGGGCAGATGCTGTGTCACGATATGACACAGATCATAAAGGGAGAATACAAGGATGCGCGTTTCCGCAAGGGACATATCGTCACCGAGGAGGATACCTTGGGACGATTTGTCCCGAAGAAAAATCGAAAAAACCTGCGACCAAACCAGAAAAACAGGTAGTATAGGGGTGAAAGGCCTTTATTTCAAACTGCAGGAGGTGGAGTAATGGAGGATAGCAAGATTATTGATTTATATTGGGAGCGGAACGAGAAGGCAATTAGCGCTACAGAGCAAAAGTATGGAAGCTACTGTTACTATATCGCTTATAACATCCTTCACGACCAAGAGGATGCGGATGAAAGTGTCAATGATACATACCTCGGCGCATGGAACGCTATACCGCCGCACCGTCCGAATATGCTAAGAACATTTTTGGGCAAGATCACCAGGAGCATTTCACTGAAAAAATGGCGTGATGCCCACAGGGATAAGCGAGGCGGTGACGAAGTTTCTCTTGTACTGGATGAACTTTCGGAATGTGTCCCATCCAATCTTTCAGTAGAGGACAGTGTCATTGCGGGCGAGCTCTCAGTGCAGATCAACCGTTTTCTCGGCACACTGGCCCCAACGGAACGACAGGTTCTTCTCTGCCGTTACTGGTATTTAGATCCAATTGATAAAATCAGTGCAGATTTTAGCTTTAGCAATAGTAAGGTGAAATCGATGCTCCATCGGACAAGAGCAAAACTGCTCACATATTTAGAAAAGGAGGGTGTTCTATGAACGCGGATTTGATCCTTGATGCATTCGAAAAGATTGATGATAAATACATTATTGAAGCAAAGGAGCGCGGATTTATGAATAGCGGTACCGGAAAGAGCATTAGAAGTCTGAAGCGCACCTTTATACTTGTTGCTGCCATTGTTGCATCGCTGGCGCTCTGCGGCTTTGCGGCATATGAATATGGCTTGTTTGACAATTGGCTGCAAAAACCGTCTGCTTATCCAATCGAAACCGTACAAAGTGCAATAGAAGGGCAAATCAAAAAAGAATACACCCTGACTGTCCGAATTGATGAGATCTCCGTTGACGAGACCGAAACAAAGCGAATGATTGAGCGCTATACCGGAAGTGAACTTGCGCAGTCCCGCGGGTGGACAGATGACTACCTCGCTGAACACTTTTTAGCGGTAAGGGCAAAATACTATGTGGAATATGACCATACAAAAACATTTTTGGATGATGGGAACATCGATCAGTTTTTCTACCTGATTGAAGATACTGAAAGCGGAGTTTGGACTATTATCGATAATTCTACGAATGGGGAGCCAACCGCAGCGACAGTTCCATGATACTCCTTCTCCAGCATTATTAAAAAGATATTGAAGCCCAATAGAAGCCCCCGCTCCATTCCTATAAAATGAGAACAGAGCGGGGGTTGACACTGATATTGACTGTGCAAAGAAATACGCCAAAAGCCGCTCAGACCAAGTAAAAAAGGACGCCAGTCGGCGTCCTTTTTTACTTGGTCGGAGTGTAATTATAGGATCTGAAAAAACTCAATCATATCAATGATTTGTAAGCAGAAAGCAAGAGGCTTTTATCCGTATAACCGATAGAGGGAGTCTGATTGATAAAAAAATGAATCATTTCATTTAAATTAGGACTCGCTGTAAAATTGTTGGCCCTCCTGGGTGATTTCAGGTGTAGTATATCCTTTTGTATAGTAACTCCACATTTCAAGTAGTTGCTCCTGGTTGTGTTGTAGAAACGGCGTAATAATCTTTTTGTTATCGCGTTTGTGAGGATTTACAAGAGGATCAATTGGCAGCAAAGTCTCTAAAGAATAACGTATTTCTACTCCAGCTTTTGAAACATGAATGTGCGGCATATGTTCATGAATTTTTTCGTCGGGATGAATGGTAAATCTATAGCTGGTTTCGTTGTGAATAGATGCGCCGCCGACAACAAAGTAAGCAAATTCCAACCGGGGCGTTTCAAGATCGTGAAAGATTGCTGAAATAGGTTTATCTTTCTGCATTCCCAGCAGGTAACCATGATGCTGTATGTAAACCGTTGCTATAGAAAAATTCTCAAGTCCCCACATTCCCAGGACTTCCTTTATGGCTATGTCTTTTTTTAAATGGTCAATTAATTCGCTAACATAGACAATTGCGAATTGCTGTAAAGCCGCCTCGGTAAAATTCCTTGTAACAGTGCTGTTGGGTTTATAGATCATTATTTGCTCGGCAAAAGTTTCTTCGCTCATCCCACAGAAATAAATATTGAACTGCAAATCACCCATGTTCCTGCCACCTCACATTCTGGTTGCTGCGTTTTGCATTTATTATAGCATTAACACAAAACTCTGTCGATTGTTTTTGCGGCTCTACAACCCTTCATCGATACGAAAACAATAAAAGACCGCCGGCAAAAGCCGACGGCCTTTTTAATTTGGTCGGAGTGTAATTATAGGATTTCAGAAAACGCAGATATATCAACGGTTTGCTGGCAGTCGGCAAGAGGTATTTATTCTAAAAGTTCAAAATAACGAGAACAACGCCGCCCAACAGGACAACGGGCGGCATTGTTGTGTAAATCGCTAAAAGGAACTTTACCAATTCAATCACATTCTTGTTTAACGCAGTTGCATTTCCATTTAAATTCGGATGAAATTAGTTCTTCAATGCGCAGGGGGCATTTGTATACTGTTTCGGGCTCAACTTTTAGGAATATAATCTATAACTTGTATTAGTAATTGTAGAAGCGTTCTTCATTTGAAAATAATTATTCATCCGATATTTTCAATTTCTTTTCAATAGCAACGATTCGCTTTTCTAAGCTTTTAATTGACTCCGGTAAGATAAAACCATTAGTGAAGACTGAAAGACCGATTAAAGAAGCTCCTGTGATTAGTATGCCAGATTTAGAAGAATAAAAGTATGCTACAATGCCCACAGCAACGAACTGAAGTATCGCCAAAATAATAATAGAGTATCTATGAAGGTTGATTACTTTTTTTGCGGTAGTATAATATTCTGAAATATACTTTTTATTCTCTTCAAGTTCTTCAACTCGACCAACAATCTCATTAACTTGATTTTCCAGAATATGATATTGTTCGCCACAAGTAAAGCCACTACCACATGATGATGATGGGCGTACCTGTTGAGCGTCGTAATACGATGCCATGTTTCCTCGGCGTGTAAATTCGGAAGTGTATTTTTCAACAGAATGATCCATATTACACTACCTCCGCCATCTTTTTATTAGAAAAAAATTTCTGCGCAGATTTCCAGATTTCCTTTAATCGTTTTGTGGTTAGCGTTACATCAGAGACAGGAATATTGTTAATGTCCCTTTTGTAAATGATGCCAGTCTTATCTAACCCTAAGACATCATTTGTTAGACTGCCACTCGTAATTTCAATGATATTATTCATACCCATGTTTCCCAAAGAATATGGAATATTCATTCTGAGAAATAGCTCCGATGATTGGGGGGAAATTTCAGTAAGATATTTTTTCCCAATTTCTTCAATGGCGGAAGCAGATTCTTCAAAGGCGGTTAAAATAAGACCCAACCGATTACAAACAACCTTTTCATTCTGTAAAGCTTGAAAATACGAAAAAACTAAGGCTTCCTGCATCTCAATAAATCTATTTAAATTTACCTGCTCCAAAGGATCAGCGCTTGTAAATAAATCTATCCTTCCTCTTGATACATTCAACCTATTACCTGATGTGGTAGAACTCATTTGCATGAGGGGAATTTCATCAGGAACATCGGGGGGTAAATTTATTGTGTTTGGTATAGCGTCAAACAAATTACCCATTTGGGCATTCATCCGGTTGCCTAATTGATCTGGTCTGCTAACGATATTATTGAAAAATACCGCAACTTGCAAATTAACTGCAAACATTATATCGCCTCCCACTTTGATTATAACACTATTCAACAGATAATTCAATGAAAAATGCGGAAAAGTTAGTTAAAACGCCGCCCAACAGGACAACGGGCGGCGTTTTCATATATAAAACCATGAAGGGAGGTCACTTCCACCCGGCCAGTCTGCGGACTGGCTTTTTTCATGCCACGAAAAGGAGGTTTGCAAATGGC